>VYMG01000169.1_pt1 | contig 22843 bp, 17 predicted proteins | sample 5115261 | NCBI WGS metagenome assembly VYMG01 (sample SAMN12291781, study PRJNA351875) | freshwater metagenome | isolation source: freshwater lake | place: USA: Michigan, Wintergreen Lake | collected 2013-08-08
CATAATGCCGGCGGTGGAGGCGGTGCAAATGGCGGTGCAGGTGGCGTGGGCGGCAAAGAGTATCATAATAATCCTCTCAGCGCAATAGAAAATGGAGGTCTCGGCGGTAAAGTGCCGGAATGGAATCGCAATAATACGATTATTACACCTCGTTTATTTATGGGTGGTGGTGGCGGTGCCGGACAGATGAATAATAATGTCGGCTCGGCAGGTGCCAGAGGTGGTGGTATAATTATTATTCGCGCAAAAAATATAGTTGGAAGAAATAAAGTAATAAAAAGTAATGGGGCTTCACAAACAGCGGTATCACTCAATGACGGTGGCGGTGGAGGCGGTGCCGGAGGCAGTATTTTTCTTGATGTAGATCAAATATTATCGGCTCAAGGATTTACTATTCAAGTCAATGGCGGTGCAGGCGGTAATGTGAATACCGGTACAAATCATGGAGCCGGCGGTGGCGGTGGCGGTGGTGTAGTATTTATTAATGATCAACAATTCCAAGATAAAATTACTTTGGAATTACAAGGCGGTAAAAATGGCGTTAATATTGCAAATACTAATTCCACTTTAGCGAAAGAAGGATTAAATGGTCAACCTGTTTTCGGTGCTCGCATACCCGAAAGTGCCGCTGCGGAATTATCTATCGGCACATTAAAAAATGAAATTATTTGTAAAGGAAGCAGCCGACGAATCGGCGCACCCGCTACCGGCGGGAGACAACCATATACCTATCAATGGGATCCGCCTACATATTTGGATAATCCTACTATTGCGCAGCCAACGACAAGTCCTGAAGTTGCCATGCGATACACCGTTATTATTACCGATGCAGCAGGCTGTAAAGATACCGCCAATGTCTCGGTCAATCTCTTTTCCTTACCCGAAATTGAACTTGCCGACACACTCAATGTGTGCTTCGGTAATTCCCAAAGAATTGAAGCAAAAGGAATAGGGAAATTTCGATGGACACCGACAAATGATTTACAATTTGCCGATAGTGCCAATCCAATTATTACACCAACACAATCCGGGTGGTACTATGTAACATTAACCGATATTAATTCCTGTTCGCAAGCGGATAGTGTATTTGTGAAAGTGAACCCGCTGCCAACATTACGTTTGCCGGACACAGTATTTTCTTGTGTGGGAAAAGAAATAATTCTTTCACCTGCTAATGAAACGGGTGCGGCACCCTTGCAATATCGTTGGACATCTTCAGAAAACATAACCAACCCCTCACAAAAAACACTGCAATTTATTCCGCAGAAATCAGCGCGTTATATTCTTACAATCCAAGACGGCAATGGTTGTGTGGTGAAAGATAGCGTGGAAGTGGTATTATTTTCCGAAGCTCAAGCCGATGCAGGAAAAAATGATTCTGTATGTATTGGAGCAACAATGCAACTTCAAGCCACCGGCGGCACTGTATATGCATGGTCGCCCAATGAAGATATTACAGACACGACATCACCCAACCCGATAGTAAGCCCACGCAATTCACGTTATTATTATGTGCGTATTGAAAATGATAATGGCTGTATAGGGTATGACTCTGTCTATATTACGGTCTTACCTTTACCGGAAACACCCATTATTACACAATCAACAGATACATTGTTTATTGATAAGCCATCCAATAATGCAATGAAAATTGTGTGGAAATATAATGGCGAAGTTATCGTACGAGATAGTCATATTGTGATAGCAGATAAAACCGGTATATATACGGTCGAAATTATTGATGATAATGGTTGCAGCATTGAATCTGCTCCAATTTCATTCAGTATTGCCAATGCTCAATTTTGTACCGAAACAGTCAGAGCACGTGTGGGTGAAATAATCACACTACCGATATATGTATGCAATACACGCCTTTTATCGGAAAGTAAAACGACAAGTATCGAAGCAAACGTCAGTTTCAATAAAACAACATTATTACCAATTGGGGATTACAGTGAAAACACGATTGTAGGTAATAGACGGATATTGAAAATAAAAGGTAATGTGCCACAAGATACCACACAACCATTTGCATTTATCAAGGTGCAAGCATTATTGGGCACTGATACGCTTACACGTATAATTATCAATAATGGAAAAAGTATCGGTGGAAAAATACTCTTCACTTCCGGTTCGGGAATTTTCATTACTGATGGTATATGTCTTGAGGGAGGGGTGCGTTTATGGCAGGACGGAGATATTACAAGCATACAATCTGTGCAACACTATGATAACACATCTACAATAGCATATTCACTCTCTTCCACAGAACCCCACAAAATTGTTATTGCTACATCGCTCGGCGCGAAAGCAGCAGAATTTAACCCGACAATATATCAATCGGGGCAGCAACTCTTTGAATTTGATAATAGCGGCTTATCCTCCGGCATTTACTTTATTACGATTATTACTCCAACAGAAAAATCAGTAGCAATGTTCCACATTATCAGATAATTAATGTCTGTATAATCAACAGTATAATATCCCATGCCCAAACTTCCCCTCATTGAGGGGTGGCAGACGCAGTCTGACGGGGTGGACGCATTTTCAATGGAGAATGAAGAATTAACAATGAAAAATTAAAAATGAACCATGCCCAAACTTCCCCTCATTGAGGGGTGGCAGACGCAGTCTGTCGGGGTGGACGCATTTTCGCATAATCATTGACCGCAAACTAAAGTCTATTTTTTCCCCCATTCCGACTTTCACTGTAAAAAACGACTCATTTTGTACCATTTATAAACCATCTCCCCCAAATTGGGGGAGACCGAGAGGGGGCTATAAATTATTGACCCCAATCCAACACCAAAACCTTCTCATCATGAAGTTGTTGAGCTAAAATAATACATTTATCATCGTAAAATATATCTATTTTGTCCTTTGTAAACATACAAAGAGTAGAATTTGAAGGTTTATCATCGTAAAATATATCCACCCCGTCCTGCGGACACCCCTCAAGAGGGGAATTGAAAGACTATATAGTTCACTTAAACAATCATATACATCTATCTAACGATTAAAAAACGTATGCTAAAAACTAAAAACTATATGCTAACAACCAAATACTATATACTATCAACTAAAAACTATATGCTAAGAACTAAAAAATATATGCTAACGCAATAAAAACTATATGCTAAGAACTAAAAAATGTATGCTAACGCAATAAAAACATATGCTAAGAACTAAAAAATGTATGCTAACGATATAAAATTATATGCTAACGACTAAAAAATGTATGCTAAGAAGATAGTTGATAATTTTTTTTTAAGAGTATTTGTAATTTTTGTATATAAATATTATTTTTGTGCTATCATTATTTATACAGGTGCTATATGGCTGATGTTAAACGTCAATTTACTATGTCTTATGTAGAATTAGTAAGCTTTGCTAATATGTTATGTCAAAATTTGACGACAGATTTGGCTTTATTTGCTGATTATGGCGTGACTGCGCCTAAAATTGCTGCTCTTCAGGCATTGTCTGATGCTTTTGAGGCGTTCCCGTCGGATCAAACATTTGTGTATCAGATGATGATTGCCACTGAAGATAAAAATGCTAAACGTGAAGAGCTTATTAAGTTGATTAAGTCTTTTGCGGTGAGGTTTGCGGCTGTGTTCGGGTTCGATAGTCCACGCTATAAGGGCTTGAAAACAAGTAATATAGGGTTGCAAACGGATTTGAATGTGTTGGCTACGGCTCGTTTTGTGGCACAGGAGGCGGAAAGCTCTTTGGCGCAGCTTGCTTCGGAGGGCATAACGCAGGCAACGGTGGATAATTTTGTTGCCGAAGCGAATGAGTTTGAGCAGTTGATGTATGCGCAGAAGTCGGCGAAGATGTTGCGCTCGGTGAAAACGGATGAACGCGCTACGAAGGGCAATGAAATTTATACTTTGATTGTGAAATATTGTTCGTATGGCAAGCAAATTTTCGAGGCGGGCACTGCTAATTATGAAAAATATGTGATTACGGATAGTTATGTGCCGCAAACGCCTCCGCAAGCACCGGAAACGCTGTTTTATCAAAATGGCGAGCTTTCTTACAGTGAAAGTGATGGCGCATCGAGCTATAAAGTGGAGCGCAATCCCACTCCGACGGATGAAAATGCGTGGATTATTGTCTATGAAGGCGATGAAACGGAGGTTGCGGTCGGTCAAATTGGCGATGGTATGCGCATGAGGGTCTGGGCACGTAATGATGCCGGCTTCTCGGTGAATCCAAGCTATTCGGTATATAGTATTGTGTTTTTGAATGTGCCGAGTAATTTCCATTTTTCTGCCGGAACGCTGTATTGGGATGCGGTTGATTGGGCTAATGGTTATGAATTTGAGTCTTCGTTGAATCAGACGGATTGGGATGTGTTGAGCAATCAAAATGTGCAGCAATATACGCCTGTGCCGGGTACGGGAATGGTGTATTATCGTGTGCGGTCAAGATATGGCAATGTTGAATCGGATTATGCACCTGTGATTGGTATTGATTGGGGTAATGTGGTGAATGGGTGAGGGGAGAATTGATCAAGCGTTTCAAAACTTCCCCTCATTGAGGGGTGGCAGACGCAGTCTGACGGGGTGGACGCATTTTCAATGGAGAATGAAGAATTAACAATGAAAAATTAAAAATGAACCACGCCCAAACTTCCCCTCATTGAGTATTGGCAGACGCAGTCTGACGGGGTGGACGCATTTTACAAAGTATATCAGACAGTCTGACGGGGTGGACGCATTTTACAAAGTATATCAGACAGTCTGACGGGGTGGAAAATTAGTGTTATGTATTTATAGATAAATAAAAAATGGATAATCTCGAAAAAGAGGCGATGTGGAAAACACGCTCATTATTTCCATTTTGGACATTACCAAAAAATAAAGCTCTTACAGATAGAGCTAAAGAACTTCGCAAACAAGCGATTCTATCCGAAGTTGTATTTTGGAGAGAATTTCACAGCAAAGAAAAACTTCATGGATGGGATATTGATCGCCAAGTGATTATTGGTCATTATATCGTTGATTTTTTTATTGCAGAATTAGGTCTTGTTATTGAAATTGATGGCTCAAGCCATAATGATAAGCAAGAATATGATGCACAAAGAGAAGCGTTTCTTGTAGGTTTGCGTCTAAAAGTATTGCATTATTCGGATATTGATATTCTTAATAATCTTCATGGCGTTTATGCGAATTTGTTAGCAAATATCAGAGATCGTGAAGCAGAGTTACGAGCATTGTTTTAATCTCCATTGTTGTGAGAATGTATCCACCCCGTCCTTCGGACACCCCTCAAGAGGGGAATTTGGGATTGTGGATATGTTTTTTGATGGATTTTTTTTGATATTATATCCACCCCGTCCTTCGGACACCCCTCAAGAGGGGAATTTGGGATTGTGGCGGATAAACAAGCTGCGCCGTGATGGTAAATCTCACCGGCTACACCACAGATTTCATATTTTTGAGAAAAGAGTATTTATCCATTAATCCATAAGCCCGTATGAGGAAGTTAGTAATTATAGTAAGTTTATTTCTTTGTGCAGCTGTTGGTTGTTCTCATAACTCACAGGAGGCAACAAAATATATAGAAAAAGGATATGCCAGATTTCAAGCAGGAGAATTACAAGCGGCAATTGCTGATTATTCTAAAGCGATAGAAATAGATCCTGATAATGTTGAAGCATATACTAATCGTGGTTATACATATCAAAAACTTGGTGACATTCAAAAAGCAATAGCAGATTACAATTATGCAATAGAGCTTGACCCCAAAAAGACAATAGCGTATTATAATCGAGGACTTTTGTATCATACGCTTGGTAATGAACGACAAGCATTTGTAGATTTTAATAAAACAGTAGAAACAGACCCGAATTATGCATTAGGCTACCATTTACGCGGGCTGACTCGTCATGCTTTGGGTGACCATCAAAAAGCTATTGAAGATCTTAACAAAGCAATAAAACTTGACCCGAAAGATGCCAATGCTTATTATAACCGAGGTAATTTCTTCACAAAACATGGAGATGATACACCTGCAATCGCGGATTATAATAAAGCCATAGAAATAGATTCAAACTTTCCTTTGCCATATCTTAATCGGGGTATCGTATATCTAAATCTTGGCGGCTATCAGCAAGCATTGTCGGATCTTACTAAAGTTATAGAACTTAATCCTCACAATGCTGTGGCATATTCATATTATTACCGTGGGCTTGTTAAACAAAAACTTGGTGATAATGATGATGCATGTCAGGATTGGCAAAAAGCAAAAGAATTAGGCTATAACGATGCTGCTGCAATGATAGAGGAAAACTGTAAGTAATAGTGGTTGAAAATTGTTAAAGATAAAATTTAGGGTAGTTCGTGAGAGCTGCCTTTTTTTTTGATTTGTCGTTAGTGAAGCAGAGTGTTACTTTCCTATGCAAAATGAGCTGAAGACGGCATTGAGTATGTCTTCGGAGGAGACTTGTCCGGTAATTTCTCCGAGTATGCGTATGGCGGCGCGTGCATCTATGGCTATGAGGTCATTGCTGTATCCTTGGTCGAGTGTGGTGTTGGCTTGTTGCAAATGTTGTATTGCTTGGTTGAGTAGTTGCGCATGGCGTTGATTGATGAGTATGTCTTTTGGTGCTTCGGTGTCGGGTTTTATGATGTCTGCGATTGTTTGGGTTAGTTGGTCTATGCCTTGTGCGGTTTTTGTGGAGATGGCTATGGTTCCTTCGGGGATACTCATATTGGGTATGAGGTCTATTTTGTTGTGGACAGTGATGATGTGGGTGGTGGGGAATTGTTGTTGGAGTTTGTGTTTGAGGGTGTTGCTGTGGTCGGTGCCTTGGGTTGCATCATTGATGATGAGTACGAGGTTGGCTTGTGTGATGATGGATTGTGCAAGGTGTATTCCTTCCATTTCGATGGTGTCTTCGGTGTTGCGTAGCCCTGCGGTGTCTGTGATTTTGACGGCGATGTTTTGTATGTGGAGTGTTTCTTCGATGTAGTCGCGTGTGGTGCCGGGTATATGGCTGACGATGGCTCTTTTTCTGTTGAGCAGTGCATTGAAGAGTGATGATTTTCCGGCATTGGGGTATCCGACGAGTGCAATGTGGAATCCGGCGCGGAAAATTTGTGCGGAGCGGTATTGTTGGGCTAATTGTTGGCAATGATTGATGATTGCGTTGATGTTGTTGCGTATGGTTTGTTTTTCTATGAGTTCGATGTCTTGTTCGGTGAAATCAAGCTCAAGTTCGAGCAGCCCGCAGAGTGTGATGAGTTGGTCGCGTAGTTGTTCAAGTTTTTGTGTGAATCCTCCGAGTAATTGCCTTGCCGCAGTTTGTGCGCCGATGGTGGATGAGGCGTGTATGATGTCTGCGACGGCTTCGACTTGTGTGAGGTCAATTTTGCCGTTGATGAATGCACGTTGCGTGAATTGCCCTGCTTTTGCGGGTGTTGCACCTTTGTTGATGAGAGCTTGGAGTATTTGTTCGACGATAATCATGTTGCCGTGGCATCCGAATTCGACGGTGTTTTCTCCGGTGTAGGAGTGTGGTGCTTTGTAGAGAAAGGCGGTGACTGTGTCTATGGGATTATTGTGTGTGTCATAGATTATGCCATAGTGTATGGTGTGGGATTGTGCTTGTTGGAGTGTGGTTTTTCCTTTGAAGCATTGGTCTGCGATGGCGATTGCATCGTTTCCGCTGAGTCTGATGATGGCAAGTCCGGCTGTGCCGGGTGGAGTGGCAAGTGCGCAGATGGTGTCTTTGGTGTTATTCATTGTTATTGTTGCGTGTCGGTTATGATGAATAAAAAATGTTTAGAAAAAGAGTATGGTGCGTGGTGTGAGTAGGACATTGAGCGTTTGGAGTGTTTGTCCTTTGTAATCTTTGACGGAAACCCAGCCGTTTTTTTGGCCGAATTGGGGATAGGTAGAAATCCAGAGTGTGTTGTTATTGGGATTTTTTTGAATGTGATACCATTGGTCATTGTTTGTTGGTTTTGGGAAAAGGAGTTGTGGTTGGCTTTGTTGAGTTCTAAGATTGATGAGCCATACTCCGGCACTGTCGGCTACGAAGAGAGAATCTTCTTGCGTGTTGAATGTTGGCACGGAGGGGCTGCGAAATGTCCAACGGTTTGTTTCTTGGAGAGTGCGTATGTCATATTGAACGATGCCCCCTTTGAGTCCTGTTGGTGTATTGAGATTGGAGTACATGGCATAGAGAGTTCTGCCTTGGTTGGTGATATGAAGTGAGCGTACATTGATGACATTGGTGAGTAGGGCGATTTCTTGGCTTGTTTGTCTGTTAATCACGGAAATGGTGCTTGCTTTTGGTTCATTTTTTCTGAGGTCGCCGTAACCGGAGTTTGCTACAAAGATGGTGGCATTTGTGACAGCAATGCCTTCGGGCGCGGGACCGACGGAGATGTATTCGTTTTTAATTTCGAGTGTAGTTGGGTTGAATTGTTTGATGCGGTCATTGAGTAAGGTAACATAAGCGACGGTATCATTGAGAATGGCAATGCGTTGTGGCTCATCGCCCGCGCTGAGTTTGATACGTCCGTCAGAAATACCGTCATTGATGCGTATTTTTTCTATGGTTCGAGATTTTGAGACGGGAATAAAGATGTGTTGATTCCATCGGACGATGTCATTGCCTGTGTCGCCGAGTCTTTGTCCTTTGTTTTGCAGCGCAAAGTAATCATTGACTACAGTGTTGGATTGATTGTCATAGCGAGAGAGGGTGGAGTTGTCCATGCCGAATAATCCTTCGCAGAGTATATATGCGCCGTTGTTGCCTGTGACGGTATTGGCATTTTCAGGAAACAGAGGTGAGGATATGCACCCACAAAGGATAATAGTCCATCCAAGAATGAAGTATTTGATGAATTGCATGATGTGGTCGAGATATTATTTTTTAGGACGACTTACGAACATACGCAAAAGATTTTCCACATCTTCTGCTCCTTTGATGCCGGAAGGTACAGCCGTGTAATCGGATTGCGTGCTCATGCCACTCTGTTTATCTTTAGTGGTTTCATCATCTTGTTTGGTGTACATAACCATCACAGCATAGGTGATAAGTAGGATGAATTCCAAACCAAGAGCAAAGAGAATAATGGAAGGTTCAGTACCCGGGATGAATTTTAAGCCACGTATGCCAATGATGATGATAAGTGCCGCCGCTCCGATATAGACTAAACCAAGTATGGTGTTGCTGTATTGGATGGTGAAGTAATGTCGCATATAGAATTTCATAGCCCCGGGTAACTTGAGGATTGTAGCCAAACCCATAGAGTTTTGCCATTCTAAAGCAGCCCTCACCGATTCGAGGTCAGAATAGGGCATATCAATGGTGTGGGCATAATCATGCAAGCGCCGAACATCATTGACAAGGATATTATCCACAATCTCTTCAAGTTCGCGGTCTGTATGTTCACCATAGAGTTTAACCGCAATATTATCAAGTACATTGACAAGTTCTCTGTAAACTTTTTGTCGGAGCAATCCAATGGATTTCGGCAAAAGACCAGTGGTTAATGCCGCAAAGACAATGGAAAGGTTGAAAATCAAAGGAAACAGCGACAAAGCCGGATTGAATAGATATCTTGCTTCTATTTTATTTGGATTATCGGGATGTAAGTCCACAATAGCCCATTGCGTATAGAGATTGGTAGAAATAATCTCGGGTTTGGCATCATGAGAGATAAAGTAATAGGCAGTGCTGCCATCATATATCACATTTGCTCGCAACAGGCGATGGAAAAACTCTTCCATCAAAGGAACGCCAACAAAGCGAAAAAGTAAAAATGATGACCCAATAATGATTGCAATGAAGATAATGTATTGAGCTGCGGAGTGAGTGCTTAGTTCAAAATATGTTTTCCGAGAAGTTGACATACAGCATGATGTATAAGTGAAGTAAATCGAAACAAAAGTATGAGATAAACGGTGTTTAACGACATTAATAAGAGTGTTTCATCTCTGAAAGAATAACATAATTTATACCAAATTGCAATAATTTGGTGACAAATTGCAATATTGACGGTTAATACAAATGCAAAGTACACAAACTTCTTGTTATAGTGTTCATGAGTACTGATTTCAAACAGCTTTCCGATAGTGCACTCTGCACCCTTGTTTATCAAGGTGGAGAATCGAGTAATGCTGCCTTTGAAGCACTGTACGACCGACATTCTCCGCGGGTGTATCTCTATTGTCGTCGAGTGATGGGAGAGGTAAATGTTCTCGATGATGTGTTTCAAGAGACATTTGTGCGGTTTTACAAGAGTTTACTCATTGAGCGCGATATGAGCAATGTGCCGGGTTTTTTGTTGCGAATAGCACGGAATTTGTGTGTTGCTGAAAAGAAAAAAAGTTATAATCAAACAGTCGAATTTGATGAAGCAAGTATGTTAGGTCATGCTTCATCGGTTGAATCTGACGAAATGCTTGCTTTGATTGATATGGCGATAACTATGTTGCCTGAAGAGTTCAGAGAAGTATGGGTGATGAAGGAATGTATGGGGTTCTCTTACAATGAAATCGCAGACACTTTGCAGACAACAATGCCAACAGTACGGACTCGGCTTTACAGAGCCAGAAATTTGATACGTGAAATTTTAGCTCCGTACATCACGGACTTAAATACTTAAGGAAGAGTTATGACAGATTTTATGACACCCTCAGAGATGTTGAGCGCATATATTGATGGCGAACTTGATGAACAATCAACGTCGCTGTTATTTTACACTATGGCGAATAATGTAGAATTGCAACAAGAGCTTCAACAGCTTATGACTATTCGCACGGCAGCATCTGCATCTGTTGTGCAAGTGCCACCTCATTTGAAGCAATCAGTTCTTGCGAATACAATAGGTACTGAAGAGAAAACTGTCGTCTTCGGTATGAGCTCTATGACAACGGCAGGATTGGTCATCAGTGCAGCCGCAATCGCATCTTTGGCAACAGCGTGGTTTCTTATTTCTGATTCTTCCGAAAATACTCAATATCTTCACAACATTTCTTCTACTCGTTCAATCGAGACGCACTCCACAGAACAGCCCGCCCTGTCTATCACATCGCAATCCGAATTTGGTCAGCATCCGGTTGAATCAATACATAATGAAAATCAAGCGCAACAACAAGTGCAAGTTCCGAAGAATAAGAGCACTTCTTTGCCGACTTCTATTTCATCATCATCACAAACATCACTCGATAAAGAGCAGTCATTTCTCAATAATGATTTTTCTTCATATCCCCCTAATGCACGAAATGAACAAAATCACATTGATCAAAGTTTTGCTTCCGACGTGGATGTAATACCATCAGAAATAATTTCTCCGGCAATATCGCATTCTTTTCCTTCATTGTTTCATACCTTTGGAGCATTACCCAAAATATCAAGTATGAGTGCATTTTCTCTTGAAAAAGAATATAATTCATTTTCAGTTATCGTGCGTGGTTTGATGTCTAGTTCTATGCAATCTACTTCATTGCCGGTGCCATCGCAACCATTCTATAGCGATATGGGAATTGGGGTGTTCTATGCTTTGAACGAGAATACCCAAGTTGGGATTGAAGCCGGTTATGATCGGTGGACACAAACCTATGAAGGAAAAGAAGCTGATACAAGCGTCAGATTTGAGCAATTTTACAATGCTCCATGGGTCGGAATGGCATATCGCCACAATGTGTCACCTGTTGAATGGTTATCAAATGCAAGCCCATATATGCAAGGAGGAATTGGTGTGACAGCTGTTGGACCATTAGCGCGTTTGGCATTGGGGTTACAATATCCCATTTTTCAATCGGTTACATTTAGCGCAGGAATTGAAGCATCCGGCTTGGCATATCAATATCAGGGCACTATATTCGCATCTCAAAGAGTTTCCTTTGTTTCAACCGTATCTATTGGTTTATAATGGGTTATGCTGTTTGGGTATTCATTGCACTTATGATAGTATATGTCGTAGGATGCACATCGCCAACCGATGTTGATGCCTCTCGTAAAAGAACAATTATTGACACCCCGCCAGATATTTTGAGATTTGTGAGTTTGCCTACAGTGTTGAACTTTGGAAGTGTACGTCAATTTGACTCAAAGGAAATGGCATTTATTTGTTCTAATTATTCAGATGAGATAGTTACTGTCACTTCTGCAACATTATTACATGGTAATCGTGGATTTACTCTCTTACCATTCAATGTGCCGATGCAAATCAATCCTAATTCATTATCGGTAAATCTATTTTCAATACAATTTTCTTCTCAGTTACCCGGCGAATATAACGACACATTAATACTGAATAAATCAACCAAATACGCTATCCCGATATATGCTAATGTACGCAGATTATCAGTACGTACAAGTGATATTGATTATGGTGATGTAAAAATAGAGCAAAATAGCAGTATAAATGTTGAAATAGAAAATCTAGATACTGTGCCTGTGACAGTACAAAGTGTTAGCAATGATGATGTGGAATTTGCTTTTTATATAGCACCGATACCTTCGTTTCAGTTACAACCCGGTGAAAAGAGAAATTTTCCTGTTGTTTTCACACCGTCAAAGGTAAAAAAATATAATGCAATAATCCGTTTTAACATTGTTGGAGCAACAAATGATGTTGATAATGAAGCCGTTGTCACCGGATCAGGAATTCTTGATTAGTAATAATAGTTCGATATATATATAAATCGTTGCACATCATCTATTTGAAATACATGTTCATTACTCAGACGTAAAGATTGTAAACGTTGATATCGTTATCTGAAAATTTGGGAATAACAAATTATTATACAATTGTTTAGTTGTTATATATTTTCAATTAATAGTTGCTCATTTCGGTGAGAGCATTATTGTTCCGCAATATTTTCCGCAATAGCCATTGAAGCTGCTCGACGTGCGGGATATATTGTTGCTAATACACATAAAAACAGTGAAGACGCAATAGCAAAAATGACGATTGCCGGATCAATCACAACGGGTAAAGTTGGAACAATGGACACTGCGCCATCTAAGGTAATCCAACCAAAGGTTTGCTGTCCCCAACATAAACCTATACCGAGAATCGCACCCATCAATGTTGATGTGCAGCCAATAATCATTCCTTTTGTAAAATAAATATTACCAATAAATCTATCGGATGCTCCGAGTGCTTTTAATAAAGCAATATCCCTCCTTTTTTGGACTACTGTCATTGACAAAGAGGCAAGAATATTAAATGCAGAAACCACTACTACTAAACCAACAATAATAAATGAAACCATTTTTTCAAAGTCCACAACGCCGTAAATGTCACTATGTAAATCGCGCCACGTCAATAATGTCCCAAGTTTTTTCTTTGACATTAACTCCATCATTTCTGGGACGGCTTGTTTATGTTCTAATCGAATATCAAGATAAGGGTAAGTGTATCTTTGTAATGAAGGTAAGGATTCTTCAAAGGCATAAATCATAGCCGCATCATATTCTTTGATATTTGTAATAAATATGCCACCAATGATGGCACGAATGCCCTGCGGAACTGACATAGTCATGGCTGCTTGATCAATGGTTCCAAGCGACATAATTGTAATTGTATCTCCCGGTGCAGCTTTTAACTTATCGCTCACGCCCGCTCCAATAATTATTGAAGGTATGTCATTAAATGTCCCGATTATGTTTTTGCCCCATCCTTCACTATGTAATAGTCCTCTTAAATCAGCACTGTCAGCGATTTTTACGGTTCTTAAAATAAACGGTTGCGTTGCCCCTTTGCACGACCCTATAATTTTCGATTCATGAAAAATCGAAATTTTTTGTATTCCCTCTATGGAGGACAATTCTTTTTTGAGTACTGTAATATTTTTTTCTGATTTTGGAATAATACGTATATGAGGATCGAAGGTAGTCATCATATCAAAATATAATGCGCCAAAACCATTAAAGATGGCAGATACGCAGATTAAAGCAGCTACTCCAACAGTGATACCTATAACTGATAATGTTGTGATGATTGTAATAAATGACACGGAGCGTTTATACAGTAAGTAACGCTGAGCGAAAAGTACTATTAGTTTCATGATGATATATATTGTTTATCTTGATAACGAGGAAGAAAAAGTAACAAAACAAGCCCGGCAATAAAGAAAATCACGAGTGCAACTATAGAGTTTCTCATGCTTCCTGTAATTCCTGTCAGCCAACCATAGGAAAACATACCTATTACTACTCCGATTTTTTCACAAATATCATAAAAGCTAAAATAAGAAGCGTGATTATGTGTTTTTGGCAAAAATTTAGAATAAGTAGAACGCGAAAGAGATTGAATACCACCCAAAACTAAACCGACAAAAGCAGCTTCAATGAAATAATGCGTTATAGTGTTGATAAAAAATGCACCAAGACATACGCCAATCCAAATGCACAGAGTCAGCGATAAACTCATGATATTTCCAAAGCGAGCAGACAATGCTGAAAACAGATATGAACCTGCAATAGCAATAAATTGTATGATGAGTACCGTAGTGATTAAGTCCGATGATTGTAAGCCGATTTCTTGTTCACCAAAAAAAGTAGCCATAAGTATTACCGTTTGAACACCCATTGAATAGAGTGTAAATGAAGCAAGAAATATTTTCAAATGCGGCTGGCATTGTATTTCATTCCACACATTTTTCAATTCGTGGAATCCCGCTGTTAATATTGATACAGTATTTTTTTGCGTAGGAGGGGAGTTATCCAAAGCTGCAAAAGTAATGTGAGCAAAGCCAAACCACCATAAAGCAACGGCAATAAATGAATATGGTGCAATTGTCAAAAATATTTGTGCTTCGGACATTCCTTGCATCGGTAATCCAAAAAAAGTTGGTTTCATAATAATAGCAAGGATGCTGATGAGCAATAATGAACTGCCAATATAGCCCATTGCAAATCCTTTTGCAGATACTTTATCTTGATCTTCCGGCGGGGCAATTTCCGGCAAGAAACCATTGTAAAAAACTAAGCTGCCCGAAAACCCGATACTTGCTCCCATGGCACAAAGTAAACCAAATACCAAGTTTGTGCTCGTAAATTGTGATAACAAAGCACAGCTAAGAGATCCAAAAATACAAAAACCACGTAAGAAATCTTTTTTTCGTCCTGAATAATCAGCTATCCCTGAAAGTAATGGTGTAAGACAACTGACAATAAAGTATGATAAAGCTATTGCATACGAATATAGTTCCGAATTGAGGAATGAATGACCAAAGAGATTCACATAATCAGAGTCACCGGTTTTTGCTACAGCTGCATAATAAATTGGGAAAATGGCAGTATTAATGACGAGTGGATATGATGAGTTTGCCCAATCATAAAAATACCAACCGCGTAATTGTTTTTTTGATTTCATGTTTTTGTACTTTGTGTTTTTGTCACAAAACTACGAAAGTAGATCAGAAACGCTGACTTTTGTCAAAAAAAAAGCCGCTGTCGCATCAGCAACAACGGCTTTATGTTATTAGATTATAATAAATTATTCAAAATGTACTGAATAGGGTAATACCATTTGTACTTTTTCTTTCATCCCTATCCTTGTGACCGAAAGGGCATCAGTTACCTGCTGACGAACGGGCAAAGGTAAAGCGCTTTTTTCACTCACAGACTCAAGTACAGCATTGCCAATAAATGACTTAAATTGCTCATTCATGAGTGCGTCTTCTTCATCTTGTTTTTTCCCGATTCCGAAAGATTCTAACAATTCTTGGAATTTATCTTTGGTTTGCGGATAATAGTTGATTCTGACTTTATTGCCTTTTTTCACACCTATACGTTTTTTTGCAATATCAATAGCCGTTTGAAAACCGCCAAGCACATCTACTAAACCATTTTTATGAGCATCTTCACCTGTCCACACACGTCCTTTGGCAAGCATTCTCATTTCTTCATAAGATTTTTTGCGTGATTGAGCCGCTTTTGTAACAAAACTTGTGTAAATAGGCTCCATAAGACCTTTTAATCGTGCTTTGTCAGCATCTGTATAAGCAAAAAGCGGATTCATAAATTGAGAAGACTTTCCCATATTTATTGTGTCAACAGTTACTCCAACTTTGTTAATAGTTCCCGAAAAATTAGGAATGACAGAAATGACACCAATAGAACCTGTTATGGTATAAGGGCTTGCAATAATCGTATCACATCCCATAGGAATATAATACCCACCCGAAGCTGCCACATCACTCATAGAAGCATAAATGGGTTTGACTTTTTTCGTTTTTTGAATTTCTTCCCATATCATATCTGAAGCTAATGCTGAACCGCCCGGGCTATCAATTCGCAATATTATCGCTTTAATATCATCGTCTTCACGTGCGCGGCGCAAATCCTCAATAAATGAAGTTGATGCAATTTCCATATCACTACCGCCAAATGGATTAGAAGATGTTTTTCCGGTACGAATACCGCCAACACCATAGATAATAGCTATTTCTTTATCTTCAATTTCTGTGTCATCAATGCCGGAACTGCTGTGTGCGTATGTTTTTAAGGAAACTAGTTCTAATTTGGATGAGGACTTTTTCTTTTTTTTCTTTTCGCTTTCGTCCTCGCCTTCATTTTCATCGGATGTGTCCTCAGTAATACCAAGGCGTGATTTAATGATATCCCGCACTTGAGTTTCTGTTGCAATAGCATCAATCCACCCATAATTCCACAATGAATCAGCACGGTAAATGCCTTTATCTATAAGAAAAGCAACTTGTTGGCGAGCTAAATTTCTCATAGTGGATACTGAGGAAATAAATAAATTATGTCGCTGTTGAAGTATAGCACGTAATTCTTCTTTTGCAGGATCAGAATAATTTGTTCTGGAAAATGTTTCCCCGAATGATTTATATTCTTCAAATTGTTGTACGTGCACATTAACACCTATTTTATCGAGCATATTTTTGTAAAACATTACAGATGCGCCCATTGCTTGACCTTCAATAAACCCTTCACGCGGCATAAATATAGAATCGGACGGCAGAGCAAAGAAGTAATCATTCTTATTGCCGGTTTCTAAATATGAATATATGAATTTACCTGATTTCTTAAAATCAACCATTGCTTCTTGCAATTCGACCATTTTTGCCATACCGGGCAAATTACCATTAGCGACATAGTAGATCCCCTTAATATTTTCATCTTCTTTGGCTTTTTTTATGGCATTGAGAGCTTCGAAAAAGGAAAGCGTTTTATCACTTGAGTTGCCAAATGAAAACCCATCACTTTTGTCATATTCTTGTAATGGTTTTTTGAAGTTGATGTACAGCACTGAGTTGTTTTTAATGGTTACTTCTTCTTCTTCAAAGCTATCGGCAACAGATGACCCTATGGCGGCAACTATTCCAATAAGCGATACAATCATCAAGACAAAAACCCCTGCTATAATGAGCACAGGAATCCACCAGCGCGATTTCTTCCTTTGAGGAGGCATATAATACGGCGGTGGCGGCGGTGGCGGAACCGGGGTGGATGGTGTAGAGATTTCACTCATAAGTAACTCCAGAAAATATTGATAAAAGTTGTATAATCTTTACCGAACTTTACGGTCTGTTTTACTGTAAAGTTGCAATTTTGCAATGGAAAAATAGCAAATTACTGCATATTTGTATTCATAACTACACAAAAAATGTGAATCATACGATGAAGAGTGAAAAGTCTGAGACAGAAAAGTATGTGATTACAGACGGCCGGTTAATTGATATTCCTGTTGTTGATCCCCAACAGTATCGTTATCACTTACCTGAAGATAGAATAGCACAATTCCCTTTAGAACAAAGAGATGGCAGTAAATTGTTGATTGCAGATCCTCGCAACTTTACGATAAAACACAGTAACTTTTATCGTTTGGCAGACTTTGTTCCCGACAATGCAGTGTTTGTTCGTAATGATACCAAGGTGATTACAGCTCGTTTATTGGCAAAGAAATCTACGGGTGGTTCAGTTGAGTTACTATTACTTACTCCCCAGAGTACATCGCCACAGGATGCAATGATGCATCGTCAATCGACCACGTGGTTTTGTTTAGTAGGCGGACGCAATATCAAAGCCGGCATGACGCTGATTATTGAATCGGAGGATAAGACTTTTTTGATGGATGCAACAATTGTGACGAGAAATGGACAGGAGGCACTGGTCATGTTCAGATGGTCACCGCCGATGTATGTGTTTGCTGCTGTGCTTGATGTGTGTGGTACAACCCCTTTACCGCCATACATGCACCGTACTGCGACACATGATGATAAAGAGCGCTATCAAACTGTGTATGCCGTGTCGGAAGGGTCTGTTGCTGCTCCAACAGCCGGGCTCCATTTTACTGAACGAGTGTTTGACACATTGCGTGAAAAATATTGTGCATTTGCCGATGTCACTTTGCATGTGGGTTTAGGAACATTCAAACCCATCAACACCGATACACTCGAAAATTTTACCATGCATAATGAACGTTTTGAGGTGTCATTGGCTTCAATACGAAAAATTAGGCGTTCGTTAGAACAAAAACGTACTTTGATAAGTGTTGGAACAACATCTATGCGGACAATCGAATCATTGTATTGGTACGGAATATCTCTATTGCAAAAAAAAAGAAAGTATTCACCTGAAATTCCTGCATTTGTGGAACAATGGGAACCCTATGGGATGCAAGGAGAAAAACCGCATCCATTAGAGGTATTTCAGGCATTGGAACATATCCTTGAATCACATCAACAACAAAGTATTGTCGGCACAACAGAAATCATCATTGTTCCCGGTTATACTTTTTCAATTTTTGATGGATTGATAACGAATTTTCATCAACCCGAAAGCACATTGATGTTGCTTGTTGCTGCGTTTGTTGGCGAATATTGGCGTGAGATATATCAAACAGCAATAGAAGAAGAATACCGTTTTCTTAGCTATGGTGATTCATCATTATTATTAAAAAATTAGAAATTCATTTAACTATAAGGAGTATAATATGCACGTCAGTTCAGGCGGTGGTAATGCCGAAAAAGAAAAAGCAACAAAAAACGCGCTCTATGCCGGTATTGCAGATACAGGCGTAACGCTGTCGGCATTGTTATTTTCAAGTTCATCTGTTTTATTAGCCGATTTTTTAAAAACAACACTTGAGGGCGTAGCCGTCTTACTTGCTTGGTTGTCTTTACGTCGAATTATTTATGGGCGCAATCAGGAGTTCGATTATGGAATAGGAAAATTGGAAAGTTTATCAAGTGTCTTTGTCGGCGTACTCATGGCTCTTGCAGTCTTAATTATTGTCGGTAATTCAATAAAAAACATTCTTAATCCGGGTCATGTAGAAGGAATTGGTTTATATATAAGTGGGGTCGCTCAAATTGTCTTTGGTGTGATTAATACGAAAATGGCTTTAAATTCACGACGTATTGCAAAAGTATCTCCTTCGCCAATTATTACTGCGCAACAACAGCTCTTTACTACACGTGCATTCGGTAATATTTTTATATTATTGTCATTAAGTCTCAGTATGTTGCTCCATGATTATTCTTGGTCATCATATATTGACCCTGTTGCATCATTAGTGATTGCGGGTTTTATTGGTTTTAGTGCCATGGGTGTATTTACCGATTCCTTCAATGATTTATTAGACAAAACGCTTGATGAAGAGTATCAGATGATAATTTTGCGTGAATTAGCATTGCATTTTGATGAATATGAAGATTTACACGGAATTCGTTCCCGCCGCTCGGGAAGTCATGTGTTTATTGAAATATTCTTGGAATGTGATACAGATAAAAAAGTAGGAGATATTCAGTCTTTTATGGATACATTACGCAAAGATTTGGAAAGTAAAATTGCAAATAGCCGTGTTATTATTGGTTTATCGCAGGAACGAGTAAAGTAATGGGTAATTTTGTTCATCACAATATCGGCGGTCTTATTGCCGGTACAAGTTGTGGTGTCATTGGATATATGTACGCTTCGATACCCTTGTCGGATTCTATTTCGGCAGGGGTATTGTGTTATATTAGTTCACTGTTACCCGATATAGACAGTCCAGTAAGTAAACCGGCAGAGTTCATTGTCAATGTATGCAGTGCATTAGTTCCTGCATTATTGTTTTCTTATTTTTCTGATTATCATTTGCGTCCTTCATCGTATATTACTCTTGCTATGGTGGGATATTTAGCTACGGGTTTTCTCATTAAACAAATTATTCGGAGAATTACAGTTCACAGAGGAATAATACATAGTATTCCTATGGCTGTTTTGTGGGGAGCAACTGTGTTTATTCTTTTAAGAAAAGAGGATACTTTTATACAAAACAGTATGAGTTTATCGGCAATTGCCGGGTTTATTGTCCATCTGGTGATTGATGAATTATTTTCCGTAGTTGATATCAGTGGTGGTACATTTATGCCTAAAAGGTCATTCGGCACAGCTCTGAAGTTAACCGGAATGTCCGGTATTTCTACTGTGATCATGTATGTTTTCCTCTCTGTTATTCTATGGTATTGTTTTGTTATTCTCCCTTAACATTTTGTTTATGTTAGAAAAGTAACTTCTATTGTGCAATAGGTAGCTTGATTATTGTAAAGTCATAATTTTTTCACAATATTGTCTATATGATGAATTTGGTAAAGAAATAATATGACGCATTAATTCTTCTTCGTTAATATATTTCATTAAAAAAGCAATTTCTTCCAAACAAGCAATTTTCATCCCTTGTCTTTTTTCAATAGCATGAATGAATGTTCCGGCTTCGAGCAAACTTTCAGGAGTCCCTGTGTCAAGCCATGCAATACCCCTGCCCATAATTTCCACCTGTAGCGTGTTTTGCTGTAAGTAGGCATTGTGAATATCGGTTATTTCTAATTCACCTCGTGGGCTTGGCTTCACATTTTTGGCAATATTGACTACGTCAGAAGAAAAGACATATAAACCCGGAATGGCATAGTGTGATTTAGGCTGTTTGGGCTTTTCTTCTATGGAAACTACTTTCCCATTGTCTCCGAATTCTACAACGCCATATCGTTCCGGATCGGTTACTTGATAGCCAAAAATGGTACCACCAATGTTATACTCTAAAGCATTGCGCAAGAAATCCAATTTACCATAAAATACATTGTCGCCAAGAATAAGACATACTTGGTTATTGTTGATAAATTCTTCACCAATGATGAAGGCTTCTGCCAGTCCTCGGGGAGCGGTCTGAATTGCGTATTTGAGAGAGATACCCCATTGAGAACCATCGCCGAGGAGTTTTTGGAATAATGGCATATCATGAGGTGTAGTGATGAGGAGTATGTCGCGAATGCCCCCAAGCATGAGTGTTGCCAATGGATAATAGATAAGAGGTTTATCGTAAATGGGCTGTAACTGTTTGCTGCAAATGGTGGAAAGGGGATACAGACGGCTGCCACTGCCCCCGGCAAGCACTATTCCTTTGGTTGGCTTCATAAGATTCCATTTCAAAATATTTTTATGAGTACAAAAATACCGGTGTTTGTCTCAACGTCGGAAATCATAATATTTTTATTAAGGTGAAATATGGTATCGCAGGAGCGTACAATTGTGTTTTTTGATGGTGTCTGCGGCTTATGCAACTCTATGGTTGATTGGCTTATACGAGCCGATCGTCACCGTCATTTGTACTTTGCTCCCTTGCAAGGTATCACTGCACAAGAACATGGCATTCGCCTTCCTGCGGATAGAGATCCGGATACTATCGTCTGCTATACATCAAGCAAACAGTATGAACGTTCTGAGGCAATTTTGCACATTGTGCGGCGGCTTGGTTTACCCTATTCACTTCTTTGTATTTTTGTGCTCATTCCTCGACCATTGCGAGATATTGTTTACAATACGCTTGCAAAATACCGTTACAGGTTATTCGGCAAAAAGGAGAGTTGCCGATTACCTTTGCCGGAGGAAAAACAATATTTTTTACCATAAATTTCGAAGCGTATGTCAATAATAGGAAAGTCACTGACACTTACAATAGCCAATGATGTACAATTTTTGCCCATCGTATTGGGTGGCGTTCATCAAATGGCTAAAATTCAAGGATTTACACACGAGGATATCAGTAGAATTGAATTGGGGGCAGAGGAAGCGGTCGCGAATGTAATAAAGCATGCTTTCCCAGCCGGTACAACAGAGTACTTTTCCGTTGTTATTACACCGGAATCTCTTGGTTTACGAATCACAATTTTTGATCAAGGTATGCCTTTTGATCCTGAACAGTTACCGGCATATTTACCTGATGAAGTCGCCTCAACAATGACATCACGTGGCTTGGGTGTCTTTCTGATTCGAAAATTTATTGATGAAGTATCATTTCATAATCTCGGTAGAAAGGGTCATGAGACGGTATTGTTCAAATATCTGCATCGTGAAAATATTTCAGAGATGTTGGCTTATGATGAAAAGCAGCAAGCAGAGCATGAACGTACTGAAGATGAATTGCCTAAAGGTTCAGTGAGTTATGATGTGCGTCGGATGAAGCCGGTCGAAGCGATTGAGGTATCGAAATGTGCATATAGTTCTTATGGATATGCTTATGTTTATGAGAATATCTACTATCCGGAGCGTGTTCGTGAATTGAACGAAAATGATAATTTGATTTCTTTTGTGGCTGTTTCTGATGCAAGTGAGGTGATGGGGCATTCTGCTTTAGTTCCTTCCCATGACGATACCGGCATTGCTGAAATGGGGGTTAGTTTTGTTAAACCTCGTTATCGTGGGCAAGGGTGCCTGAAAGCGTTGTCAGAGGCACGATTGCAAGAAGGAGCGCGGCGCGGACTGACCGGCGTGTATATGCAAGCGGTGACCACCCACCCATTTTCTCAAAAGCCGGCTCATGCAAATGGTTTTTCCGATACCGCATTGATGCTTGCG
>VYMG01000170.1_pt1 | contig 22701 bp, 10 predicted proteins | sample 5115261 | NCBI WGS metagenome assembly VYMG01 (sample SAMN12291781, study PRJNA351875) | freshwater metagenome | isolation source: freshwater lake | place: USA: Michigan, Wintergreen Lake | collected 2013-08-08
GGCGTTGAGGCGGCGACGATCGCGCGGTTGGAAACGGCGATGGCGGCGTATGAGGAACTGATGGAGACTCACGCGGGTGATCGCAGCGGGCTTGAGGCACTGCTGACGCACCTTGACGGGTCGGAGCGGGCCAACGACATTGCTGCGCGGCGGTCGGCGTTTCGCGCGAACTCGACACTGCTGGGCGTGCAGACACGCGCGCAGTTGGCGGCGTACATCTTCTGGCCTGAGCGTGGTGTGGGCGGCGAGGAGTCGTCGGCGATGGCGATTTTGCGCGGGTATGCGGGGTTCCAGCGGTTGCGCTCGGATATCACGTGGATTCTGGGGCGCGGGAAACGGACGGACCATCAGGGTCGGCTGTATGGACAGATGCTGCCTGAGCCGCTGGATGCGGAGATGGCGCAGCAGCATGAGGGTGTGCCGCTGCTGCGGGCGTTTTCGTCGGATGTGATGCCGCCGGTGCGGCGGACGATCATGCCGGATGGGATGGCGATAGATCGACTGCTTCCTGGGCCTGTGGGGAGACAGGCTGCGCTGACGTTCTTCTTTGCGGAGACGATGAGGCCGGGGCTGGCGCGAGTGGAAGATCGCGGGCAGTCGCCGCTGCGGCTTGTGGTATCAACGCACACGCCATGCGAGGAACTGATCTGTGACACGATTTTTCACAAGGATCTGCCGCCCCTTGGCGATCCTGAGTGCGTGACGGCGTCGGAACTGGGCGGGGTGTCGGTGGGGTACTGCTCGCCGGCGGAGCGGATGACGCTGCACCTTGGCGCGCGGATTGAAGATCATGGGATGGGTGTGGAGACGCTGCACGTGCGCGACCTGCCGCGCTATCCGGCGCTGCTGCAAGGGGTGTTTGCACGCGTGGGGATGAATCCGGCGGACTTTCGCGTGTATCGGGTGAAGGTGGAGTATCCGCCTGTGGCTTCGGCGGTGATGATTGAGCGCGCGATGCTGGCGGGAGAGTGAACGGCGGGCGGTGGGGTGACCTGACGCGCGGTGAGCGTTGCGTGTAGCTCTTGGGGCGTGGGGTGACAGGAATAGTGGTGGGCGTAAAGAGAAAGCCGCTGCGGGTTGCAGCGGTTCTTGGGAGGGTTGTACGTGGGCGATCCGGACCTTCGCAGGGCCTCAGGTCCGGCGTCGGTTAGCAGGTGCCGCCTGCGAGGACGGTGAAGAAGTCGATGACGTCCTGCTCTTCGGGGAAGACCTGGTTGTTGTTGAAGTCGATGTCGTTGCAGGTGGGGCAGGCGCCGCCTGCGAGGACGGTGAAGAAGTCGATGATGTCCTGTTCTTCGGGGAAGACGTCGTTGTTGTTGAAGTCGATGTCGTCGCAGCCGGCTTGGGAAACTCGCAGGGTGCCCGGGCCGAAGGCGCTGGCGTTGGCACCGCCGACGCGGATCATGACGCTTTGCCCTTGCGCGAGGGCGACGTTCACGGAACTCTGCACCGAGAGCGGATTGCACTGGGCGTTGTCGTTGTTCTGAGCGAGCATGGCCGTTGGGAACGCGGGGCACTGCGACTGGCTGCCGCTGAAGAGTGTGACGACGGTGTCGAAGGAGCTGCCGCAGGTATCGAAGGAGTAGGTGTTGGCGGCGGGCGCGATGAAGCGGTACCAGACGTCGCGCGTGCTGCCCAGAGACACGCCGGCGGCCTGGGAGTTGGTCGCGGAGCAGGTGTTGAAGGTGCGCGAGCCCAGCCCGATGGTTGGCGCGGTGCTGCATTCGTCGTTGGTCACGCCGAAACTGATGAGCGAGCGAAGCGTGAATTGGCCGCTCGCGCCGTTGTAGCCGCTGACGCGGACGAGGTAGCTTTGTCCACCTTGGAAGTTGAAGCTGACGAGGCTGGCGCGGTTGTTGGGCGCGGCAAACCCGCCGTCGTCGTTGCAGGCAATGCTGTTGGTCACGCCCGGAGCGGGGCAATCGCTGTGGATGCTGAGGACGGTGTCGAAGGTGCTTCCGAGCGTGTCGATGACGGCGTTGCCATCGCAGGCGGGCGTGAAGCGGAACCAGACATCGGGGCCTTGACCGTTGGCGCCAATGCCGCAGGTGGTGACGGTGCCGATGCTGGGTGTGGCGGTTTGCGTGCAGCCAACGAAGTTGCCGGTGGGCATCGGGAGCGGAGCGGCGCACGAGTCGCCATTCTCAAAGGTTGGCGCGACAGTGGCGGTGTATACCGCGCCGGCGTTGAGGATGCCGTTGGGATCGTCGGTGGGGTCGTTGCCTGCGATGTGACCATCGAAGATGGCCGCTCGGGAGCCGAAAGTCGAGTCTGTCGGGTTGTCGTTCTCCAGAAGAGTGGATTGCAACCTCCACGTCGCGCCATCGCGGCGGTAGACGTACAAGCGGCGCGTGCCCAGTTCGGTCGCGACCAACTGCGTGTCAGACATCGCGAGCGCACCACCGAACCTCGCATGTGCGGTGGGCAAGGGCGCGCGGATGGTGCTGCGATGGAACCACGCGTTGGAGACGCGTTCAAAGATGTAGACCGCGCCGCTGTTATAGAGATCTGTCGCCAGACCTGTTTCTGCGGATGAGCCGTCTTCATACGGGGCGCCGACAGCGAGCCAGTTGCCTTCGACTGCAATGGCGCTGCCGAATTCCTGGCCGGCTTCGCGCACCGGCGGAGTCAGCGTCCAGGGTGCCAGTGACTGGCGGGCCATCACGTAGGCGACACCGTCTTCGGGCCCGGCATTGCCGCTGGCTTCGCCTGGCGCGCCCCAGGCGACCCATTCCGTCGTCTGGCTCATGGCAACGGCAGCCCCGCGAAGGCCGTTCAAGCGACCAAAGAACTGCCCACCCGACATGCTGTAACGATTGATCCAAACACCACTCGCATCGCGATAGAAAAGGTAGATCGCGCCGCTGTTGGCGTGTGTCTGACTGAATCGCGGCGCGCCGATGATCGCCCAGCCGCCGTCTTGAGACGTTATGGCGACGTTGTTGCCGTACATCGAATCCTGTGCGCCTTGGACAAGACCCGGGTTCAGGTCGTCTTCGAGCGTCCACACGCTTGAGCCAGGCGCGCGACGCAGGATGCGGGCTCGGCCTCGGTTGCCATATTCGGGCGCGCCGACGATCATGTATGGATCAGCAATCGCGATGGATGTTCCGGCGCGCTCGCCCGTTTCGCCTGTCGTGTTCACGGCGTCGTGGATCAGGAACCAGGTGCCATTGGTGTTGCGTTGATAGACCGACCAGCCGCCTACGTCGTTGGCTCCGGGGGCGTCTCTGCCGGGCCGGCCCACGGCGAGCAGCGGGCGGTTGTTGGGGCCGCCAAAAGACATCGAAATGCCTGTGCCGAACGTGTCTTCGGCGGCGGGACTGGTGCCGACGAGTTTGGAAAGCGTTTCGCAAGGTTGGGCAACTGCCACGCCCGTGAGGGCAAACAGGGCGAGCGAACAGACGAATGAGCGGTTGCGGGCGGTGTGCATCGCGAGTCTCCAATGGCCTTAGTCGCTCCAGTTCAGGCAGGACGCCGGCAGGGCGACAAGAGCAGTGCGACAAGCGGATGGTGCGCGGCTGGACAAATTTTTGAGAATGTGGGTGAGGCCTGGCGACGGTTTCGAGGTCCGCGCGGAGTCAAGGAGTTCGATGGCATGAAAAGACCCGACGGGGTCGCCGGGTCTGTGGTGGGCGTGAAGTTGATTGCGCGGGGTGTGTGGGTTGGTGGGTTGATCCGGACCTTCGCAGGGCCTCAGGTCCGGCGTCGGGTTACGGGCAGTTGCCGCCGGCGAGGACGTTGAAGAAATCGATGACGTCCTGGTCTTCGGGGAAGACTTGGTTGTTGTTGAAGTCGATGTCGCTGCAGGTGGGGCAGTCGACGCCTGCCAGTACGTTGAAGAAGTCAATGACGTCTTGGTCTTCGGGGAAGACTTGGTTGTTGTTGAAGTCGATGGAGTCGCAGGCGGGCAGAGCGGGGGGTTGGAACTCGAGGGCGCCCATGTCTGGGACGGGGGTGCCGCCGGGGCCGGTGTCGGGGGTCAGTGGTGCGTCGACGCGGCGCGGTTGGTTGCGAAGGTCGAGGGTGTTGGCCGCGCCGATGTCGGCGGCGTTGGCGGCGTCGATACAGGGGGAGGTATCGCGCAGTTGGTAGTCGCCTGCGAGGCGATCGACGAACTGAGGATCAGCGGTGATGTTGCCGGTGCCGGCGGTGGTGTTTTGGATGCAGGAGTAGGTGACGGTGGTGGTAGTGCCGACGAGCTGCGCGGCGGTGGAGCCGTTGGTGGTGTTGAAGTAGACGATGCTGTTGAAGAGTCGCGTGGTGGACTGGTTGGTGAGGATGGCGCTGCCTGAGCCGGTGGTGGAGTTGCCGACGAACGTGCAGTGGCGCAGTGTGGCGGTGGAGTTGGAAGCGACGAGCAGGCCTCCCGCGCCTTGATTGCCGGCGGTGTTGTTGGCGAACAGGCAGTTGGTGAAGGTGGGTTGGCAGTTGCCGAAGACTTCGACGCCGCCTGCGCGCGTGGCGGTGTTGCTGCGGAAGGTGCAACGGGTGAAGGTGGGGTTGCAGGTGTTGAACATGTCGATTGCGCCGCCGAATGCGCCGCCAGCGTTGTTCTCCCACGTGACATCGATGAAGGTGGGGGAGGACTGGCGGATGTAGGTGCCGCCGCCGCCGAAGAAGCTGCGGTTGTTCACGATGCGGCAGTTGCGGATGGTGGCGTTGGAGTTGCTGAGGAAGATGAGACCGCCGCCGCGGTCGAGATCGCCGGTGGTGGTGGTGGCGTTGGCGTTGCCAGCGGTGATGGTGAAGCCGTCGAGGATGGCGCTGGCATTCGCGCTTGCGCCGCTGACGACGTGGGAACTGTTGTCAGTGATGATGGGGTCATTGCGGCCCAGATCACCGGAGAGGATGGTGATGTTGGTGGCGAGGTTGCGCTGATCGCGCGAGGTTTCGACGCCTGCAAAGCCGCCGTAGATGGCGACGCCCGTGCGCAGGTTGAGGGCGAGATTGCGGTTGGTGGTTGCGGTGGGGTAGTAGGTACCGGCGGCGACCCAGACTTCATCGTTGATGGCGGCGGCGGTGACGGCGCGGGAGATGCCATCGACGGTGCGGTAGGCGTTGGCCCAGGAGGAGCCGTCGTCGGCGCCGGTGGTGAGATTGACGTTGACGTACTTGACGGCGGCGAGGGCGTCAGAGGCGGAGTAACAGAGCAGCGCGCTGAAGAGCGCGACGGACGAACAGACTTGACGCATGAGCGATTCCCTTTGCCACCACGAGAGAGATGGTAGTGGCAACGTGTGCGGAATTGTGATGCGATGTGCGTGACGAGGGAGATTTGGTTATCGCGCGTTGGAAGTCGCGGTTGGGGTGTGGGTGTTCAGTGATGCGTGCGGACGACGCTGCTGGCGGGGAGTTGATGGGTGTGGATGAGAAAACGCCCGAGCGTTGGTGCTCGGGCGTGTGTGGGTTGGTGGGTTGATCCGGAGCTTCGCAGGGCCTCAGGTCCGGCGTCGGGTCATGGGCAGTTGCCGCCGGCGAGGACGTTGAAGAAGTCGATGACGTCTTGATCTTCGGGGAAGACGTCGTTGTTGTTGAAGTCGATGTCGTTGCAGGTGGGGCAGGCGCCGCCGGCGAGGACGGTGAAGAAGTCGATGACATCTTGGTCTTCGGGGAAGACGCCGTTGTTGTTGAAGTCGATGGTGTCGCAGCACGTGACGGCGGGGGCGTTTGCGCCGAAGCCGGGTGAGCCGACGGCGCCGGCGTGACGGTTGTTGCCTGATGCGTCGGCGAGTGAGTTGCCAGTGAAGGGGAAGTAGATGATGAGGCCGCTGGGTTCAATCACGGGGGTGCAGGTTGCGAGGCGTGCGACTTCGTCTGCGGACAAGGGGCGATTCCAGATGGCGACTTCGTCGATGTTGCCTTGAAAGCGATTGAGCGTGTAGCCGATGCCGTCGTTGAAAGCTCCGATCTTGACGGGCTCGGGGCCGACGTAGACGCTGGGGAAGTTGAAGGGTTCGGTGCGCTCGAGGACGCCATTGATGTAGAGGCGGATGGTGGAACCATCAAAGGTGAGTGCGGCGTGGGCCCACTGATTGAGAGCGACTGATGATGTGGACGTGATGAAGCGGCCGGACTGTGCGAGTTGATGCACGACCATGCCTGAGACTCGTCCGGTGGAGCTGCTCCAGCCGAGCCACCACGAGCCCAGGAGTGTGCCTTGAATCGGGAGGCCGGATTTGCTGATGAGAGAGCCGCCCCCGTTTTCGCCCAGGCCTGTCGGACGGAACCATGCGGCGAGCGTGAACTGTTGAAGTGCGAAGGCGTCCTGATTGGCAACCTGGCAGTAGGCGAAGTTGGCGAGTGACAGCGATGCGGGCTGGGCGTTTGCGGGCGAGGCAATGGCGATGCATGCGGACGCACCTGCGACAAAACTGAAGTTGAAGAACCGACGCATATGTGTTTCTCCCGATAGTGCGGACAAGCCAGCGGCGTTGTGGATCTCGATTCGAATGCAAGGCAAGGACGGACGCAGTTGGTCAGCAGGCGCCACGTACGTGAACGGCGAAGACGTGCAAGACGTTGGATGTGGTTGGGGCTCCTGAGAGGAGCCAAAGTAGTTTATCAGAAGTGTCAAGATGAAAAAACACCCGAGCGTTGGTGCTCGGGCGTGTGTGGGGTGGTGGTTTGGTCCGGACCTTTGCAGGGCCTCAGGTCCGGCGTCGGGTTACGGGCAGCCGCCGCCAGCGAGGACGTTGAAGAAGTCGATGATGTCCTGATCTTCGGGGAAGACGTTGTTGTTGTTGAAGTCGACGTCGTTGCAGGTGGGGCATGGGCTGCCGGCGAGGACGTTCAGGAAGTCGACGATGTCCTGGTCTTCGGGATAGACGTCGTTGTTGTTGAAGTCGATGTCATCGCAGTTGGTGGAGAGAACGGTGAGGAGGACGCTGGTAGGGCTGTAGGTGAGGCCGAAGGTGATGCCAGCATCGGCGTTGATGACGAGGGAGGTGAAGGTGCCGGTGCGCTGGCTGGTGTTGCTGCGGATGATCTCGTAGACCTCGCCCAGCGGGGGGTTGTAGCCGGAGGGGACGTTGACGACGACGGTGCCGGCGACGGCGGCCTGGTTGCTGACGATGACGCGGTCGCTGGTTGGGTTGTCGGGCGCGGGGACGTCGATCTCGATGGCGGAGCCGGGCTGCATGGTGAGCGTGCCGTTGATGTTGAAGGTGCCACTGGAGGCGATGGGGTCGCCCGGGGAGATGGTGGCGGCGGTGAGGGTGACGTTGCCGTTGTGCGAGCCGCGGCCTTCGAGTTGGCCGGTGGCGTAGGTCTTGGCTCCGCCAGCGAGCGTGGCACCGGAACGAATCAGCGTGCGTGCTGATGCGTTGGGCTGCGTGAACGTACCTGACAGCGTGAATGAGCCTTGCTGGACATCGATCACGCCGGTGTTGGTAAGGCGAACGCTGCTGATTGCGCCGCCCAATGTCGTCTTGATCAACGTTCCCGCGTTGGTGATGATGTTCGTGCCTGCATTGTCCACCATGTTGATGTCGCGAAGTTCCATCGTCCCCAGATTGTTGATCGACACGCTGTTGAAGAATCGGGTGTTGCTCTGTTCAACCCATGTGCCTGATGCTGCGTTCGTAAACACACCGGTGTAGGTCAGATTGCCCGCGCCAGCCGTGCTGAGCGAACCGGCGTTCGTCAGGCTGTTTGCGGGTCCCGTCGCGGTGAGGTTGCCGAGCAAGCCGAACGTTTGTGCGGTGTTGAGAGTCACGTTGCCGCTCGCCGTCAGGGTGCCTGCACTGCGCATCGTGCCGGTGCCAGTGCCGCGCACGGTGCCTGCAATGGCCATATTGGTGAAGATCACCTGGCTCGCGCCGGCGACATTGAACACCGCCGCGCCGTTTCCGGTGTACGTCGTGCTGCTGAAGCCGATCGTGCCATCGAGCACGTTGATGGTGCCGTTGTTCACCATCGGCATGTCGGTTGTAGCCAGAGCGGTGGTCGTCTTACGGAGGGTGGCGTTGTTGGTGTGGAGATTCGTGCCCGTGTTGCTATTGAAGTTGATGGACTGCCATTCCCAGATGCCATTGTTGGTGAAGGAACTTGAGTTGTGGAAGCGGGTGTTGCTGCTTTCGATCCAGGTACCGTTGGCACCGTTGACGATGGGGCCAACGTAGGTGATATTGCTCGCGCCACCCGTGTTGACAAGCCCCTGATTGGTCAGGCTGTTCCCCGAAGTCACAGTCACATTGCCGCGCAGACCAAGCGGCGCGGTGGTTGCCGTCGTCACGTTGCCTGCAACCGTGAGTGTGCCGCTCGTGCTGGTTTGGCCTGCGCCTGTGCAGTTGACCGTGCCGCTCAGCGTGACGTTGTTGAAGTTGAGGGCTGCGCCGCCCGCGACATTGATGTTCGCCGCGGGCACACCTGCGTACACAAGGCTGTTCAAGTCGAGCGTGCCCGCCTGCACTTCAATCAGACCGTTGTTGTTCACGGGCAACGAGGAGATCGTCGTCGTCGCTGCGGTCGTCTTGCGAAGCGTGCCATTATTGATGAGCGCGTTGGTGCCTGCATTGCTGATGAAGGTCACGCCTCGCGTTTCGAGCAGGCCGTTGTTCACGAGCGTCGCGCTGTTGAAGAACCGACCATTGCTCTCTTCAATCCACGTGCCACTCGCGCCGTTGGTCAGCGTGCCCACGTATGTAATGTTGCCCGCGCCGCTGGTGCTTACGAGTCCCTGGTTCGTCAGGCTGTTGCCAGCACCGACCGTGACACCGCTCAGCACGCGAAACGCGCTGGTCGTGTTGAGCGTTGCGTTCCCGCTGACGGTCAGCGAGCCCGTGCTCGTGAGCGTGCCAGTTCCCGTGAAGTTCAGCGTGCCCGCCAGCGTCGATGAATTCAGGTTTGCCGCCGCACCGCTCGCGACGATCATCGATCCCGAGCCGACGCCTGTGTATGTGGTGCTGTTGAAGTCCAGCGTGCCTGCCTGCACCTCGATCGTGCCACTGTTGCTGATGGGCACTCCCGAAATCGTTGCGGTCGTCGCGGGCACTGTCTTGCGGATCGTGCCGCTGTTGGAGATGAGGTTGGTGCCTGCGTTGTTGACGAACGTGATGCTTTGCAGTTCCAGCAACCCCGCGTTGGTGAAGGTCATCCCGTTGAAGAAGCGCGCGTTGCTGTTCTCAACCCACGTGCCGCCGCTGGCATTCGTGATGGGGCCTACGTAGGTGATACTGCCCGCGCCGCTGGTCGTCACTTTGTTGATGTTGGTGAACGAAGCGCCCGCTGCGGATGCGGTGAGATTGCCAAGGACACGCAAGTTGCTCGCGACATTGAGCGTCACGGCGTTGTTCGCTGTGAGCGGACCATTGGTCGTGACTTCACCCGGGCCGACACCGTTCAGCCGGCCCGTGATGTTGGCGTTGCTGAGAGTGAACGCTGCACCGGTCGCTGGCGCGGCGACCGCAACGCTGGAACCGGTCGCGCCGGTGTACGTGGCGCCGGAAAGGGTGAAAGGGCCAGCCTGCACATCGATTGCGCCGTTGTTGTTCAACGCGATGTTCATGGAAGCTGCGCCAGCCGTGGCTTTGCGCAGCGTGCCGTTATTGGTGTAGGAGTTCACACCAACGTTGTTCGCGATGTTGATGGTGCGCAACTCCAGCAGACCGTTGTTGGTGAATGACATGCCGTTAAGAAAGCGGGTGTTGCTTTCTTCGATCCATGTCGCGCCAACCGCGTTGGTATAGGGACCCGCGTACGCAATGTTGCCAGCGGCGCTGGTGCTCATAGTGCCGTTGTTGGTGATGCCATTGGTGCTTGTGCTGTTGCCCAGCAGTGACACGCTCACGCCGTTGTTGACAGTCAGCGTGCGCACGCTGATGCCCACGTTGATGGTGCCGTTGCCGGCGAAGATCACATCGTCGCCCCCGCCCGGTAGTAGCGGTGTGCCGCCGCAGGAGGACTGGCCGAAGTTGTTGCTCTGGGTGAACTGGCCGACGCCGCACGCGGGTCCGGAGCACTGGGAGTTCCAGTTGAAGGGGGTGCAGGTGGGCGTGAAGGTGAAAACGGCGGCGTGGGCGCTGGCGGCGAGGCCGGCGAGGGACGCGAGGGTGAGGGCGGAACGGGAACGCAGACGCATGGCAAGCCTCCTCTAGGGGTTGCTGGTCCTAGGGGGGCGGGGCGTGGCGTCTGACAGAAATGTGTGAATGGAAGTGGGAGGAGGCGTTATCGGGGTGGGAATGAAAACGCCCGGCGTTGGTGGCCGGGCGTTTGATGCGGGCGATCAGGGATCGTGGCTTGCGGACCGCCCGGGACGGGCTGCCCAGCGACGATCAGCAGGTGCCGCCTGCAAGGACGTTGAAGAAGTCGATGACGTCTTGATCTTCGGGGAAGACGCCGTTGTTGTTGAAGTCGATGTCGTTGCAGGCAGGGCAATCGCCGCCTGCGAGGACGTTGAAGAAGTCGATGACGTCCTGATCTTCGGGGAAGACATCGTTGTTGTTGAAGTCGATGTCGTCACAGCCGACGGGGCAGGCGGTTGCGGGGAGCAGGGTGAAGGCGGCGCTGCGCGTGATCTGGCCGGCGCATGTGGTTGCGATGGAGCGGAAGAAGAGCGCATCAGCGGCGGCTTGGTCCATGTTGCTGATGGTGAGGGTGTCGGTGTTGCTGCCAGTCACTTCGGACAGGCTGTTGACGGCGTCGAGGGTGCCGTCATTGAGGTGTGACCAGGCGATGGTGCCGGGGGGAAAGGGGAAGCCAGCGTCGATGCCGACCTGCCATGAGTACGTGATGGGCTGGGGACTGGTGAACGCGGCGCGGTAGACGACGGCTCCTCCGACGCAGGCGGTCTGATCCTCGGGCTGGATGATGATCGAGGGCTGATCGCAAGGCTGCGTGTCAAGCGAGAACCAGTAATCGGTATAGCCTGAATCGCAGCCCATTTCATCGAGGAAGTTGTGGGCGACGGCGACGCGATACGTGCCCGGTGCGAGCGAGGCGGAGAGATTGAGCGGCGCGCAGGGGTTCAGCGGATCAGTTTGGGTCGCGAAGGTCGCGTTCTGTCCGAAGCAGGTTCCGGGGATCTCTTCCGTGCGCTGAATGACTGCAGTGAGGGCCGCTTCGCCTCGCAGAGTCACTTGCGCGATGGCGGCTTGCGTGAGCGTGAAGGAGTACCAGTCGGTGTCTCGGGTGGTGGCGGTGGTGAAGAGGGTGCCGCGAATGACGTCGCCCGGAGAGACCGTTCCGAATGCGGGCGGCGTGAGGAAGCAGCCGTTGTTGCTGGCACTGCCGCAGAGTTCGGTCTCCGGGATCGCGCCTGCGGGAGTTTGGATGTCGCAGGGCGCGGGCAGCAGATCGATATGGAGACGGATGGTGCCGCCGAAGAAGCCGCCGCGTTGGGAAACGCTGAAGAGCAGGGGCTGACCGGCGACGACGGGGAAGCCGATGCGGGTGCCACCGGCGAGCACGAAGTTGCCGCCGCCGATGCATCTGGAGGCGATCGAGCCGCATCCTGCGGGGAAGAGAGCGATGACGGCGTCATTGGTGTCGTCGCCAGTGGTTGAGGCGGCGATCTGCGCGAAGCCGGTTTGCGAGGGGATGTAGGAGAACCAGATGTCCTTGGTGGAGACGCCCTGCAGAGCGGAGTAGCAGGAGGCGACGCCATCCTGCGTGGCGCCGAAGTTGCGGCCCTGCCACGCAGGGGCAGGGCCGATGTCTTCGAAAACGGTTATGGCATTCGCGCAGTTGTCATTGGCGGGAGCGGGAACGGGGGTCGTATTGCCCAGATAGATCACGGGTGAGACAAAGTTCTCGCCTTCATCGAAGCCCAGCACGGTGGACGCGGTCGTCGTGACATCCCAGTTGGTGGCGTTGATGGTGGCTGCGCTGTTTGCGGGGCCGGCGACGAAGGCAAGCCAGTAGGTGCCTGCCGCGAGCGTGCCGTCTTGGCCGCTGTGTCCCGCGACCGTGAAGGGGACGCGCTCGCTGGCGGAGCCGAAGGAGAGTCCGCCCGCGCCACTGAAACCGCCTTGGGATTCGTCGAAGGTCACAAGGTTGCCCACGTTGTCGTAGAGGGCGACGAGTACGGGTTCGTTGGGAAGCGAAACGAACATGCCCGTGTCAAGGAAGGTGTCGCCGCTGATGGCGCCGGTGAGAGTGAAGCGAGCCCACTTGACGGTGAGCGGCACATCGCTGTCAAAGTCGAACATGTCGGAGAGGTCGATGGGGGCGTACGCGTAAGGCGGCGCAGTCACGGGCGTGAGCGAGCCAATGTCGTAGAAGTCGGCGGGTTGAGCGAGAGCGACTGTCGAAGCGGCGAGCAAACATGTGACAGCGAGGCGGGGGTGCATGAATGGCTCCGGATGCAATGAAAACTGTGATGCTGGCAGAGATACGAACGCGGCGAGATCAGTTGCAGGAGCCGCCTGCGAGGACATTGAAGAAGTCGATGACGTCCTGATCTTCGGGGAAGACGTCGTTGTTGTTGAAGTCGATGTCATTGCAGGCGGAGCAGTCGCCGCCTGCGAGGACGTTGAAGAAGTCGATGACGTCCTGGTCTTCAGGGAAGACGTCGTTGTTGTTGAAGTCGATGTCGTCGCACGCCGTCGCAGCGCATGCGAGGCGGGCGACATAGGCGCTGGGCTGGCCATTCATGATGGTGAAGAGGCCGCCTGCGATGATGGAACTGGCCGGACCGGTGCCGACACGGGCGAAGCCGGTGACGTACTGATTGGTGCCGGTCCCGACGTTGCTCCAGAGTTGGGTATCCGGGTCCCACAAACCCACGCTGCCCAGTTCGACATCGGCGGAGCGTTCGAAGAGGCCACCGACAAGGAGTTTGCCGTTGAGTTCGATCATGCTGGTGACGGTTGCGGGAAAGTCGAGACTGTTGCCCAGCGCGGCCCACGAGGAGCCGTTCCAACGAGCGATGGAACTGGCCGGGATGCCGCCAGCCTGCGTGAAAAGGCGAGCGCCGACGATGAGTTGGTTGTCAAAGACGAAGAGTGAGCCAACGGTGCCGTTGACGCCGTTGGTCGAACCGCTACCGAGCGATTCCCAGGCAGAGCCGTTCCACGCGGCGATGCCGTTGGCGGAGATGCCGCCAGCCTGATCGAAGTCACCACCCACGTAAAGCTTGTTGTCGTACGTGGCCACGGCATACACGGGCGCGTTGGTGCCTGTGCCGACGGCTTCCCATCCAGAACCTGTATAGCGGACGACGGTGCCGAGTTCGTTGCCCTGCTCGTCGTAGAGCAAGCCGCCGACGTAGAGCGAGCCGTTGAGCACGGCGCAGCCCTGCGCGGCTCCGGCGAGGGGCGCGAGTCCACTCCAGGTGGAGCCGTTCCAGATCGCGACGCCGCGGATGGGTTGATTGTCGACACTGTCAAAGTTGCCAACGACGACAAGGTTGTTGTTCCAGATGCAGGCTGCGCCGGGCGTGCCGACAGGATCAGTGATGCCAGCGCCCAGCGGAGTCCATGAGGAGCCGTCGAAGGCAGCGATGCCGCGGAGGGGAACGCCACCGAGTTGACGGAAGTCTCCGTACATGATGGCCTTGTTCTGGAACGAGATGCCGCCGAAGACGCGGGCGGCATTGCCTCTGCCCAGTCCTGCCCACGTGTCGCCCGTCCAGCGGGCAATGCGGGTCGCCGCTTCATTGCCTTCCGTGCGGAAGAGGCCGCTGACGTGCAGGGCGCCGGCATATGTCGTGATGGCGTACGAGGCGAAGACGTCCGACTGCTCATCGGGGTCTGTGGCGAGTTTGCTCCAGCCGGTGGGTGTGAGTCGGGCCACGCTGGTGGTGGCGAAGCCGCCAGTGGCGATCGTTCCCGTGGCGAAGAGTTCGCCATTCAACTGTGCAAAGTTGTAGAGGTTCTGCGTGTTGTCTTCGCCGGGAAAGAGCGGCTCCCAGGCAGTGCCGTTCCAACGGGCGCTGCCAGCGAGGGGTGTTGCGCCGCTGGCGGTGAACCAGCCGCCGATGTGCAGTTGGTTGTTGTAGACGGTGACGCAGCGGACTTGTTCGTCGACGCCCGCGCCCAGCGCGCTCCACGATGTGCCGTTCCAGCGGGCGACGCGATTGGCGGGCACGCCCGAGATGCTGGTGAAGCCGCCGACGGCGATGAGATCGGGGCCGAATGTCGTGAAGGCCATGATGGGTTCGTTGGCGCCGGCAGCGGAGCCTGCGCGAACCCATGAAGAGCCGTTCCAGCGGGCCAGACGCGGAAGGCTGGTGGAGCCCGACGCGGTGAACTCACCGCTGGCGAAGATCTGGTTGTTGTACACACCCAGCGAATAGACGCGGCTGTCGAGGCCTGCCCCCAGCGGCTGCCATCCGGTGGGCGTGAGGCGGGCGATGTTCTCCGCAGCCACGCCGTCGATCGTGGAGAAGAGACCGGCCACGATGAGGTCGTTGTTGTAAACAGCCAGACCGTCGATGACACCGTCGAGTCCGCCGGAGTTGAGGGCGATCCACTGCGTGCCGTCCCATGCGGCGATGTTGGGCGAGATGACGTTGCCTGCGACATCGTGCTCGCCGGCGACGACGAGCCACGGGGGCAGCGGGCCTGCACCGTCACGATCCCAGACGATGGTGTTGCTGACCTGGTTGTCGACGCCGGTCACACCGCCCATCGAGGACCATTGAGGCACACACGCGGGTTGAGCGAAGGCGACGGGCGCAACGAACAGGGCGGCGAGAAGGCAGGTTGGGCGCATGGGCAGATTCCTTGTGCGAAAAGAAAACGATCCAACGCATGGCGGACACACGATGGATCGGGAATGCAGTCTACTGGAATTGTCAATCGGCACGCCTTACGGGCAGGAGCCGCCTGCGAGGACGTTGAAGAAGTCAACGATGTCGGGATCTTCGGGGAAGACACCGTTGTTGTTGAAGTCGATGTCATTGCAGCCCTCGACGGGATCGCAACTGCCCGGGGTGCCGCCCGCAAGGACTTCGAAGAAGTCGACGATGTCCTGGTCTTCAGGGAAGACACCGTTGTTGTTGAAGTCGATGTCGTCGCAGGCGGGTGTGCCGAACGTGACGGGCATGTAGCCGAGCACATCGCCCACGCCGTTGTTGCGGACGATCATGTAGAGCGTGTTGTCGTCGGTGAGGAATGTGGAAAAGATCGTTTGAGCGGTGAAGAAGTCATCGCTGGGATTGCCGTTGTTGTTGAGGTCGACTTCGATGCCGGCGTCAACGACGCGGACGGGTGCGCCGCCACCCTGCGGGATGATGATGACCAGCGCGCGGGCGAAGTTGGTGAAGACAGTGAACTGCAAGTCTCCGTTCGTGGTGAAGTTGACGCTGGTGAGTGAGGAGACGCGTTCGCCGGTATCGCCGCCCGGGAAGTCGTTATCGCTGGTGAAGACGATTTGACCGTTGGCGACGAGCCAGACGGGTCCGCCCGAGGTGGAGCGGCCGGTCGCCCACCAGTCGCCGCCCGGTCCCATGCCGGCGTCGGTGATGCTGAAGGCGGTGCTGAACTCTGGCGTGGGCGTGGGCGCGCCGGGGAGGGGCTGGCCCGCTTCAAGTACGACTGCGCCGTTGCGGACTAGGACGACGTTGGGCGTGGCGCGCTGGAGGATGCCGCGGGTGATCCAGGTGTTGGTCTGCGGGAAGAAGCCGTAGCCGAGTTCGACGTCGGTGAGGATGGCGGTGCCGCCGGCGGATTGGTTGGTGGGCGTGGTGACGCCGCCTTGGATGATGGGTGCGAAGCCTTGGCCGTTGGGGCCGCCGACGAAGATGAACTCGTCGACGCTCGCGGCGAGCCCGCCAGTGGTGGACCCATCACGGAAGACGACGCGACCGTCGGGGAGGAGTTGGCGTTGATCGAGGCCGCCGCCGAAGGACTCACCGGCGATGCCGGGGATCGGGCTGCCTTCGCGCGCGACGAAGGAGAAGGTTTGGTTGGAGCGCTTATAGAGGATGATGGCTTCGTCGGCGGTGGTGGGGACGAGGTTGCCGGAGATGCTGATGTCGCCGTTGTCGTTGACGAGGGCTTCGGTGTCGAGACCGACCGCGCTGCCTTCGAAGGCGACGTTGAGGCCGGGGATGTTCTGGCCGCGAGCGAGGGCGAAGTCGATGCCGTTGCGGGTGCCGGAGACAACCGCGCGATTGGTGACGCCGTTTTCAACCGTGATGAAGACGGAGGCCCAGTACTGGCCGTTGGGGCTGGCGAAGATTCTGGATTGGAGCAGGGCGTCGGTCGTGGAAGGTGGAACGGTGGGGAGCTGGGTGGGCTGGGACTCAAGTTCCGTGGCGATGAAGCGCAGGAAGGACTGCGTCTGAGCAAGCGCCGGCGCGGCGGCGACAGACAGTGCAATCAAGAGAGCCGGAGTGGTGCGCATGAGTCATGTCCTTTGGGGGGCGGGTGCGTGCGGAACGGGAGCCCGAAGGCGAGAAGAAGATACACGAATAACGTCCGTGATGCTATCAGTAATGACAACATTCTTGCGATTTTGGTGGCACGACCGGCGTTTTCCCATTATCATGACAGGAGGGATCGGGAGGAAATAGGGGGAAGTTAGGATCTCCATGCCACCCATTGCTCACGCTGAACTTGATCAGGCCTATCGCGACTTGCGGGTGCAGGTGGTGCGCGTGTTGCAGGCGCGGCAGATTGATCCGCGGTCGGGGTCGGCGATTGCGCAGAGTTTGGGGATCAACCGGCAGTTGGCGTGGCAGGTGGCGACGATTGCGGCGGAGTCATCGACGCCGGCGGGGTTGACGGTCATGCCGGGGCAGCGCGGGTTGGAGATGTTTGTTGAAGCGAGCGCGCGACAGACGGCGGCGGACCCGGATGTGGTTGAACTGCGGGGGGCGATTGAGCGGCTGGAGCATGTGATTCGGATCCATGCGGGGGACCGGGCGACGCTGTCGCTAATTGCGGCGGCGTGGGACAGCGCGGAAGTGGAGCGACGGACGGAAGATCTGCGGCGCGATGCGCACCGGGCGCAGTGCGCGCTGCTTGGGGCGAAGGTGGCGACGCAGGTGCGCGGCGTCATCTTCGCGCCGTCACAGCGCGGCGATGATCAGCGCGTGGCGATGGCGACGTATCAGGGCATGACGGGGGTGACGCGGGTGCGGGCGCATCATCGCAGCCGGTTGTTCTATCTGGAACTGCCGACGCATGACGACGGCACGCGTGACCTGTCGGTGCGCGATCTGGCGAGCCATCTGGCGGAGAAGTTTCAGCTTGAGCCCGCGCTGTCGTCGGTGGACGCCAGTGCGATTGAGTATCTGGTGGATGCGCACGGGGCGGCGCACCGGGGTTGGGTTGCGCTGCGGGCGGGGCCTGTGGGAACTTCCGCGGCGATGACGCTGGCGTTCACGGGTTTGTCGAGTTACGAAAATCCGCGGTATCCGACGGCGCGCGATCGGCTGAATCAGATTGCGATCGTGTGTCACATTCCGACGGAGACGCTGCTGGTGGACTGTCTGATGGATCGGCGACTGGCGGAGAGCGCGACGTTTACGTCGTCACTGCGCTTGCAGTGCTTTGATGCGTCGACGGGGCACCCGATGAAGCCGGCGGCGAGTGATGACCCGGCGTTTTTGTTTGATCTCACGAATGTGGAGCCGCTGAGCGGCGATGCGCTGGCGACGGATCCGGATTTCGCGAACTCGCTGGCGCTGGTGCGGCGATCCGCTGCGCGCGTGGGCACAACGCCTGAAAACCTGGTGGGTGTGCGATACCGCGTGCGCTACATGATGGCGCCGATGAGCGTGATTGTGACGCGGGAACTGCCTGGCGGGAGCGGGTCAGCAGGTTGACGCGGGCAGCAGGCCGGGACCATAGAAAACGCCCGAGCACGGGCTCGGGCGTTGAGGGCTGGAATGACCGTGGATGTCATTTGTCGCAGACGACTCGGGTGCGATGTCGCGGAGCGATCAGCAACTGCCGCCGGCGAGGACGTTGAAGAAGTCGATGACGTCCTGGTCTTCGGGGAAGACGTTGTTGTTGTTGAAGTCGATGTCGTTGCAGGTGGGGCAATCGGCGCCCGCGAGGACGTTGAAAAAGTCGATGACGTCCTGGTCTTCGGGGAAGACATCGTTATTGTTGAAGTCGATGTCGTCGCACGTGGGTGTGGGCGGTGTGCCGAGCAGGCTGAGGGCGATGCGCACGTTGGGGGTGAAGACGCGGTGTTCGATGCTGGAGAGTTGGCTGTTCACGAAGTAGCCGGGCCAGTTCACGGTGAGGAGCGGGCCGCCTGAGAAGACGCCGTCGCTGTTCCAATCCATGCAGAGGGCGGTGGACGTTGCACCGACGGTGGGATTGTCGCGGGCATCAGTTGAAGTAACAAAGCCCCAGAAAGTGAAGGGGTGGTTGATGACAGCGGTTGATGGTGGGGTGAGTGTGGGGCCGGGCAGGAGCGGGCCTTGACCTGCGTTGCCAGAGCCGGGGAGTGCTGCGTGCCACGCCAGTGTGACAAAGATCTCGGGGGTATTGGGTACTTGCACGTTGCCAGCGGGGAGCGTGAGCGTGAGAAAGATGTTGGGTGCCAATTGCTGCAGTGAGCTGCCTACGTCCTCGGTGGTGAGGCGCGCGAAGGGCGCGGTGGTGATCATGGGATCCGCGGTGCGATCGGCGGCGGTGTACAAGGACACGACCAGGTCGGCGTTGGTGATGCTGAACGTGCCGGAGCTGCGGCGAACTGGCACGCGAACTTCAGTCAGGCGACCGGTTGAGGTGCTCCAGGGACCGGGCGCGAAGGTGATGTCCTCACCCACGAGCGACATGCCTTGAAAGACGAGGCTGGTGAGCGTGGGGATTCTCAGCGCGGGTTCGGGGCTGTACACAAAGCTCGTGCCGCGAGGCGTGAAGCCTGCGGGGACGAGTGTGCCTGTTGGCGAGAGTGTGCAGATGGGCGGGGTGGTGTGAACTGGATCATCGGTCGCTTGTGCGAAAGCAAACGATGGCGAAAGCAGCGCGGCGGTTGCCACGACAACACAACGACTCGGAAGCGGCGGACGCATCGGCAAGTCTCCTGTACCCCGCACGAGAACTTGAGACATGATACAGGCAGGGGGCGGCGGGCACAAGACGAAATGCGTTGTTCAGGGGCAGGTGCCGCCTGCGAGGGCGGTGAGGAAGTCGATGATGTCCTGCTCTTCGGGGAAGATGTCGTTGTTGTTGAAGTCGATGTCGTTGCAGGTGGGGCAGTCGCCGCCGCTGAGGACGGTGAAGAAATCGATGACGTCCTGATCTTCGGGAGAGATGGTGTTGTTGTTGAAGTCGATGGAGTCGCAGGGGCGGGGGAGGATGGTGAGGGATGCGCTCGCGAGGATGCCGACCTGCGGACAGGGCCAGTAGTCGGTCGAGAGGGAGACGCTTACGGGGTACGTGCCGGTGGAACTGCGACGGGCATTGTGAATTGTCAGTACCGGGGTGGCGGCGCCCTGGATGATGGAGCCATCGGGGCGAGGGCCGTCGATGAGGGGGGCCCAGAAGGGACCCCACCGCACGGAGGCAGTGGGATCAGTGGCAACGCGCAACTGGATGGTGTCACCTTCAAGTCCGGTGACGGTGGCGATGGGTTCAAGGAGTGAAGCGACGGGTGAGGCCACGTTGAAGACGCTGCCCATGACGAGACCCTCGCCGGTTGCGCCCAGCGCGATGGACGGAGTAACGTCGAGGCGTGATCGTGGGATAGAGCGCCAGCCTCGGCCGCTAAAGCCCCAGATGGACCGTGCGCCGTCGAGTTGGCGGGCGGCGATGATGAGTTCGTTTTCGAGTGTGGCTTCGCCTTCCCATTCGCGGCTGGTGAGGGTGGCAGTGTCGGAGAGGATCGCGCCGGTGGGCTGCCAGGCGTTGTTGCGCCAGAGGAAAGTGTGATCGCGATTGTCGATGGTGCGAAGACCCACGAGGGTGTTGTTCCAGACGCCTACGACGCGCGTGTTGACGTCGGTGGGGTCGAGCGGCTGCCATGCGGAGCCGGTCCAGCGGGCGGGAAGTTCCTGCTGGGCGACACCTGCTGCGCGGGCGGCGGTGAAGAGTTCGCCGCTCACGAGAAAGAGGCGACCGATGCGTTCGTTGGGTTGCGAGGCGTTCCATGAGAGCCAGCCTTCGTCGGTGTAGGCGAAGAGCGAGCCGCTGCCGGGGAGGTTTTGCGGTTGCTCGCTGACGAGGGCGAGCAGGGTGTTGTTGAACGCAAAGAGTTGGCGCACGTGCGCGGCGGGGGCGGGTGAGCCCAGGTCGCGGAGAGTGGTGCCGTCCCATGTATAGATGCTGTCAGCGGCGAAGGCGAGTTGATCGTTGATGACGGCGGCGGCGTGGGCGGGCTGGGTTGCGGTGATGCGCGCATCGAGCGGCGTGATGACGCCGTTCACGCGCTTGGCGGGGCCCAGGAGGAACTGGCCTTGGGGGTTGAGGAAGCGGCCCAGCATGATGGTCTGATTGCGCCAGGTGAGGATGTCGGTGGCGGTGCCGGCGAAACCTTCGACGAGCGGGGCGAGGCGGTTGTTGGCGAGGGTGCAGACGCCTGAGAGGCTGCCTGGGACGTCGTTGGCGGCGGGGCGGAGGAAAACACCTTGGTTCGTGACGCCGATGAAGCGTGGGCCGTTGAGGAAGCGCTCGTCGGAGATGGGGATGAGTTGGTTGTTCTGGATGCGCGCGATGTAATCGGTGCGCTGGGGACTGTTCTGCTCGACGACAGCGAGGACTTCGCCGTTGATGCGGGCGACACTGGGGATGTACCAGTTGAGATTGAACCAACTGAGGATGGGTTCAAAGCCAGCCGCGGAGAAGCGAGCGACACGAACGCTGCTGATGACGCCGTTGACGTTGGTGGTGATGGCTCCGCTCACGAGGACGCCGTCACCGTCGGGGATGACGGAGAGGATCAGGTCGTTGGTGGTGATGGACCGCGTGGGGATGGCATCGACCCACTGGTCGGCGTCGTTCAGACGGGCAATGAGCAAGGGCGTGGTGAATTCGCCGCCGCGCATGGTGCCGAACATGTACAACTGATCGTTGAGGGTGTAGAGCGTTCCGCCGGTGCTGAGCGAACCCCAAGCTTGGCCGATGGGCTCCCATTGCGAACCTGTCCAGCGAGCGGCATGACAGTTGCGCTCGCCTATGCGGAGGTAGCCGCCCACGTAGAGCTGACCTTGGGCGATGGTGATGCTGGCTGCGAAGTTGGAGATGTTTTCAGGGCCGTCGATCAAGTTGGCGGAGCGGTTGATCCATGCTCCGTTGACGAGTTCAAGGACGTAATCACTGCTGTAGCCGAGGTTGAAGAGGCGACCGTCGCTGGTCTGGTGCAGTTTGCCCGTGCTGTAGAAGCCCGGAAGTGCTGGCAAGGTGGTGGGGAGCCAGCGGGTGCCGTCCCACGCGGCGAAGTGTGGCGAGTTGAGGAGGCCGGCGCGATCAAAGTCGCCACTGACGATGGTGAAAGGGGCGGCGGGGCCGGGGCCGTCGGGGTCGGTTTCGAGGAGGCGGTTGACGGCGTAGAAGCCAAAGTCGCCGATGCCGGGCGTGTTGAACGAAGGCTGGGGCGGGCACTGGGCGGCGGCGAGGGTGGTGAGGATGGCGGGGAGAACGATGGCAACGCGTTGCGGACGCATGCTGCAATATCGGCGTGGGGGCGGCGCGGGCTCGAATGCGCGGGTAGCGGGGCTGCGTGAAGATTGCGTCAGTTGCGGCGGAGTTCGTCGCGGGTGACGAGACGGTAACTGCCTTCGCCGTCGCCGTGGCGGGCGGCGATGAGTTGCATGAGGCCGGTGGGGTCGTCTTCGATGAACTGGATGGTCTTGATGCGGGCGTTGCGTTGGCCGTTGAGCATGACGGGGTTGATGCGATCGAGTGCGTTGAGCACATCGACGTTGCGCTGCTCGACGTTGACACCTGAGCGGGAGATGCCGCGGGAGAGCACGAAGATGATGTCGGGTTGGAAGCGCATGGCTTCGGTGAGGCCGATGGTGAGATCGCTGCGGCCGACCGGCAGGATTTCTTGCAGCCACGGCGCGACGGAGGATTTGTTGGATGCGCTGGCGCTCACCATATCGCTGCGAGCGAAGGCGACCGTGGCGGGCTGGTTGGTGTTGGCGGGTTGGCGGAAGACGATGATCTGGAAGTACTGGTCTTCGGCGAGGCGCTGGATGGAGCTGTTGAGTTCGCTTTTGACGAAGTTGATGCTGGCGGCCATGCTGCCTGAGCCATCGACGAGGTAGACGATGCGGCGGGCGGGTGTGGCTTCGACGCCGGCGAAGGTGGCGGTGGGGGCTTTGGGCTTTGGTTCTGGCGGCGGGGGCGATGGGGGCGCAGGCGCGGGTGTGGGGACGGCGAGGCCCGCGGGGCCTTTGCTGAGTGCGCCGCGCACGAGGGCGTGCACGGCTTCCTGTTCTTTGCGCTCGGCCATGTCGTCGGTGGCGGGCGACTGCGCGACGGCGGGCTCTGGAGGAGTGACTTCCTCGGGCGGTGGCTGCGGCTGCGGCTCTGGCGCGGGCTGGGGGGGCGTGGGCTGCGCGGGTGCGCCGGTGGGGAAGGAGGAGAGATCAAGATCGGTCGCGGCGGAGAAGTCTGTCAGGCGCGGCGGGAGTGTGCGACCCCAGAGGCCGAAGACGCCCAGCGATGCGAGCAGGGTGCAGTGGATAGCGAGCGACACGCACCAGGCCTGCGTGGCGTGGCGGCGCTGGCGGCGCAGGGTGCGGACATGGATAAGGCGGCCCACGGTGGAGGTTATGGGGAGGGAACGGGGAACGGAGAACGGAGAGCGGAGAACGGAGAACGGAGAGCGGAGAACGGAGAGCGGAGAGCG
>VYMG01000171.1_pt1 | contig 22631 bp, 15 predicted proteins | sample 5115261 | NCBI WGS metagenome assembly VYMG01 (sample SAMN12291781, study PRJNA351875) | freshwater metagenome | isolation source: freshwater lake | place: USA: Michigan, Wintergreen Lake | collected 2013-08-08
GATGGCTCGCCGCTACCAGGCCGATCCCGTCATCCTCGCCGCCAGCAGCAGCGCGTACGGCGATCAACTCGAGCTGCCCAAAGTCGAAACGCAAACCGTCCGCCCCATGTCGCCCTACGCCCTCACCAAACTCGCGGGCGAACAAGCCATGGCCACCTGGTCGCGCACCTACGGCCTCTCGACCGTCAGCCTGCGCTACTTCAACATCTTCGGCCCCCGCCAATCCGCCGACAACGCCTACGCCGCCGTCGTCGCCGCCTTCGCCAAAGCCCTCCTCCACGGCGAAGCCCCCAAGATCTACGGCGATGGCCAGCAATCCCGCGACATGACCTTCGTCGCCAACGCCGTCCTCGCCACACTGCTCGCTGGGCTCTGCCCCAGCAAACTCATGGGCGAAGTCATCAACGTGGGAACCGGCCAACGCCTGACGATGCAAGAACTCGCCAAGAAAATGGCCCACGCCTGCGGCATGCCCCACCTGCACCCCACGTTCCTCCCGGAACGCGCTGGCGACGTGAAGCACAGCCTCGCCGACATCACCGTCGCGAAGCAACTCTTGGGCTACGAACCCGTCGCGAGCCTCGACGACGGCCTCGCAGAAACCATCGAGTGGTTCAAGCGGGCGTACACCACGGCGTAACCCGCATCGTGGTGGATCGTGGCGGGCAGCCCGGCCCAGGCGGCCGCACGCCAACGCCGTACGTCGCGCGTGAGTGCGGTCTCGCCAAACCCACTCACCCCAACGACCCTTCCCCCGCCAACACCCGACACCCCGTCCTCGTCACCTCAATACACCGCTCCTCATGCGCCGCCCACTCGCGGTTCGCCGTGATCACTGTCCACGCATCGTCGAGCGTCACCAGCCCCGCCGGCTCCACGCCCTCGCACACGATGGGCTCCACGCACAACACCATGCCCGGATAGAGCGTGAAGTCCTCCCCACTGCGCGACCAGTCTTTGCTCGTAAACGCGAGCCTTGGCGCTTCATGCAGCGCCTCACCAATCCCGTGCCCGCAGTACCCGCTCACCAAGTGACACCGCTGGGAGCGTGCAAACGCCGCCGTGCTCTCGGCAATCGCCGACCACTTCACGCCGCCCCGGCACATGCTCAGCGCATGCCGCAGCGTCGCGGTCGCCGCCCCCGCAAGTTTCACCGCTCGCTGCGCCTTGCTCGCATCACTCCCGACAATCGGCACACTCCACGCCGTATCAATGCACCACCCGCCCACGCGCAGCGCAACATCAATCGTCACCAAGTCACCTTCGCGAATGATCCGCGAACTTGGCGGCGCATGCACCACTTCCTCATTCACGCAAATGCACACACCGCTCGGAAAGGGCGTCGCAATGCCCGCCTGCGTGTACCCCTTCAGCAGCAACTCCCCGCCGCGTGCGAGGATCATCTTCTCCGCAACCGCCCCCACTTCCGCGGTCGTCCGCCCCGGCCGCAGTTCGCGCAGAGCCAAGTCATCAATCACCGTGTCCAAAATGCGCCCCGCCCGCGCAATGCGAGCAACCTGCGTGGGAGTTTTGAGCGTGATCGCCATGGGGAGGGGAACGGAGAGCGGAGAACAGAGAGCAGAGAGCAGAGAGCAGAGAACAGGCAAAGCTGGCCCCGTCCAACCGCTGTTGTATGCCCTCACCCCCGCTCTCCGTTCTCTGTTCTCCATTCTCCGTTCTCCGTTCTCCGCTCTCCGCTCTCCGTTCCCCGCCGCCCTACCTTCTGCCGTCAGGAGGAGCGACATGCCCGAAGGCACCCACGCGGCGGAGACCGCCACGCAAGAAATCGAACAGCCCGCGACCAATGACGCCGCGCCCGCCCCGGAAATGCCCGTGGCCGAAGTGCCCGCCCCCGTGGCAACGCCGGCAGCACCAAAACGCTCGCGCCGCAAAGCCGCCGACCCAACGGCCCCCGTCACGGTCGACATGGCCCTCGCGCCGCACTTGGAAGCCCTCCTCATCTCCCTCGATCGCCCCACTCCCGCCGAGCGACTCGCCGTGGGCCTGGGCCTGCTGCCAGCCCCGGAAGGCGATGATGCTCCGCCGCCTGACAAGGCCCTCGTCGCTATCGCCGATCAGCAGATCGAGATGCTCGTCGCCGAACTCAACAAGCAGTTCGAAGCCACATCCCGCTCCTTCCGCGTCGAACTGCTCGCAGGCGGCTACCGCGTCATGACGCTGCCGGCTTTCGCGCAGACGCTGGCGACCTTCCACAAGCGCCAGACCAGTGCCAAACTCAGCCGCCCCGCCGTCGAGACGCTGGCCATCATCGCCTACAAGCAGCCCATCACCCGCGCGGAACTTGAGTCCATCCGGGGCGTCTCCTGCGGCGAAGTCCTCAAGACCCTCCTCGAGAAGCGGCTGGTCACCATCAAGGGTCGCGCCGAAGAACTGGGCCGCCCCATGCTTTACGGCACCACGACGCAATTCCTCAACCATTTTGGTCTTGCGTCAATCAAAGACCTCCCCGCCCCAACCGAACTCAAACTTTCGACGTAATACATGGAGTGACGCTGCCTGACGTCCCCAGTTTCTTCCGAGCCAAGGTCGACGGCGCGCCGATCATCGCCCGCCGCTATCACTTTTCGCTCGCAGGCCTCGCTTACGCCCTGACCACCGCCGTCCTCGTCATCGGCGCCATCAACGGCCAGAACAATCTCCTCTTTTGGCTTTTCGGTCTTGCCGTCGCGGGCCTGGTCGTCTCCGGCATTCTCAGCGGCTGGTCCCTCATGGGCATCCGCGTCCAGCGCGACATACTCACGCCGCGCATCCATGCTGGCGAGTCACTGCGCCTGCGCTATCGCATCACCAATCGCAATTTCATCTTTCCCGCCTTCGCCTTGACGCTCGAAGAGATGCCCGATGCGCGCAGTTGGCTGGGCAAGCGTTTCCTCGCCACCTTTAGAGACAGCCTCACAACGCCCGTCGCATACGTCGGCTACATCGGCCCTCGCCAAAGTGTCACAATCGACATCGAAGCCCCGTCATACGCGCGGGGCCCCGTCACCCTGAACGCGTTTCGCGTCGCCAGCACGTTCCCCATCGGCCTCACGCGCAAGAGCGTCACCTTCGCACAGGTCGCATCGTGCATTGTCTGGCCAAGCCTGTGTGAACTTGCCGACGCGCTGACCAAACAGGGCTTTGAAGGCCGCTCCACGCGCCGCCTCCGCCCCAGTCCCTCGGGAGATGAGTTCTTCGCCCTGCGCGAGTTCCAGCCCGGTGACAGCCTGCGCAGTGTCGCGTGGCGCGCCAGCGCCCGCGCCGACAAGCCTCTCGTGCGTTCCATGGCCGTCCGCCCCGGTCGCCGCGCATGGATCATCGTCGATGATCGTGCGATCGATGAAAGCCTCGACCGCATCCTGAGCGTCGCCGCGTCACTCGCGCTCCAGTTTCGCACCCAGGGAAGCGACGCAGGGCTCGCCACGCTCTCGCGCGGTGCGCTACTGGTGCCCGCCGCAGGCGAACGCCACACCACACGTCTGCTCGATGCCCTCGCGACGCTGACGGTGAGCGACACCACCGCGCCGCCACTGCGCACTCACACCGGCGAAGCCACGTTCTTCATCCATGCCGGCTCGTTAGCCACCCAGCCCCACGCCCGCGCGGTCAATGTGCTCGACACGTCCACCTACGCACGCGGCGAGATACCACCGCTGCCCCAGCCCAATGAAGGATCGCCTGCATGACGGGCGTCCTTCGCAAACTTCGCTGGTGCCTGCTCGCCGCCGTCACGCTCGCCTTCTTCGCCTTCGCCAGCGCGGAAGGCACATGGCCCGGCTTCGTGCTGCTGCTGGTGTTCGGCTGTCTGGGCTGGTTTGTCACCGAGGGCCGCCCCATGTTCGCGCGCCCCGAAGAGGGCAAAGTCTCGCAAGTCTGGGACGGCCTGCCCCGCTGGGTCGCCAATGTCGTTCTCGTCGGCGCGCTTCTGGCCGCTGTTTACCGCGGTCGTACCGGTGAATCCGTCGTCTCCGCCTTCACCGCCTTCCTCGCCAGCATCATCGTCCTCAAGCTCTGGCAGAAACGCGACGCTGGCGACTACGGCCAGATGCTCACGATGGCCCTCTTCCTCACCATCGGCGCCACGCTCAACAGCAACAACGTGGGCGTGGGCTTCGCAGTGCTCGCGCAGTTGCCCGTCCTCATGCTCGGCGCGATGCTCCTGCAGATCTGGAACGCCCAGCGTCGCGGCGCACCCTCCGTCTTCGACCCATCCGCCGACTGGCGCCGACTGCGCCGTCCACTCACCGTCGTCGCGATTGCTTCACTCATCGTTGCTATCGCCGTCAGCGCGGTCGTCTTCGTCATCGTGCCCCGCCAGCCCGCGCAGGTGCCGGGCCTGGGCAGTTTCGGACGTCTGGCCGGTGGCCGACAAGTCGGCTTCACCAATCAAGTCGATCTTCGCGCGGGTGGCATCACGAGCGAATCGCGCGAAGTCGTCCTCATCGCTGCCTTCGCCAAAGACGCGGACTTCACCAAGCCAGTCGGTTCGCCCGACATTCCCCAGTATCTGCGCGGCGCGGTCCTCGACCGTTATGAAAACGGGCTCTGGCGCGAACCCGAGTTCCGTCGGTCGCGTCGGCTCGTGCGAAGTGACCCGGTCATGGGCACCCTCGACGACAACATCGCGCACCTGACCGGCGACGTCCTGCACCAGCGCATCACCCTCCAGTCAGGCACCACCCAGGAACAGCCGGTCTTTCACGTCTACCGAGGCATCGGTTTCCGCTCCCCCTTGCCCGCCGCATACGCCGCCGACGAATTCAGCGGCACCGCCCGCATCCGGCCCGAGGCTGGTTCCTTCATGTATGACGTGGAGTCCCTCATCGCTTCGCGCCCGCGCCAGCGTGAGACCGATTCCGCGACAGACGAACCAGTGGATCAACCTCGCTTCAGCAGCCGGCGCGGAGTGGTCTCCAATCCGCAGCTTGAACCTCTCAGCGCCGCCATTCTGCGCGAGCGCAACATCGAGTCCGACTGGCGAAAGCGCGCGCCGGAGGAAGACGCCGCCGCCGTGATCGCGCTTGCCAGCTACCTGCGTCGAAACCACGCCTACAGCCTTGCTCGCACTCCTCCGCCCGTCAACGACGATCCGATCGTCTGGTGGCTCAACACCAGGCAAGCCGGCAGTTGCGAGTACTTCGCCGCCGCTCTCGCGTCGCTCTGTCACAGCGTGGGTATCGACGCCCGCGTGATTGCTGGCTACCTCGCCGCCGAATTTGACACCTCGACCAACCAGTACATCGTGCGCCGCAGCGACGCCCACGCCTGGGTCGAGGCCAACATCGGCCCGGGCCAGTGGCGCACCTACGACGCCACGCCCATCGCCGAGAACATTCAGGAGCGCATGCGCGATCGCTTCACCCTCACCGGTCGCATGCTCGGTTTCCTCGATGGCATGCAGGCCAGTTGGAACACGCGCGTCGTCGCCTTCGACTTTACCTCCCAGCAGCGACTCTTCAGCCCGCAGGGAGAAGTGCCCCTCTTTGTCGAACGCCTCACCCATCTGCTCCGCACGCGCAGCGATGGTGGTCCGCTTGTCTCGACGCTCACATTCACCCGCGCCGTCACCAGTCTGCTTGCTCTCATCTTGCTTGTCACGGGGGCCGCCTTGCTGTTGTGGGGCCTGCTTCGCCTGCGAAAGCGCCCCGCTTCGTCCCTCGCGGCTGGCTGGGCCATGACCCAGCCCTCCCACCGCGCCCTCCTCGAGAGCATCATCCAGCGCATCGGCCCGCGCGACCCCGCCACACCGCTCCGCGACTGGGTCGCTCGCGCCGCACCACCCCAGTCGCGCGATGCACTGCTCGCCTCTGCCGACGCCCTCTACGCCGCACGCTTCGCCCAGGGCGAAACCGACGTGGCCGCCGTGCTGGCCAGACTGGAAGCCCAGCTCCCGCACAACAAGTAACCCCCTGCCCCGGTAGCCTGTGCCGACTGCGCAGCCCCCACCTCGCGTTCGCGGACCTTGTGCGCATGATTCATCTGCGCACCCTGCTCTCACATGCCGATGACCGATCTGGCGGCCTGTGCCGCAGGGAGTCTCATCATGCCCGCAAACCGGTCACGCAATGAACGCTGGCGCGAATCGCTGCATCAGATCTACGAACGAGGCGGCTGTCTCGAGTTCTCGCTTGCGCCCGACGCCGGCCACGCCGACGCCACGCCCGACCTCGTCTGGCGCGTCCGCTTGCTTGGCGTGAAGGACAACGAACTCCTCGTCGAACGCCCCAGCGCGTGCGGCAAGGCAGTTCCCCTGCAGGACGGAGCCAAACTTGTTGGCGTCCTGATTATCGGACAAAACCGCTGGATGTTCGCCACCCGCGTCCTCAGCCGCACCGACGGTCCCAGCCCCTGGCCTGCCTCGCTCGTGGGACTGCGCGTCAAGATGCCCGACAGCGTCGAACGCTGTTCGCGCCGCGAAAACATGCGCGTCTCGACCGCTGAACTGCACGCCCCCACTGTGGAGTGCTACAAACTGCTCGAACCCTCGACAGTCGCGACCGCTGAACTGGCCAACAAGTCGCAAATCCTGGAACTCGAGCGGACCGGCGGCACCCTCTCGCTGAACGAGCCCTCCCAGCTCTCGCTGCCCGAGGTCGGTCCCAAGTTCACCGCCAAACTCGTCAACGTGGGCGGCGGCGGTATGGGCCTGCTCGTCGACAAGTCCGAGACCAGCGCGGCCAACAACGCCAAACTCGTCTGGATGCGCATCGACCTGCGCCCGACGATCCCCGCCCCGCTCAGTTTGGTCGGCAAGATCGTCCACACCCACATCGACAGTGCCCAGAACGTCTACGCGGGTGTCGCGTTCGAATTCGCCTTCAACCCCCAGCACCGCGACTTCGTGGTGGGCCAGATCGACCGGTACATCAATACGTTGCAGGCCAGGCGCAAGGCTGCCTAACACATACTTATCTGTCCGCTAAAGAGCCGCCCGCGTGAGATTTACGCGGCGGCTCTTTGTTTTGTGAAACTCCTGTGGGAGATCTCCGTCTAAAGTTAGTAGAGGCTTACCCCTCGAAGCCACGACGGGACAAATGAAATCCCCCGCCGTGGCGCAACGAACACACAACGGCGTGACCAACGCACCCCACGCCGACAACGCTCTGAGGAGAGCACCCATGAAGAAGCAAACCAATCGCGTCACCAAGCCCCTCGCAATTCTTGCGCTTGCCGCAACGACCTTCAGCCTGACCGGCTGCAACAACGCCCTCGAAGGCGGCGCCAGCGGCGCGGCCTTGGGTGCGCTCGCCGGCTTGGGCATCGGCAGCCTCACCGGTGACATGGGCAAGGGTGCCGCGGCTGGCGCCATCGGTGGCGCAGTGCTGGGCGGCATCATCGGCGACCAGAATCGTCGCAGTGGTAGTGGCTACCACGGTGGCTATTGAGTAACTGACGGACCTGCGGCTGGTCTGAGGTCCTGATCAAGTGAAACAAGCGACGCCCGCGCCTCCAAGCGCGGGCGTTCTCGTTCTGCGTTTGCTCGCGGTCTACCATCCGCCCCCTGCACAACGCCCATGCCGCGTTGCGGTATACGTTTGCGTGGGGCTTGGCTTTCTTGCTTGACCTTTCTTGCTGGACCTTGAACGACCGTCGTGGGATGGACGTATTGCCCAAAGGATGTGCGTGTTGAACAGGCTGAATCGTCACACTCGCTTTGTCGCCGCCGGCGTTTTCGCCTGGGCTCTGGTCACTGGTGCCGTCGCTCAGCCTGCGCTGCTGCCCGCGAACCTGGTGCAGGCCGGCTCGCTCGCGCCCGATCAGGTCGCCGCCATCGCCGCCGCCATCAAGCCCCATGTTGAAGCCTTGTCGGGCCCGGCCGATGCCATTGGCTCGGCCCGTCGCCAGTTGCTCAGCCCGCTTGCCGCCACCGGCAACCCCAGCGTGCCCTTCCGCCTGCGGTATGCCGAAGAAGTCAGCAAGCAATTGGCCCCGTTGCTGAACGGCAACAACCAAATGGCCAAGATCAACGCCTTGGTCATCGCCGGTGAACTGAGCACGTCGGACGCGGTCCGGCTGCTGGCCAAGCCCCGGACCGATGCGGACCCCAGCGTGCGCTTCCAAGCGGCTGACGCGGGTCGTGCCATCCTGAGCACCTACGCCAACGCCCGAGGCAGCACGCTGCTGGGTGATGATGACGCCCGCACGCTGGTCAACGACATTGCCAAAGCCATCGCCGCGGAGAAGGATCCGCTGGTGCAGGATGCGCTGCTGGCGAGCCTTGAGGCGGCACTTCCCAGCCAGAAACTGCAGGAACTGGCGGCCAAGAGTCTGGCCGACGCGGCCAATGCGATCGCCCGCGCGGCGGACAAGTCTGCGGCGGACACTCGCCTGCTGGAAGCCTTCCAGCGCGTCGCCGACACGATGTCAGATCTGCTCAACCGCCAAGGCACGACGATGCCGGCACCCATGAAGGTCTCCATCGGCGACTTTGGGGCCAGCACGCTGTGGCACACCAAGCAGGCGATTGCGGCCAAGGCCGTGCCCGGTGGCGCGAATCAGCCTCTGCGCGACGCGTATTCGCGTCTTGCCCAGAGCAGCGAGAACCTGATTCTCCGTGCGGGCAACAGCCTGGGGCCGACGTTCAAGGGCTCGCCCAAGAACATGGGCAGCAAAGTCGCTCAGGGCAACAACCAAGGCGATGCGGCGTTTGTCGCGGACGCCAATGAACTGATCGCCCTCGTGACAGCCGCTCCCTTCAGCGTGAACGCGGCTCGATATAAGTGAGCGGCACACGGACCTTGTGTCTGTGTTGTCGCACCCTTCCTGACTCACGCGCCGCAAGGCGCGTTGTTTTCGTTCACTCATTTCGATCCCGCGTCTCCACGAATGCCGAATCACGAATGCCGAATGCCGCCACACGGCGCTTCGGATCAACCCAGAGGTATGCTTCCCCATGACCACCCCCGACTTCACCCCGCGCTCCGCCTTCCTGCAAGACATGCAATGGCGCGGCCAGATCAACCAAGGCACGGACCTTGCCGCCATGGACAAGTGGCTCTGTGACGGCGACGCGGCGAGCAAGAAGGCCTACGTCGGCTTTGACCCCACCGCCGACAGCCTGACGATCGGCAACCTTGTCGGCATCATGACCCTCGCCCGCTGGCAACAGGCCGGCCACACGCCCGTTGCGCTGATGGGTGGCGCGACAGGCCTGATTGGCGACCCTAGCGGCAAGAGCGCCGAGCGCACGCTCAACAGTGAGGACACAGTTCGCAAGAACGTCGAACGCATTGCGACGATCTTCGCGGGCGGCGAGTTGTTCAACCCCCACGCCAAAGCCAACGCCCTCAAGATGGTCAACAACATCGACTGGCTCGGCAAGATGGGCTTCCTGGAAGCGCTCCGCGAAATCGGCAAGCACTTCTCGGTCAACATGATGATCCAGAAGGACAGCGTCAAAGCCCGCCTCGAAAGCCGCGAACAAGGCATCAGCTACACCGAGTTCAGCTACATGCTGCTGCAGGCTTACGACTTCTTCTGGCTGCACAAGCACGAACACGTCGCCACGCAGATGGGTGGCAGCGATCAGTTTGGGAACATCGTCGTTGGCAAAGACCTCATCGATAAGAAGTCGGCCGCTTCTGGCGTCACTGCACACGCTGCGCACGGCCTCACCTGGCCCCTCGTCACCAAGGCCGACGGCACCAAGTTCGGCAAAACTGAATCGGGCGCGATCTGGCTCAAAGCCGATCGCACGTCCCCCTACGCCTACTACCAGTTCTGGCTCAACGCCGCCGATGCCGACGCCGTGCGATTCCTCAAGACCTTCACCTTCCTCAAGCGTGAAGAGGTCGAGGCGCTCGCCGCGAGTCAGCAAAGCAACCCCGGCGCACGCGAAGCTCAGCGGGCTCTCGCGCGCGAAGCGACGCGCATTCTCCACGGCAAAGCCGCGATGGAGAACGCCGAAGCCGCCGGCAAAGCTCTCTTCAGCGGCGAAGTTGCTGGCCTTGATCTTGCGACGCTGCGCGATGTGTTTGCGAACGTGCCCAACAAATCGCTCAGCAAGGCGAGTTTGGAAGGCGAAGGCGTCGCCGTGCTCGACATCCTGACCGACCCCGATCTCAAACTCGCCGCCAGCAAGCGCGAAGCTCGCGACTTCCTCACCGCCAACGCCGTGACCGTCAATGGCAAACCAGTCACCGCCGACTCGCGCCTCAAGACCAGCGACCTGCTGCACGGCTGCTTCATCGCCATCCGCCGCGGCAAGAAGCAGTGGGCCGCGACGGAATGGAAGTGATCGCGGAGGCTCTGGCGTGCGTCCGCCTTGAGCGGGCGCACGCCACATGCTTTTCATGCGCGCGTTGACCGCTCCACGAGTTCGCGCCACGCGGGAGTCAGCTCGTTCACGTTGAACACGCCGACCTCATCCGTGCCGCTGGGCAGGAAGAACTTCTCATAGTCGTCAGGCCAAGCCGCCTTGGTATCAGCGGCGATGAACTGCGGACCCTCTCCAACGGCCGACAGCAATCGCGGCGGCTTGGTCTGAGTAAGTCGCAGCGTGATACGCGTGAAAACCAGCGTGTGGAACTCTTCCTCTCGCTCGACGCGCAGAGCGACAGACTCCGGCGGGTAGATCAGGGCAACACACGTTCCATCATCATCCACCAGCAGCAACGGTGGTTCGATATCAACATCCGCCCACGGCACCAGCCACGCCTGCGTGACGTGCAGCGTCAGGACATCCACAGAGCCGCTTGCCAACGCAGCATCCCACGCCGCCCGCTCTTCATGCACATGTCGACGGAACGCGAACGCACCGGGCAGCCGCAACACGACGATGGCGATGTTGATACACCCGATGACAAGCATGCCAACTGCTGCGAGCACCGGAGCGCCGCTGCTTGACTGCGAAGAGCTTTTGATCGTGATAAATGCAAGCACTATGAGGGCAACAGCCACCACACCGAGAACGCTGTAGCCCAGTATGGGCTTCCATGATGGTGGCAGGACGTCATTGCGTTGCGATTTCAGGGTCGCAACGTCCTGTGCCGTGAATGGTGTCGAGACTTTCGGCATCGGAAGAGCCAACTTCACTGAAACTGATCGAGGTCGACTTCAAGTCCACGCAGTTCAGTTGCTAGTCGACTGAAGCTGTCCATAAGTTCTGGAAGATGTGTCTTGACAGAAATTTCTTCGCCCCGACGGAATCGCCAAGCATGGGCCTGCCTGAGTTGAACACGTAACTGGTTCTTCCAGGTACGAGGGAAATTGATACCGAAACTCCATGGGTTACCGTCGCGAGTCAGGTGAGCCACGATGTTGTTGCGGTGCTCAAGATCTGTCACGGCGCGTGTCCGCACATCCAACAGCATTCGTCCTTCTGTCAACTTCAGTCGAATGTTCAGCCATGCCTTTGCGTCCTCGCCCTCGCCACCACGACGGATCGGCGGGAGGCGATCAAGCCACGATCGCGGGCATACATGGACTTCTCGGTCCCCAAGCTGCGCAACAAACGCATTTGGCATTTGCTCACGTACACCATCGGTGAACGCGTTCTGCAGCTGCCTTCGCGGCGAGCCCACCGATTCCATGACAATACGAATTGCTTCGCCGTGCTTGCGGAAGACGTCGCGACAGAGCCTTGTCAGTTCCTCATCGTTCAACGTTCTTACCTCCATCACACCGATGTACTGCTCGATGAACGAGCGAACGTCCCCTGGAACGTTGTGAGATCGAATTGTCTCACGAACCGCCTCGACCACTTGCGCGTACGAGAGCGCCTGCCATGAGTCGTCGCTGGCTTTTGTGCCGTCAAGCGACAGGAATACGAATGCCTTGTAAGGCTCAGACAGTTTGGACGCACGGCCACGATAGCGTCTCAACTGATTTCCGTGCTCACCAGCCGCAATCTTGTTCTCAATCACAACAGCGAGACCCAACGATGGAATCCGCACGAGCAGATCAATGGACTTCCATTCCCGCTGCGTACGCGCAACAAGAGGCGTGCGCCGACTTTCAAGATCAACACGCACGTGGGACGGCAACTCCAAACGGTGAAGAATCGCTCGAAGAAATGCGTCACCCTGGCAATGCGATTCTTGTGGATCGAGCAGCCACGCGAGCACGTTGCTGTGTCGGATTTCGTGGTCAACCACTCCCAACACACGAAACGCGTTGAAGCGATGCAAGTGATGCTCAATTGACGCAAAGGCATCAAAGTCTTGAGCCAGTGCTCGAACCAACTCGAGCTTCTGTGAACTCTGCGTCACGACGCGTCCTCAAGTGCGTTTACACGCCCAACTTCTCCGTCAAGAACGGCACCACCTGATCCATGCTCATGCGCGTCTGCTGACCGCTGTCGCGGTCGCGCATCGTCACGGTGTTGTCCTTCGCGGTTTCGCCGTCGATGGTGAAGCAGAAGGGGCAGCCGGCTTCGTCCATGCGGGCGTAGCGCTTGCCGATGGTCTGCTTCTCATCAAACTCGATGAACCCGATCTTGCCGAACTTGGCGCGGACGTCGTTGTACAGTTTCTCGGCGATTTCCGGCATGCCGTCCTTGGCCACCAGCGGGAAGATCGCCGCTTTGATCGGTGCAATGCGCGGGTGCAGCTTCATGAACTCGGGGCTGGGGCGCGATTCATCCTTCGTATACGCCTCGCACAAGAGCGCGAGCACGCCGCGATCAAGACCCGCCGCGGGCTCGATGCAGTGCGGCAGGTAGCGCTCGCCGCGACGGCTGCCATTGGGCAAGACCTCGCCGCGTTGCTGATCAAAGTACTCCAGCTTCGCGCCGCTGTGCTTCTGGTGCTGCGTCAGGTCGTAGTTCCCGCGGTGCGCGATGCCCTCAAGCTCGCCATAGCCAGGCGCGGTAAAGGGGAAGCGATACTCAACGTCGCTCGTGCCCACCGAGTAGTGCGACAGCTCGTCCTTGTCGTGCTCACGCAGAATGAGATTGTCGCTCGCGAGCCCGATGGACTGCCACCACGCCATGCGGAAGTCGCGCCAGAACTTGTACCACTCAAACGATTCGTCGGGGTGGCAGAAGAACTCCAGCTCAGCCTGCTCAAACTCGCGCGACCGGAACGTGTAGTTGCGCGGCGTGACTTCATTGCGGAAGCTGGTACCCGTGTTGCCGATGCCGAAGGGCACCTTGACGCGTGTGGTGTCAACGACGTTCTTGAAGTTGGTGAAGACACCTTGCGCGGTTTCGGGGCGCATGTACGCGATGTCGTTCTCACCCGCCGTCGCACCGATGTACGTGCGGAACATGAGGTTGAACTGCTTGGGTTCCGTCAGCGTGCCGACCTTCTCGGCGTCGGGCGCGAGGACCTTGTTGAACTGCGCGACGGGAATGGTCGTGAGCATGACCGTCTTCACGCTGCCGAAGGCCTTTTCGGCCTTCTTCAGTTGCTTGGCTTCGCTGGGCGAATCCTTCATGTACGCGAAGAACGGCTTGTCGCCGGCATCGCCACTCGCGGGAACGTAGACACTCACATGGTCGTAGCGATAGCGGCCCTTGGTTTCTTTGCAGTCGACCATGGGATCGTTGAACCCGCCGACGTGGCCGCTGGCTTCCCAGACCTTGGGATGCTGGATGATGCGGGTTTCGACGGGCACGCACTCGACGCGCTGGCCGTTGGGACCCTTCTTGCCCCAACAGGGGTTCAAGATCATGTCCTGCCACCAGGCTTCGCGCAGGTTCTTCTTCATCTGCGCGCCCAGCGGGCCGTAATCCCAGAAGCCGTTGATACCGCCGTAGATTTCGCTGGCTTGGTAGATGAAGCCACGCCGCTTGCAAAGCGACATGATGGCATCCATGGACTTGGGAGCGGGGCTGTTGGAAGGGTTGGCGGCGTGGTCAGCGGTCATAGGTCGCGATGATATGAGGGTGGGCGGCGTGAGAAGATGATGCGACGAGCGGTCGCAGGCGGTGAACCGGAGCGGTTTGCTGTATCATGCCGCGATGTGGCGACGACTGCTGATGCCCCGTCTTGATCCGGCGATGGTGCTGGGGGTGTTTCGCGTGGCCCTGTGCATGGCGTGGCTGGTGGAGGTGTCACCGCGACTGGTGCGGCACTTTGCGCTGTATCCGCGCGAGTTGTGTTTTCCGCCTGGAGTGTGGAGCAGGTTTGTTGAGCACGTGCCCGTGAACGTGGCGTGGGTATCGGCGATCTACGTCACGTTTGTCATCGCGGCGGCTGTTGCGGCGATGGGCGTGTGGACGCGACGAGCCACTGCGGTGATGCTGGTGGCGGGCGGGTGGATGCTCAGCGTGCCGCAGTTCTTCGGGCATGTGGTGCATTACAACCACTTGATCTGGTTCGCGCTCGTCATGCTCGTGGCACCGTGTGATGATCGCGTAAGCGTGCGGGCGTGGCTTGCGGCGCGGCGCGGGGAGCGCGAACCAAGCGGCCCGGCGCATGCTGTCGCCATGTGGAGCATCTTCGCCCTGCTGGGCGTGCTGTACTTCTTTCCGGGGCTGTGGAAGATGGTGCAGACGGGGTCGTACTGGCTCACGCCAAGCAATCTCATCACGATCATGCATCACAAGTGGTCGGGCGAGCCGGAGGGGACATTTGTTCTACGCGTGGATCGCGTGCGCTGGCTGTGCGGCGTGGGCGCGGTGATGACGGTGGTGTTTGAGCTGTCGATGTGGTTCTTTGTGTTTCGACGGCGCACGCGTGTCGCGATTCTTGCGGTGGGTATCGCGTTTCACCTGGCTATCTGGCTGGTGCTGGTGATTGACTTCCTTTCGCTGATGATGTGTCTGGCGGGTTTGCTCGCGGGCGTGGTTGCATCAGCGTTCGTCAGACCCAGTGCGGCAATTCCGGTAGGTGTGCCGACCCGGCGAGTGTGGCCGGTGGCGATCGTGGGCGGAACGCTGCTGGCTGCGAACGTGTGCGAGGGGGTGATGCGCCGGAATGACTGGCCTCTGGCGTGCTATCCAACCTTCGGCAGACGCTCTCAGCCTACGCGGGACTTTCTGGTGATGCACGCACGGCTGCCAAGCGGCGAAGTGGTGCGGCGCGACGAGGTATCACTGGGCGCGTACAGCACGACATCTCGCGCCAGATCGCTGTGTGATCGGGCTGATGTGGTGGATCATGACATGGACGAGCAGTTGCGGGCGCTGTACACGCTGTGGACGCGACTGGAGCCGTCGATCGCTCGCGCGACGGAAGTATGGTTTGTGCGTGAACACAAGCTGGTCGATCCTGACGAGTCACAGCCGCTGCTGCATGAGACGGAGTTGTTGCGATTCGCGCCACTACCATGAAGCATGGCGCAGGACGCTGTCGCACATGCCGAGAAGGTGACGCTGGTTGGCATGCTGGTGAATGTCGCACTGGCGGGCGTGAAACTGACGGCGGGGCTGGTGGGCCACAGTTATGCGCTGGTTGCGGACGCCATCGAATCGATGGGTGACATCGTCGCGTCCGTCGTCATCTGGGGCGGCCTGCGATACGCCAATCGTCCGCCTGATGAAGACCACCCTTACGGCCATGGCAAAGGCGAGGCGCTCGCTGCGCTGGTTGTCTCGGCGATGCTCGTCGCAGCGGGCGTCGGCATCGCAGTGAAGGCGGTGGACGAGATCATCACGCCGCATCATGCGCCTGCGCCGTTCACGCTCATCGTGCTCGTGGTGGTGGTCGCGGCGAAGGAGACGATGTTCAGGATCGCTCGCCGAGCCGCTCGCAAGGCTGGTAGCAACGCGGTGGCTACCGACGCGTGGCACCACCGTGCCGATGCGATCACATCGGTGGCGGCATTCATCGGCATCTCGGTCGCGCTCATTGGCGGCAAAGGCTGGGAACCGGCTGATGATGTCGCCGCTCTCGTCGCCAGCGCGGTCATCATCATCAACGGCGGACTGCTGATGCGTCAGCCCCTCGCGGAACTGACGGACAAGACCAACGTCGCGACGGCGAGGCGAGCGGAAGAAGTCGCTCGAGGCGTGGAAGGCGTGCACGGCACGCACAAGGCCCACGCCCGCAAAAGCGGCCCGCGCGTGTACATCGACATGCACTTGGAAGTGAACCCGACCATGAGCGTCGCCGATGCGCACGTCGTGAGTGGCAAGGTGAAATCCGCGATTCGTACCGCGATGCCCGAAGTGGCGAATGTGCTGATACACATAGAGCCGGCACAGGCTCGCACGGCCTGAGAGCCCGGGCCAACGACGCCAAACCGCTTACTTCTTCTCCGTCGCCTCAATCGCCAGCATCGCCGCACCAAAGATGCCCGCCGCGTCGTTGAGTTTGCTCGCCACGATGTCGACCTTCTCGGCGATGTTGCGCGGGAAGATGAGTTCGCGGGCGTTCTTCGCGACGCGATCAACAAACGGCTTGCCGCACGCTTCGGTCAGGCCACCGCCCAGCACCACGCGCTCCAGGCTCAGCAACGTCACGGCGTTCGCGACAGCGACCGCGACCATCTCCGCCGCGTCATCGACGACTTCGATGACAAGTGCGTCTTCGCGCTCGCCGCCGCGGTAGTGCTGCGCAATCAGCTTGCTCTTGACTTCCTTGCCCCACTTCTCCGGGTCGTCACCCAGTTCGCTGGTCAGTTTGCTCTTGTAGTTGCTGTTGATGAGCTTGATCACGCGATTGCTCACGTTCGTGCGGCTCGCGTTGTTCTCCAACGTGCGCGAACCAAGCGGGTGGAAGGGGAACAGGATCGTGTGACCGATCTCGCCCGCGCTCAGGAAGTGCCCGTAGTGCAGTTTGCCGTCGAGAATGAGCCCGCCGCCGATGCCCGTGCCGATCCACAGGCCCAGCATGTGCCGGCTGCCCTTGGCCGCGCCCAGTCGGTACTCGCCGTACACCGCGACGTTCACGTCGTTGTCGACGACAACTTTCTTGTTGATCCGCTTGCTCAGCGCGTCAGCCAGCGGCGCGTCATTCCAGCGCAGGTTCACCGCCTCGACGACAACGCCCTTGGTCGGCTCAATCACGCCCGGCGCGCCGATACCCACGCCGCCGATCTGGGCCGGCGTGATCTGTGCCGTCATGCACGCTTCATTGATGCCTTCGATCACGCGCTCAATGACCTTGTCAAATCCGTCCTCGGCCTTGGTCTTCTTCTTGGCCTGGCCAATGAGCTTGAAGTCAGGTGACACAACACCGATCTGCATGTTGGTGCCGCCGAGGTCGATGCCGATGAAGGGTTTGGTGGGCATGGGAAAGTGACGAAGTCGTGAGAAGTCGTGAATGGAAACGCGAAACAGCCGCACCGAGCGGCCCAGCAATCATTCGCGGGGTACGGCATGCACGCACGGACCCGCGTTCGCCGTCCGCCGGCGTCCGAAAAACAGCCCGTCACACAGTCTTGCTCACCACCACGTTGCACGCCCCCACCTCTTCCCGCACCGCTTCCAGCGCCTTGGCCACCCGCCCCGTCATCCACTCCACCTTCTTGGCCTCAGGTACCACAAAAACGCAACTGCCCGAACCCGTCACATGCGCGGGCGACCGGCAGATGTTGCTCAGCGTCGTCACCAATCGCCCCAGCCGCGGCTCCACGCTGAATGCAGGCTTCGCGAGGTCGTTGAACAAGTCATCGGAATCGATCTTGCTCGCTTTGATGGCCCGCTCCACGCGCCCGCGCACCATCGTCTCACGCGGCCCCGTTGTCCGCTCGCGCCCCTTGGTGCCCGACAGCGCACGCTCAATCTCATAATCGCGCATCTCTTTCGCGCGCTGTTCGTCAAACGCCTTGTACACCTCGCCCGTCGCGCACCCAAAGCCGGGCACCACCAGAATCACATCACTCTCAATAGGCTCCACGCGCTCGATCAACTCTCCCAGCCCGCCCACAATCGCCGGCCGCGGCGCATCACCTTCATCAATAAAGAACGCGATATCGCTCCCCAGCGTCATCGCAATCTCGCGCAGCGTCTCATCCGTCACATCCAAGCCATGCACCTCACGCACCGCCAGCAGCATCGCTGCCGCGTCGCTGCTTCCTCCGCCCAGCCCACCGCCCGTCGGCACGCGCTTCTCCAATCGCATCGCCACAGGCAACGCCTTGCCCACATGCGCCTCCAGCGCGCGATGCGCCCGCACCGCAAGATCCTTCTCCATGGGCCAGTCAATTTCCCCGCCACGCGGTGCATCGCTTGCCCACATGATCTCATACGAACTGCTCGCCGCCTTCGTCACCGTCAGCGTGTCATGCAGTGCAACGGCGTGAAACCACGACAGAATCGGGTGAAACCCCGCCTTCACGTCGTCTGCGGGCAGCGCGTTGCCCACGCTGAGCATGAGATTGATCTTGCCGTGCGCGCGTCGTGTCACTTGCCTGCTTGCCATACCGATTGGTAGGCGTGCGGGTCGCGCATCGCACGCCCTCGCCCGCTTTCTCCCAACATATAGTCGCTTATGGGCCTGCGGAAGGGCAGCACTACGCCGACCAATCCACGTCCACCGCGAAAGAAACGCCGGTGGATCACGTGGCTGCTCTGCGGTGTCGCCACAACCGGCGGGCTTTACTGGCTGGCTACAGACTCTTTCGTCACCCGTCTGGTGGTCACCGGCGCGGTTGGCGACGCGCTCAACGCCGACGTGTCTGCAAGCAGCGTCCGCATCACGCCGGGTGGCTCGGTCACCATGCAGGGCGTGAGCATCCGCGCCCCGGGGGTCAAAGGCGAAGCCGGCGAGTTCTTCTACGTTGAACGCATCGACGCCGACGTTGATCTGGGCAAGTGCCTCACTGGCAACCCCTGGGTCCACCGCGCTGTGCTCGATCGTCCCACTATCCGCGTCAGCCGCGCCACCGACGACGGCAGCGTCAACGTTGGCGTGCTCGCCAAAGGTTTCTCCAAACCCGGCGCGCAAACCACGACGCCCAAGCTGGGCGAGACTTTCAACGTTCCTGACCTCCGCGTGCAGCAGGGCGTGATTGAAGTTGGCGAGCACGAAGCGGCCACCGGCACCTACAGCGTGCTCAAACGCGTCAACGTCTCTGGCCAGGTCGAGCAGACCGCCGAGGGCGATGCCAGCGTCCTCAGTTTCCGCCAGGACGACTCCCAGGGCGAAGCGCTCGTCGTGCGTGGCCGCGTGTGGAATGAAGGCGTCTCCGTTTCCCTGCAAGGTCTCGATCTCACCGCCCTCACCCCCGAGAGCACCCCAACCGCCACCCGTGAACTCTTCCGCCAGACCGCCCTTGAGGGCAAAGTGCCGCAGGCCACGCTCACCTACCTCTTCGCAGGCTCGTGGGAAGGCCAACTGACTCTCGACGATGTTGCCCTCAACCTCCCGCTCGATGTACAGCCCGACGAGGACCCCGACGGCAACCCGCTGCCCATTCCCGATGCGGAGAAGGGCGAGCGGCTCCGGATGCGCAACACCAGCGGCGTCATCCGCCTCGCCAGCGACGGCGTCAGTGGTGAGATCACCGGGCAGCTCGAACAACTCCCCTACGAGGTCAAGTTCGAAAGCGCGAGTCCCTCTCCCGATGCCGCATGGACGATGACGCTCACGAGCAACAACGTCGTCATCCAGCGCCAGCCCGCCATTCTGAAGTTCGCGCCCGGACTGGTGCGACGCCGACTGCGCGATTTCTCCGACCCGCAGGGCTCCGTCGACGCCACCGTCACCATCTCGCGCGGTGCAGTGACCAAGGAGCAGCCCACCCCGGCGCTCGATGTCAGCGGCGCAATCAAGCTCAACGATCTCACCGCTGCGTTCCACAAGTTCCCATACCTGTGGCGCAACATCCGCGGCACCGTTCGCTTCGACGATCAGTCCGTTCGCTTTGACGACATCACGGGATCCTCGCCCAGTGGCGCGACCATCAGCGCCACAGGCAGTTTCGTGCCACCCACGGACGACGCCAAGGTGGAAATCAACGTCCGCGCGACACAGATTCCCGTCGACGATCGGCTCGAAGCCGCCATGTACGCGCGGGGCCTTGAGGACGTGCTTCCGCAACTGTTCAGCCGCGAGCAGTACGACCGTCTTCTCGATGCCGGGCTGATCGTCACCAGCAGTGCCCACGCCGGCGCACAGCGGACGCTGGAATCGCTGACGCGTGAAGGCCGCGCCGACTCGCCCGAGGCCGACGTCCAGCGCCGCATCCTCGCCACGCCCGTCTTTGATCTGGGTGGCCGGCTTGACGTCGCCGTCCGCATCTGGCGCGAGTTCGGCCCCGGCGGCGAATGGTTCGACGAAGTCAACATCGCTCTGCCAGACGTGGGCGTGCTCCTCGACGTGCTGCCCTACCCGATGCGTGTGAAGAACGCCACGATCTCGCAAGCCAACAACGTCGCCACCGTCTCCGGCGGCACCTACACCGGCCTCCGCGGCGGCGACATCGCCATCGGCGCACTCGTTGACTTTGAACGCATCCGTAAAGCCGGCGGCGAGTTCGTGCCCGATGTGGACGCGACCGCCAACAACGTGCCCGCCGACGATCTGCTCCTGTTCGCCCTTCCCAGCGTGGGCGCAGAAGGCGCAAAGCGTCCGCTGCGCGAGTGGCTCACGCCGCTCAATCCGCAAGGAGCCGTCAAAGCCAGCGCCACCCTGCGCCTGACTGACAAGGGCACCACCAACTACGACATCCGCGCCTGGTTCACCGGCGCGCTCAGCCCCGCATCCCGCAGTGAGACCAGCCTTGCGATGAACAACGCGCAAGCCACCGTCCGTGTGCAGCGCGAGCGTGTGGAAGTCCTTGCAGAGGCCGATGTCAGCCCTGCCGTGCCTGGCGCGTCTGTGTCTCGCGTCCGCACCACGCTCGTCAGTGACATGCCCCGCGAAGAGGGACGCGTCGGCAACACCGCCATCACCATCGCCGCGCCGCGCATCGACCTGACCGCGCCTGCGGAAGACGCCGTACGCGTTTTTGCGCCCAGCGCCGCCGAACAGATCGCGCAAATTCGCGCCAAGCACGCACCCGCGGGCCTGGCGGACATCACGGCGGACATCGCCTGGCGCGACAATGAGTCTCCCGCGGGTACCGTCCAAGTCACCAACCCCCAGCAAGCCACCGTGCGCTACGCGGGCGAACTCTTCCCCGTCCAGCCCGATGGCTCCGTCTTCATCGACTTCTCGCCCAAGGCCACGCGTGTTCGCATGCAGGGCGCAACCGTCATCACCGCGGCGACGGGCACACCCGCCACCGCGCGGCTGACCAGTGAACTCACATTCGACGCTGCTGGCACACGCACGCAAGGGCAGACCGCCGTCACCGCGGCCAACCTGGACTTTGCAAGCCCCCACCTCCACGCCGTGCTGCGCGATGCAGGTCAGGGCTGGGTCGCTGATCAACTTATCGCGCGGAAAGTCTCCGGCCTGCTCAGCGCCGACATCCAGATCGCTTCGCAAGGCGCCGACACTTTCGTGACAGGCAGCGTCACACCCGCCGCACTCGCCATCACCGCGGGCGACGAATCCATCGCTTTCTCACGGGTGCAAGGCGTCATCCGCTTCTTGGGCGCCCAAGGCGGCAAGCTCGAAGGCCTCCGCCTCGCCACGCGCGATTGGTCCCTCGCCGCCGACGCCGCCTGGAGCAAAGACGGTGATGCGCCCGCCGCCCCCACCAGCGTCGACGCCACACTCTCGCTCGAAGCTGCCTCGCTCACGCCCTCGTTCCTCGCCATCCTGCCCGCTGCCGTCGCCAACTCCCTCACCGAACTCGACGTCCGCGTGAAGGGCGGCCTCGCGCTGCGCGACGCGCCCATCACCGCCCAGATCGCATCAACTGGCGACCTGCAGCGTCTCTCCACCTTCGGCACGGTCTCCCTCGCCGACGCCTCCGCCCAGATCGGTGTCAGCATGAAGGACGCCGTGGGAACGCTCGATTACTCCTACGAGTTTCATGACGGCAAAGGCAGCGACGTGGGCATGACGGCCCTGCTCTCCTCCGTCCGCGCTGCGGGCGTCCACATGCAGGACACCCGCATCGACCTCGCCACCACCGCCATCGGTGAAGTTCTCATCCCCAGTTTCTCCGCTCGCGTGCACGGCGGACGCCTCGCCGGCAAGATTCGTGTCGGTGCGCCCATGCCGACCGTGGGCGAACTGCCCCCGCGCTTCTTCGAGATCTCCACCAACGCCAGCGGCGTGCGCTTCGCACCCCTGCTCGCGGATCTCCGCGCTCGCAACAAACCACTCGACCCGCTCGCACAGAATCCGCAGGAAACCAGCACCGACGAATCCCGAGGCATCCTCTCCGGCAGCTTCTCCCTCACAGGCCTCACGGGCCGTGATGTCGGTCGCCAAGGCCGCGGCACCTTCACCATCCGCGGCGGCGAAGTCTTGAGCCTCCCCGCCCTCGTCCCGCTCGTGCGCGTCACCAACCTCCAGTTGCCCCGCGCCGAAACACTCGACTACGCCTTCGCCGACTTCTACATCGCAGGCACCACCATCAACTTCGAACAGCTCGCCATCAGCAGCGAAAGCGTCGGCCTCTACGGTGTCGGCACCGCCACCTGGCCCGATCTCAACCTCGACCTGCGCTTCAAGACAGGCAACCGCGCCCGCATCCCCGTCCTCACCAGCGTCATCGAAGGCCTGCGCGAAGAACTCCTGACGACCCGCGTCCGCGGCGCAATTGACAACCCCGAAGTGAAGAACGAATCCTTCACCGGCACACGCGACGCCTTCGCCACCCTCTTCGGCTCCGCCAACAACGACCGCCGCCGCCTCGACGCGATGGAACAAGCCATCCCCGCCGAACAACGCCGCCGCCGC
>VYMG01000388.1_pt1 | contig 22565 bp, 27 predicted proteins | sample 5115261 | NCBI WGS metagenome assembly VYMG01 (sample SAMN12291781, study PRJNA351875) | freshwater metagenome | isolation source: freshwater lake | place: USA: Michigan, Wintergreen Lake | collected 2013-08-08
CTACTGCGTGGTGCCATACACCCGCGGCGAGGAGGTGTCTCGCCCGTTCGACGACGTGCTGACCGAGGTGGCGGGCTTGGCCGACCAGGGCGTCAAGGAGGTGACGCTGCTCGGGCAGAACGTGAATGCCTATCGCGGGGCGATGGGCGACAGCGGCGAGATCGCCGACTTCGCGCTGCTGATCGAGTACGTGGCCGAGATCCCCGGCATCGAACGCATCCGCTACACCACGAGCCATCCGAACGAGTTCACCCAGCGCCTGATCGACGTCTACGCCCGCGTGCCGAAGCTGGTGAACCATCTGCACCTGCCGGTGCAGCATGGCAGCGACCGCATCCTGATGGCGATGAAGCGCGGCTACACGGCGATGGAGTACAAGAGCACGATCCGCAAGCTGCGAGTCGTGCGGCCGGACATCAGCCTGTCGACCGACTTCATCGTCGGCTTCCCCGGCGAGACAGAAGACGACCACGCCCGCTCGATGAAGCTGATCGAGGACATCGGCTTCGACAGCAGCTTCAGCTTCGTCTACAGCGCGCGGCCGGGCACGCCGGCGGCGAACCTCGCCGACGACACGCCGCAGGCCGTGAAACTGCAGCGCCTGCAGCAGTTGCAGGCGGCGATCGAAGCCAACGCGCGGCGGATCGGCGAATCCCGCGTGGGCACGCTGCAGCGCATCCTGGTCGAAGGCCCGTCGCGCAAGGACGCCAGCGAGCTGATGGGGCGCACCGAGTGCAACCGGATCGTCAATTTCGCCGGCATGCCGCGCTTGATCGGCCAGTTGATCGCGGTGCGCGTCACCCAGGCCTTTCCGCACTCGCTGCGCGGCGAGGTCGTGACCGCGGAAGCCGCAGCCGCCTGATCGATCAAGTCCGCGCCGTGCGAAGGCCGGCCCACCACAGGGCCGCTGCCCCGCTGGCCAGCATCAGCGCGTAGCCGCCCATCTTGCCGTCGCGACCGAAGATCACCAGCGCCGCGACCAGGCCGACGGTGCAACCGGCGATGCCCCACGTTGCCAGCCGCGCGAAGCCCGTCGACCTCAGCTCGCGCCACCACACCAGCCGGGCCAGGGCGGCGGTGATCGCCCCCACGCCGAGGGCCGGGGCGAAGAAGTTGAGCAGGTGCCAGAGAGCGTCGAGGGGGCCCATTCGCCAAGCCGGGAGGTTCGTGGGAAGATGCGCGGCAGCTTGACCGTCATCAAGCATGCACCGCCCGCGGCTGCGATCATGCCGGGCGACGGGTTCCGAATTTTATAATCCGCACATGAGCGTTTTCGCCCTCGGGCTGAACCACACCACCGCGCCGGTCGACCTGCGCGGCCGGTTTGCCTTCGCGCCCGAGCAGCTCGTGCCCACGCTGCAGGCCTTCCGCGAGAAGCTGCAGCGCAGCGGCGAGGTGGCGATCGTGTCCACCTGCAATCGCACCGAGGTGTACGTGGGCGCCAGCCCGACGCTGCTGACACCCGCGGTCGACTGGCTGGCCGAACTCGGCGGCGTGAGCAGCCAGACGCTGCGCCAGCACTCCTACGTGTTCGAAGGCAGTCAGGCCGCGCGCCACGCCTTCCGCGTGGCCAGCGGCCTCGATTCGATGGTGCTGGGCGAGCCGCAGATCCTCGGCCAGATGAAGCAGGCCGTTCGCGAGGCCGACACGGCCGGCACGCTGGGCACCACGCTGCACCAGATGTTCCAGCGCAGCTTCGCGGTGGCCAAGGAAGTGCGCACCTCCACCGAGATCGGGGCGCACTCGATCAGCATGGCCGCCGCTGCGGTGCGCCTCGCGTCGCAGCTGTTCGAAGACCTGCGCGAGACCAAGGTGCTGTTCGTCGGCGCCGGCGAGATGATCGAGCTGGTGGCGACGCACTTTGCCGCTCGCATGCCGAAGGCGCTGGCGGTGGCCAATCGCACGCTCGAGCGCGGCGAGAAGCTGGCGGGCCGCTTCGGCGCCGAGGCGCTGCGGTTGTCCGATCTGCCGGCGCGGCTGGCGGACTACGACATCGTCGTCTCCTGCACGGCGAGCACGCTGCCGATCATCGGCCTGGGCGCGGTCGAGCGCGCCATCAAGGCCCGCAGGCGCCGCCCGATGTTCATGGTTGACCTGGCCGTGCCACGCGACATCGAGCCCGAAGTGGCTCGGCTGTCCGACGTGTACCTCTACACCGTCGACGACCTCTCGGCGCTGGTGCAGACCGCCGGCGAGAAGCGCCAGGCCGCCGTGCAGCAGGCCGAGGCGATCATCGAGACCGGCGTGCAGGGCTTCGAGCACTGGCTCGGCGAGCGCGAGGCGGTGCCGCTGATCAAGGCGCTGCACCAGCAGGCCGACGACTGGCGCCACGCCGAGATCGCCCGGGCGCGCAAGATGCTCGCCAAGGGCGCCGATGTCGATGCGGTGCTGGAAGCGCTCACCCGCGGCCTGACGCAGAAGATGCTGCACGGCACCATGGCGGAACTGCATGCGGCCGATGCCACGCAGCGCCTGCAGCTGGCGCACACCGTCTCCAAGCTGTTCCTGCGCCAGAACCCGCGCGACCCCGCCGACGAGCGCGGTTAGCGACTGCTGAGATGCCGCCGGCTTTCCCGGGCCGGCCCTTCGTGGGTGCCGGCACGGCACCGCCCTTCCCGCCTCAGCCGTCACGATGAAAGATTCATTCCGCCAGCAGTTCGAGCGCCTCGCGCTGCGGCTTGCCGAGCTCGAGGCCACGCTCGCCGATCCTCGCATGGCGGCCGACATGAAGCGCTTCCGTGAGCTGACGCGCGAGCATGCGGAGGCTGCGTCGCTGGTCGAGCGCTTCCGTCTGTTCGAGCAGCGCGAGCGCGACCTGGTCGCCGCGCAGGGGATGCTCGACGACCCCGAGATGGCGGCGATGGCGCAGGAGGAGATCGAGGCCGCGCGCGGCGACACCGAGCGCCTGCTCGGCGAATTGCAGGCAGCGCTGCTGCCGCGCGACCCCGACGATGCACGCAACGCCTTCCTCGAGATCCGCGCCGGCACCGGCGGCGACGAGTCCGCGCTGTTCGCCGGCGACCTCGCGCGCATGTACCTCCGCTATGCCGAACGCCAGGGCTGGCGCACCGAGATCATGTCCGAGAGCCCGAGCGAACTCGGCGGCTACAAGGAGGTGGTGATCCGCATCGAGGGCGATGGCGTCTACGGCCGGCTGAAGTTCGAGTCGGGGGGGCACCGGGTGCAGCGGGTGCCGGCCACCGAGGCGCAGGGACGCATCCACACCAGCGCCTGCACGGTGGCAGTGCTGCCCGAGCCCGACGAGGCCGAGGAAATCACCCTCAATCCGGCCGACCTGCGCATCGACACCTTCCGCGCCAGCGGCGCCGGCGGCCAGCACGTCAACAAGACCGACAGCGCGATCCGCATCACGCACCTGCCCACCGGGCTGGTGGCCGAGTGCCAGGATGACCGCTCGCAGCACCGCAACAAGGCCAAGGCGATGGCCGTGCTGCAGGCGCGCCTGCGCGACAAGGAGCGCAGCGAGCGCGCCGCCAAGGAAGCCGCGACGCGCAAGGGCCTGATCGGCAGCGGCGACCGCAGCGACCGCATCCGCACCTACAACTTCCCGCAAGGGCGGCTGACCGACCATCGCATCAACCTGACGCTCTACCGGCTGCAGGCGATCATCGACGGCGATCTCGACGAGATCGTCGCCGCGTTGCAGGCGGCCCGCGCCGCGGAAGAACTGGCGGCGCTTGAGAGCGGCCAATGACCACGCTGCGCGATGCGCTACTGATCGCTCGGGCCGCGGGCCTGGGCCGGCTCGATGCGCAGTTGCTGCTCGGTCATGTGCTCGGCCGTGACCGGACCTGGCTGCTCGCGCACGACGACGAGGTCTTGTCCGCGGCGCAGCTGGCAGCACTCCAGGCGCTGATCGAGCGGCGGAGGGCCGGCGAGCCCGTGGCCTACCTGCTCGGCGAGAAGGAGTTCCACGGCCTGACGCTGCAGGTGGATGCGCGCGTCCTGGTGCCGCGACCCGACACCGAGGTGCTCGTGGAGTGGGCGCTGGCGCTGCTGAGCAACGAACTGGCGGCGATCGAGCGGCCCGCCGTGGTCGACCTCGGCACGGGCAGTGGTGCCATCGCCCTGGCCATCCGCCATGCCCACCCGACCGCCACGGTGACCGCCACCGACGCGAGCGGCGGAGCTCTGGCGGTAGCGCAGGCCAACGCCGATCGGCTCGGCCTCGAGGTCGAGTGGCTGCAGGGCAGTTGGTGGGCGCCGCTGGCCGGGAGGGTCTTCGATCTGGCGCTGTCCAACCCGCCCTACATCGCGGCCGGCGATGCGCACCTGGCGGCCTTGGCGGCTGAACCGCGTGATGCCCTGACGTCGGGCGCCAGCGGGCTGGAAGCGCTGGAGGAACTCGTCGCCAGCGCGGCGGACAGGCTCCGGCCGGGTGGCTGGTTGCTGCTCGAGCACGGCTTCGATCAGGAGGCTGCCGTTCGCCACTTGCTCGCCGCCGCGGGTTTCGGCGCCATCGAGACGCGCTGCGATCTCGCCGGCCTGCCTCGCTGCACGGGCGGGCGCCGCTAGCGCGCAGCGGGCCTGTGGCGTTCGCGCCGCAGCCCATTCGTGGCAAGTTGGCGAAAGTGGCCTGCGCACCACGTCGACGGGCAGGACACATGGCAAAAGACGGCTCCCGCGGCGTAGCATGGCCCGAAGACTTCACGGGGAGTGCGACATGCAGACTTGCAAGTGGATGCTCACCATCGTTGCCATGCTCTCGATGCCTGCGTTCGCAGGACATGGCGACGGCCTGAAGTGGCGGGACGACGACAGCATCACCTGGACACGCTGGCAAGCGCGGCTGGCGTTGAGCCAACCGGCACCGCTGTGGCGCGCCGGTTTTGGGGATAGCGACAGCCAGGGGCTCAAACCGCGCAGCCTCAGCGTGATGGGCGACTACCTGTTTGCCCGCTCTCTGGCCGAAGACGGTCGTGCGAACGTGCTGCGCGCCACGAGCGGGCTGGTGCTCGGTGCCCGTCCCACGCTGTGGGCTGGCCAGCCGGGTGGCCAGGCCGGCTTCCTCAGCAGCGAACGCCTTCCGTCGATCGATCCGCGGGCCGAGTCCGGCGCCCTGCCTTACATCGGCGTCGGATACAGCGGCTTGGGCGGCCGCAGCGGCTGGAGCTTCAGCGCCGACTTCGGGCTGATGGCCCTCGGTGCCGGCAACGCCGTTCGCCTCGGCCGCTCGGGCAATTACCAGGGCGTCGACGACCTGGTGCGCGAACTGCGCCTGACACCCGTGCTGCAGATCGGCGCGAGCTACGCCTTCTGATCCACGCCACCGGGCGGGGCCTTGACGACGCGCCGGTGCCGTGCGGTCTTGCTTGCCGTATAACCTCGGGCTGTCTTCCGCATCCAGCCCCGCCACGACCATGAGCGACGTCCACACCCGCATCGACGAGATCGTCAAGAACAACCGAGTGGTGCTCTTCATGAAGGGCACCGCGCAGTTCCCCATGTGCGGCTTCTCCGGCCGCGCCGTGCAGATCCTCAAGGCCTGCGGCGTGAACGACCTGAAGACCGTCAACGTGCTCGAGGACGAGGGGGTTCGCCAGGGCATCAAGGAGTACGCCAACTGGCCGACGATTCCGCAGCTCTACGTGAAGGGGGAGTTCGTCGGCGGCTCAGACATCATGATGGAGATGTACGAGTCGGGTGAACTGCAGCCGCTGCTGGCCGAATGACGCCATCGCGGCGCGTCGTCGTCGGCATCACCGGGGCGACCGGCGCCGTCTACGCGGTACGGCTGCTGCAACGGTTGCGCGAGGCGGGTCGTGAAACCCACCTCGTGGCCAGCCCGGCCGGGGTGCTCAACGTGCACCATGAACTCGGCCTCGATCGCCGTGCGCTGGAAGCGCTGGCCGACGTGGCCTATTCGCCGGGTGACGTGGGCGCCGCGATCGCCAGCGGCTCCTTCGCTACCGAAGCCATGGTGGTGGCGCCGTGTTCGATGAAGTCGCTGGCGGCCATCGCTCATGGCATGGCCGACAACCTGCTTGCGCGGGCCGCCGACGTCACGCTGAAGGAGCGGCGGCGGCTCGTGCTGATGGTGCGAGAAACGCCCTTCAACCTCGCACACCTGCGCAACATGACGGCTGCAACCGAGATGGGCGCCGTGGTGTTTCCGCCCCTGCCGGCCTTCTATCACCGGCCGGGCAGCATCGACGAGCTCGTGAACGACAGCGTCGAGCGCGTGCTGGCGTTGCTGGGCGTCGGCGAAGCGGTGCCCAAGTCTTGGGGCGGGCTCGGCGGCGGCTGATCAGCCGTCGGGATGCAGCCACGCCTTGCGCGCGCCGAACACGGCGTTCGGGTACTGCGGCCTCCCGCGGCTGCCGTTGTAGCGGCCCAGCGCCATGAACAGGTCGCCGCGCTCCACGTCCAGGTAGTGGCGCAGGATCACGCAGCCGAAGCGCAGGTTGGTCTGCATGTGGAACAGGCTGGCCGGATCGCCGTCGCCGATCAGCCGGGTCCAAAAAGGCATCACCTGCATGTAGCCACGTGCGCCGGCCGAGCTGATCGCGTACTTGCGAAAGCCGCTCTCGACCTGCACGAGGCCGAGCACCAGCGCCGGCTCCAGACCGGCTCTCTTGCTTTCGTACCAGAGCGTCTCGAGAAACTCCACGCGGGTGATGTGCTCCGCCTTGCGCCGCTGCAAGCGCGTGCTGGTGTCGCCCAGCCAGCGCAGGTAGGCCAGACGGGCCTCGATGGTCTCGAAGGCCGGCTTCGGCGGCGCACTGTTGGCAATGGCAGCCGAGAGCGCACCGCGCACCGAGTCGGCCAGAGGCTCCTCGACCTGCGCGCCGGCGCGCGCCGGGTTGGGCGCCAGCGACGCCCACGGAGCCAGTACGCCGGCCACCAGCAGCCGGCGCCGCGTGCTCATCGTCCGAGCACGCCCTTCAGGTGGGCGATCACCTCGCCGACAGCCAGCGACATGGCCTGCGAGTCCCGGCGTCCCTGATACTCGACGCGACCCTCTTTGAGGCCGCGGTCGGACACCACGACGCGATGCGGGATGCCGATCAGCTCCCAGTCGGCGAACATCGCGCCAGGTCGCTCGCCACGATCGTCGAGCATCACGTCGACGCCCATCGCCGACAGCTCGTCGTGCAGTTGGTCGGCCGCGGCCTTCACGTCGGCGCTGCGGTCGTAGCCGATCGGGCAGACGACCACGGTGAACGGGGCCATCGCGTCGGGCCAGACGATGCCGCGTTCGTCGTGGCCCTGCTCGATGGCGGCGCCGAGGATGCGCGTGACGCCGATGCCGTAGCAGCCCATCTGCATCAGCTGCGGCTTCCCGTTCTCGTCGAGGTAGGTGGCGTTCATCGCCAGGCTGTATTTCGTGCCGAGGAAGAACACATGGCCGACTTCGATGCCACGCTGGATCGCGAGCACCCCCTTGCCGTCTGGCGAAGGTTCGCCTTCGACGACGTTGCGGATGTCGGCCACGACGTCGGGCTCGGGCAGATCGCGACCCCAGTTCACGCCGGTGTAGTGGAAGTCGGCATCGTTGGCGCCGCACACGAAGTCGCTCATCGCCGCCACGGTGCGGTCGGCGATCACCTTCACGCGCTTCGTCGTGCCGATCGGCCCGAGGTAGCCCGGCTTGCAGCCGAAGTGGCTCTCGATCTCCGCCACGGTCGCAAAACGGAAGCCGTGGTTCAAGCCCTGCAGCTTGCCCGCCTTCACTTCGTTCAATTGGTGATCGCCGCGCACCAGCAGCAGCCAGACGGTGGTCTTCACGACATCGCCGGCCGGGCTGCGTTCGTCGGTGGCCAGCACCAGCGACTTCACCGTGCGCTGAAGCGGCAGTCCGAGCAGCGCTGCGACGTCTTCGCAGGTGCTCTTGCCCGGCGTCGGCGTCTTGTGCAGCGGCTGCGCGGCGGCGCCGCGCGGCGCCTTGGGTGCCAGCGCCTCGGCCAGCTCGATGTTGGCCGCATAGTCGGAGTCAGGGCAGTAGACGATTGCGTCTTCGCCGGTGTCGGCGATCACCTGGAACTCGTGCGACCGATCCCCGCCGATGGCGCCGGTGTCCGCCGCGACGGCACGAAAGCGCAGTCCCAGGCGCTCGAAGATGCGCACGTAGGCGTCGTACATCTGCTGGTAGCTGCGGCCCGCGCCTTCGACATCGCGGTCGAACGAGTACGCGTCCTTCATCGTGAACTCGCGGCCGCGCATCACGCCGAAGCGCGGGCGCCGCTCGTCGCGGAACTTCGTCTGGATGTGATAGAAGTTCCGCGGCAGCGAGCGGTAGCTGCGCAGTTCCTGGCGCGCGATGTCGGTGATGACTTCTTCCGAGGTGGGCTGGATGATGAAGTCTCGCTCGTGGCGATCCTTCACACGCAGCAGCTCGGGGCCCATCTTCTCGAAGCGGCCCGTCTCCTGCCACAGCTCGGCCGGCTGCACCACCGGCATCAGCAGTTCGACGGCACCCGCGCGATTCATCTCCTCGCGGATGATCTGCTCGACCTTGCGGATCACGCGCAAGCCCATCGGCATGTAGTTGTAGATGCCCGCACCGAGCCGCTTGATGAGGCCGGCGCGCATCATCAGCTTGTGGCTCACGACCTCGGCATCCGCCGGCGCTTCCTTCAACGTGGAGACGAAGAACTGGGTGGCTTTCATGGGGGGGTCATCGGTCGCCAGGATGCGGGAAACCCAAGGGGTTGAATCCCGTCATGCCGATGCAATAATGATTTGAACTAGCAGAATTCGGGGTTGATTATGCTCGACCGTGAGGGGTTCAGACCCAACGTCGGCATCATCCTGCTCAACCACAAGAACCAGGTCTTCTGGGGTAAGCGCATACGGACCCATTCCTGGCAGTTCCCTCAGGGGGGCATCAAGCACGGCGAGACGCCTGAGCAGGCGATGTTCCGCGAGCTCCATGAAGAGGTGGGGCTCAGACCCGAGCATGTACGCATCGTCGCGCGCACGCGCGACTGGTTGCGCTACGAGGTGCCCGAGCACTACATCCGCCGCGATGCGCGTGGGCACTACAAGGGCCAGAAGCAGATCTGGTTCCTGTTGCAACTCGTCGGCCGCGACAGCGACATGAACCTGCGCGCCAGCGACCACCCGGAGTTCGATGCCTGGCGCTGGAACGACTACTGGGTGCCGCTGGAAGTGGTGATCGACTTCAAGCGCGGCGTCTACCAGATGGCGCTGACCGAGCTGGCGCGATTCCTCCCTCGAGCGCATCACCACAACCGCTACCTGCGCTCCGGCCTTCGACCTCACCATCGCCCGGAAGAGCCGCGGCAGGAAGAGATCACAGGCCCCGACGAGCCCTCGGAGAGCCGCGAGGACTGATTCGCGGCACGCGGCCGCTCAGACGAGCACGAGGTTGTCTCGGTGGATCATCTCCGGCTCGGCGCTGTAGCCGAGCAGGCGCTCGAAGTCGCTGGACGGCCTGCGCGCGATGAGGCGCGCCTCGGCACTGCTGTAGTTGGCCAGGCCCCGGGCGATCTCGCGCCCTTCGGCAGAGCGAACGGCGATCACGTCGCCGCGGTGGAAGTCACCTTGCACATCGATCACGCCGATCGGCAGCAGGCTCTTGCCTTCGGCGCAGACCTTGCTCGCGGCTCCCGCGTCGACGATCACCGCACCGCGCAGTTGCAGGTGATCGGCCATCCACTGCTTGCGCGCCGCCTGTTTCGGCGTGGCTGCGATCAGCGCGGTGCCGATGGCCTCGCCACGCGCGAGCCGCAACAGCACGTCCGGCTCTCGCCCCCAAGCGATCACCGTGCTGGCGCCGCTGCCCGCGGCGCGTTTGGCAGCGAGGATCTTCGTCAGCATGCCGCCACGACCGATGCTCGAACCGGCCCCACCGGCCATGCGTTCCAGTTCCGGATCGCCGGCCCGAGCCTCCTGCACGAGGGTCGCCGTCGGGTCCTTGCGAGGGTCGGCCGTGTACAGGCCCTGCTGATCGGTGAGGATGACGAGCGCGTCGGCGTCGATCAGGTTGGCCACGAGCGCGCCGAGCGTGTCGTTGTCGCCGAACTTGATCTCGTCGTTGACGACCGTGTCGTTCTCATTGATCACCGGCAGCACGTGCAAAGAGAGCAGCGTCAGCAGCGTCGATCGTGCATTGAGGTAGCGTTCGCGATCGGCCAGGTCGGCATGCGTCAGCAGCACCTGCGCGCTGCCCATGCCCTGTTCGCGCAGCTTGGATTCATAGATCTGCGCCAGACCCATCTGACCGACCGCTGCGGCCGCCTGGAGTTCATGCACTTCCTTGGGCCTTCATCCCCTCGGCGATCGCGCCGCTGGAGACCATCACCAGTTCGCGCCCCTCGCGCGCCAACGCGGCCATCTGGCGACACCAGTCACCGATGGCGCGGGCGTCCACGCCACGGCCTTCATCAGTGACGAGGCTGGAGCCGACCTTGATGACGATACGCTGCGCGCCAGCGAGCGCATGGCTCATGACCCATCCCCTGCGTCGTCGGTCGATGCGAAGCGGGGGTCCGGATCGTCGGGAGTGACGTTGCGCAGCTTCGCAACGTGTTCGTAGACGGCCCGCACGAGCGGCTCGCAGCCTTCGCGGGTCAGTGCCGAGATCTCGAACACCGGCCCCTTCCAGCGGAAGCGCCGCACGAACTCGCGCACGCGTGCAGCGCGCTCCTCGACAGGGACCATGTCGAGCTTGTTGAGCACCAGCCAGCGCGGCTTGGCGTGAAGCGCCGGGTCGTACTTCTTCAACTCGGCCACGATTGCGCGCGCTTGCGCGACCGGATCGACGGATTCGTCGAATGGCGCAAGATCGACCACGTGCAGCAGCAGGTGGGTGCGCTGCAGGTGACGCAGGAAGTAGTGGCCCAGCCCGGCGCCTTCAGCCGCGCCCTCGATGAGTCCGGGCACGTCGGCGACGACGAAGCTCTGCTCCGGACCGACGCGCACCACGCCCAGGTTCGGGTGCAGCGTCGTGAACGGGTAGTCGGCGATCTTCGGCCGGGCGTTGGAAATCGCCGCGATCAGCGTCGACTTGCCCGCGTTGGGCATGCCCAGCAGGCCGACGTCGGCCAGCACGCGCAACTCCAGCTTGAGCTTGCGCTGCTCGCCGGGCCAGCCGGGCGTCTTCTGGCGGGGCGCGCGGTTGGTGCTGCTCTTGAAGTGCAGGTTGCCGAAGCCGCCGTCGCCTCCCTTGGCCAGCAGCACCTTCTCTCCAGGGACGAGGAGCTCGGCAATCACCTCGCCGGTATCGACGTCGGAGATGATGGTGCCCATCGGCATGCGCAGCACGATATCGTCGGCGGCTGCGCCGTACTGGTCGGAGCCCCGGCCCGCTTCGCCGTTGCGCGCCTCGTGGCGCCGCGCGTAGCGAAAGTCGATCAGCGTGTTGAGGTTGCGGTCGCCGACCGCGAAGACGCTGCCGCCGCGGCCGCCATCACCGCCATCGGGCCCACCGAAGGGAATGAATTTCTCGCGGCGAAAGCTCGCGCAGCCGTTGCCGCCATTGCCGGCAATCACATCGATGGTGGCTTCGTCGACGAACTTCATGATGCTGACCAGTGGACGGAATGGTAGTGCGCGCCCGGAAACGACAAAGCCCCGGCGAGCCGGGGCTTCGCTGGACGGGTCGCGCGGGCGACCGCGTCCGTCAGGCGCCGACGACGCTGACCGTCTGGCGGTTCAGCGGGCCCTTGATGGCGAACTTGACCTCGCCATCGACCAGCGCATAAAGCGTGTGGTCCTTGCCCACGCCGACGTTGGTGCCGGCATGGAACTTAGTACCGCGCTGGCGAACGATGATCGAGCCCGCCGGAACGGTCTGACCGCCATAAGCCTTGACGCCGAGCATCTTCGGCTTCGAATCACGGCCGTTTCGGGTTGAACCGCCGCCCTTTTTCTGTGCCATGTTCTGACTCCTTGAGGTGAGTGACTGTCAGCTTCAGGCGTTGACCGCGCCGATCTGCAGTTCCGTGAAAGCTTGGCGATGCCCGCCATGCTTCTGATAGTGCTTGCGGCGACGCATCTTGAAGATGCGCACCTTGTCGTGCTTGCCGTGGGCCACGACCGTGGCTTTCACGCTGGCACCCGCCACCAAGGGAGTCCCGACCTTCAGATCGGCGCCGTTTCCGACAGCCAACACCTGGTCGATCGTGATCTCTTGGCCAACGTCCGCAGCAATCTGTTCTACCTTGATCTTTTCGCCAGCGGCAACGCGATACTGCTTGCCCCCGGTTTTTATGACCCGTACATATCAGCCCTTTCTGCTTGATCCTGGGCGCAAGAATGGCCCAAGCCCTTCGACAGGCGAAGAGCCGCTCAGTATAGCACGGCGACAGCCCTCGGGATCGACGCCCGGGGACGGCGGGCAGCGGGGCTCGGTGGACACCTGTCCGTTTCTATAATCGGCCTCCCGCTCAGAGTCCTCCGTGCACAACCTCCCGACCTCCGCCGCCGCCCAGCCCGCCGCTGCCGCTCAGCTGATCGCGGCGGACATGCGAGAGGTGGACGGCGTGATCCGCCGCCGCTTGGCCTCGGAGGTCGTGCTGATCAATCAGATCGCGGAGTACATCATCGGCGCCGGCGGCAAGCGCATGAGGCCGATGCTGGTCATCATGTTCGCCCGGGCGTTGGGTTTCCGCGGCGCGGAACAACACGAACTGGCCGCCACAGTGGAGTTCATTCACACGGCCACCTTGCTGCACGACGACGTCGTCGACGAGTCGTCGCTGCGGCGTGGCCGTGCGACGGCCAACGCCCTGTTCGGCAATGCCGCGAGCGTGCTGGTGGGCGACTTCCTCTACTCGCGCGCTTTCCAGATGATGGTTTCCGTGAACCGCATGCGCGTGCTGGAGGTGCTGGCCGACGCGACGAATGTCATTGCGGAGGGCGAAGTCCTCCAGCTGATGAACATGCACGATCCGGACATCGCAGTGGCCGATTACCTCCGCGTGATCCGCTTCAAGACCGCCAAGTTGTTCGAAGCCAGCGCCAGGCTCGGAGCCGTGCTGGCCGAAGCGCCTCGACCCGTCGAGGAAGCCTGCGCGGCCTACGGGCGCTCGTTGGGAACGGCATTCCAGTTGGTCGACGACTTGCTCGACTATGAAGGCAACACGTCGGAACTCGGCAAGAACGTCGGCGACGACCTTCGCGAAGGCAAGCCGACGCTGCCCCTGCTGATTGCAATGGAGCGCGGCAGCCCTGAAGAGCGTGCGTTGATCCGCCATGCCATCGAGCATGGCGAAGTCGCGCGGCTGGCGGACATCGTCGAGATCGTGCGCCGCACGGGGGCCATCTCGGCCACGCGTGAGGCGGCTCGACGCGAGGCGGGTCTGGCTGCCGCGCAGCTCGACGACGTACCACCGTCGGAGTACCGCGAAGCTCTGCTAGAATTCTGTGCTCGGTCGGTGGAGCGCTCGTTCTAGAGCGTGGCACATTGCGATGTTCTCGACATCGCGGCCGGAATCGGGGTGTAGCTTAGCCTGGTAGAGCGCTACGTTCGGGACGTAGAGGCCGGAGGTTCGAATCCTCTCACCCCGACCAGGTCTTCCTCTTCATCGCGCATCAATTTGTTGCATCTTGCGCGATGCACTGTCGGGAATTGTTGGCTTCTCCCCGGCTTCCTCTCGTTTACAGTGCCCGGCGGATCAGCGATCATGATCCGCTACCACTCACTTACGCGGCACTCGTCACCCACGTGGACACCTTGGCTGAAGCCCCACAGTCGGCGCTCTCCGGCGTAGCCCGGGTGCTCGTCCATGCGGGCCGCCTGAATGCCAAGACGGCCGAAGAACTGGTCAAGAGTTCGCGCGACAAGAAGACCAGCTTCATTTCTTCGGTGATCGCCGCGGGCGCCGTGGCACCGTCGGACCTGGCCCACACGCTGTCGAGCGCGCTGGCACTGCCGCTGCTGGATCTGGCGTCGGTCGACGTGCAGAAGCTGCCGAAGAACGTGGTCGACGCGAAGCTGGCACTCCAGTACCAGATCGTGGTGCTGGGCAAGCGCGGCAATCGACTTTTCATCGGGGGGGCTGACCCGACCGATCAGGAAGCGGTCGAGCGCATCAAGTTCGCCACGCAGTTGTCGCCCGAATGGGTCATCGTCGAACACGACAAGCTGGCCAAGCTGCTGGAGGCCACTGGCGCATCGGCCGCGGAAGCCCTCGAGTCGCTGTCTTCCGGAGACTTCGAGTTCGATGTCACGGACGATGTCACCAGCCCGCAGGAGGCCGAGGCGCCTTCCGACGTGGAAGACGCGCCGGTCGTGCGCTTCCTGCAGAAGATGCTCGTCGACGCGATCAACGCGCGGGCGTCGGATCTGCACTTCGAACCCTACGAGTATCACTATCGCGTCCGCTTCCGCGTCGACGGCGAGCTGCGCGAGATCACCCAGCCGCCTATCGCGATCAAGGACAAGCTGGCCTCGCGCATCAAGGTAATCTCCCGGCTCGACATCGCCGAGAAGCGCGTCCCGCAGGACGGCCGGATGAAGCTCAAGTTCGGCAACAAGGCAATCGACTTCCGGGTCAGCACCTTGCCAACGCTGTTCGGCGAGAAGATCGTGATCCGTATCCTGGATCCGTCGAGTGCCAAGCTGGGCATCGATGCGCTCGGCTACGAGAAGATCGAGAAGGATCGCCTGATGAAGGCGATTCAGCGCCCGTACGGCATGGTGCTGGTCACGGGTCCCACGGGCTCGGGCAAGACGGTGTCTCTCTACACCTGCCTGAACATCCTCAACCAGCCGGGTGTGAACATTTCGACCGTGGAGGACCCGGCGGAAATCAACCTGCCCGGCATCAACCAGGTCAACGTCAACGACAAGGCAGGGCTCACCTTTGCCGCCGCGCTGAAGTCTTTCCTGCGCCAGGATCCGGACGTGATCATGGTCGGCGAGATCCGGGATCTCGAGACCGCGGACATTGCGATCAAGGCTGCGCAGACCGGACACATGGTGATGTCGACCCTGCACACCAACGATGCTCCGACCACACTGACGCGTCTGCTGAACATGGGTGTTGCACCCTTCAACATCGCGTCGGCGGTTCTCCTGATCACTGCCCAGCGCCTGGCACGCAAACTCTGCGAGAACTGCAAGGCGCCGGCCGACTACCCACGTGAAGCGATGCTCAAGGCAGGGTTCAAGGAGACCGATCTCGACGGCAGCTGGAAGCCGTATCGGGCCGTCGGCTGTTCGGCCTGCAGCAATGGCTACAAGGGCCGCGTCGGCATCTACCAGGTCATGCCGATCACCGAAGAGATCCAGCGGCTCATCCTGGCGGAGGGTACGGCAATGGACCTGGCCGCCCAGGCGCAGAAGGAAGGCGTGCGCGATCTTCGCCAGTCGGGCCTGATCAAGGTTCGCGGCGGCATGACGACGCTGGAAGAAGTGATCTCGGTGACCAACGAGTAAGACTGTCAATCGAAGGGCGGGGGCACCGTCTCCCGGAACGACCATGGCCACTGCGGTAGCGGCGAAGAACATCAAGGACCTCGTCTTCGAGTGGGAAGGCAAGGACAAGAACGGCAAGATCGTCCGCGGCGAGATGCGTGCGGGCGGCGAAGCCATGGTGAGCGCCAGCCTGCGCCGTCAGGGCATCCTCACCACCAAGGTCAAGAAGCGCCGGCTCAGTGGCGGCCGTTCGATCAGCAGAAGGACATCGCCGTATTCACCCGGCAGTTGGCCACGATGATGAAGGCGGGGGTTCCGCTGATCCAGTCATTCGACATCGTCGCGCGCGGGAGCACGAACCCGAAGATGACGCGGCTGCTCAATGACATCCGCGCTGACGTGGAAACAGGCACGAGCCTGTCAGCAGCCTTCCGCAAGCACCCTCTCTACTTCGACGCGCTTTACTGCAACCTCGTCGAGGCCGGCGAAGCGGGCGGTATCCTGGAAGCGCTGCTCGATCGCCTGGCCGTCTATCAAGAGAAGACGATGGCGCTCAAGAACAAGATCAAGTCGGCGCTGATCTATCCGGTCGCGGTGCTGGTGGTCGCCTTCGTGGTCATCGCGGTCATCATGATCTTCGTGATCCCGGCATTCAAGGATGTGTTCTCGTCCTTTGGTGCCGATCTGCCAGCGCCGACGCTCTTCGTCATCGCGATGTCCGAATTCTTCGTCAAGTTCTGGTACCTGATCTTCGGCGGCCTCGGCTTCGGCATCTACTTCTTCCTCGAATCGTGGAAGCGCTCGCCGCGCATGCAGAAAGCGATGGACCGTCTTCTGCTGCGCGTGCCGGTCTTCGGCGATCTGGTCAACAAGTCGTGCATTGCGCGTTGGACGCGCACGCTGTCGACGATGTTCGCCGCCGGCGTGCCGCTGGTCGAAGCGCTCGATTCTGTCGGCGGCGCATCCGGCAACGCCGTCTTCGCCGAGGCCACGGAGCAGATTCAACGGGATGTCTCCACAGGCTCGGCGCTGACCACGTCCATGCAGACCACCGGCGTGTTTCCGACCATGGTCATCCAGATGTGCGCGATCGGCGAAGAATCCGGTGCGCTCGACCAGATGCTGGGCAAGGCTGCCGAGTTCTATGAGGATGAGGTCGACGAGGCCGTCAAGGGTCTGTCCAGCCTGATGGAGCCTTTCATCATCGTCATCCTGGGAACCTTGATCGGCGGCATCGTCGTGTCGATGTATCTCCCGATCTTCAAGCTCGGCCAAGTGGTCTGACGCGCGCCCGATGGACGCGCTGGCCCTGCAGGGGCTGCTCACGCCCCCGGCACTGGCGTTGTTCGGGCTGTGCGTCGGCAGTTTTCTCAATGTCGTCATCCACCGCTGGCCGCTGATGCTCGAGCGCGCGTGGCGCGAGGAGAGCGCCGAGTTGCTCGGCGCTGCCCGGCATGCGGCCACCAGATCCGCTGGCACGAGAACATCCCCGTGCTGAGCTGGCTGCGCCTGCGCGGGAGATGCTCGGCCTGCCGCGCACCGATCTCGCCGCGCTACCCTCTGGTCGAGGTTTTCACCGGCATCGTGTTCGCGGCCATCGGCTGGCGCTTCGGCGAGACGCCGCTGGCCCTGCTGTGGTGCGGCGCGGCCGCCATGCTGATCGCGCTGGCCGGCATCGACTGGGACACCACCTTCCTGCCCGACAACCTCACGCTGCCGCTGCTGTGGGCAGGCCTCGTCTCTGCGGCACTGGGTTGGACGCTGCCGCTGTCGGACGCAGTCTGGGGTGCAGTGGCCGGCTACCTGTCGCTCTGGTCGGTCTACTGGCTGTTCAAGCTGCTGACCGGCAAGGAAGGCATGGGCTTCGGCGACTTCAAGCTGCTGGCAGCGCTCGGCGCGTGGCTCGGGCTCAAGATGATCCTGCCCATCGTGCTGATCGCCTCGGTGATCGGCGCGCTGGTGGGCATCGGCATGAAGCTGCGTGCCTCGCTGCGCGAAGGCCGGTACGTGCCCTTCGGTCCCTTCCTCGCCGGGGCCGGACTCACGGTCATGCTGGCCGGGCCGTCCCGCGTGCTCGGCTGGATCGGCTGGGCCTGAGCGGTCTGCGTCGATGGCCGCGATCAGCCCTTTGCGCATCGGCCTGACAGGCGGCATCGGCAGCGGCAAGAGCACAGTGGCCGCGTCGCTGGCTGCCATGGGCGCCCGCGTGATCGACACCGACGCCATCGCCCGGCAGCTCACGCAGCCGGGCGGCACGGCCATTGCCGCCATCGCGACCATGTTCGGTCCGCAGTTCATCGATGCGAACGGCGCCTTGGACCGCTCCCGCATGCGCGAGCGCGTCTTCGCAGAGCCGTCGACCCGCGAGCGGCTCGAGGCCATCCTGCACCCGCTGATCCGCGATGAGACGGCGCGTCAGGCGGCTGCCGCGCCCGAGCGCGTGCTGGTCTTCGACGTGCCGTTGCTGGTGGAATCCGGCCGCTGGCGCGAGCAGGTCGACCGGGTTCTGGTCGTCGACTGCGACGAGGACACGCAGGTGGCGCGCGTCAAGGCTCGCTCGGGCTGGACGGATCAGGCGGTGCGGCAGGTGATCGCCCAGCAGGCGCGCCGAAGCGAGCGGCGTGCGTGTGCCGACGCGATCATCTACAACGAGTCACTGACTCACGAGGAACTGTCCGCCGAAGTTCGGGCTCTGTGGGAAGGCTGGTGCACGGGCCTGTGAAACAATGAACCGGCGCTCGCGGCAGCGGCTTGCCGTTCGGAACCGACGACTTTGATCCTCTACGAGTACCCCTTCAACGAGAGCATCCGAACGATGCTGCGGCTCGAGCACCTGTTCGACCGACTGGGGCAGCTGATCGCCCGCGACGCGCCGGTGGACCACCACTTCGCGCTGTCCACCATCTTCGAGATCATGGACGTCGCCTCGCGCGCCGACCTCAAGTCCGACCTGCTGAAGGACCTGGAGCGGCAGAAGGCGCAGCTCAACGGCTACCGCGGCAACCCTTCCATTTCGGAGGCGGCGCTCGACGAAGTGCTCGGCCGCGTCGACCATGCCTTCAACGGCGTCAACCAGCTGCACGGAAAGGCCGGCGCAGCACTCACCGCCAATGAATGGCTGATGAGCATCCGCAGCCGGATCAGCATTCCGGGCGGCACCTGCGAGTTCGATCTGCCGGGCTACTACGCCTGGCAGAAGCACGAGCCGTCACGCCGGCGCGCCGACTTGCTGCATTGGGCAGGCACGCTGATGCCTCTGGCCGAGGCGCTGTCGGTGCTGCTCGGGCTGCTGCGCGATGCCGGCGTGCCGCACAAGGTGGTCGCGCCCGGCGGCCAGTTCCAGCAGAGCTTGCCCCAGGGACGCGTGTTCCAGTTGCTGCGCGTGCGGTTGCCGCAAGGACAGGATCTCGTCCCGGAGATCAGTGGTCATCGGCTGATGGTCTCGATCCGCCTGATGCGGCAGGATGTGGAAGGCCGGCTCAAGCCGATCAGCGACGACGCCAGCTTTGAACTGACGCTGTGCTCATGACGACACCGCACAAGCCGCGCACCGTGCGCTGTCCGGCCTGTGGCGGCCCGAGCGAGTACAGCATGGCGAATGCCTGGCGGCCGTTCTGCAGCGAGCGCTGCAAGAACCACGACTTCGGCGCCTGGGCGAGCGAGAGCTACCGCGTCGCCGACCCGGCGGTGCCCGGCGCCGAGGCGGACGCCGACGACGCGCCGCCGCACCACTGATGCGGGAGATTCCGCTTGCTGCCTTGCTGGCGGCGTTCTTCGCGCTGGCCGGCTGCGCCGGCAGCTCGCCGTTCGCACCCACGCCCACCTCGCAGCAGGGCACTCCTTACGCCGGCTTGAACGAGGCCAGCTACGGCGCTCGTTCCACCTCGCAGTTCCGCATCTGCGGAGCCCCCTCGGCCAGCAGCCGGCTGGGCGCCATCCAGGCCGCAGCGGCGCGCCCCGCACAGGGCCTGATGAAGATCGACGCGGCTGTCCAGTCGCTTGGGCTGGCTGGATCCTTCGCCGACCCGGTGGGCATGGATCACCCGCCCGTGGCGGCGCTCTCGCACGGCGCCGATGGCATCGTGTTCTGGCACGTTCTGCCTGAGGTACCTCTGGCGGAAGTGGCCACCGCTGCGAAGGCCTGGTGCGGCCGGCAGCAGCGCGGCGTGCTGTACCGGGGAACGGCCAGCCACTGCCCGCCGCCGCGGCGGGGCCTGACCGGCGCCAGCGTGGTGTCGACCTACGCGATCTCGGCCTACGCCTGCACCGGCCGGCCTTGAAAGCCGGAGCGCGGACCCTATAATCGGTCTGCTAGCACTCGTGAGGCACGAGTGCTAACGGCGCCACGATGGGCATTTGCTGTCCGCAGGCGTCGAAGTGAATGAGCGCATACTATTCGCTCATCCCCCGTCAAGATTCAGTTCCGAGTCATCAAGGAGATGCTATGAAACTTCGTCCGTTGCACGATCGCGTGATCGTCAAGCGCCTCGAACAGGAAACCAAGACCGCCTCGGGCATCGTCATCCCCGACAACGCCGCCGAGAAGCCCGACCAGGGCGAGGTGATGGCCGTGGGCCCGGGCAAGCGCAACGACAAGGGCGACTTCGTGGCCTTGAACATCAAGGTGGGCGATCGTGTGCTGTTCGGCAAGTACAGCGGCCAGACCGTCAAGGTCGACGGCAACGAACTGCTCGTGATGCGCGAGGAAGACCTCTTCGCCGTCGTCGAGAAGTAATTCATTCCCCCAGAACTCGAATCCGGAGAGAAACACATGGCTGCAAAAGACGTTGTCTTCGGCGCTGACGCGCGCCACCGCATGGTCGAAGGCGTGAACATCCTGGCCAACGCGGTCAAGGTCACGCTGGGCCCCAAGGGCCGTAACGTGGTGCTCGAGCGTTCGTTCGGCGCCCCCACCGTCACCAAGGACGGTGTCTCGGTCGCCAAGGAGATCGAGCTCAAGGACAAGCTCCAGAACATGGGCGCCCAGATGGTCAAGGAAGTCGCTTCCAAGACCAGCGACAACGCCGGTGACGGCACCACCACCGCGACGGTGCTGGCCCAGTCGATCGTGCGCGAGGGCATGAAGTTCGTCGCCGCCGGCATGAACCCGATGGACCTGAAGCGCGGCATCGACAAGGCCGTGCTGGCCCTGACCGACGAGTTGAAGAAGGCCTCCAAGCCGACGACCACCAGCAAGGAGATCTCGCAGGTCGGCTCGATCTCGGCCAACAGCGACGAGTCGATCGGCAAGATCATCGCCGACGCGATGGACAAGGTCGGCAAGGAAGGCGTGATCACCGTCGAGGACGGCAAGAGCCTGAACAACGAGCTCGACGTCGTCGAAGGCATGCAGTTCGACCGCGGCTACCTGTCGCCCTACTTCATCAACAACCCCGAGAAGCAGAGCGCGATCCTCGACAACCCGTTCGTGCTGCTGTTCGACAAGAAGATCAGCAACATCCGCGACCTGCTGCCCACGCTGGAGCAGGTGGCCAAGGCCGGCCGTCCGCTGCTGATCATCGCCGAGGAAGTCGAGGGCGAAGCCCTGGCGACCCTGGTGGTCAACACGATCCGCGGCATCCTGAAGGTCGTCGCCGTCAAGGCGCCGGGCTTCGGTGACCGTCGCAAGGCCATGCTGGAAGACATCGCCATCCTGACCGGCGGCAAGGTCATCGCCGAGGAAGTCGGCCTGACGCTCGAGAAGGTCACGCTGGCCGACCTGGGCCAGGCCAAGCGCGTCGAGGTGGGCAAGGAGAACACCACGATCATCGATGGCGCCGGCGCTGCCGCCGACATCGAGGCCCGCGTCAAGCAGGTCCGCATCCAGATCGAGGAAGCCACCAGCGACTACGACCGCGAGAAGCTCCAGGAGCGCGTGGCCAAGCTGGCCGGCGGCGTGGCCGTCATCAAGGTCGGTGCCGCCACCGAAGTCGAGATGAAGGAGAAGAAGGCCCGCGTCGAAGACGCGCTGCACGCCACCCGTGCGGCCGTCGAGGAAGGCATCGTGGCCGGTGGCGGCGTCGCGCTGCTGCGCGCCCGCGCCGCCGTGGGCGCGCTCAAGGGCGACAACCACGACCAGGATGCCGGCATCAAGATCGTGATGCGTGCCATCGAGCAGCCGCTGCGCGAGATCGTCGCCAACGCCGGTGGCGAGCCGAGCGTGGTGATCAACAAGGTGCTCGAGGGCAAGGGCAACTTCGGCTACAACGCCGCCAACGACACCTACGGCGACATGCTCGAGATGGGCATTCTCGACCCAACCAAGGTGACCCGCACCGCGCTGCAGAACGCCGCCTCCGTGGCGTCGCTGATGCTGACGACCGAGTGCATGGTCGCCGAGGCGCCGAAGGAAGAGTCGGCGGCCGGCGGCATGCCCGGTGGCATGGGCGGCATGGGCGGCATGGGCATGGACATGTGATGTCCGCCTGAGCGTCCTTCGCTCGCCAAAGGGCTGTCTTCGGACAGCCCTTTTCTTTTGGGTCGCGACTTACATAATCGCTCGACTGGCCGCCGAGCGCTCATGCCGACTCCCGCCCCACTGATCAAGTTCGTCGACGACGAGCTGTCGCGCTCGGGCGCCATGGCCGAACGCTGCGTGGCCGGTACGTTGACGCTGCTGCGCGGCGAGCGCGAGCGACACGCCGATTTGATCGATGCGCTGGTCAGACACGGGTCGCGATTCCAGCAGCGCTTCGTCGAGTCGCTGGCCGACGCCGCTCGCCGGGAGATGCTTTCGCCGGATGCCGACACGAGCGCCCCGGCCGCAGCGGTCGGCGGGCTCGAACTGATGGACGAGGCGCGCGTCGAGGCCGACATCGAGATCTCGCGCGCGATGCAGCTGATCGACAGCACCGCGGAGTGGGAGCGCCGTGAGCTGCAGACCTTCACGTCCACCCTGTGCGGCCTCGAACATGTCAGCGAGGATTCCAACCCCCTGAGGCCCATCGTCTATGCCACGGCGCTGTGGGAGGCGGCGGGCGCTGCCACCGCCACGCCGGCAGCGCGCACGGGCCTCGTGCGGGTGGCTGCGGGCGTGCTCGCCGGCCTGCTGAAGACGGCCTGGGCCGCGGCCAGTTCCCGCCTGGAAGCGCAAGGTGTGCAACCGGGCATCTACCGCACCGTGCTGCTCGCGCCAGGTGCGGTGAGCGGCCGCAGCGGCGCGGAGCGGGAGGCCGCCCGATCCGGCGCGCTCGGCGCCCTGCTGGCCGGTGTGCCG
>VYMG01000209.1_pt1 | contig 22540 bp, 20 predicted proteins | sample 5115261 | NCBI WGS metagenome assembly VYMG01 (sample SAMN12291781, study PRJNA351875) | freshwater metagenome | isolation source: freshwater lake | place: USA: Michigan, Wintergreen Lake | collected 2013-08-08
ATAAATCTAAAAACCTTGTTGGGTAAGACTTTTAGACTTTTTGTCAATCAAAAAGTACCGGACTGGGAGTGATCAGGGGGAAAATTCAGGTACTTTTTCCCTGAAAATTAGGTAATTGACCACCTGAAAATCGGTAAAACCCTACACCCCACACCCCACACCCCACACCCCACACCCTACCCCCACGAAAAACTTTTTCAGCAGACCCTAGCTAGTGGTGAACAAGCTCCTGTAGCTCTGATTGCTCCTGCTATCAATGGTTAATTCCTAGTCTGAACGAAAAGGCACTCCCGCGAGGGGGTGCTTTTTTGTTGTTTTCAAGTTGCTTGAAGATGCCAGAATCTAGGGATAATGGAGTACAATTAGGGTCTGCTGAATAATGGTAAAACCCTTTTAAAATAAAGCTTTTGACCTGTTAAAGTCCGATGTTCATGCTGCGAAAATAGGATTGGGACTTTCAAAAACCTTGCATTAACTGACTCGGAGACTCCTGACTCCTACCCCCACCGAAAAACTTTTTCAGCAGACCCCAATTAGGCTAATTGATTAAGCTTCGCTGGTGCGGCGAATACCTTCGTCGAGAATGAAGAACTGAGGGTTAAGAGAAGCCAACGGCTCCCGCAGCTTTTCGATTTCGGAAGCGGGAGCGTGAACTTCTAGGCGAATAATCTTGGCGATTTTGAGAAGTTCGTCTAGCAATTCCCCGACGTTTTGCAGGTGAGCAAGAACTGCGGAAGCATCGACGTAACCCTCGCGGCAATGAACAATATTGCCGCTAAAGGAAAAAGCATAATGGATACAGCCATCTTCGGTGCGGGTTCTCTCAACGAACTTGGGTCCTAGTTCCTTAAACGCAGCAATTTTTCCTTCTTGTACTTCAAAGTAGGGTACGAGGGTACAGCAAGTATCGAGTTTGAACATCAGATTCTCCTTTTAGGTAGGTGGGTGGAATTAAATATAAGATGAACGTAGGTTGGGGTGAAGCCTTGTAAGCCTCCCTTTTCCCCATCTCCCACTCTATTTTAATTTGATTGCCATAATTGCCAAGCTTTAACAAGATTTCCCCCCATCAAGGCAGCCACTGCATTTAAAGTCTTAATTTCCTCACTATCGGGATTTAATTGTCTAGCTTTATCTAAGACTTTTTGGGCTGCTTGCGGTTGCCAATCGTAGAGATAAATAAAACCTTGATAAGCATAATGATAGGGATTATAGGGGTCAATTTTAATCATTTCCTCGGTGGCTTTTATTGCCCCTGCCACATCCTGTTGTAGTACCTTAGAAATTGCTAATCCGTAGGCTAAAGATAATTTATCGGGGGGATTTTGTTGCTGTAAACGATAGGAAAAAGCCTTGTCTGCTTGCAGCACATAATCTTGAATAGAATCGTATTGATTGATACGATTAGTTAACTCAAAAATTGGTTCGATACCCGTTAATCCTTGACCAATATTAGCAGACTTTAAGCGCAATTGGGTCACTAAATCTAATTCGGGCATTGCTAACTTGGAGACTTGAGGATCGATGGTAATTTGAGCATTAGTTTTAATCGGATAGGTTTCCCCGGTTTCCCGATTGAGATAGACAGCAGATAAGCGATAAACTCCGGGGGTTGCTGCCGACTGCATGGCGGTTTTTTCAGTGACTTCAAAACCATTTTGTTGCTCTTCTGGAGTTAATTTTTCTGCCATTAATTCCCCCATAGCAATACCATGATCGTGCATCCAATAATCCTTACCGTCCACTTCTTGCCAGGTTAAAATCACTATCCCTGACTTTAATTGTTGCCAGTCTCCTGCCCATTTGTAAACCACGGAAATGGGTTGATTAGGAGAAGCTTTTTCGGCAATGGCAATCTCTCTTAATTCCACCTGTTTTGGCGCAGTTTCAAGGGGTTTAACCGTGACGGAGGGGTCTATTTTACGGTGTAGGGACAGGGTACTATCATCCGGTAGCTGCCAAGTTTTCTCCACTTGGAAATCTTGCCCGGTGGCGACTCGATTAACAATTTTTTTCTGGACATCGGGGACAGAACCCTGTTCACCAGTTTTAGTTAAAAACCAATCTAAAGAATTGACATCCTTTTCGATATCTTCTTCCCGAACTCCCACCTGTCTGCCGGCAACCTGTGAATTATTTTTACCACCGTAGAAAGAGAAAGTATGTTGATTTAATTCGGGGGTGGAAGGTAAAACCCCTAGGGTACTGCGAAGATAGGGAGAATCGGCTAGAATCTCTTTAACTACTTCTTCCTGTTGCCAGCCGGTTTTTAAATAGGGATGGTGTTGTAATTCGGGACTGAAAACGTTAGTAATTATATCTCCCCCCAAGGGGAATAAATTTAAGCTGGTGAGGATAGCGGCAATAGTTATCGTTCCCCAACGGATACTGGGGGCAAAACGACCGCGCCAAGATAATAAACCAACGGATAAAATTAAGGATAAAGTCGGTAAAAGCGGCAAGATATAACGAGCATCTTTATTGATATTGAGGGATGATAATAGATATCCCCCCAGCAGAAAAACTCCTAACCAAATCCACACAGGACGATTAACCTTATCTTCGGTTTTTCTATGACGTAAGGAGATTAATAATCCCACCAGGGGAACTAATAACAACACCCAAGAAAGAAAATAGGGTAAAACTTGGGCGTAAAATGTCCATGCGTCTGGACTGGTAAGAGGGGGATCTCCCTCCAAAATCGCCGAATCTACCGTGGCACGTTTGCCCGCAGTTAACATTAATAACCAATTCGTCCGATACCAGGGAAAGATTAACAATGCTGCCGTCAAAAAACTGAGCATTAATTGCGCTAGATTGCCCCAACGTTTTCGCCAGAGATTTTCGCCCAATACCCACAAAATCGGTAAAAAGAGGAAAAATAGGGCGGTTTGTTTGACTAACATCCCCAAACCGAAAGAAATTCCGAAAGCGATCGCTTTTAGCCAGCCTTGACCACTAAATCGCCACCATGTCAAGCAGAAGTAAGAAAACGTTACAATTGCCGCTAAGGGAAAATCTAAGAGATATTCGAGGCGATAATAGTATAAACCCGGGAGAAATTGACAGATTAAGACCGCCCATAAAGCTACAGTCCCATTAAAGAGGATAATTCCCAATCCGTACACAGAAAAGAGCAGTAGGGCGCTATAGATAGCCATTACCCACATACCCGCGTCAAGACTAATACCAAAGAGATTAAAGAAGGGAATCGTTAAAAGATAGGTTAAAGGGGGAATTTTCGGGGACATTAGCCATAAACTGCGCCACCAATCCCCGTCAAACCAGCGCGGATTTTGGAAAGCTTGGGTATAGATAATCGCACCGTTGAGATAATCGGCCTGATCCCAAGCAGGAATGGTATGATCGAGACTAAACCAGAATCTATCGACTAATATCCCCAATATCCAAATAATAGTGACAATAATTAATCCCTGTCTCCCATCTAGCGATCGCTTCAAAATCACTTCTCCCTAGTGCAACTCTCAATTATTCTGCCACGCTCTCAAGTGACCCTGAAAAAATCGCCAGCGAGAAACACCAGATCGATCGGGTAAAATAAAGATTTAGTGAAAAATTGTAACAGGAACTTGACAAATGCGAGTGGTGATCGTTGGTGCAGGGTTAGCGGGAATGGCAACAGCTATCGATCTGGTCGATGCGGGCTGTACAGTAGAAATCTTAGAATCTCGTCCCTTTGTCGGGGGAAAAGTCGGTAGTTGGGTAGATGCGGACGGTAATCACATCGAGATGGGCTTGCACGTCTTTTTTGGTTGTTACTATAATCTTTTTGAGTTAATGAAAAAAGTGGGCGCTTTTCAATCCCTACTGCTCAAAGAACACACCCACACTTTTATCAACGAAGGGGGAAAAATCGGCGAATTAGACTTCCGTTTCGCCGCAGGTGCGCCTTTTAACGGTTTAAAAGCCTTTTTTACCTCCTCCCAACTCTCAGCAGCCGATAAAATCTTTAATTCTCTGGCATTAGGTACAAGTCCCATCGTCCGCGGTCTGATAGACTTTCAAGGAGCGATGAAAACGATTCGGGATCTGGACTCGATTAGCTTTGCCGATTGGTTTCGTAGCCATGGCGGTAATGAAGGCAGTTTAAAAAAAATGTGGAATCCGATCGCCTATGCGTTAGGATTTATCGATACGGAAAATATCTCGGCTCGTTGTATGCTGACGATTTTCCAATTTTTTGCCGCTAAAACCGAAGCTTCCGTCCTGCGGATGTTGGAAGGTTCCCCCCACGAATACCTACATAAACCGATTATTAACTATCTGGAAGCCCGGGGCACCAAAATCTCTACCCGTCGTCAAGTGCGGGAAATTCTCTATTCTGGAGAGGGCGAAAATCTGCAAGTTAATGGCATGATCGTCGCTAACGGAGAAACCACAGAAACTATCACCGCAGATGCCTATGTTTGCGCTGGTGATGTCCCCGGTATTCAGCGTCTTATTCCCCAAGATTGGCGAAAAATGCCGATTTTTGACAATATTTTCCGACTAGAAGCCGTCCCCGTCGCTACGGTACAATTGCGTTTTGACGGTTGGGTGACGGAATTAAATGATGCCGAAAAACGGCGACAACTGCAAAAAGCGGTGGGAATTGACAATCTTTTGTACACCCACCAAGCGGATTTTTCCTGTTTTGCAGATCTTGCTCTCACCAGTCCTAGGGATTATTATCGCCCCGGAGAAGGTTCTTTATTACAGTTAGTTTTAACCCCCGGGGATCCTTTTATTAAAGCTAAAAATGAAGATATCGCCCAGCACGTTTTAGCGCAAGTCCATCAGTTATTTCCCTCCTCGCGGGAGTTAAATATGACTTGGTTTAGTGTGGTGAAATTAGCACAAAGTCTCTATCGGGAAGCACCGGGGATGGATGTCTATCGTCCCTCGCAAGCGACTCCTATTGCTAACTTTTTCCTTGCCGGTAGTTATACCCAACAGGATTACATTGATAGCATGGAAGGAGCCACTTTATCGGGTAAACAGGCAGCCAAAGCGATCTTACAACAGGCCGAGCGCTGGAAATCTTTAGCCACGGTTTGAGCAAACAGCCAGCAATCTCCTCTCTTGAGAAGGGATTGCCTCTCAGGGCAAGCTATACAAAAAAGACCGATCGAGCTAGACTCGTAAAAAGATAACTCCATCTAGAAAGCTTACCCTAGACTGGAAAGAACGTCGGAAAAATCTCGTCAGAAATAGGAGTCAATCGAGTTTATGCCAGAGCTTGCTGTACCATTAGAGCTTGATTTCACTAGCGAAACCTATAAATCAGCCTATAGTCGCATTAATGCCATCGTTATTGAAGGCGAATACGAGGCCAATAGCAATTATATTCAATTAGCAGACATCCTCGCCGATAACAAAGAAGAGTTACACCGTTTGGCAAAAATGGAAAACCGTCACATGAAAGGTTTTCAAGCTTGCGGCCAAAATTTGAAAATCACTCCTGATATGGATTATGCCAAAGAATTCTTTTCCTCTCTGCACAATAACTTCCAAATTGCCTACGCAGAAGGTAAAATCGTTACCTGTTTATTGATCCAATCTTTGATTATCGAAGCTTTTGCGATCGCTGCCTATAATATTTATATTCCTGTTGCTGATCCTTTTGCCCGTAAAATTACTGAAGGCGTAGTTAAAGACGAATATTTACATCTCAATTTTGGCGAAGAATGGCTAAAAGCGAACTTTGAAACCGCTAAAGAGGAATTAGAAGCCGCAAATCGCGCTAATCTGCCCATTGTCTGGAGAATGCTCAATCAAGTCGAGGATGATGCTCGCGTCCTCGGTATGGAAAAAGAGGCCCTCGTGGAAGACTTTATGATTAGCTACGGGGAAGCTTTAAGCAATATTGGTTTCAGCACCCGTGATATTATGCGAATGTCTGCCTACGGATTAACTGCCGTCTAAAGCTTGCGCGTCTAGATTTCTTTTTTTCGCCCTGCTGCCGCTCAACACAGAGCGGCGCTTTTGTGTAATATATTTAAGAGTCTTAACGATTTCTTAGCAATATCCTAATTTTTATCTAGTGCCATCTAGTCTAACGAAAGAACAATCAATGTTTGGTCTTATAGGTCATCTTACCAGTTTAGAACACGCCCAATCGGTCGCCGACGATCTAGGTTATCCTGAATATGCTAACCAGGGATTAGATTTTTGGTGTGCTGCCCCCCCGCAAATTGTCGATGATTTTCAGGTCACCAGCATCACGGGGCAAACCATCAGAGGCAAATATATCGAATCCTGTTTTTTACCGGAGATGTTGTCGAATCGTTGGGTAAAGTCTGCTATTCGTAAGGTGCTAAATGCCATGGCACTCGCTCAAAAAAGTGATATCAACATCACCGCACTCGGTGGTTTTTCTTCAATTATTTTCGAGGAATTTAATCTCAAAGATAATCGACAGGTGCGGAATATCGAGCTAGATTTTGGCCGTTTTACCACCGGTAATACCCACACCGCTTACGTCATCTGCACTCAGGTGGAAACCCTCGCTGAAAAAATGGGCATCGATTTAGCTCAATCTACCGTTGTGGTTTGCGGGGCAACCGGAGATATCGGCAGCGCCGTTTGTCGTTGGTTAAATGAAAAAACCAATACAAAAGAACTAATTTATGTGGCACGCAATCAAGAGCGTTTACAATCTCTCCAAGAGGAGTTAGCACGCGGTAAAATTCTCCCCCTAGAGGAGGCTTTACCCCTTGCTGATATCATTGTTTGGGTGGCTAGTATGCCTAAAGGGGTGGAAATTGATCTAGATAAACTCAAGCGCCCCTGCATTATTATTGATGGTGGTTATCCGAAAAATTTAGGCATGGTATTAAATGCCCCCGATATTTCGGTGATTAAGGGCGGCATTGTCGAGCATTCCCTCGATATTGACTGGAAAATTATGAAAATTGTCAATATGGATATTCCCTCTCGTCAAATGTTTGCCTGTTTTGCTGAGGCGATTTTATTAGAGTTGGAGGGTTGGCAAACTAATTTTTCCTGGGGACGCAATCAAATTACCGTCCCTAAAATGGAACAAATCGGCGCAGCTTCCCGCAAACACGGTTTTCAACCTTTGTTATTTTAACTAATATCCCCAACCCCCCACCGACCACGGAATTAGAAGTTTCAGGCGACAAATAATTAGGAGTGAGCGCTTGACTTTGGCGGCGGCTTGGGTTATAATTATCTTATAATGGGATGGTCGTGTTAAAATTTCAACGCTTAGATTACCATTATGAATAAACTCTTTTAAAAATATTATCCCAAAATCTGCCGACAAAAGCAAGCAAAATTTTGCCATCAATTGTTAAGTTTTGTTAAGAAAAATCCCAAGAGTGGCAAGGAATAGAAATTTCTTAGCTGATCAGTCCGATATCCTTGATAGTTTCTCATGGCTTTTGGGGGAATTATAGAGATGTGGGACTGATTTTTAGCTTTCTAGCAAAGACGACAAAACCACTAAACTCTATGAAAACTTGGTTAGAAGAACGCGGTATTTTACCCGCTTACGGTGGTGGGGTAATCATTGGCATTACCCTCTGTTTTTTCGGAGCTGCGACCAATACCATGGCGGGATGGTTGTATGCTATCTGTGGCACGACGAGCGCTGTTTTAATTTTATCGATAATTTTACCCCGTCGTTCCCTTCTTCCCCTCAAAGTGCGTCGTCTTGCCATTGTACCCGTGAGTGCGGGAGACGATCTTAGTATTAGCCTAGAGATAGAAAATACGAGCAATCAGCCGATAAATCTGTTAGAAGTGACAGATATCCTGCCTATAGTTCTCGATCAGCCAAAAATAACCCCAATAGAAGCGATTGCCTCCAAAAGTTGCCATCGTTGGACTTATTATTTACCCACCAGCAAACGGGGTGTTTATCAATGGCAAGAAGTACAATTAAGAACAGCAGCCCCTCTCGGTTTATTTTGGTGTCGTCGTTGTCATCAAGCAGCGGCTAAAGCTTTAGTTTATCCCCAAATTTTACCCTTACAACAATGTCCCCTGATCGATTCCCTCGGTCAAGAGATGGAACAAAAATTAGAAAATAATCGCTATTATCAAAGGGCTAATCAAGGACTTACCCGTAACCTGAGACAATATCGCTACGGTGATTCTACCCGTTTAATTCACTGGAAAACTAGCGCCCGTTTGGGAGAATTTCAAATTCGGGAATTAGAAGTGTTAACGGGAGGACAGGAAGTGATTATCTGTCTCGATACCCTCTGTGATTGGCAAGAAGACAGTTTTGAACGGGCGATTATTGCCGCTGCTTCCCTCTATTTTTATGCCCATCGTCGGCAATTAAATGTGAAACTCTGGACGGGTGAAACGGGTTTAATTCAGGGGGAGAGGAGCATTTTAGAAACTTTAGCTGGTATAGAGGCAAAAGCTAGTCAAAAAAATGCTAATCTGCCTAATTTACCTGTAATTTGGTTGACAAGTAACTTCAATTCCATCGAACAACTCACCCCCGGCAGCCGTTGGTTATTTTTCCTCGCTGCCGATTCTAGGGAGAGTCCTTCACTCTTAGTCCGACAGTTTAGCGGATTGGCGATCGAACCGGAAACTTCTCTACAACAACAATTGCAAAAACCCCCTCGTTGAGGAAATTTCCGTTCACAGTCTAGATTGAGAGGAGATTCTCCGGAAAAAAATGCCCGTATCCCCGAAAAAGATGTTATGATAAAAAAGACTCGGACTCATGCGATCGCAACGCCTTAACCTTGTCAGGACCGGAAGGTAGCAGCAATACGGGATGCTTGTGACTGGCGTGATCTCCGGGTCTTTTTGTTGCCTGTGACGGTCGCTGTTGTGAACGCTTTCAAAACTTTTCGATCGGTTACTGCCGAGACGCGTCGTCAACTACTCTTCCTCTTCGTCACGGCGCTGTTTTTCTGGACAAGTATCACCACTCTTGTCCCCACTCTCCCCACCTATATTAAATCCCTAGGCGGTAGCAAACAAGATATCGGTTTTGTCATGGGGGCCTTTGCCATCGGTTTAATTTTATCGCGCAGTTGGTTAGGCAATTTAGTCGATCGCCGCAGTCGCAAATTAGTGGTTTTATTTGGAACTATTGTCGCCGCTACCGCACCCCTCGGTTATCTATTTTTTCGCGATCTTTCCTCTTTATTCGTCGTTCGCGCCTACCATGGTCTCAGTATCGCCGCTTTTACCACCGGTTACAGTACCCTAGTGGTGGATTTTTCGCCGGTTCGTCAACGGGGAGAGATAATTGGTTATATGAGCTTAACTGCACCCATAGGCATGGGAATCGGTCCAGCTTTAGGCAGTTATCTCTACGAATCGATCGGTTATAACGGTTTATTTCTAGTTTCCGCCACTTCAGGAGCGATCGCCTTTCTCTTGGGTTTCTCCATTCAAGAACCGGACTTCAAGAAAAAATTAGCCCAAATGAAGGCAGAAAATCAGACAATTGAGCGCAGTTTTTGGGCATTATGTCAAGAGCGGGCTTTTTTAGTCCCTACCTTAGTTTTTCTATTGGTCGGTACTTTATTCGGCGGTTTAGTCGCTTTTTTACCCCTGTTTCTCCTCGAAAATCAGATCCCTTTCAGTGCCGGTCTATTCTACAGTTATGCGGCACTATCGGGCGTAATCGGACGGATTTTGTCGGGAGGAGCCAGTGATCGCTATGGACGGGGTTTATTCATCACTATTAGCGTTTTTTGCTATGGTTTATCCATGTTGGTTCTATCTTCTGCCCGATCTTCCTCCGCTTTAATTTTAGCCGCTATCCTCGAAGGTACGGGAGGGGGGATTTTATTCCCTATGTTACTGGCTTTAATCTCCGATCGCTCTGGGCCCCAAGAACGCGGCCGGGCCTATTCTATCTGTATCGGCGGTTTTGATGTGGGAACAGCCTTAGCCGGTCCAATTCTGGGGGTTTTAGCAATTTCCTACGAAACTATGTTTAGTTTATCGTCAGGATTAGCTATTATTGCTCTCTTTCTCTTTTTTACTCTCTCTAACCCCACTATACGCCATTCTTTTCTCTTCGCTTTCGGTTTAGAAAAAGATCGTTATGCTCTGCGCGGACAAGTACAATAAAGCTTACTGAAAAAGTTTTTCCTAGGGCAGGGTTATTTAATAGGTTTGAGGTGGAAAATTATCGGGAATATCTAATTCAAATACCTGGTCATGAATCCGAGCCACATAAAGCCCTTCTTGCAGAATTTTTTCCCGTAATTCCGGGGATAAATCAACCGCTGCTAATATGCCATAGAGTTTTTTATCTTTATGTTCAGGAAAAAAGCGGCGAAACCGTTGCAAAATAATTTTTAATTGAGTAATATCTTCCTGTCTAGCATGACTTTTAACCTCAACGATATAAGCAGTATTTAGCTCACCATTGGTATAGGCAAGAACATCAATTTCTAGGTGTTGTCCTTCTTTACTGACTCGGACACTGGGACTGATAACTTCCATCCCAAAGCGTTGTCTGAGAATTGTTTCCATTGAAGGAAGGGCAAGTCCTTCGGTAAAGCTGCCGAATTTGGCACCGAGTCCCCCAATTTGTTTGCCCAGTTCTTTGAGTTGTTTGTCAGTTTCCTTGAGTTGTTGGGCGTTTTCCTTCTGTTGTTGACTGACTTCCTTGAGTTGTTTGTCAGTTTCTTTTTGAGCGGCAGTTAATTCGGCTAAGAGTCGCCATACGTCTTCGGATGTAGTTGCCATAGATAATTTTTTCCTTCTGATCTGGTCTATTGCTATTTTAGTCAATCGCGCCGATACTTCCTAATTTTTAGCCTTCAATGCTCTCTTTTTTGTCAAGTACATCTTATCCCATTTTAGATGAGCTTACCCTAGCAACCTTAAGCGAACACTACCGTGCGATTAGCGTAAACCAAAACGCGATTTTGCAAGTGTAAACGTACCGCTCGCGCTAACACCACCCTTTCTAAATCCTTACCTTGACGAATTAAATCTCCTACGGTATCGCGATGGCTAACTCTGACCACATCCTGCTCGATAATTGGCCCCTGATCGAGATCGGCAGTGATATAATGGGCGGTGGCTCCAATAATTTTTACCCCTCGATCGTAGGCCCGTTGATAGGGATTAGCTCCGGCAAAAGCCGGTAAAAAAGAATGATGAATATTGATAATATTGGGGAAAAAGTTAATAAAATCTGGAGTGAGAACCTGCATATATTTAGCTAAAATCACTAAATCTATCTGGTATTCCCGCAGTAACTCTAATTGTCTGGCTTCCTGTTCAATCTTGGTTTCGGCGGTGATGGGAATATGATAAAACTCAATACCGAATTGATTGGCAACTGAGTGTAATTCTGGATGATTGCTAATAATTAAAGGAATTTCTGCCCTAATTTCTCCCCCGTGTTGTCGCCATAATAAATCGAGGAGACAATGATCCTGTTTTGTCACCCAAATAGCTAGACGCGGGACAGTATCGGAAAAATGTAAGGACCAACTAGCCTGCAAAGGTTTGGCAATAGCGGCGAAAGCTGGTTCGATCATCCCACGGGGTAAATTAAACCCCTCTAATTGCCATTCTATCCGCATCAGGAACAATCCTGCCGAAAAATCCGTGTGTTGGTCGGCGTGGATAATATTGCCGCCATTAGCGTAGATAAAATTAGCGATTTTCGCCACCAGACCAATCTGGTCGGGACAAGAAATTAACAAGGTTGCAGTGGCAGCAGTCATAAATTATCGGCGGCAAGAATTGACTTTTTCTATCCCCTAATTGATTACAATTTCAGGCACTTCGTCCCTTTGATGCACATAAAAGAGCATTTGTCAAGAGCGATCGCGGATTAAATTTCCGGTTAAACTGATACAGTATTCTCTTGCTCAGAAGTGGCAAAATGCCGCTCGATCAGGGAGGGGACATCTTGGGGAGCTACCTGATTATAATGCTTTTTATCGGGCATAACCACCAGATTCGGCCCTTTTTTGCACTGTTTTAAACAGCCAGTTAATTTAATATTCACCGCTTCTCCCAGTCCTTTTTCCTCTAAACTACTCTCTAACCTTTGGCAGACTCTCGCACCGCCATTTTTCCAACAATCGGACTTCTGACAGATTAAAACGGTGGCTTTTTTCGCTTTTGCCGGGGTGACTTCTGGGGTTTTTTCGCCGGATAAATGCTCAATCCCTAGTACCCTCAGTTTTAATTTTCCCTTTTTTGAACAAAGACTACTTTCTCCCGTCACTTTTAGCCATGAGTGGAGAGCAATATTGAGAGGTATGTGGTCTCGCAGTGTTTTTTCGGGCTTAAACCAATATTCTCGTTTATCAACACTGATTCTCAGGTATTTTACCTTATATCCGTCCTTGAGGACAAAACCGAGGAATTGACCGACCACTTGAAAGGGAATCATGGTAGTTGCAGATTTTGACATACTTTCTCACTTTTTACTCTTAGATTGCTAATTTTTCTCAAGGATTATGCTTGCCAACAGGTTTCCAGCCAAGGGATTAAACAGCCTCGGGAGGCCTCCACCTGTCGCAGGACAATCCACAGCTATAAAAGTTGAGCGGAGGCATCAATGCGAACCGGCAAAAGCTGATGGAGCGAGCATTTATCTTCAATGTCTAGGGCCTGCAGCCGGTGGTAGAGCTGCCAGCGCTCCCAAGCACTAAGAGGGAAGATTTTCTCACCTTCCGATGGCAATTTGTCTGTACTCATGGGGCTTTTAATTGAGAACTATTAGCAATATAACTCTAGGCTGATGTTCTCAGTATAACCGACAACTGCAAATAATTATCAATAACCTGAAGAAAAAAAGTTACCCGGTAGCGGCGATCGGCTAAAATCTTGCTATTGTTGCCTTGTCCGCTTTGCCGATCCCGGAATCGCTACCGCCTAGAATTGTCAAAGAGATAAAAATGGAGATAACAAGATTTATTGACGAAAATTATGGATAAAAAAGCTCAAAAAACCGATAATTCAGCAATTCTCTATTTTGATGGTGGTTCTCGCGGCAATCCGGGGAGAGCAGCCGGTGCAGCGGTAATAGTTTTAGCCGAGGGTAATTCCTTGACCACGACTAGATATATGGAGAGAGCCACTAATAACGAGGCCGAATACACGGGATTGATTATTGGATTGGAAAAAGCCCAAGAATTAGGCTTAAAAAGCCTAGAAATTCGCGGAGACAGTCAATTAGTCATCAATCAAGTTAAGGGAGACTGGAAGGTAAAAAGCGATAGTTTACGTCCCTTTTATCAGCGTGCTTGTCAATTAGTTGCCCGATTCGATCGCATTAGCTGGTGCTGGATTGAACGAGCTAAAAATAGTTTGGCTGACGCTGCTGCCAATCATTGTCTGGATGCGGCGAAAAAATCGCCAGAAAAACCAAAGGAAGGCGAAACTAATCTCGATATTCTGCTCCAATCCCTGAAACCAGTCCTAAATACCGAAGAATTCGTTTTTTCTTCCCTAACAGCAACAGGACTAGAACAGCTACAATTAACTCCTATCTGCCAATTTCAGGAAGAAGAAGGCCTAACGGTGATTATTCCCCGTCAGCAAGCCGATCGCAAGAATTTACAGTACAAATATATTTATAGACAAATTACTCTTTCTGTGCATTCCAGTTTAGCAGCGGTGGGATTTTTAGCGGCAATTAGCGAGAAACTGGCCGAAGCGGCAATTAGCGTCAATGTCATTTCCGGTTATTATCACGATCATTTATTTATCCCTAGGGATAGGGTGACAGAAGCGATGGCTATTCTCGAAGAAATTAGCCGCTCATAACAGGAGTCAGAAGTCAGTATTCAGTATTCAGTAATCAGTTACCAGATGTGAGTTTTCAATTCACTGTTTACTGTTCACTGATCACTGAAAAAACAGGATTTAGGATTATTTGCCCTCCTCTGAGGAATTTTTCACCGTTTCTTCTAGGAGAACTACCGGTTCTTTTTCCCGCTGCTGCGAGCGGATGATATCGATGGTACTTTTCAGGACACTAGCGATGGGAACTGCTATCAATAAACCGAGAATTCCTGCCACTTTGCCCCCGATAAAAAGAGATAAAATAATCCAGACGGGATTAAGTCCGATCATACCTCCCATTAACCGCGGGGCGATGACATTATCATTAATTTGACCCACAATAATGGTCAGGGTCAAAACTTTTAACCCTAACCAAAAATCTTGAAACATCAGTAGGGTACTAATGCCAATAATGGTAAAGGCACTGGCAAAAGGAATTAATGTAGTTAGACCGATCGCCACCCCGAATAATAGGGCATAATCGACCTTGAGAATCACAAAAACAAAAATTTGAGCAAGGCTGAGAATTCCCGCTAAAATGGTTTGACCGGCAAAATAGGTCTCAAAAGTTTGACGAATAATCGTTCTTAATTTGAAATTCCAGGGAGCAGGAATCCAGCTAAAAATTCCCTCCCAAATTTGTTCGCCATAGAGAACAAGAAAGACAGTTAGAACCAGAACAAATAGAATGTTTAAGATACTGTTGATAGTTCCCAGCACAAAGCTCAGTAATTGAGTGCTAAGAGTTTGTAAAACATTGGTTAGTCGTTCCGATAACTGGGTGATTGATTGCTCGATATAAATCGCATATTTCTGAGTTTTATCCCACTTTTCTAAATTTTGTATCTGTTCGGTTCCCGACTCGATCCACTGGGGCAAACTATTGATTAAACTGCTTAATTGTTCGACAATCTGGGGAATTAAAATTAAACCTAAAACAATCAAAATTAATAGGGCAATTAAAAAGACAATAGCGATCGAACCACTACGATTAACCCCGCGTCTTTGCAGCAGTTTGATGGGAACATCTAAGACAAAAGCTAGTAAACTAGCAGTGACAAAAATACTGACTAAGGGTTCTAGGTAGCTAAATAATTGGAATAATAACCAGCCATTGAGAAATAAGAGCGGAAAAACTAGACTTAGCCGCAACCAACGAGGTAGTTGCTTAAAAAGCTCTATCATATAACTAATTTTGTCCTGAGAGAGTATCGAGGTAAAAAGAGACTTTTCTAACCAGAAATCCTCTTTCAATCTAGCATCTCCTCGTTACTTTTCTGGCCTCCAGTAACCCTGAAACTCTTATCTTAACTGTATGGAGTTAAGCGGATTCGAACCGCTGACCCCCTCAATGCCATTGAGGTGCTCTACCAACTGAGCTATAACCCCTTGAAGACCATTTTTGAATATAGCTTAAATAGAATTATTTTGTCAAGGGGTGACGAGAAAAAAAATTTGTCACTCCAAAGGCGATCGCTGATAAGACAAGGGTGAAACAATCGCCCCCATTTAGACAGGAGCCGGAATTTGGGTTAAATAGGTTAAACAGTGACCCATGAGGAAATAAACTACTAACATAGCCGCTGCCGCTGCTGCCACTAAGGTTCCTGCCAGCATCAAGGAAAACTCTTGCTTGTCGAACGCTTGCTGCATCAGATGCAATGACCAAGCCACAAGACCGAGGTCAAAGATGAGAATCGGAACTAACATATTTTAAATTTTGTTAACTTTCATCTATTCTAATACATAATTTTCCCCAGGGATAATCGGACGGAAGTTAAAAACAGGGATTTTTTGCCGGTGTCTCGATCACGGCTGTCAGTCGTCAGCCATTAGCTTTCAGTAATAAACCGCCCGCAAATTTAAATTGCTTGTTGAGATTAGGCAAGAGGCAAGCGGCAAGAGGCAACAGTAAGCGGTTAAAATGTGTCTTAGCTTAGGTCTAAACCTTGCTCTTCTTGGGTTGCAGCCTAAAGAAATCCTTTTCCCGAAAAACCGACTTAATCACTAGATTAAGTTCTGCAAATCTTGCCCTCATTTTCCCTGGCTAACGCACGGGTACTTGTTGATTTTGCAGATAATTTTTGACCTCAGCGATGGTTAATTGACCATAATGGAGCAAAGAAGCCAATAAAGCCGCTTCTGCCCGCCCTTCCGTCAATGCTTCGTAGATATGCTGACAATTGCCCGCTCCTCCAGAGGCAATCACAGGAATCTCCACCCTTTCAGCGATCGCTTTTGTCAAGGCCAGATCGTAACCCGCTTGCGTGCCGTCGGCATCCATACTGGTAACTAACAACTCACCCGCCCCGCGTTTTTCCACTTCTTGCGCCCATAATAAAGCATCAATACCCGTATTTTCGCGTCCACCCCGAACATAAACCTCCCAACCGGGGTTATGCCCATCCTTGCGTCGTCTAGCATCAATCGCCACCACAATACACTGTTTACCAAAGCGATCGCTGGCTCGATCGAGCAATTCCGGCTCGCGCACGGCAGCCGAGTTAATGCTGACTTTATCGGCCCCGGCTCTTAACAAATTTTTAATATTTTCTAAGGATTGGATACCGCCACCCACTGTCAGAGGAATAAAAACCTGTTCCGCCGTACGATAGACTACATCAATAATCGTGTCGCGATCTTCATGGGTAGCAGTAATATCAAGAAAAACCAACTCATCGGCCCCTGCCTGATTATACAAGCGAGCTAACTCCACGGGGTCGCCAGCATCCTGAAGATTGACAAAATTAACCCCTTTAACCACCCGACCTTTATTGACATCCAAACAAGGCAAAATCCGCTTCGCTAACATATCCTAGACTCTTGATTGTAACAATGGCCATCAAACGATCGCACAATTCCCCCCCGGCTGCCGAGGAAAATCTGCTCACTCCCAATCCCACTATAGAAGAAACGGAAAAAGCAGCAGCGCAGATTCGTCCCCAATCCCTAGAGGATTATATCGGTCAACAGGACTTAAAGGCTAATCTAAAAGTCACCATCGCCGCAGCCAAAGCTAGACAAGAAGCGATCGATCATTTGCTCTTCTACGGACCGCCGGGGTTAGGAAAAACCACCATGGCTTTAATTTTAGCGGCCCAGATGGGAGTAAATTGCCGCATTACCGCCGCCCCCGCTTTAGAGCGTCCCCGGGACATTACCGGCATCCTGATCAATCTTCAACCCCGGGATATTCTTTTTATCGACGAAATTCATCGACTGAATCGGGTGACGGAGGAGTTATTATACCCAGCGATGGAGGATTATCGCCTGGATGTGACGATTGGCAAGGGTCAAGCGGCGAAAATTCGCAGTATTTCTTTACCTCCCTTTACTTTAATCGGTGCTACTACCAAAGTTGGCTCTTTAACTTCCCCTTTACGCGATCGGTTTGGCCTGATTCAACGTCTGCGTTTCTATACAATCGAGGAATTGACGGCAATTATTCTCAGAAGTGCCACTATTTTTAATATTCCCATTACTGAAGCGGGTGCGATCGAAATTGCCCGTCGCAGTCGGGGAACTCCACGCATTGCCAATCGTTTATTAAAACGAGTACGCGACTATGTACAGGTGAAGGGAGAAACGGTGATTACTCCCCAGTTAGCTGATCAGGGATTAAATGAATTAAATGTGGATTCTATGGGTTTAGATTGGACCGATCGATTAGTATTAAAGACGATGATCGAACAGTTTCAAGGTAGGCCTGTGGGATTGGAAGCGGTAGCGGCAGCCACGGGAGAAGATGCCAAGACGATCGAGGAGGTGTATGAGCCTTATTTATTACAAATAGGTTATCTTAATCGTACTCCCCGGGGTCGCGTAGTCACGGCAGCCGCCTACGAACATTTAGGCCTACTGGCGAAATTGCCGAAAAATAAGGATCGGAGTTTACCTTTGTTTGAGTTGTAGTTTTCTAGATAGGGCTGGCTGAATAAATCTGAAAACCTTGTTGGATTAAGACTTTTTCCGGGGGAAAATTCACACCCCACACCCCACACCCCACACCCTAAAACCCTAATTACCTGGGTTTTAGCTTATTGGTGTCTTTAAATACCGGCTTGACTGCGTGAAATCACACAAGTCTTTATATAAAGGTCTTATCATAGTGATAGTAGCAAATTACATTGTTGTGATTGCTTGCCGCTTCTCATCTAGACTGTATTGGGATTGGTCAAAGCTAATTGCAATAGTGATCTTTTATAGTCAATATTTTTTAAGTCTGTTAGCGCCCTATGTCTGTCGTAAATCAAGAAAATCTTAAACTCGAAACTCTCACCCTGTTTCAAAAATACCAAAAAACAGGAGATAATAAGTTACGGGATCAAATTATGGGGTTAAACCTAGGATTGGTCAGAAGGGAAGCTCATCATTGGGTCAATCAATGCCATGAAAATTACGAAGATTTAGTGCAAGTTGGCTGTATGGGACTAATTCGGGCGATCGAGCGTTTTGACAGCAGCAAAGGTCATGCTTTTAGCTCCTTCGCTATTCCCTATATTCGCGGCGAAATTCAACACCATCTGCGCGATAAAGGTTATACAGTTCGTATTCCTCGTCGTTGGTTAGATTTAGGCAGACAAGCGACAAATGTGCGTCGGGATTTCCAGGCCCTCTACAATCGTCAACCCAATGATACGGAAATCTCCCTCGCTTTAAATATTTCGAGCGAAGAATGGCAAGAGGTAAAACTGGCTTTCCAAAACCGTGAACCCCTCAGTCTCGATGTGACGGTTAATAACGATGAAGATAATCATACTTGTTTAAAAGACCTCGTTCCCGATCCCCGTTATCGCAGCTTTCAACTTTGTCAAGAGGATCGCATTCGTTTACAACAGGCACTGGCTCAATTAGAAGAGAAAACCCGTCATATTCTCGAATTTGTCTTCCTTAAGGATCTTACTCAACGGGAAACCGCCGAACAATTAGGCATTAGTGTTGTTACCGTCTCCCGTCGGGTGAAAAAGGGTTTAGAAATGCTCAAGGAAACTATGGTCCAGGAAGCATTTTAGCAAAATTATCGGTTCTCATAAGTAGGGTCTGCTGAAAAAGTTTTTCGTGGGGGTAGGGTGTGGGGTGTGGGGTTTTACCCATTTTCAGGGGGTCAATTACCTAATTTTCAGGGAAAAAGTGCCTAAATTTCCCCCCCGAACACTCCAATGGCTGGCACTTTTTGATTTCTTTCGCAGCACTAACATCGGACTTTAACAGGTCAAAAGCTTTATTTTAAAAGGGTTTTACCATTATTCAGCAAACCCTAAGTAGTCGTGCAAAATTAATTTCCTAGTCGAGACTTCGAGACTCCGAGACAGCTATCAGGGATCGGATTTGATACCAAATCCATTTTTAATAGCATCATTAACTCCCAATCGAACTTTAAAAACTCGGTTATGGATTGTTTCTCCCCGCTCCCCGCAACGCCGAAAACACCCCTGAAAAACTCAATTTTTGCATCCCACTCTTAAAAACAACATTATTAAGAGTGGGATGCTCCCAGCTTATCTTTGCCCAAATAGCAAGGAATTTAAAACCGCGGCTAAATATTCATACTGCTCGCTCGAATTATAGTAGTGAGCAGAAATCCTAACAATTAATGATGCTTCTCCCCAAGGAATTATCGGCACTTCAATCTGATATTTTTCCCACAGTTGTCTAGATAAATCTTCTGCTGCCCAAGCATAACTAGGAATTAGAATTGAAGACATCGATCCGATCATCGATTCTGGACAGGGATAATTGACCTCTAAGGCACAACAAAGCAAATTTCTGGCTTTTAAAACCAAATTACGATTCCTCACCATCAGACCCAGTAAACCATCAATAGAGAGAGAATTTAAAAACTCGATCGCTTTTGGCACTGATAAATAAGCACTGGGATCATCGGTTCCCATCCAAGCAAATTCTAACTGAAAACGGGAGCGATCTTGTCGAGGAGAATTCGCTCCATGGCTAATAGTTAAAGGTCGAATTATTGCCTGTTTATCCCCGCGCACATAGAGAAAAGCAGCCCCCTTGGGACTACATAACCACTTATGACAATTAGCAGTATAATAGGTGGGATTAATTGCCCCGATATTAAGGGGTAAAAAACCTAAAGCATGAGCGCCATCGATGAGAGTATCAATACCCCGATTATTTAATTCTTGCACAATTTCTGCGATTGGCCAAATTAAGGCCGTGGGACTGGTGACATGATCTAAAACTACTAATTTTGTCCGGGGAGAAACTGATGCTAAAATTGCTTGACTAATTTCTAAAGGAGACTGCACGGGAAAGGGAATTTTAGCGATAATTACCTTTAAACCCCATCTTTTAGCTATATGTTTAACTGCATTAGCACAAGCATTATAGGTCTGATCGGTGATCAGAATTTCCTCATTTTCCTGAAAAGTTAAGGAATTTAATACCGCATTCACTGCTGTGGTTGCATTGGGAACAAAGACTAAATCATCGCTATTTACGCTGACTAAATCCGCTAATTTTTGCCTGGCAATATCTAATAAACCCTCTAATTCTCTCCCCAAAAATGCTAAAGGTTGCCTTTCCATTCGTTCCCGCAATTGTTGCTGATAATCCAAGACTATTCTAGGGGTTGCACCATAGGAACCATGGTTGAGAAAATAAATATTGTCGGGAATTAACCAAGAATTGTTAGACATATTGAATTAATTTCAAATTATTCAAAACTAGAAAAAATAGCTGAAAAATTGCCTATTATATTCAGCTTCTGACTAGCTAGTATATTTATGACATAACCACCCATTGTAGATTAATCTCCCATGGGTTGAAAACGATGAATAATTTCAGTGACAAAAGTTTCTCCATCTCTGAGAGGATGATTTTCTGATGCAAAGATAGCTTCATCTATTTTTTGCCGAATATCTTCTCTCCATTCTGCATCAGTTATTTGTTCGTATTCATCTTCGGGAGATTGATATTTTCCCGTTTTCACTTTCTCTTGGATTAGATGCTCTTGTTGTGGGGTAAGATGTAGGTTCATAGGTATTATGGCCATCTACTGGGTATCGACAAAAAAAGCTCTCCCAGAAAGAGGAGAGAGGAGAGAACGAGTTAGAAAAAATTATTAATTTAACCATCCTTTCAGACGACGAGCAACTTGAGGACGACGTAATTTTCGCATCGCTTTACTTTGAATTTGACGTACGCGTTCGCGAGATAAATTGAACATTCCCCCCACTTCCTCTAGGGTATAGGGTTGACTGGTAGCTAAACCATAACGGAGGGAGATAACATCTTTTTCCCGTTCCGTGAGAACATCACTTAAAACTGCGAAAATTTCCTGACGCATCATCATCTCATTCATTTTATCTTCGGGAAGTTGTAGATCATCATCTTCCAACAGATCCACTAATTCCGTATCTTCTCCTTTCCCTACACGATGATTTAAAGAGAGAGATTGACGACGCAATTGTAATAATTGCCGCAATTGTTCAGGAGTCATTTCTAACGCTTCTGCGAGTTCCCGTTCATTGGGATTGCGCTGTAAATCTTGCTTGAGAATGCGCTGCGCTTTTTTGAGTTTATTGAGTTTTTCGACAATGTGAATCGGTAAACGAATCGTGCGCGCATCGTTAGCAATGGTGCGGGTGATTGCTTGTCGAATCCACCAATAAGCATAGGTAGAGAATTTATAACCTTTATTGGGATCGAATTTTTCGGCCGCACGGTTGAGTCCGATCGCACCTTCTTGAATTAAATCTAAGAAAGGAACTCCGCGATTTAAATAGCGTTTAGAGATAGAAACCACCAAGCGCAAATTAGAACGAATCATTTTCCGTTTAGCTGCTCTTCCCCGATAAAGACGGTTTTCCAGTTGACGTTCATTATCTAATTGTAAAGCGATCGCCCATTCCGTTTTCGTCGGGGGACGATGTAAATTTTCTTGCAGTTTTTGGCGCACTTCTTCCGCTTCCATGAGAAACTTAACCGAGTGGGCTAATTCAATTTCTTCTTCCGCATTAAGCAGGGGATAACGGGCCATTTCTTTAAAAAATGCCCCAACAGTATCTTCATTGTTACCTTGAGCGTATCCTGTTCCACTACCCCCACGAGGGGTTTTTAGGGTTTCCGGTAAAGGTTCAGTCAGATCTTCGTCAGTTCTTTCATTAAAATCCACGCTGTCTAGTTCTAAAGGACTTGTCTCAAGGGCAATGATTTGATTAAAATTATCATCAGAGGCTAGTTTAGAGATTTTCATAAGCAGTTATGGATGGAGTGGGATTATAATAGCGGGGAAAAACTCAGTTTCTCCCAATGGGATGATTGTTACATTGAATTTTCGGGGAGCAGATTTTTTAAACGTTTTCTTAATTAATGGCGGCCATTTCTGGGATATAATTGTGCGATTCTGTGTCGATGGTTACAAATCGCCGAACCAGACAATAAGATTTTCTGGTGAATGGGAGGAACTTTTTGTGTTTCTACTCATACACTCTAACTAAGGTTTTCGGTATTTGACTAGGTAAAGATCACGCTTCTTAACAATCAAGATAGCAGTCAGCTTTTTATTACTATTCTTCGCTTTTCCTATTGAGAACTATTCTCAACTTTCCCCTAACTATGCTTTCATTAAATAGCTAATAGCCAATAATTATCATTTGGGGAGACTGCAAGAGCTAAAAATGCAAATTTGTGGGCAAAAAAGCAATATTTAAACTGTTTTTAGAGAAAATTAACTGGTTTTATTCCCCTCAAGCTTTAAACTATAATTTAAATACCCCTAACCCCCAACCCCTAACCCCCAACCCCTAAC
>VYMG01000173.1_pt1 | contig 22442 bp, 26 predicted proteins | sample 5115261 | NCBI WGS metagenome assembly VYMG01 (sample SAMN12291781, study PRJNA351875) | freshwater metagenome | isolation source: freshwater lake | place: USA: Michigan, Wintergreen Lake | collected 2013-08-08
CGCCCGGCGAGAGCAAGCCCGCCGATGTCGCTCCGGTCCAGCCCGCGCAGCCTGAGCCCGCCCCCGCCCCCGCCCCCGCCCGCCCCAAGGCCGCGGCCGACTTTGAACTCTCAACACCCGCCGGTGAGAAGGTGAAGCTTGCCGACCTCAAGGGCTCGCCCGTGGTGCTGCAGTTCTTCGGCAGTTGGTGCCTGCCGTGCAAAGATTGGCACGCCAAGCTCGGGCCCGCAGTGACCGCAGCGGGCAGTGCCAAGGTGTATGCCTTGAGCGTCCGCGAGCGAGATAGCGCGAACGCCACGGGTGAGTTGTCCGCCTCGGGCCAACAGTACACGCACCTCGTCAACGCCGACGACGTCGCCAAGCTTTACGACGTTTCGGTCTATCCCACCACCGTCGTGATTGACAGCGAAGGCGTGATTCGCCTGACGCTCGCCGGCGAGACCAGCGACGACGCGGCGTCGCAAGTGACCGACACGTTGCGCAATCTCTCTGCCACTCCCGCTGGCGAACGCGCGAGCAAGTGAACCAACCCTGCCTTCTTCGTCTCTTTCTACGATCGCTGTGTTCTCTATCGTGATCTGTCTTTATGTCCTTCGACCTTGGCCGCGGTAGAACTCTGGACGACGCTCTGGGCGTCATTGGTATAACCATTGGCGCGGGTGGTGAGTTGCCGCCTTTGCCAGATGACGCGCTGACCAATCGCACCGCGGGACACTTCGATCCGCGCCGTTGGTTCAAGGATCCCGCCCGCCGCTTCGAAATCGAAATTGGCTGCGGCAAGGGCACGTTCATTCTGGAAACCAGCCAGCACGAACCCACGACCAACTTCCTCGGTATCGAGTGGGCTCGCGAGTACTACCTCTACACCGCCGACCGCCTGCGCCGCGCTCAGGTCGGCAACGTGCGCATGCTGCACACCGACGCGAGTGACTTGCTCCGCTGGCGCGTGCAGAGCAGCATCGCCGATGTGATCCATCTCTACTTCAGTGACCCTTGGCCCAAGACCAAGCATCACAAGAATCGTGTCGTGCAACATCGCTTTCTCGCCGAAGCCTGGCGTGTCCTCGTCCCGGGCGGCGAACTGCGCATCGTGACCGATCACGACGAACTCTGGGCGTGGGACCGCGAGCACTTCGATGTGTGGACCAACGCCGCTCGCTGGCACGAAGTGCCCGAATCAGTGCGTGCGCTGTGGCCCATGCCCGCGCAGCCATTCACCGAACTTCCATTCACGCCGCCTGCATGGGTCGGTGAGGGCCAGACCGTTGCCACCAATTACGAACGCAAGATGTGCGTCGATCGCCCGCCGCACGCTTGTGTGCTGAAGAAACGGGACTAGGCTCGCGCATCGGTGGTATCACTACTGCAGTGTCTTTCGCCTCGTGCCGTATGCCTTGTGCCTTATGCCTGCTCAACCTTCCGCCATTCTCTTGCTCTCCGGTGGCCTCGATTCCGCCGTTACCCTCGCCTGCGCCAAGCGTGATGGCTTCGCCGTCCACGCGCTCAGCATCGACTATGGCCAGCGCCACCATCACGAACTTCGCGCTGCGGCAGCGGTCGCAAAGCAACTCGGTGCGGCGTCGCACAAAGTCATTCCACTCGACCTGCGTGCCATCGGCGGCTCGGCGCTCACGAGTGACACACTCGCCGTCCCCAAAGACCGCGACGTGCACGACGAATCGACCGTGCGCGGCGCAAGCGATGAAGCCGCCATTCCCATCACATACGTGCCCGCGCGCAATCTCACTTTTCTGTCGCTCGCGATCGGTTACGCGGAAGTTCTCTCCTCCCGCGATCTCTACATTGGTGTCAATGCCGTCGATTACTCCGGCTACCCCGACTGCCGCCCCGCATTCATCGAGAGCTTCGAGCGAACCGCCAACCTCGCAACCAAGCTGGGCGTTGAAGCTGCAGCCCACCACGAGCGAGGCCTGCGCATCCACACGCCCATCATCAGTATGACCAAAGCCCAGATCATCGCGACTGGTGCGTCGCTGGGTGTGGACTTCTCGCTCACGCACAGTTGCTACGACCCTGTCATGCGCGGCGGCGACACGCTTGCCTGCGGCCACTGCGACAGTTGCCAGATTCGCCGTGAAGGCTTCGCAAACGCCCACGTGCCCGACCCCACGCGCTACGCGTAACACACCCCGCGTGGCACGGGCGTTGAGCCCCCGCGCTAACCTAGTCCCTTGCCCGATCGCGCCAAACAAGCCTTCTTCCTGCTCGCTGCCGCGCTGTGTGCCGCACCGTGGCCAACGCCGCACATGGGTGCCATCGCCCTCGTTGTCGGCATCCTTCTTGCGTTATTCAACCTCACCGCGTGGCCCACGCAAACGAAAACGCTCTCACGCTGGCTCCTGCAGGCATGCATCGTCGCGCTGGGCCTTCGCCTCGATGTCTCGCAACTGGCCCACGCCGCCCTCGATGGCCTCGCCCTCGCCATTGCCACCATCTTCGGCGCACTCGCGCTCGGCTTGCTCTTGGGCAAGCTTCTCGGCGTCGGGCGCGATCTCTCCCTGCTCATCTCATCCGGCACCGCCATCTGTGGCGGGAGCGCAATCGCAAGTGTCGGCAGCGCGATTCGTGCCAAGTCAGCGGATATGGCGATGGCCACCGCCGTCATCTTCACGCTCAACGCCGTGGGCGTCTTCTCGCTGCCATCCATCGGTCATTCCCTCCATATGAGTGATCACGCCTTCGGCACATGGGCCGGCGTCGCGATTCACGACATGGCCAGCGTCGGCGCCGTCGCCAAGGGCTATCACGCACAAGTCGATACCACCGCGCTCACCAGCGCCGCCCTCGATCAAGCCAACGTCGTCAAACTCACACGCGTCCTGTGGATCATCCCCATCACGCTCGCTGCCGCATGGTGGGCCGCGCGCCGCGATCGCGCTCAAGCCGCCAGCGACGCGAGCACGCCAGCATCAGCAGCGATGCAGTGGCCTTGGTTCATCCTGCTCTTCCTGCTTGCCAGCATCATCCGCACGCTCATCCCCGCACTTGCCAGCGCGAGCGATGAAATCAGACTCATCACCTCCAGCGGCTTCCAACTCGCCCTGTTCCTCATCGGCGCTGCCGTGAGTAAAGCCGCCCTCAAAGCCATGGGCTGGCGTGCTCTCACGCAGGCCATCGTCCTTTGGATCATGCTGGCTGCAGCCACAGCGTTCGTGCTTCAGTACACCACCCCAGCAGCGCCCTGAGCGCGGGCGACAGCGTTCGTGCTATCACAGTGCAGCCACGTGCGTACGCACCCTCGTGCGGCTTTCGTGCTTTATGCGTCTTGGCGGCGAACGTACTTCGCTGCAATCAACCCGTGACGTCAATCGCCTTGCCGCTCGCCACACCTGTCGCTGCGGCGTTCTTGTCATACGGGTGGCGATACAGAGGCATCGTGCCATTCGCCGATCCCGATGTCTGTTGCGGCGCGTTCGCTGAGAAATCAATCTTGCCCGGCACCGTCGCCGCCACCAGCGGACGAATGCGCGTCAGCGATGCATCCACGCGATCGGTCTGCGTCGGCACGATGCTGGGTGTTGCGACGGGAGAAGCAGTGGGGGCGGCAGCAAACGCACCAGTGCGCGCCTTGGGCGTCACGCCGTACGCCGCCGCCAAACGAAACGAGAGCGGATTCGTGTTCACTGCATCCATGCGCCAACAGCCTACCGCCAACGCCGCCAAAGGCAAAGCCATTCGTTGCGAATCCTCGCTTACTGCCCGGTTTGTGGACGCGTTGTGGACATTTCCGCGCATGCCCTGCGCTCAAGCCGCGGTTATCACGCCCGCATCGGCACATGTTCACGCGTCAGGTGACATCGCGGCCGGCGTCAGTCCGCCACCCACCTTGGGCTGCTCCGGTGCGGGGGGCGGCGTGGCTTTCTTCTTGGGCTTGTAGGCCGCGAACTCCAGTCCGCACTCCGGACACTGCGGATTCTCATCTTCCAGCCCGCGCAGTTCGTACCCGCACTTGCGGCACGGCACATACGCCGACCGCCGTGGCAGCAGCACGATAAAGCCGCCCACCAGCGCGACCGCACCTGCCTCCATCCACAGCAGCAGTTGCAGGCTCAGCAGCGCGCCGGGCGGAAAGCCCAGCCACGTCCGCACCCGCACATCCAGCAGCGCGAATGTCACCACGCCCACAATTCCCGCCAGCCACGCCACGACGCCTTGCCACCGCCTTCTGTGCTTGAAGCACAGATACCAGATGAACAGGGCATAGAGCGGGAAGAGCATCATCGCAGGAAAAGGATACGAGTTGTTTCGCTCCAGCACCTGCTTCTGATGCGACCAAAAGCCGTTGGAATCACCAGTATTCGCGAGTTGTGGGCGTCATCTCCGTCCCGTGATGTCAGCGTCCCGCAAAAAGACAAGCCCGCGTGAACGCGGGCTTGTCCAGAGTGACGTGCGATCTGTCTCATCCATCGATCATCACTGACACGAGCCGCCCGCGAGCACACTGAAGAAGTCAACCACATCCTGATCTTCCGGGAAGACACCGTTGTTGTTGAAGTCAATGTCATTGCACGGGGCGCAGGTCGCGCCGGCAAGCACGTCAAAGAAGTCGATCACATCTTGGTCTTCGGGGAAGACTTCGTTGTTGTTGAAGTCGATATCGTCACAGGCCGCGCTGTCTGCCAGATCCGTCACGATCATCAGATGATCCGACGCGCTCGAGTCCGTCACCAGCAGCCCCGTGTTCGCCAGCGTCGCCGCATCCAGTCGCGACGTATCCAGCGCGAATGCGTTGAGCACCCGCGCACGAGACATATCGACCATCACGATGTCGAGTGCGCCAGGCCAGAAACCGAGTCCCGAGTTGCTCCGCCACGTCCACGCGTCACTCCGCGTCAAGTGCGGTGTCAGTTGTCTCTGCAGTCCCGGCCCGTCCGCCCAGATGTCCGCCGGCGTGGAGGTTCCGACGAGGTTCCAATCTCCCACGACAATCGCTGGCACCTGAGCAAATGGCGCGAGCTCGGCACCCAGCGTGCCTGCGCGAAACTGCATGAATACCGCCGCTGCATCCGTCGACTGCGTGATGCGCGCCACATCACTCGGATCACCCGGATATCCACAGCAGGACATGTGGTTGTTGATCACCAGCACGTCACGCGAGCCCGGTACGCTGGGGTCCGCCCGCACCACAGCGCCCTGGTATCGTGTACTGAAGGGCACCGCCACCAGCGCCCGCTGCGATGCCAGTACCAGTTCGCCCGTCTTGATCACATTCCAAGGCAGTCCGTTCTCGCGTGGGTCCGCTTCCGCGAGCGCCGTCAAGATCTGCGCTCGTGTGCTGTTGTACTCCTCCTGAAAGCAGTACACATCCGCGTCCACCGAATCAATCAGCCGCAGCAACGCAGGACGCCGCGTCGTGTTCGTCAGTCCAGTGACAAGCGTGTTCAGGCTTACGACGCGCAGTGCGCCGCTGGTCGGTCGTGTCAGCGTGCGTGGCGCGGGCACAGGCTCCGCCGGCCCCAGTTGATGCATCACCGCACTTGCCAGACTGTCTGCACCTTCCAGACTCACCTGGCACATCGCTCCCGTCGTCGCCCCGATCGCCGCCAGATCCACGCGCATCTCAAATCGACTGGAAGCCACCGTCGGTTGTGCAACAAAGTCCAGCGCGGCCCAGGGTGTCGCCGTCGTTGCGCCGTCGATAAACGCCGCCCGCCCGCGTGTGTCTATCAGCACCTCGCGAGTTCCGACGCGAATGCGCACGCGCAGCGTCGCTTCGCCCGGTGCGCCCGCCTGCAGCCCTGTCACGTTCGCAAGATCAAACTGCAGCCACAGTGTCGTGCCCGCCGAGCGTACGCGCAGACCCGTCACATCCAGCGGCCCACTTGCATCGCCCGTCGCATCAGTGGCCGCCAGAGGCGTCGTCGCCCACTCATCCAGCAGCCCATCCATCGCCACAGGCTGCGCAACCGCACTTCCCGCCGTCATGACAAATGCCGCCCATCCACCGCTGCGCATGTCGCAATCCTCTTTTCACCTTGGTGCCACGATGAAAACGCGACCGGCCATCCAGTCGCGTTCTCGTTCGCGCTTCCTTGCCTTCCCGCTCACGGGCACTCGCCGCCCGCGAGCACGTTGAAGAAGTCAATCACATCCTGATCTTCGGGGAAGACACCGTTGTTGTTGAAGTCAATGTCATTGCACGGGGCGCAGGTCGCGCCGGCGAGCACATCGAAGAAGTCAATCACGTCCTGATCTTCCGGGAAGACTTCGTTGTTGTTGAAGTCAATGTCGTCACAGGCTGCGAAACACGTGCCTGCACCGCAGGTCGTCAGCGGGCCTTGCCACGTGCCGGCCGCGCCGGTGCACAATGCGTTCGTCAGGCTCAGGCACGTGCCCGTGCTGAAACAGCATGCGCCGTTGGGTTGCGCGCAGTTGGCTGTCGCGCACGTCGATCCCACGCCGCGGAAGGTGCCACCCTGCGTCGAGCAGGCGACGGGTGATGTGATCTCGCACGAACCCGTCGGCAGGCAGCATGCACCGCTGGGGCAGCTGTTGCCGCTGCCGCACACCGTGCCGACACCTTGGAACGTGCCGGCCACGCCGGTGCAGTCGGCTGCGGAGAGATTCAGGCAGAAACCGTTGCTCAGGCAGCAGGCTCCCGTCGGGATCGGGCAGTTGGCCGTGGCGCACGTGGTGTTGTCGCCGCGGTAGGTTCCGCCCTGCCCTGCACACTCGATCTGCAGCAGGATGGAGCACGTGCCATTGCTCAGGCAGCACGCTCCGGTCGCCGGCGCGCAGTTCACGCTGCTGTACGTCGTCCGCGTCACCCAGTCGCCGCCCGGTCGGCACAGCACGTTGAGATTGCTGAAGCGCGACCAGCCGCCATTGGGCGGGCACCCCAGCACCCCGCAGTTCACGCCGAAAAGCCAGTTCAGCGACGGCTGGCTTAGCCCGCCGGTGGGGTTGTCCGTTGTCGGAAACGCGTTGCTCGCCGTCGGCGGCGCAGTCACGCACGGATTGCCCGACTGGTTGTTGTGCTGCACGATTCGCCACACCGTCGTGAAGCTGTTGCTCGGGTTGGACGGAATGATGATCTGCTCGGGGTCGTTGGGATCAACGCTGAACTGAATGTTCACGCCAGCCGTGCCCGGACCCACGCGCAGGTAGGGCAGAATCTGATCGTCCGCGATGATCGTGTCGACCAGCGTGCCCGTGCCGGGCAGACCCGCCCAGAACTCCACCGCCCAGATCGTCGTCGTCTGCACCGTCGCGTTGCTGGTCGCGAAGATCATCTCCGCCAGGTCAATCCGCAGCGGAAACTGGTTTGCAGACAGCGTGTACGTCGCCGCCGCCGACTCACCCTGCGCAAAGCCCGCCTGCACCGTGTACTGCCCGCCGCCAAAGTTGGCATTGGTGTGCGATCCCACAAACTGACACGGCCCGCGCACACCGAACCCCGGCACCTGCGCCGGCTGAATCCACTCCACCGGCTGCGTCCGGCTGACGCGCATGGTGGGCACGTTGGAGAGCTGCACGTTGATTTCACTGGCTGGCAGTCGGCCCAGTTCCTCGGCGTTCAGGGGAGCTTCCGCCAGTTGACCGTGCGCCGCGCCCGCCATCAGCAACACTGCCGCGACCGCTGCCTTCGCCACCAAGCCTGCCACACCATCCGCGCGCAACGCCATATGCGTCTCCTTCAGCCCCGATGTCTGTACGCATCTTGGGTGGGTCAGCATACCACATTCCGACAAATGCACAACACTTTCCCGCCACTATGATCCGCCATGGCCAAGCCCTCCGGCCCGACTCTCGCCCCGTTACTGCTCCGTCTTGCCCTTGGTCTCACCTTTATCTGGGCCGGCCTGGGAAAGATCGAGGCCACTTTCGCCGTGAAGGGTGAACAAGCCGCCTTGCTTGCCAATCTGGGCGTGGACAAAGTTCGCGCCGCTGCCTCCAGCGGCAAGACCGTCGTTCCGACGACACCCGACACCGCCAAGCCAGGCGTCAAGGACGCGGCACCGCTGCCTATCGGTCCCAACGCACCGCAACTCACTCCCGTGCCGCAGCCGACGACCCCCAAGCCCACGCCCACCGCGCCCGAGCCCGTCCTGACACCCACCGAGCCGATGGGGCCGCCTTGGCCGTTGCCTCCTGAGAACGCTGCACCCGCAGAGTCTGCGCCGCGAGCCGCGCTTGCCGGTCGCCTCACGCTTGCTCAGGTGACGGCGCCCCCCTCCAGCCCGAACGCCAGCAAACTCAGTGAACGCGTTTACGCGGCCAGCGAGTTTCCTGACGACCTGCAGGTTGCCCGCGTCTACAGCCTTGCCATGCTCATTCACAGCGCCGGTCACCCGCCCATGGATACCGGCACGCCCCCGGACCTTCCCAAAAAGTTGCGAGCCCTCTGGCCCACTCGCTTTGCGGAGGGCTTCTGGCCCGTCACCCTCGCTTGGACGGTGGCGCTCTGTGAACTTGTCGCAGGCCTCTTTGTGGTGATCGGCCTGCTCACCCGCTTCTCCGCCGTGGTGCTTGCAGGCACCATGATCGGCGCGATCTGGCTGACCGAAGTCGGCCCCGCCATGCAAGTCGGCAAAGTCGTGCTGGGTTTCATTCCCCATCGCGATTTCTTCGCCATCGACGTCTGGAAGACCCTCTTCTGGCAACTCTCGCTGCTGACGTCCGCTCTCGCTCTCGCGCTCCTGGGCGCGGGTGCCATCAGCCTTGATCGCAAACTGTTTCCGCCGCCCCCGCCGCCACCCGTCAACCCCAAAGCGCTGATCTAGGCTCTTGTGCGCTCGCCATGCAGCCGGTCAAGGGTGCATCAATTCGTGAGCAACCGCTTTCGCGGATCGCTCACGACATAGAGATGCGTGGTATGGAACATACTGCAGCCACGCATCGTCCGATGAACGTCAGCACGCTCTCTCTCCAGCTCCCTCCAGCGTCGTGCCATCGTTGTGCATCGCATATTGCACGCGGCGCCAGGCCGCTTCCGCCGCATGCTTCGCGTGTCTCCACGCAAGGCGAGATTCACCCTTGATCGCATCCCAGCCGCCGGACAGTTCATCCGCAGCGGATGCAAACGGGCGACTCTTGTTCGCTTCACGCGTGAACGCGTCAAGACCGTATCGGTACGCAGGCTCAAACTCGGGAAGCAGATATCGCGTACTCGCGTATCGCATGGTCGCGTGCGTTTCGCGCCAATGCGTCATCTCCTTCTCAATATCGATGTCGTGACCGCCATCCGCAACTGTCGTGCTCTCCTGACGTGCGATCACATCTGCGTCAAGGCCAACTGAATCGTGCTTCATCATCTTCGAACTCCTTGATCGCGAGTCAGCCTACTTGAGGCTTGTCAGTACCGTTCGCTGGCGCACCCGTTCTGACAGAATGATGAATGTGGGCGCCCACAGGCCGACAAAGATGCCGAAGCGCTCGGCGTGTGCCGCGTCGGCCGAGGCGTAGAAGAACCAGATGCCGATGGACGCAAGAATCGATGCAAAGCCAAGCGCAAGGCATAGGTTGCTCAGGGCTCCGGCGGGTTGAGTGGACATGACGACGTTCTCCGTGCGATCAAGCGTGTGACTGGGAATGACAAGTCGGACGTTGGATGTGCTGATCATCGCGCACCGCACGCTTTCCGCATGCTGCCGCGACTGGCGCCGACCGCAAAGTTTCGGACGCGGGCGCGAGTGATTCCCGTCAGGTGCGGGTGTGCTGTCGGCACAGGCATGATGTCTGCGTGCATGTGATCTGCTTTCGAGGTGTTGTTCATGTCTCACTTTGCCAGCCGCTGACGTTGATCGCCCGATTCATGGCTGATCCTGGCTCGCTCGGGCGTGCGGAACCAGTTGAACATGATCGAGAAAAATGTGGCATGGCGCATCGGTTCGCTGGTTGCGCCGCCCTCGTTCTCCCAGCGTGCAATCGCGAGTCCCTCGTCGGGCGTCTCCGCGCTTGCCCTTTCCCGTCGTCGTGCTGAACTCGCTGACGTTTGCATGTGTTTCTCCATTCTCGCCTTGACTCCGCAGGAATCGCTCGAGCGCGGACGAGAACCGTCCCCCGTTGCAGACAGATGTCGCGATCTTGCCGGCCTTCCGTTGACGGTCTCAGCAGCAACGCCGCCATGACGGCGGAATGCTGACAAGTGTCAGAACGGGCAAACCAGGACAAGCAGGATGTCCATGAGACGTCTCTTCCATGTCGCGGCGACGACATGAAAGCCGGGTCAATTGCAATGTCGGTCCAAGTGTTTTGTCGCTCGAGACGCGGTCTGCCTACGCGCTCGATGACTACCTGGTCATCCGCGCGACCAGATCAATCAGTTCCTGATACATGGCGTCCGCCTCCGCTCCGCCATTCTTGACTGCCGCTTCATGACACGCCTTCAGATGCTGATGCAGCAGCGACTTTGCGACGACCTGCAGCGATGCCCGGGCCGCGGTGATCTGCACGATGATGTCGGCGCAGTACCGGTCACTCTCGATCATGCGCTGAATGCCTTCGAGTTGCCCCGTTGCTCGTCGCAACTGCAGCAGATTGGCCGCTCTCGCCGTAGGGTCCACCCTCACGGCAAGGCGGCCAACGCTTGTCTTTGTCTTCGACTTTGTAGGAACGGCTGTAACAAACTTGGAACGAACGGCCTGACGAGCCATGAAGGTTGCCTCCGAGTGAGCGGTCTAGGCCGCATCACATCTTTGGCGCCGTCGGCTTCCCAGGTGTGTTCGTCGCGGCATCGCTCAATCGAGTGCCATCCTTGGTGGTCGCTCCGACGGTCGCAGGGCCGGATTTGAGTTCCACGCCGGCGATCGGCTTTTTGTCGTGCGGCTTTTCGGCGGTGTCTTCGGTCGCGCGGTAACCCGCGCCGCTGATCGCCGCGCAGGCTGCATCGCAGCCCCGTTGGTCCGCGTCAATGACCGCCGAGCCCACGCCCACCGACTGTGTTGTGACCGCCGGCACCGAATGCAGTGCGGACTTGACCTTCGTGATGCACGTGTCGCCCGACATGCCGTCGATGGCAAGCGTGTGCGTGGCGGCCGGTTTGTGTGTTGTTTGCATGATGCGTCTCCTCGAAGGGTGCGAAGGGGTGGACTACATACCATGCCCCGGTATGCTAGTATACCGCAGGTGGGTATACAGTGGCGGCGTCTGCGCGTCGTTCGCTCCATATGCTCTGTTCGGGTGTGCCAAATCGCCCCTGGCGTCGTCTGGTGGCCGTGTGCAAAACTCAAATTCGTGAATCACGGTTCCGTCGGCGCCTGCACGCGCGAGGGTCTCGGGTTTGCCGTTGCACTTGCTATGCCACCGGGTCATATCCGCCGTCGCTGAACGGATGACACCGCCCCAGCCGTTTCATCGTCATCCATCCCCCGCGCACGCCGCCATACCGCCGGAGCGCATCAAGCGCGTACCAACTGCACGTCGGCTGGAACCGGCACTGCCGGCCAAGCAACGGTGATAGCGTGAACTGATAAATCTTTACGGACGCGATGAGCGGCCATGCCAGTACACGCTCCAGCGTGCTGACGCGAGGCGCACCGCCCGCAGGCGTCGGCCCATGCTCGCAATGCTCGCTCGTGCTGCACATCAGGCGTCTCGCTTCTCACGGCGAACCCAGTCGCGATGGGCCAGTGTCGCCAGTTCCAGCACCAGCGAGACGTATGCACTGGCATCCAGCGACTTGTGAGCGCCCGCGGAGAGCACCATGTCGCAGCCGTGACCATTCGTCAGCAGGGGCAGTTCATGCTGCACGTGTCGAAATGCCTCTCGCAACGCCCGCTTGATGGTGTTGCGTGCCACCGCATTCCCCACGCGTTTACCCACCGCAAGCCCGATGCGCCAGTGCGACTTCCCGTTGGGTGCAACAAACGCCGTGATCGGCCCGCGTTGTTTCTTCATCCGCGCGCCATAGACGGCCTGATACTCAAGATCATGGCACAGCCGCCGGGTGCGCGGCAGCGACAGATCGGGCTTGCCTGAGAGGGGTTCCGTCAACGTGCAATGCTACGGGAAGCGTGGCGCAAGCACTTGGTTCAGCGAGCGACCGCAGCCGCCTTGGCAGCCGCGGGCTTCACTTCCACCGTGCCATTGGCCGCGGGCACCGTGCGCACCGGCTGGGGGGGCATTTCCACGCTTTCGCGCATCAGGCGGCCAACCTTGAACTTCACGGCCCGCTTGGCGGGCACTTCCACCTTCTGCATCGTCTTGGGGTTCTGAGCGATGCGGGCGGCGCGTTCCTTCACTTCAAAGACCCCGAAATCACGGAATTCCAGGCGATTGCCGCGGCGCAACTCGATGATGATTTGATCGAGGAACTCTTGGCAGACATCTTTCACTTCGTGACGCTTCACACCGGTTTTGGTGGTAATGCGTTCGACGAGGTCCTTCTTCGTGATCGTCGCCATATTCGTCCTTACTTCGGATGCGGGCCCGTCCGCCGCCGCCAAACACCTTCAGGAGCCCCACGGCTCCACCTGGATACGTGGGTCTATCGCCCACATCGTTACCAACCTGCGCCACCCTAAGCAGTTGCGCACCGTAGCACGCCTCGGGGCCACCAACACGACGCAAGTTGGGTGGGAAGTATCCCGGGGTGCGGCCCTTGCGTCAACCCCTTACCTCGCATTGTGTTGCGATCTCTTCGCACTGTGTAGAGTCGGTGGAAACTATGGGGCCTGTTATAAGACGATCAGACCCCCTACAGATACCCCCTCCGCCCTCCGGCACGCCACTGGTATGATCGAGGCATGCCCAACCTTTCTTACAGCACCGCAGGCGAGAGTCATGGCCCCTCGCTGGTGGTCACGATCTCCGGCATGCCCGCCGGGGTGGCGGTCGATACGGCGTTCATCGATGGTGAGCTCGCCCGCCGTCAGGGGGGCTACGGGCGCGGCGGTCGCATGGGGATCGAGGAAGACCGGGTCACAATTCTCACCGGTGTTCGGCGTGGCATGAGCATGGGTGGGCCGATCGTGTTTGCGATTCCCAACAAGGACTCGCGACTGGATGATCTCAAGAAGACACCTGCGATTTCGCGGCCTCGTCCAGGTCACGCGGATCTGGCGGGCAGTGTGAAGTGGCTCACGACCGACTGCCGGGACACGCTGGAGCGGGCGAGTGCGCGTGAGACGGCCAGCCGCGTCGCGGCGGGCGCATTGGCGAGGTGCTTGCTGCGCGAGTTCGGCATGGAAGCGTTCGGCTTTGTGCGGTCCATTCGCGAGGCAGCGACAAGCGCGGATGTGACGCAGGCCAACTGGCGCGACATGAAGACGCTGCGCGATGCCAGCGAGACGTACTGCCCGGATGCGGCGCTGGGCGACACGCACAAGCAGATCATTCGCGATGCGAAACTGAGCAAGGACACGGTGGGGGGGCTGATTGAGGCGCACATTTTCGGATGCCCCATCGGCCTTGGAAGCTGCATGGACTGGCGCGACAAGCTCGACGCGCGCCTGGCATACGCCGTGATGGGCATTCAAGCTATCAAGAGCGTGGAAATTGGCCTGGGCAAGGAGGTCGCGTTCCGACCGGGCAGCGATGTTCATGACGCAATCCGCTACGACGGAGCCACGCGCGATGTCGCGCCCCATCTGGGCTTTTCGCGCACGAGCAACAACGCCGGCGGCACCGAGGGGGGCATCACCAACGGCATGCCCGTCGTGGTGCGCGCGGCGATGAAACCCATCGCCACGCTCCTCCGCGGCATGCCCAGCGTGGACCTGAACACGAAGGAAGAGCAGCACAGCCAGTACGAACGCAGCGACATCTGCGCGGTGCCCGCGGCGAGCGTGGTGCTGGAGAACGTCGCGGCATTCGAAGTCGCCCGCGTCTTTTGCGAGAAGTTCAGTGGCGACTCCCTCACCGAAGTTCGCGCTCAATACGACGCGTACATGAGTTTGGCCAGGCGCCTGCCGTTCTAGGTGCGGCGTCCGGCCGGATGAACACCGGCTAGCTTTCGGGCTCGCTCGTTTGGTTTTTGAACGGAGTGTTGCCAGCGGGTCACGCGTCTCGGAGCGCGGCTGCTTGGGCGGCAAACAATGGGGCCACGCCGGCGCGAGGAGTTGTGCCGTGCGCCAGAAAGGGCTTTTGCATGCAGGTTCGTAAGGCGGAAATGGCGATGTGCGGCGGGCTTTTGGCATTCTCCATGCTGGCGGGCCTGTCCGCTCCGGCGTGGGGACAAGTGGTGACGCCTCCGCCTTCGGAAGTCGCGCCGGTGGACGAGCACATCGAGAAGATGCCTGTGCCGCCACCGCGTCCTGATGTGCAGGCGCAACCCGTGCAGGCCCAGCCGGTGGCGGCGCGCCAGCCGATTCAGTTGCCTGACCTCCCCTACGAGCCGCTCGCACAGAAGGACGAGGCGGGGAACTTCAAGCCGCTGACCGAACCGCTGCAGATGGCGGCGCTGCGCGCGAGCCCCACGATCGAAGACAAGAACAAGTTCTTTGAGGACATCAGGCCGTTCCTCGCGGAGCGCAACTTGACGGTGCACACGGTCTTCATCTCCAACCTTGACCTGCTCGAGCGCGTGGATGATGGCGTCTTCGAGAAGGTGAACCTCCGCGATCAGGCGAGCATCAAGCAGCTGCTGGAAGTCACCAAGCCCTTCCTGCCGCCGGCCGCGCCCGATGGGCTGCTGGAAGGCCTCAAGAAGGCGGGCAAGCTGAATGACGTGCAGCATGCCTTCGCCGCGAAGATTGCGCGCGACTACACGCTGACGCTCAACCCGCCGCCGCCCGAGGGTGGCGATGAAGCGGAGAAGGCGCGCATCTCAATGTCGCGTGCGGCGCAGCTTCTCAAGAACGGCTCGCTCGAGGAATACACGTTCCTGTACAACCAGGCGAAGAAGGCCAGCATCGAGAACTTTGATGCGGTGCTTGGTCTGATGGAAAGCCTTGACGAGGCCAAGAAGGCTGAAGTCGCCAAGATTGGTCAGGCGATCGCCGCCGCGGGAACGCACGATGAGAAGTTCACGGCGCTTCGTGGCCTGCGCGATGTGCTGACGCTCGAGCAGCGCAAGGAATGGATGAAGCACTGCCTCATCATGATTCCGCAGTGAGTGAACGACGAGCGAACGAGCAAGCAAGTGAACAAATCAACGAGGGATGCCGATCGGCATCCCTTGTTCTTTTATGCACTCAACATGGACGACACGTAAAAGCCCGCATTGCCTCGCGCCCGCTCCCCGCTCTCACCCAATCGCGTTCCAACTGCGTCGCAACTGCTTCACCGCGTCAATCACTTCGCGTGTCGCTGTCGCCACTTCGTCAGTCGTTGTGTGCTTGCTCAGGCTGAATCGCACGGAACCGTGGGCCAATTCATCAGGCACGCCAAAGGCGAGCAGTACCGGACTGGGATCCAAACTGCCGCTGCTGCATGCCGCGCCCGCGCTGGCGGCCACATCACGTTCGCTCAGCAGAAGCAGCAATGCCTCCGCCTCAAGCCGCGGAAATGCGATATTGGTGGTGTTCCACAGTCGCGTTTCCGCAGTGGTGGGGCCGTTCACGCGCGCATCGGGAATCGCCCCGAGAATGTCGCGCTCGAATACGTCGCGCAGCTCAGTGATCCGCTTGCGCGCTGCGTCGTCCGCGAGAAACGTCACTGCTTCATCCGCGGCGATGCCCGCACCCACGATGCCCGGCACATTCTCCGTGCCGCCGCGTCGCCCCAGCTCCTGTGAACCAAGCAACTGCGGCCGCATGCGCACACCCGGACGCGCCCACAGCAGCCCCACACCCTTGGGCCCATGAAACTTGTGTGCTGACGCCACAAGAAAATCAAACGGATCAGTGACATCGCCGTCCGCATCACGCAGACGCGTCACATCCGTCGGCATCTTGCCAACCCATTGCGTCGCGTCCACCAGCAAAGGCACGTTGCAAGCCTTGCACTTGCGAGCAATGTGCGCAAGGGGCTGTATCGCGCCGGTTTCGTTGTTCGCCCACTGCACCGCAACAAGTGTCGTGCTCGCGTCAATCACATCGAGCTGCGCGGGATCGATTCGTCCATCGTGCGTCAAGGGCAGCCACTTGACGCCAGCGTGCTTGCCCCGTTCGAGTTCCTCCGCCAGATCACGAATCGCCGCATGCTCCACTTTGCTCGTGACCAGCGTTGCCGCAGAGCCCGGTCGTCGTGCCGCAAGCACCCCGCGAATCGCAAGATCCAGCGCTTCCGTGCCGCCGCTGGTGAAGGTGATCTCACGCGGCTTGGCGTTGATCAGCCGCGCGCAACTCGCCCGAGCGAGCTCCACCGCCTGTCGCGCAGCTTGTCCCGAGCGATGAATCGAACTGGGATTGTGCCACAGCTCAGTCAACGCCCGCGCCACGGCCGCGTTGACCGCTGGCGACGGCTGTGTCGTCGCGTTGTTGTCCAGATAAGGCACGTTCAAGCGTAGGAAGACGCGCCATCATGCCTGACTCTGGCTGATAACCGTGTGACGCCCAACGACATTCGACACGGCAGCCACGTCCGCCCACCAAAGCGGAGCGCAACGTCGCGCCACGCACATCTCGCAACCTCTCCATCTTCTTCGTGCCCTTCGCATCTTCGCGAGAAACCCGCCTTCCCCGGTCTCTACGATTCCCCGTGCCCAAACCCCGAGTCCTTCATGACGAGTTCTTCAAGAAAGCCAAGGAAGAGGGCTACGTCGCTCGCAGCGCGTACAAGCTCCTGGAGGTCAACGAACGCCTCCACATCGTCCGCCGCGATGCCTTCGTCATCGACCTCGGCTGCGCCCCGGGCAGTTGGCTGCAGGTCCTCGATGGCTACCTGAACCAAAAAGGCCGCGCTGTCGGCATTGATCTGCAGGAAACCACCGCGCCGCTGTCTGATCGCGTCTACATCATGCAGGGCGACATCTTCGCCACGCCCGCCAAGGAACTGCTCGCGCCCATCAACGAACTCCTTCACGGCGAAGGCAAGAGCAACGACAAGTACGACGCCGTCATCAGCGACATGGCCCCCAACACCAGCGGCCATGGCGACGACTTCCTCTCCGCGCGCCTCTGCGAGCGCGTGCTCGACCTGTGCCACGACCTGCTGCGCCCGGGCGGCAACATGGTCATGAAGATCCTCGAAGGTTCACCCACGCCCGACGTCATCGCCCGCGCCAAGCGCCTCTTCCGCGAAGCAGGCACCACCAAACCCCGCGCCAGCCGCGATGTCTCACGCGAAATCTTCATCTGGGGCAAGGGCTTCACGGGTGTCGAACTGCCCAAGCCGCCGAACCCGACCAAGATCACGGGGCCGACGCCCAAGCCCAAAGTCTGGCCGTGAATCACACGCACGTGACTCACGCCCGCATGACGTAACCGCGACCTTCCAGCATGTCCACACGATCTTTTCGCAAGTCAGCGCACGTGCACTCAATCAGGCCCTGCGCCGGAAACTGTTTGTCCTTTTCTGTCCATTCAGTCACCAGCACGCACGAGCCTGCATGACGGATGACGTCAGCGATCACGGGCCATGCACCATCGGTCAAGGTGCCAGGGACACGAGATGTGTCGGTCTGTGCCACGACCTGTTCCGCAGCCCGCCGCGCCTTGCTCTCCTTCCACCCCTTGGCGACGTACTTGCGAACCAGCGTCTCTGCGTCAGGCGGCGGCGTTTCCGGCTTCGTCGGTGAGAAGCAACCGCATCCGCAACTGCCGCGCGGAAACTGGAACAACGCATAGCCAGCCTTCGTGAGCGGTTGCAAGCGCTGAGCGTGAGAAGGATGCATGGGCACGCACGAGAAGTGAGGCCATCGCTGCTCAACAAACCACGCAACAGCTCCAACGGGCACCCCAATGTGCAAAAAGTGGCACACGACGAAGTGTAAGGACCAAGGGCGAAAGCGAACAGGTCTCTGGAAGGAGGCCTAGACCCGGGCCACAGGCGCAACCGTCGCGCCGCAATATGAAAAAACCCCGCGGCTGTCGCGGGGTTTGGTCGCCAGAGGTTCTCGGTGTCACATCACACCAGCAGCGTCGCCGGCTTCTCCAGGAAGTTCTTGACCGTCGCCAGATACTGCGCCGCCATCGCCCCATCCACCACGCGGTGGTCGCTGCTCATGGTCATGGTCATCACAAGGCCCGGTTCAATCTTGCCGTTGCGAACCACCGGCTTCTCAATCGCGCCGCCCACCGCGAGGATCGCGACGTTGGGCGGATTGATGATCGCGTTGAAGTGGCTCACGCCATACATGCCCAGATTGCTGATCGTGAACGTGCTGTCGCTCATCTCGTTGGGAGCAAGCCCCTTGCCGCGAGCCTTCTCAGCAAGCTGCTTGCTCTGCGCACTGATCTGCCGCAGCCCCAGGCTGTCGGCATTCCGCAGCGTGGCGACAACCAGCCCGCCGCCCGTGCCGTCGTCGTTAATGGGCAGCGCAATCGCGATGCCGACATTGACTTCGGGCAGGTACTCAATCGACGTGTCCATCTGCCCGTGCTTGGCCTGCGTCGTCACCCAGCGGGCGTTCACATACGGATGCTGATGCATCGCCAGTGCACACGCCTTCACAAGGAAGTCGTTCACGCTGAGCTTCACGCCCTGATTCGCCAATTGCTCATTGAGCTGCCCCCGCAGAGCCATCAGCGGCTGCATATCAACATCGAACGACACTTGGTAGTGCGGAATGCTGCTCTTGCTCTCGCTCAAACGCTGCGCGATGACGCGGCGCATGTTGGAAACCGGAATGAGCTTGCCAGCCAGCGTCGCCGATGCGGCCGGCACAGCGATGGGACGCGGCGCAGGTGCCGCGCTGGGAGCGGCCTTCGCCGCAGGTGCCGCCGCACGCGGAGCCGCACTGCCCGCAGCAATTGCTTCTTCCACGTCCTTGCGAACGATCCGTCCACCTGGCCCCGAGCCCTGCACGCGCGACACATCCAGCCCGGCTTCATCCGCAATCTTGCGGGCCAGCGGGCTGATAAAGATGCGCCCGCCCGTGCCGTGCCCTTCGCCATGCGATCCGTTCACGCCGTTGCTCGCCGGCTCCATCACTGCCGTCGCCGCAGCAGCCGGAGCGCTGCTCGCCGAGCCACCAACAGCCTTCGCCGCCGGAGCCGCGCCGCTGCCAGCCTTGGCCTTCACCGCCGCAACATCTTCGCCCGCCGTCGCGAGCACGATCATGACGGTGCCGACCGGCACCGTCTGCCCCTGCGGCACCGCAATCGCGGCGACCACGCCGTCGTCGAAGGACTGCAGCTCCATCGTGGCCTTGTCAGTCTCAATGTCAGCAATGACATCGCCACTCTTGATCTTCTGACCTTCCTTCACGTTCCACTTGACGATGGTGCCCTGCTGCATGGTGTCCGAGAGGCGGGGCATGGTGATGTCGATGGGCATGGGGGAGTCCTTCAAAGCTGGCAGCTTGCAACGTACAGCTTACATGAACTGGTCAGGTGAGTTTGCGGCGAGAACGGACGATCATCCGGCTGTAAATCTTCCCGAGGCTCGTGGCCTCGGCTTGTAGTTCGACGAGACGTTCCTGAGCGATCCAACCTCTGCGGACACAAGTGCGGAGCCAGAAGTCTGACTCGGCGAGTTCTTTCACGACAATCCCAAGACACTTAGCAAAGTCGGCTCTGCTGACTGCTTGGTCCGCTTCAGCGGTGTTCGCACCGACCGACGTGCCGGCTCCGACGATCTGGTCCACAACACGAGCGTACACCCGCTTCTTTTCCAGTTCGCCCGCGACATCGAGCATTCGGTCGCTGAACCGTTCGCTCCGGTCGCGAAGCTCCGTCTTCAACCTTCCCACGTCCAAGCCTCCCCAGACGATCGGTCCGCCGACATGTCAGCTTCCAGCTTCACGCTGTCAGCTTGCTCACGCCAGCACCTTCCGCACCGCCGCCACAATCTTCTCCTTGTTCGGCAAGTACGCATATTCCAGGTTCTTCGCGTAAGGCGTCGGCACGTCTTCCGTGTTCACACGGACGGGCGGGCAATCCAGGTAGTCAAAGCAGCGTTCGCACACCTGCGTGATCACTTCGCTCGCCACGCTGGCAAAGGGCCAGCATTGGTCTACGACAACCACGCGATTGGTCTTCTGCACGCTCTTGATGATGCTGTCGATGTCCAGCGGGCGAATGGTCCGCATGTCGAGCACATCGCACGAAATGCCTTCCTTCTCCAGTTCCGCCGCTGCTTCGAGGCAGAAGTTGACCGGACGACCAAAGCTCACGATCGTGCACGCGTCACCCTCGTGCGCCAGGCGAGCCTGACCGAAGGGGATGTAGTACTCCTCGGCGGGCACGTGGGCCTTGTCGCCCAGCATGCGTTCGCTCTCGAGGAAGAACACCGGATCAAGCTCGCGCAGCGCGGTCTTCAGCAGGCCCTTCGCGTCGTAGGGGTTGCTGGGAATCACGATCTTCATGCCCGGCACGTTGCTGTACAGGCCTTCGACGCACCAGCTGTGCGTGCTGCCAAGCTGGCCGCCCGCGCCGTCGTTGCCGCGGAAGACGATCGGGCAGCCCCACTGGCCGCCGCTCATGTAGAGCATCTTGGGCACGTTGTTCAGAATCTGATCGGCAGCGACGAGGCTGAACGACCAGCTCATGAACTCGATGATGGGCTTGAGGCCGTACATCGCGGCACCCACCGCCAGACCCGCGAAACCGTTCTCGGAGATCGGGGCGTCGATGATGCGCAAGGGCCCGAACTCATCCAGCATGCCCTGTGAGATCTTGTACGCGCCGTTGTACTGCGCAACTTCCTCGCCCATCAGGAACATGCGGTCATCGCGACGCATCTCTTCGCTCATCGCTTCGCGCAGCGCTTCGCGGAACTGAATCACGCGGTCGCCATCGCGGGACGGCAGGGTCTTGAACTCGGGCAGACCAGGAAAAGCAGGAGCAGCGGTCATGGACACCTCATGAAAAATCGCAGCGGCCAGAGCAGGGGGAGGGACGCGGCGGAACAGCGAGTTTAGGGAAGCTCACTGGCGAGGTCAGCAAGGGAAGCAGTGGGGGGAAGGCAGGTTGGCGTGTGACTCAGACACGATGAACCGCCCCCCGCCAGCCTCACAACAACTCGTCCTCAGAAAGGGGCTCAATCGCCTTCTTCGGCGGGCGACTTGGGGTTGGCGTCAGTTCCGTGAGGTCATGCCGGGCCACCAGCCGCAGGCTGATGCGTCGAGCCTCGCCTTCTCGCACGATTTTCGGCGGCTGATAGAGCGAAATGACCCCTGTCGCCTCCGCTGTCAGCAAACGTCCCGTTTCAGGTGACATCCATGCGCAGGTCACATCCAGCCGGCTGATCACCGGCTGCCCGAACGCCGTACCAACCAGCGTCCACACTTTCTTCCCGGGCGAGCGCCCGCGTGGCTGGCGCCACGTCGCGATCAGCCCCACGTCACTTCGCTTCGATGCAACCGCTGCTGCCCGCCATGCCTCCGCCGCATTTTCCGCCGTCCGCCGTCGTGGCATCGTCGCCTCCGGCAGTGACTTCGTATCCACAGTCTGCCACGCTGGCTGATGCCTGAACTGCTCATGCCCCTCCGTTCCCTCAAACTTCGCAAACAGCGCATCTTCTTCAAGCAGCGAAAGCGTGTGTTTGCCCACCGTCGGGTCGGTATAGAGCCCGCGACTATGAATCCGCGTCAGCGCCGCCAGCCAGGGCAGCCGTGAAATCGCCGTGCCGCCGCCGTCTTCGCCAGCAAACGGCCGCTCGCGCGTCGCCGGGTGCCAGCTCTTGCCGCCGTCCTGCGCGGTGTACAGAAAGAACCGCCCGCAAGGCGACAACCGGGTCTGGCTCCGACGCAGCCGCTTGGTCGTCCAAGCCCCGTGCGTCAATTCCCCCGAGCCTAGGTTCCACGCCATCACGTGCTCCCAGCCGCGCTCAGCCCGCACACGCACAGTCACCGCCGCGACCTTCGCGTCGCGTGCCGGAAACAGCTGAATGCCCACAACCTGACGGCTCATGACGAGCGACATCGTTGGCCTGTACGCAATGCCTCGCACCCACCGCCGCATACGCTGATTCCATGCGACTTGCTGATCTCGTCCAAGGACTGGACATGCACCTCGCCGGCGAGGCCGGGCTCTCCGCCCACCTGCCCGGCGATGTCGCTCTCACCCGTATCTGCGACATCACCGAAGACAGCCGCACCGTCCTCCCCGGCTCCCTCTTCATCGCGCGCAGTGGCCTCAAGGCCGATGGCAAGCAGTTCGCCCAGGCCGCCATCGAAGCCGGCGCCGCCGCCGTCGTGACTGACGATGCCAACCTCCGCCTGCCCGGCGCGCCCGTCCTCGTCGCCAAAGACATTCTCCTCGCCAGTTCCCTCATGGCCGAGCGTTTCTATGGCGAAGCCGCGCGGCAACTGCATCTCATCGGCGTCACAGGCACCAACGGCAAGACGACAACCACATTCCTCTGCTGGCAACTGCTCAACCGCGTCGGCACACGCTGCGGCCTCATCGGCACCGTCATCATCGACGACGGCGTCGAAGTCGCCGCCGCCAACATGACCACGCCGCCCGCCATCGAAATCAGCCGCACCCTCAGCC
>VYMG01000187.1_pt1 | contig 22406 bp, 18 predicted proteins | sample 5115261 | NCBI WGS metagenome assembly VYMG01 (sample SAMN12291781, study PRJNA351875) | freshwater metagenome | isolation source: freshwater lake | place: USA: Michigan, Wintergreen Lake | collected 2013-08-08
CAGATCGACCGTTGCCTGGTCATCCAGGGGTGCGAGACCCGGCGCGGGTTCGTGCGTCGGGCCGCGCGCCGGCGCCGGCGCCGCCGGCGAGACGTCGGTCGCGGACTGCAGCCGCACCGTCTTCGCGATGCAGCCCACCGGCCGGTGCCGAAAAAGGTACTGCGCTCGCAGCACCAGCTTGCGCGCGTCGTCGGACACCTCGACCTCGAAACACTGCTCGGCCGCCAGCTGCAGCGGCAGCTCGGCGAACCAGTCACCGACGATGCGCCCGCCCTCGGCGCTGACGACCACCAGCAGCGTCTCCCCGGGGCGTGGATCGTCGACCCGGATGGACTTCTGCTCGTCGGCATCGGGGTCGGCGCTGTAGCCGAAGCCGACTCGGAACGCACCTCGCTGGCCGGCCCGCATCGGCCCCTCGGGCGTAAGGCGCGGATGCGCCTCGAAGGGTTCGGGCCGCGGCGGAGCGAGCAGCACACCGCCGCCTTCGAGCGAGGGTGGCTCGGCACCTGCCGCGGGTTCGTTCTCCCGGGTGAGGCCTGCCGCAGCATCGGCTCCTGCCTGCGGACGCGACGTCTCGATCGTCGCCGGCGTCAGTCGGCCACCGCCACGCCGGGCCATCTCCGGCTCGAGCACGCGCTGGTCGAACACGCCGCGCGGAGTGCCATGGTCCAGCACGAGGGCCAAGTCGGGCCACTGCTCGGGCGCGACTCGCTCGGCGTCGACGCGCGGCACCGCAGGCGCGCTGTCGAGAGCATCCCGCAGCATGAGCTCGGCTACCGAAAGGCCGGCCGCATCGAGCGGCGGCGGTTCGAGCAGATCCGGACGCTCGAAGGGCGCGTCCATTCGTTGTGCCAGCAGCCAGACGAGCCAGCGCGGCTCGCGCTCCAGCAGGTGGATCCAGGAGCGCCGGCGAGCCTCCCCGAGTCCGGCGGCGACCAGGGCTTGTTCGATCAGCGCGCGGCGCGCGAGCAGGCGCGGGCCGACCATCACGTAGTTCACCTGGGGTTGGCCGAGCAGTTGCAGCAACTCGCCAGGCGACGAGGCTTCACCCATCTCGGCGAAGCCGGTGTCCAGAAGGTTCAGGTCCAGCGTCATCGGCCCTCCCCGAGTGCATGGGTGCGTCCGCTAGCCGATTGTGCGCCCGTCACCGATCGTGCTGCGCGAACCTTCAAGCGGCCGTAGGTCAAGCGGAAGGTCGGCGCAGTTACTTGATCCTGGATACCTACGCAGTCCTTGATGCCTGCGTCTATCGCCGCCGCCTGGGGCCGGGCCGCATGTCATCTGGACGGAGATTGGCGGCTACCTGGCGAACCAATCTGTCACTCAACTCACCGTGATTAGTCCGCAGGTAGTTGGCAATCTCTTCGTAGGTCGGGACCTTGCCGGAGGCCAACGTGTACTCGCGATCAAAGTGTTGAGCGACGGCGACCGTCAGTGTCAGCACGCGGTTCATTCGTGGCATTCGCACATAAGCGGCCCCTCTTTCTGGTCGCCGCAACGATCGAGGCGGCCAGTCACACCAGCGCGAGAGGCGCGACTGTTCGGCCCAGGCTACGAAGTCACTGATACCGACGCACGCATTCGCGTCATGCTCGCAGCTCGCGGAACACTGGTGCCGGAGCGCTCCACTCGCGATTGACGAGGCAACGCGATCCAGGTCCGCCGACAGTTGGCGCAGGTGGCCGGATGGATCTTTGCGCTGCGCAAACGTCTGCAGCTTCAGGCCGTCCAAGAACAGCTCCAAGTGGGCAACTCGGTCAGCAGCAGACAACTCGTCATTCAACTTGTCGTGCAGGTCCTCGGCACTGGAGCCCAACGGATCCGGGTCCAGGTTGTTCCAAAGGCAAAGCAGCTGCCAGGCAGGAGCACTCACTTGCATCGACCACTTGTCCCGTGCCACATCGTCCATGCGCCAGAACTCTCAGACCGCATCTGCAGAGACTTGCGGCGCAGGAGGCAGGCTGTGAGTGGTCGCTTACCGGCTGCGTCTTCTGAATGTTGGTAGGCCGTGCTGGGCTCGAACCAGCGACCAAAGGATTATGAGGACTCGGTGTCGCGTGTTCGCAACCGCCGGCGGGGCCTTGAAGGCCTCCAGCTTCGCTCGGCTGCTCGACTCCTCCGCACGCATCCCCATGCAGTTCACGATCAGCTTCCGGCCCGCCTGGCGGATCGTCCGCTCGATCGGTCCCCGCTTGAGATCCGACGTGCACTGCCGCTGGCTGGGTGACGGGAACATGCCCCGCTCCTCGATCATCTGGAGCAGCGTTCTCCTCGAACGGCACGTCAGTATCGGCAGGCCCATCGCCGTCGCCTCCAGGTGCTCCAACACCCCGTCCCATTCGACCTCCGGCAGCACCGCGTGGATGATCACGATCTGCTCGCGCGGCACGTGGCGCATCACGAAGTGCAGCATTGCCTGGGAGTCCTTGCCGGCTGACGAGTTGACGTAGAACACCGCCCCACGTTGCACCAGGTCCTTCACCTTCTGCGGCACCTCCCGATCACGGTCGTCGACCGTCTTCGGAAAGAGGTTCATGCGACCTCCCTCTGGTGGTGAGCCGCATTGACAGTCGGCAGCACAGCGCTGATGTAGCCCGCCGCGACGCTGTACTCCAGCCCACACGGACCCTCGTAGACGATCTCGACGTCTTCGGCCAGGCATTGCCCGCCGGCGAAGTCGAAGCGCTCACCCGCCTTGATCCGCTTCAGTCGCTCCTCGTTCTTCCCGAATACGACGAACCCCCAACGCTCGCCGGCACGCATGCCGAAGCGCGGGAACTGCACGTCGCGCTTGAACCGGATCACCGCATGCGGCCGATCCACGTCGTGCACCGGCTCCACCTTGGCTGGACCGGATGGCCCGCCATGACTCTCCTTGCTCATCTATCGCTCCTGAACACAGGCGGCCTCCGAAGGAAGCCTTCCACCTTGCAAAGGAGGCAATGGCCGTCACCGGTGCGGAATCTCTGCGCTCAGAAGAAAGCCACCGCTGCACGAACATGCAGACGGTGGCTGGGTGGACAAACTCAGCTGACGATGAAGCGGACAGCGGATGCGCCGGAACCGGCCCTGGCGGGGGCAGTCCTGATGCTGAAGTAGCGGATCAGCCCGCGGGCGTAGGCTCGGTTGCCGAGGATAGTCACGCGCTCTGCGTACTCCACGGCATAGCCGGCCTCATCCACGAAGAGGTGCACGGCGTGAGGGTTGAATCGGATCGCGACGCCATCGAACGAAGGCATGCCACTCGATTCCAGAAAGCGTCCGTCGACCGAAGCCATCGGGCACTTCGCGATCACGCCGGCAACGATCCCTTCGCGGCTGGCCTGGTGCACGTTGAAGTAGGCCTCCCGGAGCTCGACCACCGGCCGGTAACCGATGACCTCGCCCCTGTAGAAGCCCTTGCCGCGCGTGTGACCACCGGTCGTCGTTCCCTTGTGCAGGGTATGCACTGCCACCCCGGTGCTCTTCATGACGTTCAGGTTCAACCGGACACCCACGAGATCACCGCTGTGGATGTCGATGCCCTTCGCGAGGATCCGGCGAGCTACCGCGTCGCGCTGTAGCGCCGTCGCGATCAACTCGTCCGACTCCGGCGTCAGAGCGCGCTTCCGAAAGAGCGGACTCGCTTCTGCCAACAGCTCGGTGCTCCTAGCGCCTCTGCTGCACTTGCCGATCTCTTCGCTTTCGACCGTTGACCCCACAGGCGACCAAGACTCGCTGCACTGGCTGGTCACCGCCAGGACTGCGTCTCTTTGACTCATGCTGCTCATCTCCGAACCAGGCGACCTCGACGAGGTCTCAAGCCTTGCGGTTCAGCCATGGCCGACGCTGGTGTGGATCCTCGCGTTCTACAGAGAGTGCTGGCGCGTCGTGCCCGTACGTGCGCTTAAGCCTAGAAGACGAAGCATCGCCCTGCCTCGAACCGGAACCAGAGCTCACCGTCGGTGCGCGTCGTCAGAACGGACCTCGTGCTGTTGCCTCGAAAGCTCTTCACCCCGCGTGCTCGCTGGTAGTAGTACGGCACCGTCTCCTGGGATTGATGCTTCTTCTCGCAGTCGGAGATGACGATGAGCGAAGGGCTGCAGTTGTGGACGCTGAACAGTTCGTCGCACTTGCCGTTCTCCCTTCCATGATGGGAAGCCATGAGAACGTCGACGTTCGACATGAGCGCTGCGAACGGTGCGTACTCCAGCATGTTCAGCCAACCGGCCGTCTCAAGGTCACCAGGAAAGAGAAAGTTCCACCCGTGGATGTTCAGGTGCGCGACGAGCGACAAGTTGTTCTCGTCCTTCCAGTACGGCCACGGGTTCCAGAACCACCTCAGCGCGAGGCCCGGGATGTTCGGCGGCGTCGGCACGATGCCGCGCTCGGCCAGGCTATTGGCAATCACCCGGATGCCACGCCCCATGCCGTTTTCCTTCTTCAGATGCGCAATGACGTTTGCAGGCACCGTTGGGTTGCCCAATATGCACCCGACATTCACCCCGTTCTCAACCAGGCTTGGCGCCCCGCTGACGTGGTCCTCGTCGTAGTTCGTGCAGATGAGCAGGTCGACGAAGTTGACTCCTAGATGCTTGAAATGCAGCCCCGGCGTCCAGGGGTTCCCCATTCCATCGATGTCGCTCGAGTGCCCACAGTCGATGAGCACTCGCTTGTAGCCGTCAGGGGTGGGTAGCGTCAGCAGCGCACACGCGCCGTGGTCGACATTGAAGATGTGGAGCGTGCCGTCCTTGATGTCCATTACTTCACGCCTGGCTTGACCTCATCCGCGTGTGCGAACGCAGTGAACAGTTCAAGGCTGTAGTGGCGGAGGAACTTCAAGTACCTCAACAGCAGTACCAGGCCTATGAAGAGAGCCAGTCGTGCCCACCACTTGTGCGACTCCGGCCCCTGCGGCTCCAGGTACGACCAATACAGGATGGCAGCGTCGATGAACGCGACCATCGCCACGTTGCGGCAGAAGCTGTACTGGTTCAAGAAGTCGTTCAACCGCCCCATGGTCCTGTCGCTGCTGCGTGCCTTCGCGAACGCTAGCCAGAACAACGCCTCGCCGGGTGCCGAGACACCGGAGAGCGCTGCCTTGTCGAGCACCGCCTTCTGCGTCTCAGCGGGCAGTGCCCCGTAGTAGAAGCCCAGCAGACGCTTCAACCAAGTGGGCGCAGGTGACCGGCCGAACAGATTGGCGTTCGGCCAACCGAGCACCTTGCCGACAAGTAGGCGCTCCAGAACGAACGACGAGATGCTGGCTATGACGTGGCCGACGACATAGGCGACAGAGATGGCAAGAATGCCCTCTACGAAGGTCCACTCCTTGCGAGCCATCACGCCGAACGCCGCGGCTGCATCCACTGCGCAGAGCAGCAAGAAGCCAGCCGCCAGGTAGCCCCAGAAGTCGAAACTCGTGAAAGGTAGCTTCTCCACGCCGCCGTCCTCTTTCAACAGCTAGCCAGGGGACTCTCTCGCCGACCGTACTCGTTGCACGAGCAACCCGTGCTCGCAAGCATCTCGCCGCTACTTCAGGCGGCAGTGGCCCGCTTGATGGTTCGCAGCGCCGAGAGTCCGCGCCTATGTGTCCGCGCTGGCGATGATCCACTAGCCGCCAGCACGGCCCGTTGAGGTCAGCTTCGACCAGTTCTTGCCGACGTCCCCCACGACGCCCCAGTCAACGGGGTCGCTCGCTTCCAGCCGTGCGAACGCCGTGTCGGCAATCAGCCGTCGCAGTCCCGCGTCGAGCACAAGGGGCGAGCTCGGGCAAGCCTTGCTCAGCTCCTCTCGGTAAGCAGCGGAGATCGCCATGTGGTGAGCACAGTCCCGCACGATCTTCGTCAGCTTGTCTTCCACCAGCTGTGCGTGTCGCTCAAGCTCTGTCAGCTTGCGGCGAGCTGCTTCCAGCTCTTGTGTCTGCCTCGTTGCATCGGCATACGCTGTCATCAGCAGCGAGCTTGCTGCCCTTTCCTCTGCTGTTGCCTTCGCTGCTCGCTGTGACGCGTCCAGCAGGGCCTGCAGCTCCTTTCTGTCAGTGTCGGGCAGCTCGAACCTCCGACCGACCTCCTGGGCTGCGTCGTAGCTGTTCGCCTCCCGGCATGCAGCCACACCGTCAAAGTAGATTCGGTCTCGAACTGTTTTGCTCACCACGAGGGAGTTCGATGGGAGTACCGCTGCGAGTACTCGCTCGACTGCGGCGAGCAGCGCGTACAGGCCCGCAGCATCCTCTTCTGCTGCCACGGCCCGACGCGCCAGGGATTCGGCAATCGCCTGAAGCTGCTGCGCGTCCTTGGCCGCCGCAAGATCCCTGGTGTCCTGGATCATTCCCAGGAATGCCTCTGTCGCCAAGCTCATGTGTTGCTCCAATCACGAGACCGCACGCGTTGTTCGCGCCCCGCCCCCTACCAAGTCAATTCCTCGCCGGCGCAGTTTCAGCGCCCACAGTTCGAGCGGTCTTGCTACCGCCCAGATCTACCGGCCGGATCCCGCGCAACATCACATGGACCGCTCCGTGCCGGACCCGCATTGGCGGCCGATCCGTCACGCGCGAACGGCTGACCGCTCTGCAAGTGGCTGTAATGTGGTTCGCGATCATTCTGTGCACGATGTTTCACGCGCCTGTGTCGTCCGGGAAACAGACCAGCAGCGATGGCACGTTAACTATTGCCCACACGTCTAGTATGCACATGAACCCATCTCGCCGATAACTCCGAAATGGCACGGAGCCGCCTTCCACGCTTTGCTGACCCACAGTCCACCGAAAGAGCCCTGCACCTGGTCTCCTCCGGCGACTGGCTTCTCCCTTCAGTTGGAACGCCATGCGCCTGGCTGCTGCGGCAGAGCCACCAGGACAAGGCGGTGCAGGTTGCTCACTCTCTGTTGACCGGAGCGGAAGCAGCAGCACATCCCGCGCTGTCGCCTGTCGATCAAGGCTATCTGACCCTGACCCTCGCCGAGGCCGCTTTTCTAGGATCGAGGCAGGACGAAGCCGAGGAGCTGTGCCGCACGGCGCTCGGCCACTTCCAGTCGGTCGAGCACCTCCCCGGCCTGTCCGACGCTCTGTTCGTTCAGGCTTCCTATTCGGATGAGGGGACCGGCAGCGAATCGCGAGCGTCTCTGATGAGTCGATCGCTCGACCTGGCGCGAGCATCCGACGACGAAGAGCGCAGCGATACCAGCTGGCTGGCACTCCAGATCTTTGGCCTGTTCAGTTCCGAACCCAGCAACTCGGACGCCCTTGAGAGGATCTCCAAGCTGGCTGCGGAGGGGTCCTTCGGCACCCGAGCCTTGGCCAACTGCTTCCTGATGTACAGCGAGCTGGAAGCCGGCAATCTTGCGTCTGCCGCCCGGTACGGCATTCAAGCGCAGTCCAGCGCGATGGACGCAGGCTACCTCTCCCGCGCAATCGCCGATGGCTCGAATGTCGGTGTGATCTTCTTCGACATGGAAGATCTCGATGGCTCCCTCGCGCAAGTTCAACCACTCCTGGAGCTTGCCAGACAAGCCTCCTGGCCTTCCTCCATCAGCGCAGCCAGTCGCATCCTTGCGGTCACGCTCCTGAAGCTCGGCCGCCATGAGGGAGCCATGCTCATGGCACGCGAAGCGGTTTCGGCTTCGTCGTCGTCCCCGAACTCTCGGAACCATCTCAACTGCCTTCACGCAGCGGCCGACTGCGCACTGAAGTTCGGAGACTTTGAGGGCGCGGAACGGTGGTACCACCAGGTGCAGGAGTCAGCCCTGGGCGCGGAGGGGAGAGAACTCCGGCGCTACGCATCCGTCGGGCTGGGCAAGGTCTACGCCCGTACCGGACGCCTTGAACAAGCCATCGAGATGGCAAAGCAGGCCATCGATTCGTCGGTTGCTGAGTCGGATCCATTCTGTGAGGTGGAGAGCCTCCGGCTTCTCGCCGAACTGGTCGGCCGTACGGGCAAGAAGGTGGCGATTCGAGAGAAGGTTGTGACACCCGTTTCGCTGCTACAGCAAGCGGTCGATGTAGCGGAGCATGCCAACCAGGGTTCGGTCAGCTACACCGTGCTGCAGGAACTGGCCGCCGCGCTCGAAGCGGAGGATCGCCACTTCGAGGCCGCACAAGTCCTCAAGCGTTCCATACGGCAGCTGGAGGCCCAGCGTGCCGGCGCCGCTGACCGGCGAGGCTCGGCCCTCGAGATCCGCTACAAGACCGAACTGGCCCTTGCAGACGCGCAAGCTCAGCGTGCGGCCGCCGAGATGCAGGCAGCCAAGAGCCTGGAGCTGGAGGCATTGAACCGACAGCTGCGATCAGCGATGTCGGAGCTCGAGTCGACTCAAGCACTGCTGGTGAAGCGCAATGAGGAGTTGACGGCTGCACATGCCCGCATCAGCGAGCTGAGCATCAAGGACCCGTTGACCGGCTTGCATAACCGAAGGTTCTTCAGCGAGGTCATCGAATCTGCCGTGTCGGAAGCACGGCGCGCCTATCGACCAAGCGTGTTCGCCGATCTCGAAGCGAACCAGCAGACCCAAGGTCGCGACCTGCTGTTCTTCATGCTGGACATGGACCACTTCAAAGGCGTGAACGACCAGTACGGCCACGCCGCCGGCGATGCGGTACTCGTGCAGTTGAAGGACAGGCTCCGCAGCGTCACCCGCGGCCAGGACTATCTCATTCGCTGGGGCGGTGAGGAGTTCCTCATTGCCTTTCGTGGTGTGTCGCGCGAAGACGGTCCTTTGCTCGCCGATCGCCTCCTGTATGCGGTTTCCTCAGCCGCCTTCGAACTGCCGCGAGGCGTCAGCCTGCACAAGACAATCTCTATCGGCTATGCCGCCTTCCCTCAAGACGTCCTGAGGCCTCAAGACGGGACTTGGGAGGAAGCTGTCGAGCTTGCCGATGCGCGACTCTATGAAGCGAAGCGAGCGGGGAGAAACAGGGCTGTTGGCGACCTGCAGAACATCTGCGAGGGCGGCTCCGCGCAGCCCAACACCCTGTCTGCCTGATCGCGCCGAGGTTCAGGTCAGCCTGGTGAACCTAACCAGGTCGACATACCGCTTGCCGGTCGACGATTCTTGTTGCCGACGATCGAGTCATGCCCGACCTCTACTCCATGTGAAGCCGCTCTCTCGGCGACGAAGCGTACTTAGCCTACTGCTGCGGAGCAAAGGTCAAGGCTTGAGCCTTTGTGCCGGCACAGGACTCGTCGTGACTTCTTCCCAAACGGTTGCACCAGCTCGACGTTCCCAAGTGCGGGCAGCACTTCCGTCGAACTGGATGGTCATGAAGTCGGAGTCATTGCCCTTGCCATCAATCCAGCCCGGCGCGACTGGTGATCCAGCACTGTCGCGCTTGTTCCACGCGGCCGTCAGCTGTTCGTTTGTCATTGCGTCTCTCCTAGGTATTGATGGTTTTCCGACGAAGCGTAAGCTTAAAGGTCTGTCAAGGAGTGAGGTGGGATATGGGGGAAGCGAAGCGTCGGAAGGAAGAAGCGGCTAACCGATTGCAATTGCCGCACGGCCAAGTGCTCCCCAAGACGTACTACGACATCGTTGCTCAGCCCGGAAACAGCATGTGGGAGCACGTGCTGAAGGACGTTCAATGGGCAAGGGAGAACAACAAGACCCTTGACCAGATGATTCCACCGCATGGCGAAGGCAAGGGAGAGGTTGCGTGGGCGACTGCGGTCATGCGTCATACAGTAATGAACGACAAGCGATTGGCTGAGCAGTTCCAGAAGTGGGATCTGCCGACGAGGATGAAGTGGTCTGAATCGTTCACCAGAGCCTATCGGGCAATATTGGGGTACGAACACTGCGGGAGAGCTACGTACTACGTGCACGATAGCCTTTCCGAGGCGCTTGCGTACACGCAGCTCAACCGCTCATGCGATCAGCTGAGGCTTCCGCTGGAGGGAATGGCGCTGGTGTTTCATGACGACCTGGCGCGAGAGGCGTTTCAGGCGGTGTCGCCTGGCTCGCGATCTGGCGGCGACGGAAGCACGATCACGGTCTTCCTGAGAACAGACGATCTCGAAGAGGTGGGTTGCAAGCGCCTACTCATCTACGCACAGCAGACGTCGTCGACAGGCGGAGTTGGGGTGGCGGTGGGCAGGTACCTGGCGCTCCGGGCGGACTGGGACCTGGAGCGTGCGCTGAGAACAGACTGGTCGACGGACGGTCCTCTGGGGTCAAGTGGTGTGCAGGCGAGCCTTCTCAGCCCATTGCTTGAGAAAGACGATGAGGAGCCGGCGATTCAAGCGTTGGACATGGAGGCGTTCTTCGACAAGGGGGTGATGTTTGCTCGGATGGTGGTGAACGCAGTCCTGTACATCTCGTCACGGCACGCGCTGAAGGTGGAGCGTGTTGACGGCAGCTTCGTGCGAGGCGAATCCGGGGCTGAGATGCCACGGCGATACACGGTGCTTGGGGAAGGGTCGGACCAACTGTTCTCGACAGTGCAGCGGTCAGAAGATGGCGGGCGCAACCAGGAAACTGGCAAGTCAGGTAGGCGCCTTACGGTGAGGTACTTGCAGGCTGGGTTCTGGAGGCGCCCTCCGAACACCGAGATAACGCACCCGAAGGATGTGTGGGTGTCGCCGCACTATCGGGGTCCGGATGACGCTGACATGCTGCACCGTGCAAGGGTGGTCAGGTAGCTGGACGGACTGCACGCGATGGAGGAGGTGGACTGCCGTTGGCAGGAAGTTGATGGTGTCCCGAGGGGGTGTCAGTATGGTCCGCATCATTCGCCATCTCTTGTCCGGGAACCTTTGCGCAGACGCTAACGCGCATCGTCTTTGAGAGTCGGGCTCTAAGGCTTCAGAAGGCGGGACGACCGAATCTGCCACTCTTGGCAACTGACTCCGACGGGTAGGGCCCAAGGCAGAATGCCACCCCTTCTCACTCCCTACCCATCACACCCTCCCGATGAGCCGATTCGTCTTGTTCCTGGCTGCCCTGCTTCTCACAACCTCAGCCTCCTCCCAGACACTCTCCATCAAGCCAACGCCGCCCGGAGAGGTCCTGCGTACCGCGTGCTCGAAGGTCAATGCGGGTGACGGCTCAGCTCGAGACATGCTGGACCGTGGGTACTGCCTTCGGTTCATCGAAGGGGCGCTGATGTATGACCGTGCGCTCTTCGTTTCAGACCAGAGACGCATCTCCGAGGCAATCCGAGCTGGAAACGCAGATCCCCTGGCACTGTTCCCAGGTCCACGTCTGTTCTGCATCCAGTACAGCGATCACGGAGTTCACTCCCTGCTTGTCGCTGACGTCGCTGCCGGCCTGTCCGATCACCTGCGCCGCCTGGCTCCGTCCGCTTTGGATCGACAAGGCACTGGCGACGACGTTCAGATGCGCTTGCTGGTCGACTACATGAAGAGCAAGTACCCGTGCACACCTTGACCGCCACACGGCTCCGACACCACCTGAGCTAAGCCACCACCGCCGACCAAGTGCGCTTGCTCTGAACACGACCCCAGCCAAGCGAGTGCATGCGCCTCAGCTTCGTGCACAGCACGACTGGCACAAGCAAAGAAAAAGAGGACGACCGAATCGGTTCGTCCTCTTTGGGGATGTCGCGAGGCACCCGTTCAGGTACCCCCACACCATCAGGTGTGTGCCACGCTCAGTGCGACCGCCAACGGGCGAACCCAGATGGGTGCAGCACTCAGCTGGAACGTGCCTCCACTGCGTGCAAGCAGCAGGGTTCGTCCCATCTCAGAAGCAATCGCCTGGGCTGCCGCCGGCGGGATCGCGTTGCCGATGCGTTCGCGCCAAGCGCTGTCGCTTTCACCGTCGAACGTCACCGGTGCCCGCGAGCCCTTCATGCGCTCCCAGTCCGCCCGCTCCGCGTCGATCAGGTGTTGCTCCGGATCGATGAGGCTTTGCAGCGCGGCGAGCTCCATCGTCGTGAACGGCCGGTGCCATGTCTTGTCGAGCGACTCGATCACCGCCACAAGTTTCTCGTCCGCATCGGGAAGCCGCGGGTCTGCCACCGACCACCGACCGTTGTCGTGCTGGGCCGATGAGCTGACCGCCCCTGTCGAGTCACCCCAACGGGTCACCCCATAGTGGCCACCCGTGCGGTAGGCCTCCCTTTGGGGGTCCATGCCGCTTCTCGGATCTGCCACCTCGAGCGCTTCGCCAGCCTGCCTGGCCTCTCCCGCACTCACGATCCTGAACACGTTCCGGCGCTTCAGCTCTCCCAGGCGGCCGTCTGCAACGCAGTACGCACCCTGACCCGGGCTTTGCTGACCCGCTACCGTACCGGACGTTTCGTTCCACCGACGCACGCCATAGGCTTGGCCGTCGTGCCACCGTGCCGACGCCTCGAAGCGCACGTCAGCGATGCTGAACGCGCCTGTGGCTGGTCTGGCATTGCCGGTCACCGTGCCCGTCGAGTCGGACCACCGGTGAACCCCGAGTACGCCGTTGTGCATGGGCGGCACAAGCAGGTAGTCGCGCAGCACGCCGTTCTCGACATTCAGTCGGTTCAGCGATCGCCAATCCGACCCAGCTTCCACGAAGGCAAGTCGACACCACGTCTTGAATGCCAGCGAGGGGATTCGGTGCATCGGCCCCGCCCGCTCGTCACCCGGCAACAGCATCCTTCCCAGGATGTCGCCGACTGCACGCAGCGGCTTCTTCTCCGGCTGGTACAGCAGCGGCGGCACCTTCTCGATGTGACGCGCCACCATCAGCATGCGCTTACGGCTCTGCGCAAGACCACCGAGCTCGCCGCAGTCATGAAACGTCTCTGCTGTCGCGTAGCCGTAGGCTCGCAGCAGCGACGTGATCTGATCCAGAAGCGCCCTGCCCCGTTTTGCGAGTCTTGGCACGTTCTCGAACACACAGAGCTCTGGCGGATCATCGCTCCAAGCCTCCAGCATCAGCCAGATGCCCCGCAACGTCAACCGGTTGAGCGCCTGGTACTTCGCCGTCTTGGACTTCTCCTCGGACAACAGCCCGCTGAAGCCCTTGCACGGAGCTGAGATCACCACCGCGTCGGGCCGCTCGTGGCCCGCTGCCCTCTGGATGTCCTGCGGCGTGGCCTCCACCCATCCCGCCGGCGGCTCGTGCCCGTGGAACGCGATGTACTGCTCGCGATCGAACAGGTCGAGCACCGTTCCTTCGACACCCACCAGCCGCTTGAAGTCGCGCATGGCTGCCGGGTCTACGTCCACTCCGCCGATGCAGCGGAACTTTGCCACCAGGTTGCCCACTCGCGCGGACCCGCGGTTGAAGCCCATCGCAGCACCACCCAACCCTGCGAAGAGGTGGAAGTGCGTGATCTCGATCTCTTGAACTGACATCTATCTCTCCAGATGCACAGGCTCATGCCGAATGGCATGAAACTGACCTTGCCCTTCGAGATGCAGGACAGCTGGGAAGATTTGCGTGCGCCGCCGGCGCGGCCGTTCTGTAGGGCGCCACAGTTGCTGCGACTCGCGCCACAGTTCCGCGAATCCTCGTCACTAGTTCGTGCGACTGGCCGACACGCCTCCGTTCACCGGGCAGTTCGCCCGGGCCGGTCACTGCTTGAGTGCAGCAACTTCGGCGCACCGATAGGCCAGTCGCATCAACTGGCGACGGCCGACTGCACCAGCTGTGGCGCTCACTACGCCAAGTCCGTGTCGCCTCAACGACGGCGATTGCACGGGACCTGGCGCCCTACCACCCTGCAGCCGCCCAGGCCCGCCGTGAGTCCGGTCTTTCGCCTGTGCGATCCTTCCGCCATGACGGTCATGACGACCACTCGGCGCAACTGCGTCTTCTGCCAGCACTGCGGCGGGATCTCCGGCAGGAACTCCGTGCGGTGCGAACGCTTCGGCGGCCACTCCAGCCCGGCGCTCGAGTCCCCCTGCGTCTTCTGGTCACGCGAGCCTGGTGCCGACGACGAGGCGGACCCCCAGTTCTGGCGCGGGATCATGGAGCGCCTGTACCCCGAAACGCCTGACCGGATGGTTCGTTCAGGTCCAGGCAACACCCCTGTGCTGACATCCGACGAGATCGACCGGATCCTCCGCCAGGTCGAGCACCAGCGTGCCGCCGGTCTACTGCCGCCTCCGCTCTGAACGCGTCAAACCACGTCACGCATCGGCGTCGCGCATGGAAAAGCCGCCATCGTCCGTAGACGAGTGGCGGCTTGATTGCTGGCCTGCACCAGGTGGATGGCTTCAGAGCAACAGATGACCCGAATCTAACCGTTGCCCCGCTGCAGTCCGCTCGCTTCAGCGCCCACCCAGCAGACCATGCGCCTCGAGTTCCCTGAACCCGACGCCCATGTCCTGGGCCACCTCTTGTAGGGCCTCCGACTTGTCGAAATGCTCTTTCGACTGCAGCGCGTAGAACATGGACCCGTCGAGGATCCAGCTCTCGATCATCCACGACGCGATCGCGGACGCCTTCTCGTGATCAGCCTCACTCTCCGACTCCGAGTAGATCGTGACGAGCCCGCTGCGAACGAAACTGCGGAAGACCCTGTTCTCCTCGAAGTCGGGCGGAATCCAACCATCGAACCCGCTCGGCAGAGCGTTCCGGACCGCGGTGAGCACGTCATAGAACCATTTGATCGCCTCGCGCACCCTGCCTTGCTGCGCCATGGCAAACACCAGCATCGCATGTGCTGGCAGAAAGAATGGCACCTGTTCGATCAACCGTCGACAGAGCCCCTCCAAGGCAACCTCATCGATGAAGCCGTACTTCTCTTCGTACGCCGCCAACTCCGCCTGGGCACGCGCATAGGCCGACTCGTCCGCCCACGCGAATCGAATGCTCTCGATCTTGCTGCTGCCCAAGATCGGCCCATCCGTCGGGAACCGCTGAGGCCGTCCGTGACCGTACTCGCCTTCCTTCGGGTACGGCGACGGAGTGAGCACGGCCAGCAGACCACTCAAGCGGAGTTCGTCGTCTAGCCAGCCTTCTCGCGTTCGGTGACGCCAGTCCTTCCGCAATTGCGTCGCGATTGCTGCGTGCCAGTTTCCATGACCGTAGGTCTTCGCCACCGTGTTCAAACAGTCCAGCCAGCTCGGATATGGCCCGCGCTTGAGCAGCAACTTTTCGATCACCGCATGCAGCTTCTCGGCTTGGCTCTGCAGCCGGTCCAGGACTCGCGTTCCCTCGGCGAGCTCCAGCACCTTCGCCCAGGCACCGAATCCGTTCATCACCGCGACGAGGTCTCGGCACGCTGCTTCGTTCGGCCGGCTGCCATGCGCCAACGCGAAGTCCTCGAACGCTGCACGCAGGTTGATCGCCTCCCGTTTCATGTCCTCGATGACGTCCCTGTCGTCTTTCATGATCAATCTCCTTGGTCCACGCACCTGCGCGCGGTGTCACAACATCGAGCCGGGCCTGCGAATCGCCACAGCAATCGCATCGCGTTCGCGCGTCACCCGACAACGGCTCAGGACACTCTAACCAGCCGTTCTCCGATAACGACATCGTTCCCAGAGAAAAGCCGCCACCGTCCGAAGACAAGTAGCGGCTGGGTTGTTGTCATGCACCAGGCGGCTGGTGCAGCTGGTGAGCGGCTTGGCTTGAGGCGAGGCCTGCCTTCGGGAGCCTCCTCAGCTCACGGCTTCGGCGACTCCCTCCATCGAGCTGGCGGCCTCCTCGACGGTTCCCACCAGATCCAGCGTGTGCAGATCGCCGGCACGCATCTTCATGCCCGCCTTGCGACGCGCCGACAGGTAGCAGCGGGTCGCCTCGTAGCTGAAGCCGAAGGCCTCGTTGACATCACTCATCACGCGGTGGAAGCGCTCGTAGAACTCGGCCGGGTGACCATGTCCCGTGCTGTCGTCGGCGTCATGCATGTACTCGTGCACCAGCAGCGCCTTGATCTCTTCGAACGCCCGCAGCGCCTGGCCCGGCGAGCCGCCGATCCTGAGGAAGCTGCGCTCGATGAAGATCACCGACGAACCGTCCGTATACCCGTCGACCGATTCCGACTCGCAGACCTTGATCTCCCTCGGTTCCGTGCCGCAGATACGCCGGCCGATCATCCACTGCATCTGGCTCAGCACAGACAGCGTCAGCTTCTCCTCGCGCGTCAGCTCCTTCTCCTGCACCACCCGATGGCGGTCGTTGATCAGCTGGCCAACTTCCTCCAGCGGCCGCACCGCGTTCGCCAGAGACTGGATGACCTCCTGCGCGAACGACTGCGCGTACGTGCTGTCCTTGTCGAACTGCAGCATGTTCGAGCTGATGCGCTGAAGCACCGCCGGCATGCCCATCCGTCCCGCACGCTCGTAGGTTCGCGGCGAAATCACCACCGCGAGCTTGGCCTGGTGAACCCGATCGGCCTTTGTCGAGTGATCCTCGACCCAGACCAACGAACCACAGGCCTGCGTCACGGCACGCTTGAGCCCTCCGATCGACAGGTGGCGACCGCTGTAGTCGGTGAACACCTTCTCTTCGTCGACGGCTCGGTAGAACTCCTCGGCCGAGTCGAAGCTGCCCGTCAGGAAGCGGTTCAGCATCATCTCCCGGTAAGACTCGTTCTGCGCCGGCTTGCGCGCCTCGTTCTTCTTGGCGTGCGCCTTGACCACCTGCGAGATCCGCTTGTAGACCTCGCACTCCGCCACTAGAACGTCGTTGCGAGCAAAGTTAACACTGAGCTGCTTCTTCGACACGACGATGCCGCCGATGCCGTTGTCGCCGTTCCAGTAGTCGCGCACGTGCACACCGAGGTTGTAGACCGACAGGCTTCGGCTCGACTCTCGCAGCTGGTACCACGCCTCTTCGTCCTCGAAGGTCCAGCGCTCGGCCTTGACGTCTAGCGAGATCTGCTCGCCGTTCACGATCACCGGCACCGGCGTGTACTTGCACAGCGCACGCAGGTTGTCGACCGTGCGGATCACCTCCGACGGCTGCATCGGCTGGTAGAGCTCTCCCTCGATCCTGCAGCCCTTGTGAGGCGCCAGGCCTTCGACGAGGTCGTACTCGAGACCCAGGTCACGGATGTCGACCCTCATCTCGAACTCACCGGAGCGCCAGACGTTCCGCGTGAACGACATGATCTGGCCACGTCCCATGCGGAACTTGCCCCACCGCGCGTCACCTTCCTGGTGCGGCGTGCCGAACGTCTCGAACCATGCTTCGACCTCGGTGCGCGACTGGAAGCCACGGCCGTCGTCCTCGACTGTCAGGCGCGTGCCATTCAGCGTGATCACCACCTTGCTCGCGCCGGCGTCGATGGAGTTCATCACGAGCTCCAGCAGCGCCTTGGCCAGCGTGCCCGCCTGGCTCTTGATCACCGACCACAGCAGCGCCGGGTCCATGCGGAACGACCGACGCTGTGCGTCTGCCACCGCGTCCTTGCCACCCACATCGCTCTTGTCTTTCGTCTCGCTCATCGCGATCTCCTCGTTCAGTGGCGACGGCCGGTACCGGATGCGCCGTCGGTCTTGATCAGGCCCATGTCCATCGCGTAGCTGACCGCGTGCGGCTGCCAGTCGGCGTCCGACGGCCGCGGCACCCGGGGCACGCTCAGGTAGCCGTCCTCGATCGCCTCGTCCACCGCCTCGTCCCACAACTCGAAGACCGTGCGGCCGCTCGGCGTCTGCAGGCTGACGTGGCGGCGATCGCGCTCGAACCAGGTCGAGCACACGTAGCTTTCCAGCGGGATCGGCTTGAACGGCCGCCCGATCGTTGAAGTACCCATCGATCTCTCCATGAAGAAGGCGCCCGCGACATGCGGTCTGTCCCTTGCGGAGCTGCCATGTCCGACGCCTGCCAGGAAGAAGAAAGGGCCCACCTGCAGTGCAGGAAGGCCCTTGGGTTTTGTCTCAGTGGAACGGCGTCAAGCCGCCAACGCCTCCGCGTGTGCCTGCTTGAACTTCAGCTGCCGGATCGAGATCACCGACAGGTCGCTGGCCACCAGGTCCTCGCGCGGCCCCTTGTAGACCGGCTGAAACAGGGATCCGCCTTCGAAGCAGTAGAGGTACTCCACGTCGACGAGCTGACCCACGGCCGGGATCGAGTGGTTCGCAGGGATCGTCACCGAGCCCACGCCCATCACCGCGTCCTTGTAGACGGTGTTCCCGTCGATCTCGTGCGGCACGCTGACCTCGACCTCGACGCTGCGCTTGCTCCCGTTGACCGACCTCACACGTACCGTCGCCGACTCGATCAGCTTGAACTTGCGCTGCGAACCACCCGAGTTCGGCCGGCCGGGCTCGTAAGGGGCATCCGCCCGCTTGAAGACCATGCCCTCCTGCCCGAGCTCGCGCACGCGCCCGAGCAGCTCGCGCTTGGCCTGGCTGCCGATCGCCGTCCCGACGATCTTGACCGCCTCGCCGAACGCCTGGCCGACCCGCTCCAGCACCTGGATTCGCGACAGGCAACCCTCCGAGCGCAGGTCCTGGCCGTCGTACTCGAGGATGTCGAACGCGTACAGCACGTTCCCGACCATCTCTCCGTCCAGCACGCACGACAGGCTGCCCACCGCTTCCACCACCGGCAGCGGCAGCGGAACCGTCAACCCCTTGCGGTTGATGCCGACCACTTCCATGCCGGCGATCGCCCGCAGCATCCGCCGCTCGCCGTCGTGCTTCTGCTGGCCGATGTGCAGATCGTCGGCCAGGAACGCTTCCAGCTCGGCTTCGTCGATCGGGTTCAGCAGTTGCGGCAGCAGGCCGCTGACGCGCTGCTCGTTCTCGCCGCCCTGGAAGGCCACGCCGCTTTCACCGGTCGTGTAGCCCTCGGACACCTTCGACGCCACCAGCTTGTCGTAGACCTTCTTCGCCGCGGCGAGCTCGACCGGCACAGCCGTCTTCGTGCCCGCCTTCAGCGCACTGCCGCGCCGACCGTACTGGAACTGCACCAGATAGCCGCCGTCGACCTCCACCAGGCTGGCCGCATAGACCTTGTCACTCGAGCCTTGGCAGAACGCCAGGTTCACCGATTCGATAACTCTGCTCATCTCGTCACTCTCTGACGCAAGGCGGCCCCGGACTGGAGCCTCACACCTTTGCGACCAGAGATTCCGGACACGAGCGGCGAAGCACTCGTCCACAGCCTCGTGACGCACCGACGATCCACAGACTCGTCCCGCCCTGACGGAATCAGCACGGTTGTCCACAGGCTGCCGCGTCCGCCCACGAATCCACAGCCTCGTTCGCCCTCCACGAACCTGTGCATGACTTCGCTGTCCACAGCCCGTGCCGTCACCACGAGACCTCGCCAAGCCACCTCGGCGGCGCCGCAGAGTCACCTCAGCGCCACCGAGCACCGCACCATGCCGTGCCATTGGTACGTCTCCCCGCTCACCAACGCGCTTCCGTCCCGCGCGAACGGCAACTCCTCTCTGGTGGTAGCCGACCTGCTGGTTCGGCCTCCACGCAGTCTCTCCAGCCCCTTGCCCCCGGCTTCCCTCCCGCTCGATCGGCAAGCGCACCTGCTGCGGCCCGCGGCCTGGCTCCAACCCACCCCATTCGGCAGCGGCGCTGGGTCCGGCTACTGACCTGACTGAACCTATCAATCGGGTCGCACCCAATCCGCCGTCCCCAGCGCAAGAGCCGAGTATTCCGACGCTCTACGACGCTGGTCCTTCAGCGCCTGTACGGATGGACCACCAGCAAAGGGGTCGGTTCGTTCCCTTCAACGTCGATGCACCCCGGCCGGCGGGTCGATCGGATCAGCTCGCCAAGCCGACTCTGCACAGCGACTTCGTTCCAGCTGCACTGACGACGCGACCAGGCCAAGCGATCGATTCGTTCCGCCACCGTCCTCGGCCGACCATGCCCAGCGGCGACTGCTCGTTCCCATTGGACGGATCGTTCCGAGCCGCGGCGTCGACGTGCCCACAGCGCCGACGTCGCCGAACCGACGAACCTTCTCTCTCGTTTCGATGGGACGGCAGGCGCCGGATCTTCCTTGCCCGCACCAACCGACACCTCTCCCTGGGTAGCCGGCCAACGCCGCGCGGCCTGGAATCAACCTTGCCTGGACGACCCGGCGCCCGAGCCAGCGGGAGTGAGAAGACACGAGGCAGATCCAAGCCTGCCCCGCCCAACCACTGTCGCCGGCGGCGGCTGACGTTCTGCCGGTACGGTTCGGGCCATCGGCGCTCGCCAGAAGTCGACTCGCCTTTCGCCGCCGGCCGCAGGACGGCGGCAGTCGGATCGTCAGATCCGACCTTCTGCATTCGGCCCGCCGAGCCGACCGGCTCGAGCTCGGCGGGGCCTGACCTGGCCATGGCAATCCGCCATGGCGCACACCGACCTGCTGGCTTCCCGGTAAGCAGACCGCTTACCTTTGCTAAGCCAAATCGGGAAACTCCGCCTGCCTCAACGACTTGCGCCGCTTACCCGACTAAGCCGGATCGCTGGTCAAGCGCTGCCAGCCGATGCCGCCGGCAAGTGACGATCGAACGGAACGGTTCGGGGCTTCGCGGCCAGCCGAAGTCGGCTCGCCTCTCGCCGCCGACCGGAGGACGGCGGCCGTCGGATCGGAGATCCGACCTGCATGGGCGGAGCCGGCAGCCGGCCAGGCGACCAGCAGGCCGCCCCGCACTCTCGACCCACCTTCCGTTCTCATCGCACGGACCGTCCTCCGTTCGAGCCGCACGAGACCGAGCACGAGACCGATCCTGCCGGGGCCTCCGACACGACACGACACGACTCGACCCACCCAGCCCGCCTCCAGCCCGACCCGACTCGCCGTCCTCCTCCGCACCGCCCTCACCCTTCGTTCAGTCGTCACGGCCGTTCCCACCGCACGACCGGCCCGAAGGTCGCCGGCGGCCGCTGACGACTCATCGGAACGGTTCAGCCCATCCGCCCCCGCCGAAGTCGGCTTGCCTTTCCGCGTCGTGCCGGGCGAACGCCCCAGCACGACCGGATCGGCGCGTCCGGCCCTGCTCGCTGGGGTCGACCTCCTTCCCGGCTCCGGCGCGACCCGTTCCTGCCGGACTCCGTCCACCTCACCCCCTCTCGATCTGGCCGGCCCAGCTGGCAGGGGCCAGGACTCCAGGAGGCCATGACGATCCACCCGGCCCACCCGACCCGAAACCCCCACCACCAGGCAATGACTCCGTTCCGACTGCACGGACCCGATCACCGATCCATCACCGTGCCGACCGCACGGCAGGCCCGACGACTCGGCCCATGACCGGGCGTCCGATGGAACGTTGCCGCTCCATCCGGTCGATTCCGACCGGTCGTTCCGACCCAGCCCGACCGTCTCCGGGACCAGACCGAAGGCGACCTGGGGATTCGACCGGCTGGCCAGCCGATCGCGCCGGAGGTGGGGTAGCCCTGCCAGCACGAGTGGACACCGCCGGCGGTCGGACGGATCGGGAGGGCTGCCTCGGCTTGCCTTTCAGCCGGCGGGGGGGCGTTCCGTCCAGATCCGCACCGGTCCCCGCCGCGGCGGCCGGCGTCGGTGCGATCGGGCAGCTCGAGCTCGTGGAGCGGCGGGTGGGGCCTTGGCCCGGTCCGGCCTTCCGGTCTGGCCTTCCGCCCCCCTTCCCCTCCATCACCATCGCACGGACCACCCCGCCCGTCACCACGGCACGCAACCTCTCTCCCGTTCGGCGGTGACGGCTCCGACACGCTCAACACGCCCAACCCTCCCCCAACCGGGCCGCCGACCCGATCCGTGCTGCCCGCACGATCCACACCCCGTCCCAGCCGAACGCCGCTCCGGCCACTCGACCAGTCCTCCCTCCGCCCTCAATCCCACTTTCCACAGCGCCGTCGCCACGGAACGCTCCAGTCTCGGCGGCTCGCGGCTCCGCTGCGAACACCCCGGGTTCAGCCTGGCCAGCTGGATGACCCGAGCGGCGGGCGGCGCGACCTTCCGGAGTCGGCCCGTGCCCACCGGCGGCAGCCTGGCGCGATCGGCAGCTTCGTGTCGACCACGGCCGGGGGTTGGTTTGCCCTGCCCGCTTCGTCCGTCACCCGCCGCGGCGCCGGCGTCCGCTCGGCCAGCACGTCGGGATCGGACCAGCGGCGGGGGGAGTCACGTCTTCCGGCGTCGGGTCGGCACCCGGCGGGTGGCTCGGCCCGGACCGGACTCCGGGGCGATCTGAGCCGGGGTGGGGACGCTCCGTCAACTTCGGGCCGCTCCCCCGCCGCGGGCGCTGGGTCGGGACGACCCGGTGGAAATCGGGGAGCGAAGCGGCGGGTGGGGACGATCCGCGCGGCCGGCTGGCCCCGACCGCGGACTCGGGTCGGGAGGGCCGCTGAGGCGCGATCTGGTGGCAGCGGGAGGGGCTCCATGCGATTCCCAGACGCACCGAACCGCGACGATTCGGGGGATCTAGCGTTCGGTATGCGTTCTAAGGCGATTCGGGGGATACACCATGCCCCCCGGGCGGACTCGCCTAGTCGTTGCGCACCACCCAGGTCCTGAGGCGATCGGCCTCGTTGGTCGCCTCGACCAAGCGCCGGGCCTCCTCCGCCTCCGCCCGATCCAACTCCTTCTTCTTAGCCGCGACGGCTTCCCAG
>VYMG01000198.1_pt2 | contig 22348 bp, 18 predicted proteins | sample 5115261 | NCBI WGS metagenome assembly VYMG01 (sample SAMN12291781, study PRJNA351875) | freshwater metagenome | isolation source: freshwater lake | place: USA: Michigan, Wintergreen Lake | collected 2013-08-08
CTGGGCCAGGCTCACGAAGTGTGTGGTCGGCGCGAGCAGCATGAGATCGCGCAGCACCTCCGGCATGCTCTCCCGGGGCGTGGCGCCGCCGGACAGCATCTGGAGCGGCAACAGCACCAGGATGATCAGCAAGGCTAGCTGCGGCATCGAGCGGGCCACGGTGCCCAGGAAGATGCCCATCGAAGTGGTCGCAAACAGGTGCAGCGCGACCCCCGCCAGGAACAGTGCCGCGGAGCCTGCGATCGGAAGGCCCAGCACGCCGCCCACCATGACTCGCAGCGACAGCGCGCATGCCAGGAACACCACCCCTCCGGTGGCCATCACCTTGGCGAGCATGATCTCCACGGGCCGCAGCGGCAGCGTCAACAGGTGCTCCAGCGTCCCCTGCTCGCGTTCGCGGATGAGTGCGGCGCCGGCCAGGATGATGGACAGCATCGTGACCATGTTGATCAGTTCCATCACCGCCGTGAAGCGCGCGCTGTCCGACGTGGGGTTGAACCGCATGCGCACAGCCAGTTCCACCGGGGCTGCGCTCGATGCACGTTCGCCGGAAACGAACTCCTGGATCTCCTGCAACAGCATGGCCTGGACCTGGCCGGCGCCGATGAAGGATTGCCGCATCTGCGTCGCATCGACGTTGAGCTGCAGGGCCGGACGGCGCCCCGCCAGCAGGTCGCGCTGAAACCCCGGCGGGATGTCGAGCACGAAGCTGTACAGCCCTGTGTCCAGGCCGGGGTCCATCTCTTGCAGCGAAATCTGTCGCGCAGGCAGGAAATCCGGTGGGTAGAAGACACCCGCGAGGCGTTGCGACAGTTCGGTGTGGTCCTCGTCCACGACTGCGATGGGCACGCGCACCAGACGGTCCGGCACGACCGTGGCGGCGACGTAGATGGCGCCGCTGAAGGCCCAGACGACAAAGACGAGAAGCAGTCGGTCACGCCACAGGCTGCGCAATTCCTTGACGGCCAGGTGCGCCACCGAGCGCAATGACTTCACCAGGCCGTCCATCAGCGCTCCTGCTTGCGCAACAGCAGCACGCTGGCTGCCAGCAGCACCGGGCCGGCCAGCGCCAGCGGCCAGAAGAGCCCGCCGAGTTCCTCGAAACCGAGCGCCTTGGAGAACGTGCCGCGACTGATGGTGACGAACGCCGCGGTCGGATACAGGTGCGCAATCGCTGCCGACAGACCCTCCAGCGTGGACACCGGGTTGAGGATGCCCGAGAACTGGATCGCCGGCAGCATGGTGGCCAGCGCCGTGCCGAACAGCGCAGCGAGCTGGCTGCGGGTGAACGACGACATGAGCAGCCCGATGGCGGTGGCGGCGAACACGTACAAGAAGGCCGCCAAAGCGAACGTGGGCAGGCTGCCGGTGAACGGCACGCCGAAGACGGTGACCGCCATCACCGTCAACACGGCGAAGTTGACCATGCCCGCGACGACATAAGGAAGCTGCTTGCCGAGCATGAACTCCAGCTTCGTGACCGGCGTGACATACAGGTTCGTGATCGAACCCAGTTCCTTCTCTCGCACCACGGCCAGCGCCGGCAGCATCGAGGGGATGAAGATCAACAGGATGGGGATCACCGCGGGCACCATCGAGACGATGCTGACCACGCCGGGGTTGTACCGGTAGCGCACCTCCAGCTGAGCGGCCGGTCGCGCGTCGATGCCCGCCTCCGCCATCCGCTGCGACAGGAATCCGTTGTGCAGGGCCTGCACGTAGCCGGCGATGATTTCCGCCCGCATGGGCATCGCACCGTCGATCCACACGCCCACCGTGGTGGGGCGGCCGCGGCCCAGATCGGCCGCGAACCCGGGCGGGATCTCGAGGGCCAGTGCGAGCTCTCCGCTGCGCATCCGGGCGTCGAGTTCCGCATGACTGGACAGCGGCGGCTGCTCGAGGAAGTAGGGCGAGCCGGCCAGTTCCTGGACATAGGCGCGACTGGCATTGCTGTCGTCGCGGTCGATGGCGGCGAATCGAAGGTCCTGCACGTCCATGCTGATGCCGTAGCCCATGATGAGCATCAGCAGTGCCGTTCCGGCCAGCGACATGGCCAGCCGGATCGGATCGCGCAGCAGTTCCAGGGTCTCGCGGCGCGCGCAGCTCAGCAGGCGGTGGAGGCTGAATGCCCGCTGGGTGCGCGCCAGTGCCCGCGCGGCGGCATGGCGTCCGTCGTCGCCGTCGAGCGTCGGTGCGCGGCCTTCGTCGGGTTGCGGCCGCCCAGGACGGCCCGATTCTCCGGCCGACGCCTCCGTCCGGGCGCGGCCCTCCAAGCCCTGCTGCTGCGCCTGCAGTCGGCGCACGAAGCTGTCCTCCAGCGTCCCGGCTTCGCTGCCGCTCGCCAGCTCCGCAGGGCTGGCACAGGCCAGCACCCTGCCGGCGTGCATGAGCGAGACGCGGTCGCAGCGCTCTGCCTCGTTCATGAAGTGCGTGGACAGGAAGATCGTCACCCCGTCGCGGCGCGACAGCTCGATGAGCAGAGACCAGAACTCATCCCGCGCGATCGGATCCACTCCCGAGGTCGGCTCGTCCAGGATCAGCAACTCGGGCCCGTGCACGAGCGCCGCGGCCAACTGCAGGCGCTGCCGAAGACCGAGCGGCAGCGTCATCGGCAGTGCCTTCGCCGCGTCGACCAGCCCGAAACGCTGCAACAACTCATCGACCCTCGGCGCGAGCGATTTGGCGTCCACGCCGAACAGCCGGGCCTGCAGCTCGAGGTTCTGGCGCACCGTCAGGTCACGGTACAACGAGAATCCCTGCGACATGTAGCCCACGCGCCGACGCACGGCAAGGTCGGTGGCGTCCAGCGGCTGGCCGAACAGGCGCACGTTGCCGCCGCTGGCGGGCAGCAGGCCCGTCAGCATCTTCATCGTCGTTGTCTTGCCGGCAGGTCAAGTCGATCGCCTCGATCGCGATGTCGCCGTCGCTCGAACTCCGCGGAGGTACCACGGGTAAGCGATGTCGCGCACGCCGCTCGAGCGGCAGCAGTTCGATGAACGCCGCCTCGAGCGATGCACTGCCGGTGCGGGCGAGCAACTGGGCAGGCGTGCCGGTGGCCAGCACCCGCCCGGCGTCCATGGCCACCAACTGGTCGAAATGCCCGGCCTCCTCCATGTAGGCAGTGGCCACGAGCACGGTCATGCCGGGCCGGCGGGCACGAATGTCCTGCACCAGCTCCCAGAACTGGCGACGCGAGAGCGGATCCACGCCGGTCGTCGGCTCGTCCAGGATGAGCAGGTCAGGATCGTGGATGAGCGCGCAGCACAGACCCAGCTTCTGCATCATGCCGCCGGACAGCTTACCGGCCGGCCGCCCCGCGAACGGCAGCAGTCCGGTGCTGTCGAGCAGCGATTCGATGCGTGCGGCGCGTGCCCGGCTGCCGTGGCCGAACAGCCGCCCGAAGTAGTCGACGTTTTCCTGGACCGACAACGTCGGGTAAAGGTTGCGGCCCAATCCCTGGGGGTTGTAGGCGATCCGTGGCCCGACACGGCGGCGATGCGACGCCTGGCGCATGTCGCCGCACAGCACGTCCAACTCACCGTGCTGAAGCCGTCGCGCCCCCGCCACCAGCGACAACAGTGTCGATTTGCCGACGCCGTCGGGACCAATGAAGCCCGTCACGCTGCCGGCAGCCACGCGCAGGTCGATGTCCTGCAATGCCTGCAAGGCGCCGTATCGGTGCCCGACCCCGGCCAGCCGGACAGCGGCATCGTCCTGGGTCATGGTCCCGCTGCAGACGCCGAGGAAGGTGCCGGCGAGGGCACACGCACTGCCAACCGGGCGGGCCAGGGTTGCTCGCCCAGACGCACGTAGGCGACCCCCGGAAGCCCTGTCTTGACCTGCTCGCGGTAGCGCTCCAGCAGCTCTGGCGCCACCCGGGCCCGCACCTTGAAGACCATCTTCTGACGCTCCGACTCGGTCTCCACCGTCTTGGGGGTGAACTGCGCCACGCTCGCCACGAAGTCCACCGTGGCCGGAATCACCACGTCCGGCGCAGCGTCGAGTACCAGCCGCGCTTCGCCCCCGATGGCCAATCGACCTGCGGCCCGCTCGGGCAGAAAGAAGCTCATCGTGACGTCGCCCAGATCCACGAGCGTGACGACGCGTCCCCCCGGTGCAAGCACCTCGCCGGCATGGGCCAGCACGGTCTGCACCCGCCCGTTGCGGGGTGCGCGCAGCAGAGCGTCGGCGATTTCCACCTGCACGCGCTCGACCGCCGCCCTGGCCGACTCGATGCCGGCCTGCGCCTCGCCGAGTTGCGAGCGCGTGGCCACCACCGCAGCCTCCGCCTCCAGCCGTTGCGAACGAACGGCCTCCAGCGCCGCACGGCTGGCACGTACGCGTGACTCGGCCGCATCGAGCTGCTGCGGCGAGATGAAGTTCTGGGCCACCAGTTCGGACGTGCGTTTCAATTCGCGCTCCGCAAGCGCGGTTTCGGCCGTTCGTTGTGCGACCAAGGCCTCGACCGTGCGCACCGCCTGTTCGCGCTGCCGCACGACCGACGCCAGCGCGACCCGGGCCGCCTCCGCCTGGCGGGACTGCGCTTCGGCCGAACGCAGCTGCGCCTGCAACGACTGCGTGTCCATGCGCCCGATCTCGTCACCGGCACGCACGAAGTCGCCTTCGCGCACCTTGACGTCTAGGATGCGTCCCCCGGCCTTGGTGGACACGTCGATCGCCGTGGCTTCCAGCCGGCCATTGCCCGCGACGATCCAATCGGGCCATTCGTCGCCGTCCGACCAGCGCCATGCCAGGGCGGCTGCAATCAGCAGCACGCACAGCAGCAGTGCCAGCGCGAGGCGACGTTGGGGAGCGGTCAAGTTCATAGGCCAGGCATATCGTTTCGATTCCCAGGGGCGAAGACACTTCAGGCCGGCTGCGCGGCGCGTCTCCATTGTGTCGCAGCACCTGCGAATGCGCCGAGCGCGACGGCCCCTGCCACCCAGCCCAGCGCGAGCAGGAGATCCGCAGTCGCAGGCTGCGCAAACTGCAGCAGTCGCTGCGCATCGGGTACCGTGACCGCCAGTCCCAGCGCGGCGAAGGCAACGGCAGCCACCCACCAGAAGGCGCGCGCGGATGGCGCGAACAGGCTGCGCCAGCCCAGGCCGGCGGTCAAGTTGACGGCCACGAGAAGCAGGTTGCCCGCCGTGAGGCCGACCACGGCCAGTGTCCTCGCGATGTCGGCGTCACGGCCAAGGTTCAGGGCGCCAACGTAGAGGACCAGGGTCGCAGCCAGCAGGGACAGTCCCTGCAGCAATCCCTGCCAGAGCATCGGCCGTCCGACGATGCCCTCGTCCCCGTGCCGCGGCGGCCGCTGCATCACCCGGGGATCTTCCGGCGCCCCTTCGAAGGCCAGCGAACAGACCGGGTCGATCACCATCTCGGTCAGGACAACATGCGCCGGCAGCATCAACGCCGGGAGTCCGAACAAGACCGGCAGCAAGGACAGCCCGGCGATGGGCACATGGATCGCCGTGATGTAGATCATGACCTTGCGCAGGTTGTCGAAGATCCGCCGTCCCATTCGCACGGCCGCGACGATGCTCCCGAAGTCGTCGTCGAGCAACACGAGGCCGGCGGCCTCGCGGGCAACGTCGGTGCCCCGCCCGCCCATGGCAATGCCGATGTGGGCCGCCTTCAACGCAGGGGCGTCGTTGACGCCATCGCCAGTCATTGCGACGGTCTCGCCACCGCGTTTGAGCGCCTCGACGAGGCGCAGTTTCTGCTCGGGCAGCACGCGCGCGAACACCCTGACCTCCCGGACCGCGCGCATCAGCGCCGCGTCGTCCAGCCGGGCAAGCTCATCGCCGCTGAGCACGCCGGCGCGGGTGTCGATACCGGCCTGCGCTGCAACCGCGAGTGCGGTCGCAGCATGATCGCCGGTGACCATGGCCACCGCGATGCCGGCGGCCCGCGCCTGCTCGACCGCCGCTGGAACGCTTGCGCGCAGCGGATCCCCGAAACCGACCAGGCCCAGCAGTTCGAAGTCTATGTCGTTCTGCCGGTCCGGCAACACGGGGTCCGGCGCAAGCCCTTCGGCGACCGCGAGCACTCTCAGCCCCTGCTGCGCCAGGGCCCGAACACGTTCCAGCCACTCCGACCGTGAATCCGGCGGCAGTCGGCACAAGGCGAACACCGCCTCGGGCGCTCCTTTCGCGGCGACGCACCGCCGCCCTGCGCCGTCGTTCCACGCCTGCGTCGTGGCCGGCAGCTGCGGCGTCAACGGGTACTCGCGCTCGAGCCACCAGTCCGGACCCAGGGGCCCGGCATCGCCCCGGCAAGCCTCGCCTTGCGCGAACAAGGCCCGGTCCATGGGGTCGGCACCGCCACGGCGCGAGGCCAGCATCGAGACCTCGAGCAGACGACGCACTGGCTCCGGCACGGGCGAACCGGTCTGAACCGGGATGTCCGCGTCCGCCATGACCAGCCGGCGCAGTTGCATGCGGTTCTCGGTCAGCGTCCCGGTCTTGTCCACGCACAGCATGGTGGCCGATCCCAGCGCCTCTATGGCAGCGGGCCGGCGCGCCAGCACCCGCATGCGGGCCAACCGCCACGCACCGAGCGCAAGAAAGACCGCGAGTGCCATCGGAAACTCCTCGGGCAGCATGGCCATGCCCAGCGCGATGGCCGACAGCAAGCCCTGCATCCAATCGCCGCGCTGCCAGCCGTACCAGGTCACCAGCAGCGCACTTGCCCCGAGCGCGGCCAACCCGAAAGCCCGCACGAGGCGCCGCAGATGCCGCTGCAGTGGCGTCGGCGCGGTGTCGATGCCGGACAGCGATGCGCCGATGCGGCCGACCTGGGTCCGACGACCCGTCGCCGTCACTTCCGCCCAGCCGTGCCCCGCGACGACCAACGTCCCCGCAAAGACGGCGGGAAGGTCGTCACCCCCCGGTGGCGGCCCGTCGACGCTGATCGGGCCGCTGACGGCACGTTTGCGCACGGGCACCGATTCGCCCGTCAACAAGGACTCGTCCACCGCCATGCCAACCGCTTCGCGAACCACGCCGTCGGCCGCCACGCGCTCGCCTTCACCGAGCGCGAACAGGTCACCGATCGCCAGGTCGCGCGCGGCGATGCGCCGCACCCTCCCGTCGCGCAGCACGTTCACCTGGGGCGTCGCCAGTTCCCGCAGCGCATCCAGCGCGTGCGCGCTGCGGCGCTCCTGCAGGACGACCAGACCGACGGTCAGCACGGCAAAGAAGGCCAGCAGCAGCCCTTCGCCCAGATCCCCGATCAGCAGGTAGATGGCGGCGGCCACGAGCAGCAGGAGAAACATTGGCTCCGACGCGATCCCGCGCCAGGTGTCCAGCCAGCCCTGGCGCTCCCGGTCGTCGATCTCGTTGGGGCCCTGCCGCGCCAGTCGTTGCCGTGCTTGGTCCTCGGCGAGCCCGGACAGGCCGGGCTGGTCACTCGGGGAAGGCATGGCGCATGGTCGGGAATCATCGACGGAGGTATGGGACGATCAGGCTCTTCGGACGAGGAGATCTTGATGAAGATCAGCTTTCTGGGGGCGGCGCAGGAAGTCACCGGCTCGTGCTGCCTGGTCGAGTTGCCCGGGCTGAAGTTCCTGGTGGATTGCGGAATGCATCAGGGCGGACGTGAAGCCCGGGAGCGCAACTTCGCGCGCTGGCCCTTCGAACCGAAGAACCTCGACTTCGTGTTGCTGACCCACGCCCACATCGATCACAGCGGGCTGCTGCCCAGGCTGTGTGCGCTCGGATTCAAGGGACCGATCTACGCGACCAGCGCCACGGCCGACCTCCTGTCGGTCATGCTGATGGACAGCGCCTTCATCCAGGAATCGGACTGGAACCGCGCTCAGCGCGAGCGCGGCCACGGCCGGCACCATGCCGGACGAGGCGTCGAACTGCTCTATACCGTCGCGCAGGCCGAGGCTTGCCTCGAGCAGGTACGCGGCGTCGCCTATGACGTCGACGTCCACCCGCATGCGGCCGTGCGCTGCCGGTTCCGCGATGCCGGCCATATCCTCGGCTCGGCCATCATCGAGTTGTGGCTTCAGGAGGGCGAGCGCGCTCGCAAGCTCGTCTTCTCCGGCGACCTGGGTCAGCCGGGCCGGCCGATCGTGCGCGACCCGACGCCAATCGACGAAGCCGACCTGCTGTTCGTCGAGTCGACCTACGGCGACCGCTTGCACCGCCCGATGCAGGAAACCGTGGACGAACTCGTGGCGGTCATTGAGGACACGCTGCGCCGGCGCCAGGGCAACATCGTCATCCCGGCCTTCGCACTCGGGCGCACGCAGGAACTGCTGTACCTGCTGGTGAGCCTGCGCCGCGAAAACCGGCTGCCGCCAATGCAGGTGTTCGTCGACTCGCCGATGGCCGACAAGGTCACCGCCATCACGGCACGGCATCCCGAGTTCCTCGACGCCGAGACGCGGGAGATGCTGTCATTGCGCCGGCAGCCACCGGAGGGCCTGAGCATCCGTTTCACCAAGAACGTGGACGAGTCGATGGCACTGAACCGGCTCAAGGCGGGCGGCATCATCGTCGCCGCCAGCGGCATGTGCGACGCGGGCCGCATCAAGCACCACCTGCGACACAACCTCGGCCGCCCCGAATGCGCGATCGTGATCATCGGCTTCCAGGCTGAGGGCACCCTCGGCCGGCGCCTGGTCGACGGCGAGAAGCGGGTGCGGCTGTTCGGCGAGGAGCACGCCGTGCGAGCCAGCGTGCACACGATCGGCGGGCTGTCCGCGCACGCCGATCGTGATGCGCTGCTCGCCTGGCTGCGCAGCCTGCGTCGCGCGCCGCAGCGGACCTTCGTGTTGCACGGCGAGGCGGCGACCGCCTGCGGCTTTGCCGACCGCATCGCGGATGAACTCGGCTGGGCAGCGGAAGCGCCCGCCGCGCTCAGCCACGTCGACCTCTAGGGGCGGTCCGCATCGGCGAGGCGGGCGCGCATGGCCTCGAGCTCTGCAACGTAGCGCTGCGCGTCGCCATAGTCGAAGTACTGCTCGTAACGATCGTGGGCGGCACGCAGCCGGCGTGAGTGCTTGATGGGGCACCAGTACTGCTCGGTGCGCGCAATGATCTCCCGACCATAGGCCATCAAGCCGTTCGCGTAGGAGCAGTACAGGCAGTTGAATTGCTCGATGCGGTTCAGGTACGGCAGCAGCGCGCGGTCGTAGACGAAGTGGTCGGCACGGCGCACCTTCGGTATCCGGTAGATCGGAAAGCAGATCGCCTGGTAGACGCTGATGGCCAGGTCGGCCAGCAGCAGCGGCAGCGCAACGCCGTAGATCACTGGCGCGGTCAGCAGATGCCACAGTCGCGCCCGCAGCAGGTAGTGAAGACTGCTGGTGCGCAGGCGGCGGTGCAGTTCCAGCACCTCATCCTCGAAGCGCACGCGGTGGTGGTCGAGGCGATAGCGGAACTGCTCTCGCTTGACCGCGAGGTCTGCCTCCAATTCGCATTGGAGTTCGTGGATGCGTGCCATCAACTCGTCGATCCTGGAATTCATCGTGCCTCCTCCCCGGACATCGCCGTCCCTGCCCCGACGCCAGTCTGGCACGAACCTCTCGTGCGCCCGCGCCGGGCGCGATCGTGCAGCGATGCGTCCCGACGAAACCCGCGTCGTCGGCCTCCCCGTCGCACTCGGCACCGGACTGCCGCTCGGCACCGAACGCGAACGCCACAAGGGCCAGGGCGCAGACCGCGAAGCTGCAGGATCGCGCAGTTTCACGGTCGCCGCCCGTCCGGAGCAATCGCACAGGCCCTGCCGTCCTCCGGCCTGGTCGTCGTCGGTGCCTGCCGCCATCGGTTTCGGCTATGGCCAGCGGTACTTGGCGGGACCTCGGCCTGAAGGTGAGCGTTGCGCTCGCCGCCATCGGCGATGCGCCTGCACCGGTGGCGTCCCTGGCCGTGCTGCACGCAGTCGGTACGCTGGTGGAAGAAGAGTTCGTCCAGGGCGCACTGCTGGCGGTCAGCATCAACTCGGTCACCCGTGTCGCCGCAGCCTGGACAACCGCCTGCTCGACCGGCAGGTGAACCACGTCGCGAGACGTCCGGCCGGCCGCAGCCGCCTCGGCCCCTGGACTTGACGACGGACAATCGAACCGGATGGCGAAGCTCGATGATGACGGCACGGATGAGCGGCGCTCGCCATCGGCCGTACCAGTTCCAGCCTGAATCTGTGCGCCTTCCTTCGGGCCCGCAGGATGTTGTGCGCACGATGAACAAGGAACGACACAGCGATCACACGGTTCGGCGGCAGGATATCCTCCCGCGACATCGCCTTCATCCGGACATCGTGCGCCTGGGCGTCGTGAGCTTTCTCACCGACGTGAGCTCCGAGATGATCTTCGCGGTGTTCTCGGTCTTCTTCACCACGGTAGCGGGTGCATCCAGCGCACTGCTGGGACTCATCGAAGGCCTCGCGGATCTGTCCGCCTCGTCGCTCAACTACCTGGCAGGCTGGCTGTCGGATCGAAGCGGCAGACGCAAGTGGTTTGCCGTGGCAGGCTATGCGTTCTCGACGCTGGCCAAGTCGGTCTTGCTGGTCGCCACTTCCGTCGGCGCCCTGGCAGCGTTCCGCGTCGTCGAACGCCTGGGTAAGGGCTTTCGGGGGCCGCCACGGGATGCATGGCTGTCATCCATGGCGCCCGAGGGTTCAAGGGGATACGCCTTCGGCGTGCACAAGGCGCTCGACAAGTCGGGCGCCGTCGTCGGCCCGCTGATCGCCTATGCGCTCTTGAGCGGTCTTGGCGAGTCGCCGGCCACCTACGCGCTCCTGTTCGCGGTTGCCTTCGTCCCAGCCGTGGTCAGCGTGATCCTTCTGGCGACCATCCCGGATCGCCCCGGCGCGCGGCACGACGCCGAGAGCGCGCGACACGGCTGGCTTCGATTGACGCCGGCGTTCAAGCGCTTCCTGGTGCCCGCGGGCGTATTCGCGCTTGCCTACTTCAGCCTCGGCTTCATTCTGCTGCAGGCGCACACGATGGGTTTCTCCACCGCGCAGGTGGTTCTGCTGTACGCTCTGTTCAATGCCACCTGCGTCCTGGTGGCTCCAACCATGGGGCGGCTCGGTGACAGGGTCGGGCGCAGCCATGTCGTGCTGCTCGGCTATGCGCTCTACGCTTGCATCAACCTGTGGCTCATCACGGCCGGCAGTCGCCCGGAGATGGTGGCGATCTTCGCGCTGTACGGCTTCTTCTATGCCATCGAGGAGTCGCAGAGCAAGGCGTTCATCGCCGACCTCGAACCTGAACGGCGGGCGACGGCGATCGGCGCCTACAATTTCGTGACCGGTGCCGCTTACCTGCCGGCCTCGCTGATCGCCGGCGCGCTGTGGAGCATCGCGCCCGCGTGGGCGTTCGCGGCGGCGGCTGGACTTTCCGTGTTGGCCATCGCGATCTTCCTCGCACTGCGGCCGTCGGAGACTCTTGGGCCGTGAACACCCCACGCCGAAGACCACCGGGCCCCTCCGCAATGTCTTCCGGCCGCTGCCGCGTCAGTCCAGGGTCCGTTCGATGCGGCTGAACGCCTAGGCGTCGGACCGGGGGCAGCCGTACAGGTGCCCATAGGCGCGAACGCTGAGCCCCGTGGAGCGATTGGTCAGTCGGATCCACCCGCCCCGATCCATCTCGCCGTGGAGCCGTTCGCCGACGCGAAGGCCGGGCGGATCGAGCCACTGCAGCACGCTGTAGGTCCCATCCGACAGGACCACGACCGCAAGCCGGTCGGCGATGTTCTGCGCGACCACCTGACCTGAATCCTCCATCAATACACCCCCTGCCCCCGATGCGACGGTCGGAGCGTCCGGTCGGTAATCTTCGCATGTCGCAGCCATCCGGGTAGATGCCGGACGCGTCGAAGTGCACGGAACGCCGCGGCAGACGACACCAGGATGCCCACCTCAACGCTGGCCGAGCATTTCCGGCGTGATGAGCACGATCCCGCGCTCGGTGAGGTGGAAGCGTGAGCGGTCTTCGTGCGGAAAGACCCCTGCCTTGAAACCGTCGGGCAGCACGCAGCGCTTGTCGACGATGGCACGCCGCAGGACAACGCCGCGTCCGACCCTCGCGCCGGGCAGAACGACCGAGTCTTCGACCAGGCTGTGTTCACCCACGTGGACCTTGGAAGACAGCACCGAGCGGCGCACGGTGGCACCGCTGACGATGCATCCGCTGGAGACCAGCGAGTCGACCGCCAAACCCCTCCGAGCGTCTTCGTCGAATACGAACTTGGCAGGCGGCAACTGGGCAGGAAGGCTGAGGATGGGCCACTGGTCGTCGTACAGATTGAGTTCCGGCACGACGTGCGTGAGGTCCAGGTTGGCCTCCCAGAACGCGTCGAGAGTCCCGACGTCGCGCCAATACGGGCGCGTGCCCACCATGTTCACGCAACTGTCGGCATATCGGTGGGCAAGCACCCGGCGGCGCTGCACCAGCTGCGGCAGGATGTCCTTGCCGAAGTCGTGACTGGACTCGGCAACTGCCGCATCGCGCTGCAACTCCTCGCACAGCAGCGCCGCGGAGAAGACATAGATGCCCATGCTGGCCAGACAACGGTGCGGATCGTCGGGCCAGGGCCGGGGCTGCCGGGGCTTCTCCGTGAAGGCTTGCACGCGGCCGGAATCGTCTACGGCCATGACCCCGAAGTTCACACCATCGGCCAGCGCAACGTCGATGCACCCGACCGTCACATCGGCGCCGCTGCGGACATGCCCGGCCAGCATGATCGAGTAGTCCATCTTGTAGACATGGTCCCCGGCGAGCACCAGGACGTACTCGGCCCGCGTTTCTCGCAGCAGTTCCAGGTTCTGATACACGGCGTCCGCGGTACCGGCGTACCAACTCTCGCCCGTCCGCTGCTGCGCCGGGACCACGTCCACGTATTCGCCAAGGTTGGCCGCGAGGAAGCTCCACCCGCGCTCGATGTGGCGAATCAGGCTCTGCGCCTTGTATTGCGTGAGAACGGCGATGTGGCGGACACCCGAGTTCACGCAGTTGCTCAACGCAAAGTCGATGATCTTGAACTTCCCCCCGAACGGCACGGCAGGCTTTGCACGCCGGTCGGTAAGCTGCCTGAGTCTCGCACCGCGCCCGCCCGCCAGGACGAACGCCAGCGTGCGTTGGGTCAGGTGGTTGGACCCGCGCTTGGCGAGTGCGCCTTGCGCGGGCTCGACCTGCCGCATCCGGTCAATCCCCGAGTCGGTTCGTGACGCAGGCTCCTGCATGACTCCTCCCAGGCCTGTCGCAGCCAATCCATGACGCCGATGCTGAGCCCACCAAGGCAAGTCCGCTTGACATAGCGCAACGACGCCGACACTCGATCGCCCAGACGCGGCAACGGCGTTGAAGGCCGGGCCGGATCATGCCGCCCTGTCGCGTCCAGCAGTTGCCCGATCGATCGACCGCGGATCGGTCCTCAGAATTGGCCATCCCCCAAGGCCGAGGCCGACAGCCGCACCGTCTGGTCGAAACACGACTGCAGACGCCGCGACCACGACGCTCGTTGCCGACCGTTCGACGCCGCCTGCGGCTCGGTCGAGCAGGGGCGGCGCATGACCAGCACGACCCCGTCGTCTCGCTCGATCAGCCCGATACGGCCCGAGAGGTGCGCGCCGGGCGCCGACCCAGCCTCGAACAGCCCCGCCACGACATCGGCAGCCCAGACATCGAAGACGACGGCGCGACGGGCCAGCGGCATGGCGTCAGGGACACGATCCGCGAACCTGTATCGCCGCAGCACTGACACGCGATGCGCGAGGAATTCCAGCCTGAGTGTCAGCGCCACGCTCTCGATGCTGCCTCGGCAGCGGGCCATCGACACCGTCTGCGTGTGCACGACCGCAGGCCGGGGCGTCATCGACGCATCGAGCAATTGGTCGAGCAGCGTTGTCGTTCCCGGGTCGACGAGATCCCGTCCGCGCGTGCTGCCGCTCATCTGAGTCCCCGCAGCAAGCGTCACAGCGCGGCCTCGATCGTGCGTGCCAGCACATCGACCTCGGCCGAGTGCGAGAGCAGAGGCATCAGCGCCGTCGGGCGTGGCGTCGTGACGGTCGTCACGCCCCCGCGGTCGTGCAGGCTGATGCGACATGGCAGGAGGTGAGCCATGCCGGGGTCGACATCAAGAAGACGCGCCGCGATCTCCCGGTCGCAAACTTCGTAGATGCGACAGGCCTTGCCCGTCCCTTCACCGGGCGCAGCCATCAAGTCGTCCAGTTCGTGAACCTTCACGAGCGAGAGTTGCCTCCTTCCAACCAACCGCTCCAGCCGAGCACACACCACAGGCAATGCGCTGTTGCTGACCGTCGCTAACGTCGATTCGCCGCGGATCACAGCGCGGGCTTTGAGCAGCGCAAACGGCATGGCCTTCCAACGTCGTTCCATCGCCCTCCCGATCCTCGCTCGCGTGCCGCCGCAATACTCCAGTCTCGCAGCCTAGCGGCGCCAACTTTGGATGCACTTGGGCACACTGCCCGATTCTCGACGAGCCGAACCAGGCGAGCCGCCTCGCGCACGGCGTCCTTGTACGGCGCGCCCACCGCAGGGCATCGAGCCGATGGTTCGTCGGCACAGGTCCTGGCGACTGTCGTCGGTCAACCCATCGCCACAACTCATGGCTCCACACCGGCAAACGACACGCGGTTCCTGCCGGCACGCTTGGCGGCGTACAACGCCTCGTCGGCCTTGTCCAGCAGCGCGCCGGGCTGGCGCGCATCGTCCGGAGCGATGGCCACGCCCACGCTCACGGACACTTGCGCGGATTCGGCACCGGGCAGTTCAATCGGCTGACACACGGCACTGATGATCCGTCGCAGGATCGCCGGCAGGCCATCGCCCGTCGCCACCGGGGTCAGCAACACCACGAACTCGTCGCCACCGAGCCTGGCCACGGTATCGCCCTGGCGCACGCAAGCCTGCAGTCGCCGACCAACCTCGACGAGCAGCCGGTCGCCGGCCGAATGCCCATGCCGGTCATTGACTGCCTTGAAGCCGTCCAGATCCAGGCAGCACACGGCGAGTCGACCTTGCTGCCGGGCGTTCACGGCCAACGCGTGCTGCAACCGGTCCGCCAGCAGCAGGCGGTTGGGCAATTGCGTGAGCGCATCGTGGAAGGCAAGGTGCTCCACCTGGGACTGGTAGTCCTTCATCTGGCTGATGTCGACGAGCACCCACATCGACTCCCCGGTTGCCGGGGAGAGCAGCACACCGCTCGCATCGATCCACAGCAACTCGCCACCCTTTCGCCGCATCTGCAACTGGGTGCGATGGCGGCCTTTGGCGGCCAGTGCCGCGTCGGCCGCCTGGGCCTCCTCCTCGAACGAGCGATGATCCGCACACAGCACCCGGGCGGCCTGATTCAACAACTCGTCCGGGTCATAGCCGAACATCCGCTCTGCCGCGGAGTTCTTCCAGACCACCTTTCTGCCCCGGATCCTGACGATTCCGACCACTTCGTTGTCCAGCATGGCGTTCTGCTCCTTGGCCAGACGGCTCAGGGCGATCCGCGCCTCGTGCACCTGCGTGACGTCGTGCATCACCGAGCGACTCATGACAAAACCCCCGTCGGCGTCGCGGACCGCCGTCGCCGAGAGGCTGACCCAGCGCGACGACCCGTCCCTGGAGCGGAGTTCGAACTCCATCGGACCGATCTGCCCATCAACCTTGAAGACTGGAAACATCAACCGGAACAGGTTGCGGCCGGCCTCCGAGAAAAAGTCGACCGGCCCCAGTCGGTGAAGCACCTCCTCCCGGCTGCAACCCAGCCACGCCAGCGCGAGGTCGTTGATGCGGATGAACCTGCCCTGCGCGTCGACAGAGTAGTAGCCGCACGGCGCGTTGTCGTACAGGTCGTGAACCTGCTCGGCCGCCTCGGCCAGACGCGTGGCCATTTCACGCCGCTCGGTGATGTCCTGGAAGGCTCCAATCAGTCGCCGCGGCCTGCCTCCCTCGCTCTCGATTTCGCCGACGGCACGCACCCAGATCGGGCGCCCTTTCGCGGTCACGAACGGAAGCTCCAGATCCCAGCCGCCTCCGGAGGCAATTGCACGCTGCACGGCTGCCTCGATGACCGGCCTGGCGGCCGGTGAGTAGAACGAAATGGCCTCGTCGAGCGACGGGGTGTAGCTCGCGTCGACTTCGTGGATCCTGCGCGTCTGCGCCGACCAGCTGATTGCACGGGTCTCCAGATCCATCTCCCATCCACCGACACCGGCAACCCGCCCGGTGCGCTCCAGCAGGGCCTTGGCGGTCCGCAGCGCCAATTCCGCCTGGCGCTGCTCGCTGATGTCCCGACCGACCGAGTGAATCAGCACCGAGCCATCGGCGTCGCTCTGGCGGGAATTCGTCCAGGCAATCCATCGGGTCTGCCCGGCGGCACCGACGTTCCGGTTCTCTCCGGAACAGCGTTCCTTCCCCGACAGCAGTTCCTGGAACCGGTGTCCCACCGCCTCGCGGTCCTGTGCCTGCACGAGGTCGAACAGGTTCGCCCCGATCAGTTGCCGCGGCTCTCGCCCGAAAAGCTGGGCATAGGCCTGATTCACGTACACCAGTTCCCCATCCGGGCGGGCCAACGACACCAGTTCGCTCTGCTGCTCGACCAGGTCTCGATAGAGCGCACGGCTCCGTGCGATCTGCTGCTCGTCTTCGCTGCGAATGGCAAGCGCGCGCAGGATCAGATCGCGACGCATCGCGAGCGCTTCGGTGGCAATGCGCGCCAAGCCCGTGAGTCGTTCGACCTGCAGCGGCTCCATCGCTCTGGGAACGCGATCGATGACACACAGCGTCCCGACGCGACTGCCGTCCGGCATCGTCAACGGCATCCCGGCGTAGAAGCGAATTCCCGGCGCCCCCGTCACGAGCGGATTGCGCGCGAACCGCGAGTCCTGCCGGGCGTCCGGCACCGTGAAGAGATCGGCCTGCAGAATCGCATGCGCACAGAAGGCTACGTCACGCGGCGTCTCGTTGACGCCGGGCAGCCCGACATTGGCCTTGAACCACTGGCGCTCCTTATCGACGAGCGACATCAGCGCAATGGGTGTCCCGCACAGTTCGGCCGCCTGACGTGCGATGGTGTCGAACAAGGCCTCCGGCTCGCTGTCGAGAATCAGCAGTTCACGCAGGCGATCGAGCCGTGCCTGCTCGTCTGGGGGAAGGGGGGCCGACATGGAGTTTTCGCTGTGGGCAACTGTTCAAGAATAGGCCCGATCGGACCGGCGCCACACCTCATCCTCGGGCATGCCGCCAGGCCAGACGATCATGACGGGGTGGCGTGATGGCGACGCCTCATCAGCCCCGCAGGCAGCAGCGCCAGCACGAAGATCACCGCCACCACGAGGAAACTGTCGCGGAACGCCATCATGCTGGCCTGAGCTGCGATGGTGCGGCCAAGGAACTCCAACGACCCCGCTCGCGCCATCGCCTCCGGAAGCCCCAGCTTCGCATACAGGCTTGCCAGGCCAAGCAGGAAAGCGGCAGTGGCACCGTTGGCCGCATCCTGGGAGGCCGTGAAGGCCTGGGCATAGAGCTGGGAGCGTTGCTCGAGCACGATCGACAGCAGGTTCACGCCGAGTGCCCCGCCCAGTTGCCGGACGAAGTTGATGGCGCCCGAGCCCTGGCCGAGCAGTTGAGGCGGCAGCGCGCCCAACGCTCCGGCGTTCAGACTCGTCATGATGAAGCCAAGGCCGACGCGGCCGAGGACGATCCACCAGGCGAACGCCAGGAACGAGGTGTTCGTGTCGGCGGCGGCCATGAGCAGCGAGGACAGCGCAAAGACCAGAAGGCCGAACATGATCGGCAGATGGGCGGGCGTGCGGTCGGTCAGGCGACCGGCAAGAGGAAACACGACGCCCAGCACGAGACCCGCGGGCATCAGCAGCAGGCCAGAACGTGTCGGCGTGTAGCCCTGGATGGTCTGGACGAACAGCGGCACGAGATAGGTCGACCCGTAGATGCCCGCTCCGAAGATGAACGCGACGATGGCCGCGCCGGCGAAGGTCCTCAGCTTGAACAGCTTCAGGTTCAGCATGGGCGTTGGCGTGTGCAGTTCCCAGACCAGGAAGCCCACGCCCGTTGACGCAGCCACTACGAAATCGACGAGGATGCGGTGCGACAGCCATCCATGTCGCTGACCGTTGGACAGACCGTTGAGAAGGCTCACGAGGAAGATCGACATCAGCACGAAGCCGAGCCAGTCGAACCGTTGCCGACCAGTCCCCGCCACCCGTCCCGGCAGGAACAGCGTCGCGGCGACAAGACCGACGGCGCAGAACGGCACAGCCAGGAAGAACACGTAGCGCCAGCTGAAGTTGTCCACCATGATGCCGCCGAGCGTGGGCCCGAGCGCGGGTGCCAGGACGACACCGATGCCATAGATACCCATCGCGGAGCCACGGCGGTCGGCCGGGAAGACCTGGAAGATGACCAGCATCGTGAGCGGCTGCAGGATGCCTGCCGCCGCCCCCTGCAGGAGCCGGGCGAGGATGAGCACGCCCTCGCCGGGCGCCAGCCCGCCGAGGATGGACGCGCCCATGAACAGCGACACAGCCGCCACGAAGGTCATGCGTTGCCCGATCACCTCGACCATCCAGGCGTTCAGCAGCATGGTCCCCGTCATGGCGGCCAGAAACGCGGTCGACAGCAGCTGCGCCTTGTCCTGCCCCATGCCGAAGGTGCCCATGATGTCGGGCAGCGCGACATTGACGATGGTGGAACTGAGCACGCTGGCGATCGTGCCCAGCATCACGGTGGCCGTCGCCAGCCAGCGGTAGGCGGGCCCATAGCGGGAGAACAGGGTCTCGATGCTGTCGGATGTGGCCACTTCAGCACCACTTGGCCACGCTGGCCCAGTGCGACCGCCGGTGCGACACCTCCGCCACCTCAGTCACCGGCGGCGGCGTCGACCTCCACCATCATCCCCGGCTTGAGCAGTCCTTCCTGCTGTCGCACCGCGATGCGAACCGGCAGTCGCTGGGTGATCTTGGTGAAGTTGCCGCTGGGGTTGGGGTTGGGCAGCAGGGCGAACTCGCTGGTCGCGGCCTGACCCACCTTGACGACAGTGCCCTCGAACGCCTGCCCCGGAAGCGCATCGACGACGATCCTGACCTTCTTGCCCGGCCGAAAGTGCCGGATGTCGGTTTCCTTGACATTGGCCTCCACCCTGACCGCCTGGGGGTCGTGCACCAGCATAAGCCGCTGGCCGGCCGACACGTACTCGCCCGCGTTGACGAAGGTCCGGTCGATCACGCCGTCGAACGGCATCGACACGGCACGGTCGCGCAGGTCCAGCAGGGCGCGCTCGCGCTGGGCTCGCAGGTCGACCTCCTCGGGGTCGAGCCCGGCCACCTGATGGCGCAGCACGGTCAACTGCTCACGGTCGGCCTGCGCCTGCGCCACGCCTGCACGGGAGCTCTCCAGGTTGGCCATCGCACTTCTCACCTGCTGGCCCGCCGTCTCCAGCGCCGCGCGCGCCTGATCCAGTTGGTCACGACCGACCGCCCCGATGGGTGCCAGCTTCTCGAAACGGCCGGCCTCGACCTGTGCCAGTCCTTCGCGCGTTCGAGCCGCGGCGAATCCGGCCTGCGCCGCATCCACGGCGGCATCCTGCGCGCGCATCTTGCCGGCCGTCTGCAGGTCGATCATGCGAATCCGCGCCAGGAGTTCGTCACGACGCCGCGCCACACCGGCCAGTCGCGCATCGAGTTCCTTGAGCAGGAGGCGCGTGTCACGATCGTCGATCGACACCAGCAGGTCACCGCGGCGCGCAACGTCTCCGGAGATCACCCGGATGTCGACCGCCCAGCCCGGCACGCGACTGCTGATCGCGACCATGTCGGTGGCCACCCGGGCGTCTTCGACCAGGACATGGGTGAACTGGTGATGAAGCCACCACACAGCACCGAGAAGTGCGGCCAGAAGCACGGCGCCCGTGGCGAGCGCACGGCGCGAAGGTCCGGATCGCGTCGGCGCGCTGACCTCGGATGGTTCCGCCGATTGCACGACGGACGCACCGCCCGCGTGGCCAGCTTCGGGATCGGCAGTGGTCGAACCGCTGTTCATGCACCCGTCCCCTCGGAGCTCTTTGCGGAGTCCGTTGCCGTTGGCGCCGATTTAGACAACCTGGCGACGAGTTGCTCGAACACGACCAAACACACATCGAGTTCCGCATCGTCGATGCCGTCGAACAATTCGTCCCTCAGCGACTCGGCAACCTTCCGGATCCGCGCCAAACCAGGCGCTGCCTCAGGCGTGAGATGGATGGCCCTGGCGCGCCGGTCGCTGTGGGCCACCTCGCGCCTGACCAGTCCCTCCAGTTCGAGTCGATCGAGCATTCGCGCCATGGTCGGCTCCTGAACGCCAACCGCAGCGGCAAGCATCTTCTGAGTCGCCGGCTCCTCGAGCCGCGACAGGTGCAGGAGCGTGAGGCCTTGCGCGTCGGTGATGCCGTGCGTCGACAGACGCCGGTCGATCTCGGCGCGCCACAGTCTGGACAGCCGCCCCAGGCAGATACCGAACGCTTCGCGTCTCTGGCGCCTTGTTGCCATGCTTCGATCACATCGATAAGATTTCGACGATGATAGTTGCATAGCTAAGTATTCTCAAGCTTCGGAGCCTGACACCATGTATCGCAGAATCCTCCTGGCGTTCGACGGATCTCAATCGGGACACGAGGCACTCCACCAGGGTGCCGACCTCGCTCGCCTGTACGGCGCACAGGTCATGCTGGTTGCCGTTGTGGCTCCCGACGCTGGCATCGTGATGGCAGAGTCGGTGGCGCCATCCGGGCTGCCCGCATTCCAGTTCGAGGACACGGAGCGGGTGCTCAAGGAAGGTGCGCTCGAGCTGCGCCGCAGTGGCCTGACAGTACAGACCAGCTTGTGCCAAGGCAATCCGGCGCTCGAGATCGGCCGAGTGGCACGCGAATGGGTCGCGGACCTCATCGTCGTCGGCCATCGGGAACAGAGCACCCTCGCGCGTTGGTGGCGCGGCTCCACCGGAGCCTCGCTGCTTGCCCACTCGCCGTGCAGTTTGCTGGTGGCCGTGATCGACCAGGCGCCGCGCCGGAACTCCGCCTCGGCCTCGAAGCCGGCGTGATAGGCACCACGAGTAGTTGGCCGACGCGGCGGTCAGCGTTCGCGAACGCGGGGTCGCACCATCCGTCGATGTTCAGTGTTTCGGAACCGGTTCCGACGCCATCTCAGTTCGCGGCATCATTGCACTCACAAGGGGCTTGCCAGGTGAGGAAGTTGTGCGATACGTCGAAACGGTGGCTCGGAGTGCAGAGTTGTTGCGTCAGGCTGTCCCCCTGATGTCGCAGCAGGCTGCCGCATTGCATCCAGTCAGCTACGCGGTCTGGTACGAATACGTCGCCAGGAGCAACGCGCCTCTCCAGAAGGCGGTCGACGATTCGTTGACGCGATTGGGTCGTCTTGATGAGGCCAAGACATACGCCATCTACCGCCAGCACATCTCCGAGGTCGACCCCCCGAACGGCCGAACGCGTCGCTGACGGATTCGAGCGTGTGCTGTCGGGTATGTCCGACTCGGCCAATCGCGCCGGTCTCCAAACCGAGCGCTACTCTCATGCGCTCGAGCACTTGCGCGGTTCTCTGCCGGACACTGCGGAAGGACCGGTCGCCGAAATTCTCGAGCACACGGCCGCGATGGCCAACGCCGTGCACCACCTGCGTGCCGAGCTGGCCGCAAGCCAGCGAGAGATTCGGGATCTCCGCGCCGAGGTGCATCGGGCTCGGCACGATTCTCTGGTCGATGCACTCACGGGACTGGCGAATCGACGCTCGTTCGACGAACAGAGCCGGCTCCGCTGGTTTGAACACGCAGCGGCCTGAGTTAAGTGGATTGGCTGCGGTTTGAAGTTCTTCAATCCCGGGCCCCTGCCAGGCCGCCGGAGGCGCCCCGGTTGAGCCCCTGTACTCATGGTTCAACCCATCACGCCGCAGCCTTCATCGGCGGCAGCGAGTCGAAGTAGACCATGTCCGGTGTGCGCCCGTCATGGCTCTGGTGCGGCCGGCGCGCGTTGTAGAAGTCGAAGTACGCGGCAAGACTGTGCCGTGCTGCGCTGACGCCGTCGTAGGCCTTCAGGTACACGTCCTCGTACTTCACGCTGCGCCACAGCCGCTCGACGAACACGTTGTCGCGCCAGCAGCCACGGCCGTCCATGCTCTGGCGCGCGCCGATGTTCTTCACCTCGGCCACGAAGTCGGCGCTGCTGAACTGGCTTCCCTGGTCGGTGTTGACGATCTGCGGCGCTCCCCAGCGGGCCGCCGCCTCGCGCAAGGCCTCTACGCAGAAGTCCACCTCCATCGTGATCGACACCCGGTGCGCCAGCACGCGGCGACTCGCCCAGTCCAGCACCGC
>VYMG01000174.1_pt1 | contig 22107 bp, 13 predicted proteins | sample 5115261 | NCBI WGS metagenome assembly VYMG01 (sample SAMN12291781, study PRJNA351875) | freshwater metagenome | isolation source: freshwater lake | place: USA: Michigan, Wintergreen Lake | collected 2013-08-08
AGTCACAGGGAAAGAAAGCCGAAGCAATCGCGCAACTGAATGCCATTGAATACGCCGAGCCGCTCACAGGCCTGGGCGCCTGGGCCACTGCGCAGGCTGCGCAGTTTGGTGCCACTCCAGGCCCGCTCGCTCGTCAACTCGACACCTACGCCCGCACGATCCCAGCATGGGTTGACAGCATCGTCACCGCGCCGACGACCATTCAGCGTCTATCGGTGGACCACGAACGCCCGACGGCGACCGCGACCGACAGCGTCAACGTCGTCATTCGCCTCAAGAACATCTCACCTGTGCCGCTGGGCCTTGGACCGCAGCGCACGCTCGAATCGCGCATGCTGCTGGCGCCGGATCTTCGCCTCTCGCCCACGTCGTTCCAGAACTTCGTGCAGGTGGAAGTGCTCGATCTCGCTCGCCAACTTCGCCTGATGCCGGGCCAGGAGATGCGCGTGACGTTTGATCCCAGCGACACAATGATCGGCTGGCTCAGCGAGACGATCAGCCAAGGCCCCACCGCCACGCGCTATCGCCTCATTCAGGGCTTTGCGACCAATGACGAAGGCGAACGCCGCGCCGGACCGGGCTGCCTTGACGTGGCGACAGGTTCACTCAGCCGCCAACCTAACGCAGAGGCTCGCCTGACTGCGGAGCAACTGGCCCAGCGTCTGGACAACGCGAGCGAGGACGTGCTGCCCGCGCTGCTCATCGGCATCCGCGCGATGCTCATCAACGCCCTTGCCCAAGGTGAAGAAGGTCCAAACATCGCGCCGCTGCTGGCGTCACTTGAAGCCAAGTATCCCACCTGGCCCGCGCACATCAGGCTGCTCGCACTGCTCGAACTGCCTTCCCTGGGCGAGATTCCCGCTCTCACATCGTGGGCCGATCTGTCTCGCGGCGAGTCTGATCCCGACATCAAGGCGTGGATCCTGCTCACGCGCGTCGGTGCACCTGACGATCCCTACATCGCTGCGTGCGAGCAGCGCGGCGACCCCGAGCTCGCACGCCTCGCCGCCCTGACACGCGACCGCCTGACGCGGCAGACCAAGACCTACGCGCTGCGTGGCGCGCTGGGCGTGATCGCCGCGGATAAGCCCGCCGAATCGCAGACTGGCAAGTGATCTCGTGCAGCGCTCACCCGGCGAACCCCAGCATGAGCCCCACGACGCCCCACGGTCGTGGCGCGCTTCTCGCTCCATGCGCCTGATCGGATCGGGCGTCGGCCTCGCGCTCTTCGCGGCCGCCGTCTGGGTCGTTGCCAGCCGCTGGACCGACTTCGCCTCCGCCCTGCGAGAGGCCACCCACGCTCGCTGGTGGACACTGCCGGCGCTTGTCATCCTGCCGTGGATCAGTTGCGCCCTTGCCACGGGAATGTACCACCAGTTGCTCAACCGTGACGACCCTGCAGCCCCGCGCGTGCGATATACCGAAGGTCTGGCGGTCATCGCGTGCACGTGGTTGATGAACTACCTGCCCGCGCGGCCCGGCATGTTCGGGCGACTGGCGTATCACAAGATCGTCAATCACATGCCGCTTCGGCACAGCATCAGCATGTCGATCATCGCGGTGACCTGCGCGGGCGTGAGCGTGGCGTTGCTCGTGCTCGTGGCCCTTGGCGTACACGCGCTGCAAGGCGCGCCCATCGCCATCGCCGTCGCATTGCCGCTTCCCGCGGTGCTGATGGTGCTCGCCGGATTCCTGACGCGGTCTCGCGAACTGCCCCGGCGCTATCTCTTCGCCTGCGCCATCCGCTACATCGACGTGTTGACCTGGCTGGGTCGCTATGTGTGCGCATTCGCCGCGCTGGGCCGGCCTCTGGCTCTGAGCGAAGCAGTGGCACTCACCGCCGTCAGCCAGGCCGCGATGGTGGTGCCGCTGGTCAGCAATGGTCTGGGTCTGCGCGAGTGGGCGGTGGGCCTGCTCGCACCGGTCCTGCCCGCGTGGATGCGCACGGGGCCGGCACTCAGTTTCAATGTCAGCCTCGCGGGCGATGTGCTCCATCGCGCCGCCGATGTGCTTGCCGCCGTGCCCGCCGGTCTCGTCGGTTCCTACTTCGTCAGCCGGAAACTCAAAGCGGCCGTCGCCGCCGCTCGCGCAGAAAACGCGGCGACTCCCTCAGCGTGAAGCCCCGTTCGCGTCAGACGACCCGGCAGCATTCCGTACGGATCGATAATCGCGGAAGTTCGGGAGATTTGCGTGAACCGCGACCGCTGGCCAGCCGACAACGAATAGATGTGGAGGAAGAAAGCTGCGAGACCGACGGGCCGCGCAAGACCGCACTGACCCGTCTGCCGCAGCCGTTCTTCCAGGAGGCGCTCTCGCGACGCGCAATCAGCCATGGTCAACAAGATCGAACAAGACCATCAACGCTTCCGCCAGATCGTCCGCGGCAAGATCCGCAAGGACCTCCGTCGCTTCATCGCCAAGAACGACTTCATCGCGCGCGAAGGCAAACGCGTCGTCAGCGTCCCCGTGCACGACATCGACCTGCCCCACTTCCGCTATGGCGACAACTCAGGTGTCGGCATGGGTGAAGGCCAGGAAGGCAAGGGCGTCGGCAAAGGCCAAGGCGGCGAACAAGACGGCAAGCACGCCATGGAAGTCGACGTGACCATGGAAGAGCTCGCCGACATCCTCGGTGAAGAACTGAAACTCCCGCGCATCGATCCCAAAGGCGCCAGCAAGATCACCACGCTGCGCGACAAGTACACCGGCGTGCGCCCCGTCGGCCCCGCGAGTCTTCGCTCCTTCAAGCGCACCTACCGCGAAGCCCTCAAGCGCCAACTCGCCATGGGTCTCTACGACCCCGAGAATCCGATCATCATTCCCATCAAGGCGGACCTGCGCTTCCGCAGTTGGAATGAAGTCAAGAAGCCCCAGAGCAACGCCGCCATCATCTACATGATGGATGTGAGCGGCAGCATGGGCGACGAACAGAAAGAACTCGTCCGCCTCGAAGCTTTCTGGATCGACACCTGGCTGCGCCGCAACTACGAAGGCATCGAAAGCCGCTACATCGTGCACGATGTGAAAGCGGCGGAAGTCGACAAGAAGACTTTCTTCAACATCCGCGAAGACGGCGGCACGCGCATCAGCAGCGCGCTGCAAACCTGCAAAGAACTGCTCGAAGCCCATTACGACCCACACGAGTGGAACATCTACCTCTTCCACTTCAGCGACGGCGACAACAGCAGCGACAGCGACAACCGCCTCTGCGTCAAGATGCTCAAGGAAGACCTCCTCCCGCGCTGCAACCAGTTCGGTTACTGCCAGGTCGCCAGCGCCTACGGCAGCGGCTCCTTCCACAGCGTGCTCAACGAAGCCTTCCCCACCGGCGAAGCCGACGAGCGCGGCCCCAAACTCGTCCTCAGCAAAGTCGGCGGCAAAGACGACGTGCTCGAGAGCCTGCGGACGTTCTTCAAGGCTGGACGCTGAGTTTTCGCGGGGGGAAGTTCGCTATCGGGCGTGTCGCATAACTTGCAGCGCATGCCGTCGCCGTCGATCTCGTGCATTTACACGCGAACTTCGCACCATGGCCCATACCCGCCATGGCATTCAACCACCCCACGCGTCCGCAATCAACTGTGCGGCGCAAAGTGAGCATGCCGCGACAAATTGCCTGGACTCCTCAGCGGCAATGCGCACAATGCACCGGAATGACAGGGCGGTTATCGCCTGCTGCAAGGGGTTCTCCATGTCAATGTGTCATCTGTGGTGTCGCTTCGCGCTACTTGCTCTGCTCGTTGCACGCATCCTCGTGCACCCTGCCCACGCCCAGTGCGGCGCGTGGGACAACCGCTTCAGTCTCGCTAATGGCCTGAACCAATCGGCGAACATAGTCGCATGGGATCCTGACGGTGCGGGGCCGCGCCCCGAGCGACTTCTCGCTTCCGGCACTCCGGGATTGGCACGCTTCTCAACGACAGCGTCTGTGATCGAGTGGACCGGCCGAGACTGGGTGGAATTCGCTCAACCTCGCAATGCAACAAGTCCCGTCAGCGCCACACTGCGCGTGGTGGACGACGACGACCCGCAAACGCCCGCAGAGTTGTTCATCGTGGGCAGCTTCACCACAGTTGACGGCATTCCCGCTCGCGGCATCGCACGTCGCGTGGGGAATACGTGGGTTGCCTTGGGAAACGGAATGCCGTCTGTCAACAATCTCATCCGCTGGGATCCCGACGGCTCAGGGCCCGCGCCAGCCGAATTGGTTGTCGGCGGCATGTTCACCATCGACAACAACATCACGTACAACCGCGTCGCTCGCTGGAATGGCACGACATGGTCTCCCATGAATGCTGGCTTCACCAACGACTCGAACGCTTCGGTCAGCCGACTGTTTCTGTTTGACTTCGACGCCCAAGGTCCGGAGGCCCCGCGTCTCATCGCGGCGGGTCGCTTTTTCAGTAGCGGCACGACAACCGTCAATAGCATCGCCTCGTGGAATGGCGATCGTTGGGAACCCATCGGCAACGGCTTTCGCACGTCTTCAACGTCCGTACCGGCATCCGTCAGCGCGATCACCGACTGGGACTTTGACGGCCCGGGCCCCCTTCCCTCGCAGTTGATCGTCGGCGGCGACATGACTCTCTCGGGAACGACTCCACTCGTGGGCTTTGCACGCTGGACAGGAAGCGAGTGGATTGCTGGCCCCTCACCAACCAGCGTCGGTGTCGGATCATTCGTGAAAATGGACCTCGACGGGCCGGGCCCCGCCGGACCGACACTCTTTGCCGGACAGTTCGAAGCCAGCACGAGTTTTGGCACTCGCATCCTGCGCTTGACCGGGTCCAGTTGGACGACAGCAGTCGGTTTGTCATGCGGTTCGTTGCCCGGATGCGCGATCTCGGTGACCGACTGGGATCATGATGGTTCGGCGCTCACACCGCGTCGCATCGTCGGGGCCGGTCTGTTTCTGGGCGAGAGTCCGAGTGGCCAGTCTCGCACACGACTGCTGCTCTGGGATGGCACATCCGCCACTACCTCAGCGTTCGGCTATGGTCTGGCAACTGGGGCGGTCGCTCCCTTCTCCTTTGCCGTTGGGCGTTCAGTCACGGCGATGGATGTAGACGGCCCCGGTCCGGCAACGCCCACCATTTTCACGACGGGCAACTTCCTGCGAGGCGGCACGGGCCCTCAGGCGTATGCAGTGGCGCAGTTCAAGGATGGCGACTGGCTGCCCGCCGCTCCGTTTCCAAACTCGGGCCAGCAGTCGTCGATCACGCTCTCAACGCAGTGGGACAGGGATGGCGACGGCCCGCTTTTGCCAGTTCTTCTTACCGCCTTCCCAGGCAGCGGCTCTGCAGGTTCCCTTGGGACCGTGACGATGCACACACCCGGCAACTACAGCTTGCTGATGTCGGTTGATGCCAATGGACTTCTCACATGGGATACCGATGGATCCGGTCCCGATCCCACCGATCTATTCATCGCCGCTGGACGGTTCAACTCGGCCACGGGCGAGGTCTGGCAGTATCGAACATCCCCCACGCGCCTCGGAGGAGTCTTCAACGCGCCAGTGCTGGCGGTAGGCCTGTGGGATGCCGACAGTGCCGGACCGCTGCCAACACGGCTGGTTGTAGGCGGCCGGTTCACCTCCGTCGCAGGCGTGCCGATGAACGGACTTGCCATGTGGGATGGCTCAGCTTGGCAACCGATTGGCGATGGCATCACGACACCTTCGCCGCAGCCAGAATCGCCCTTCATCGGGGCTCTGCTCACCCACGACTTCGACGGCCCTGGTCCCAACGGCGCTGAACTGGTCGTGGCTGGCGCGTTCACTCGCGCGGGCATCACGCCTGTCAAGAACATCGCCGCGTGGAACGGACAGACGTGGCGAGACGTCGGTGGCGGCTTCACACGCATCACCAACCTTGGATACCAGACCACCACGCTCACGACCGTCGACTTGGATGGGCCCGGACCGCGCACTGAAGCGTTAGTCGTGACCGGTCCTATCACCACCTTCGGTACGACGCCTGGAAGAGCCATCGCCGTCTTCGAAAATCAGACATGGACACCACTGATAGGCAACATCAGCTTCACGCCGGAAGTGAACGACACGGAGACCTGGGATCCCGACGGCCCAGGACCGCTGCATCCGCTTCTCGTCGTCAGTGGCGCAGTCTCAGCAGCCACGCCATTCCGCACAGACGCCGTCGCCATTTGGAACACGCATGCGCCGCAGTTCACGCAGCAACCCGGGAACACGACCGTCGATGGCGGGCAAGTCATTCGACTTGTGGCCGGTGTCGACTGTCCGCAGCCAGTCAGCTTCACTTGGACGCGCGATGGCGTGCCGCTCACCAACGGCTTCACGCCCGCCGGCTCTCTGGTGGAGGGCGCTGACTTCAGAATTCTCCAGATCAGCAACGCAACCGCACTAGAGCGCGGGACCTACGTGTTGACCGCCGCCAGCGCGTGCGGCCTCTCCACATCGCAGGCGGTGACCGTGAACGTCACCATCTGCGACTCCATCGACTTCAACAACAACCAGGTCTTCCCCGAAGACCAAGACGTCATCGACTTCTTCAACGTCCTCAGCGGCGGCCCATGCTCGCCCGGCAACACCTGCAACGACATCGACTTCAACAACAACGGTGTCTTTCCCGAAGAGCAGGACATCATCGACTTCTTCAACGTGCTCGCAGGGGCTGAGTGCGTGTGATGTCTTCCGACATCGCTCACGCGCTCGCTCGGTCCCTCATCAAGCACATTGCCACGCGACGCGTGCTCATGCCGCGCTCACTGCGACCGTACAGACGCGGAAAACCAGGCATCGCTTCGTCCCCAGCACCGCCACAGGCGGGATTCTCGGCACATCGCAGACGCGCAAAGATCCTACAAAGACGATCGGAATTCCCACGCCCCCGGACCGCCGCTTGACGGGCCCGTTAAACTTTCACACACTGAAAGGGCACATTCCGTCATGCAGACGCTCACCGCCGCCATTGCTCTTCTCGCTGGTCAGGCCGCCCTCGCCCAGTGCGAGCCCTTCTGGCAGCCCGGCGAGGGGCTGCCCGGATTCACAGGCCGCATCTGGGGCGTCGCCGAGTGGGACCGCGACGGCGCAGGCCCGCTGCCGCGTGAGATCATCTTCGCGGGCACGCCGACGTGGGCCGGCAACGTCGCGGGCAATGTCATCGCGTGGGAACCGGTCGCCAACACCTGGCGCGTGGTCCTCGAGGCCCCCTTCGGCGCCGACGCCGTCCACGTGAGCGCCGACAACCGCCTCTGGGTCTCTGAGTTCTCCAGCGCCACCTCGCACATGCGCGTCCTGCGTCGCATCGCGCCCGACGGCACGATCGACGTCAACGCGACCGCATCAGGCAACATCGGTCCCATCAGTTTCGCCAACCTGCCTGACGGCTCGCTCGTTGTCGCGCTTTCGCGTCGGCAGCCAACCAACGGCGGATTCGTCGCTGCCATCGCCGGCCGCGCCATGACGGTCGGCCGCTTTACGGGCGGACCCGTGTGGGAGCCCATGCCCGGCAGCACGGGTGAAGCATCTGCGCTCCTCGTGCGTCCCAATGGCGATCTCATCCTCGCCGCCAGCAACATGTCGGGCGCGGCGCTTGCCACGCTCAATCCGCTCTCGCGCTGGGACGGCACCACCTGGGTTCCCTTCGCCACCGCCACCGCTCCACCGCTGCGGCCGCTTCGCATCTTCCGCCTGCGCAATTTGCCCGACGGCAGCATGCTCATGTCAGGCAACTTCATCGCCGTCGATGGTGTCGCCTGCCAGGGCGCAGCCCGCTGGGACGGCCAGCAGTGGTTCCCTGTCGGCAACCAGACCATGCCTTACGTTGAAGTCGCTCCCGATGGAACCATCTTCGGCCGCGATGACGGAGCCCTCAACTATCGCCTCGTCGCCAATCAGTGGGTCGCACTTCCCGCCACCGCGACTGAGCCGCCCTTCAACCGGGCCGAGATGATTCACGCCCCCGCGATCTTCCCATCTTCGCTGGGCGTGGTCGCCACGGGCATGAGCTGGCTGAACAACGCACGCGTTGACGGCCTGGTGATCTTCAATAGCCAAGGCGCCATCACGCCGGGCCCGGTTTCCAACGATGCCACCTTCGGCGACATCACCGCCATGACGCAGTTGCGCAGCGGCACCATCGTCGCGGGCATGTTCTACGCCGACACGACCACCCCCGGCGGCTTCCGCCTCTGTCGCCGCGTCGACGACCGCTGGCTCCCCCTGACCACCGCGCTGGATGAACGCATCGAGGACATCATCGAGTTGCCCAACGGCGACCTCATCGTGGCGGGTGCATTCAACAGTTCCAACGGCCAGCCGTTGCGCCGCGTGGCCCGCTGGGACGGCACCCGCTGGCACGCTGTCGGAGCAGGGCCCGACGCCGTCCAGATCTTCCACATCGCCCGCAGCGCCGACGGTGATCTGATCGCCGCCGGCACCTTCTCCAACGCCGACGTCGCTCTGTACAACGGCGCAGCGATCTGGCAGGGGCAGGAGTGGTCGCTCCTCAATCTCGACGTCACCCACGGCAACGCATACGTCAACGCCCTGAACACACTGCCCGACGGCACCATCGGCATCGGCGGAGACTTCGATATCGACGCCGACTCCGGCGCGTTTGCCATCTGGAATGGCGATCAGATCGTGCAACTGGGCAGCGGCATCATGGGCCGCGTCGATTCCTTCACCACCACGCCCACGGGCGAGCTGCTTCTCATCGGCTGGGTCGCTCCCGCTGGGAATGCCGCCAGCCCGGTGAGCACCGCTCGCTGGAACGGCTCGTCGTGGCAGTTTGACGACGCTCTCGCACTGACGGGCTCACGCTTCGCCGCGTACCTCCCGGACGGCGGTCTGGTGACTGCCCAAGAAACCTCCATCCGCATCGACGCCGGCTTCGTGGGCAGCACCATCACGCGCGGCAGCAGCAAAAACGCCATCGAGGAAGCTCTGGTCACGCCCGAGGGCGACATCGTCGTCGCGGGCCGCTTCACGGGCGTGCGCAACATCACCGGCCCCACGCTCCCATCCATCAACTTCGCCCGCTTCGCTCCGCCCGCCCCCTGCCGCTGCGACTCCATCGACTTCCTGCGCGACGGCGTCTATCCCGACGACCTCGACGTGATCACCTTCCTGTCCGTGCTCGCTGGCGCGCCCTGCGATCCCGCCTACACCTGCGGCGACATCGACTTCAACAACGACCAGGTCTTCCCCGATGTGCAGGACGTGATCGACTTCTTCAACGTCCTCGCAGGCGGTCCCTGCCCGTCGTAACGGCCGCGCGCACGAACAACCCTCATCGCAGTTCGGAGCCGCAACGTCTCCACGAGATCGCTCCATCTCGACGCGCTTTGCGCAGTCAGCACATCACCGCATCGGTGACGCGCGCCCTTACCGCATGATCCAACGCTGCTCAATCACCGGCAGGCTCTCAGCACCCGTCGGCTTGGTCTCGCCCAGCGGCTGGAACCGCAGCATCAGCGTCTTGCGCAGCGTCACGCGCTTCTTGCCCTTGGTCTGCGGGTCATACGCGTCAATCGTCCGCGTCTCGCCGCTGAAGCCGTTGCCGAACACTTCAATGGCCCGCACGTGCGGCGTGTTCACAGGCCACACGACCAGGCCTTCCTTCGCGTTCTCTTCGCCCTGCAGCAGCGTGCCGACGATGTTGATCTGATCATCCAGCAGCGGGTTCTCGAGCAGTTCAAGAATCTTCGCCGTCACCGCCGCAGGCACATCGCGCCCGCTGCGCTTGAGTTCACCTTCGTCATTGGCCATCTCAAAGCTGGGCGTGAACAGCAGATCGGTGTCGCTGGTGTTCACCACCTTGTACGTCATGTAGTAGTACAGCCGGCTCTGCCCGTCGTGCTCCACGCGCGTCACGCGCAGCGGGCCGGGCGTCACCGTCAGTTGCCACCGGCGCGGCACCGGATCAGGCTCAGGAGCGGCAACCGCCGTCGGCGTCGCGGGACCAATCAGCCCGGCGGCGAACATCCCGGCGCCAAAGCCGACACACAGACCAAACCCGATGAGCGCCGTACGCATGTTCATGGAGGTACCTCGTGACAAATGGGGACGAAGGGAAGTCTAGGGGGGAAGGAGAGCGGGCAGCGGAGGCCTGCGAGCGGGCAAGGGGCGGACGGTTGCACCTTTGGTCGCCGGGTTCGAACCTGCAATCTGCCAGATTGAACCTTTGCGCTCCGCGTTTGCACCTGCAATCTGCCAGATTGAACCTTCGTGCTCCGCGTTTGCACCTGCAATCTGCCAGATTGAACCTTCGTGCTCCGCGTTTGCACCTGCAATCTGCCAGATTGAACCTTCGCGCTCCGCGTTTGCACCCGCAATCTCTCCACGCACGCCCCGACCACCGCACAACGAAACACGAAAAGCGCAAACCCTGGTACGAACACCCACCTTCTCCGTCCTCATTTTCGCTTTTCGCTTCGCACTTTATCGCTCTCTCCCCTCCCCCTACCCTCCCTCGTTGACCGCCGCTCCTCCCCAACCCCGGTCGTTGGAAGGCGATGGGCCTGACCCGCAGCGACCCGCGCCCGTCCTCCCCGCGCTCCCCCCGCATATCCGGGTCGTTCGCGGCGAACCCGCGCTCGCTCTGCCCATCGCGCGTCGGCTGGTCTCGCAGGCCAACCCCGATATCGACGACGCCGCCCGCCGTCTGGTCGCCAGCGCGCCCGCTCACAACATCAGTCTCGCCAATACCTTCGCCACCGTTGACCATGACGGGCCCCCCGCCGTGTCCGACCCTGGCGCTGGTTCGCTCCGCGTCCGCCAAACCTGCCTCGCCGTGCTGGGCGCGGGCCGCACCGCCATGATGTTCATCAGCGAGCCGCTGCGCGTCGGCGACTGGGGCGGCTCCGAACTTGCCTTCGCCGAACGCGTCCATGTCGTGAACGCCTGCTGCGACATGCTCGCCCGCGAGCACGCGAACGAAGTCGCGCTGGCCCAGGCTCTGCCCGACCCCGACGAACGCTACGCCACGCGCGTCTTCGACGCCGCCGGCTTCCGCAGTGTCGGCACGCTCAAGTACATGCGCCGCCTGCCCAAGCCGCACGACAAGAAACTCAGTCTGGGCAATGACCTGTCGCAGTACGACAAGTTTCCACAAGGTGTCCACGTGCAAAGCCTGTCGCAGATCGCGCCCCACCTGCGCGACGAGCATTGCATCCGCGCCATGGACGCCAGTTACGAGTCCACGCTCGACTGCCCCGAGCTCTGCGGCCTGCGCGAGACGCGCGACATTCTCGCCAGCCACAAGAGCACCGGCCAGCATGATCCCAACCTGTGGTGGATCATCTACTACAACAACGAGCCCTTGGGTTGCGCGTTTTTCTCGCCGTGTGCCGAACAGCGCACGTGCGAACTGGTCTACCTCGGTCTGGGGCCGCCGCTTCGTGGCAAGGGCCTCGCTCGCCTGCTGTTGGGGCACGGCATCGCCGAAACCAACCGCATCAACAGCGTCTGGTCCATGTCGTGCGCGGTGGATGAACGCAACGCGCCCGCACTCAAGCTCTATGAGAGCATGCACTTCCGTGCGTTCGCGCGGCGCCGTGCGCTGGTGCGCCGCCTGCACGCATGAGCACACGCCCTCGTGCGTGAAGTCAAGAGCCCACAACATGTGTGAAGTCGCAAGTGTCCGTCACTGCGCGGACTGCGCATCTTGTCCACATCCAGTGCAGTTTTACACAGCCTTTGCGCTGCGCACATGAACAACACGTGGAGAAGAATTTTTCGATCGCGCAAGTGTCGCAAATCAAAGCGCTCACGTGTCGGTCCCTGTCGACAACTGTGATGTGCCGTTGCATGTGCGCGGAATCTCGTTAAAGTGTCCTCTCCGCGAACGCGACGACTTGCATGAAGCGAGCCGCGTTCGTGTCGTCTGACCGGCCATGGATCGGCCGCCCTGTCAAACTGTGTGCGCCTGGCGACGTTCGCGCGATGCTTCGCATCGTTTGCGTTCCCGGTCTTGTGCGTCTGTCCTTCCGCTTGCGGTCTTGCACCGCACGCGACGGCGATGTTCTTGACCTGTGACGTTTGTCGTCCGGCAGCGCGGCTGACAGGTCGTGGAAAGGAATCCGGGCAAGGAAGTTCCCTCGTGGTGGAACGCGGTCGCGGCCTTTGCGCGCTCGCGTGAGTCGTCTCGCCCAAGCGACTCACCACGGCCCTGGCCGACCAGTCGGCGATTGCACTGGTTGTGAAAGGACGCTCGCTGTGTCGATCGACAGGATGCCCTTGCGTGCCACGTCGCTGCTCACTCCTCCGGACCGCGCGCCCGCGGACCACGCGACCAACACGCTCCGCGATTCACACACGACACCGCCTGATCCCCGGGCCGCTGTTCCCGGGCGCTCGATGCAGGGCCGCATCGAGCGCAGCGAGGGAGGTCTTTCGCGAAGCGACACAGTCCAACTTCGCAGCGAGGGAGGTCTCTCGCGCAGCGACGCAGTCCAACTTCGCAGCGAGGGAGGTCTCTCGCGCAGCGACGCAGTCCAACTGCGCAGCGAAGCAGGCCGTCGCGACGACTCCCCCACTCGCGCCGATGCCGCGCCCTTTGCGCGAGCGACGCCCCTGCCCGCGCCCGCTGCCGACGCCAGCGACATGCAGCACGTGCTGCGCCGCCTGAGCGACGAAGTGGGCGAAGAGCAGTTCGAGCGTTACTTCCTGGGCCAGACGCGCCTGGCTATGCGCGACAACGCCGCCCTGCACGTCACCGTGACCAGCAGCTATCTCGCGCAGATGCTCGAGCGCCGCTTTGGTGAAGCCCTCCGTCGCGCCACCGGCGCGCAGTCGCTGAAGTTCGATATTGATCGCAGCGTCTTCACGCCGCGCGTGAACGGCACGACGAACGGCACAAGTGCAGCCCCGCAGCCCGCGCAGGCTCCCCGCCTTGCACGCTCGTACAACTTCCGCGCGTCGCTTGAAGACTTCCTCGTCGGCGCAAGCAACCGCGTCGCCTACACCGCCGTGCGCCGCATGGCTGAAGATGACGAACCGGTCTCGCACGTCTTCCTCCACGGCGCGTGCGGGCTTGGCAAGACGCACCTCTTGCAAGGCGCGTGCGCTCTCTTCCAGCAGCGCAACCCGCGCGGCGTCATTCGCTACGTCACAGGCGAGCAGTTCACCAACGAATTCATCGCCGCCGTCCGCGCCAACAAGGTCGACGGCTTCCGCAAGACCTACCGCGGCGTGGACCTGCTCTGCATCGATGACGTGCACTTCCTCAGCAACAAGGATGCGACACAAACCGAATTGCTGCACACCTTCGATGCCATCGGACTCGCGGGTGCCCGCGTGATTCTCGCCAGCGACGAGCACCCGCGCGAGATCGTCAAGATCTCCGACAAACTCACCAGCCGCTTCCTCAGCGGCGCGGTCGTCAAGATCGATTCGCCCGATCCCGTCCTGCGTCGCCAACTCATCGGGCACCTGGCTCGCAAGAAGGGCATCACGCTCGAGACCGACGCGCTCGAACTGCTCGCCACGCGCAGCGCCCGCGCCGTTGGCAGCCTGGGCGGCTTTGGCGGCAGCGTCCGCGAGATCGAAGGCCTGCTCAATCAGGTCGAAGCTATCGCCCGCCTGCTTCCAGACGACTCGGCAGGCTCGGCTGGCCGCGTCGGTGCCGGCACCGTGCGCCGCGCCCTCGGTATCGACGAACAGTCCGCCGCAGCCGTCAACACCGCCGGCATGCCGCGCCGCCCGATTCCCGTTTCACACATCGTGGAGCACGTCTGCCAGGCACTCGCGGTCGATCCCACCGAGTTCGCCGGCAAGGGCCGCCACAAGCGCGTCGTCTTCGCTCGCTCCGTCGCCGCCGTGCTCGCACGTCAACTCACGACGCAGAGCTTCCCCGAAATCGCCCGCGCCATGGGCCGCGGCAATCACTCCACCATCATCACCGCCCAGCGCCGCCTGCAGCGCGAACTGGAAAGCAAACCGCACCAACTTCTCGAGTCCGATGTCGCCCCGATGCACCCCGGGCTTACCCTGAACGAACTCTTAACCACCATCGCCAAGACGATCCGGCAGTCCGCTCGCTAGGAATCTGTTTGCACATTTATCCTCCCTAGCAAACAACTTGTGCCCAACTGTCGTCTCTCCGAACATGCTTGGTAACTGATTATCGGTAATTGGCAACCTTTTGCCGCTTTGCCCTTGCAATTCCAACACGCTTCGTTCATACTACCGCCGCTGATTTTTCTCAGCCTCCCTCCTCGGGTGGCATGCCGGACCCCCCTCACAGGCATGTCACCCACTTTCGGAATGTGTGCTGGCTACAGCCAGCGAGAGACCTATCGCGCTCGCGTGTGAAAAATCACAGCGAGCGTTCTTCGTTTTTGGTCTTCTCGCCTTCTTAAGCCGCCGATCCGAGTGACGCAAGCAACGCCACCAGCGCACGCACGCGCTTGGCCAGATCTGCCAGTTCATGCGGCGAGCAATGCCCACGTGTGTACAGCGTCACGCCGCGGTCGCTCAGCAGGCATCCAGACTTGAGCGGCATGTGCGTGAACCACGCGCGGATCGCCGGCGTGAGCAGCACCCGCGCACGTGCGGCATCGATCGCACGAAGCACGCACCGTTCGTCGAGCTGCGCGTCGCCACTCGTGAAGATGTCGGGGTCGCCCCGTGATCCGAACGTCATCATGCTGCGATCGCGTACGTGCAGTTGCGGCAAGCCGCGCACGCTTGTGGTGCACGCCAAAGTGTGAACGTACGTGTTGTCGCCGCCGTCGGGCTCGCTGTGCGTCCACGCGTGCTCCACAAGCGTCACTGCGACCGGCTGCCCGCCTTGCTCATCGTCAATCGCCATCCAGCGAATGCCATCGGCACCGGTCTCGAAGTAATCAATCGTGACCAGCCCGCCCCACCGCTCGCGGCGTTCGGTGCGAGACTCAATCTCGCGCATGCTGCTGCTTGTCACAAACGCCTGCCGCGCCACGCGCCGCTGCTCGCGCCGCTTGGATGACCGCACAGCCAGAAACACGACGAAGACGCCAAAGAAGATGAAAAGAGGAATGGCGATCATGGCTGACGCAACCGGGCATCAAGACTCACTTGCTGATCGCCGCACGAATCTTTGCAAGCTGCTCCAGCAATCTCGGCACGCTGTCCAGCTCCAGCATCGTGCTCGCATCGCTCAGCGCCGTCTTTGGGGTCGGGTGGCACTCGATAAACACCGCATCCACGCCCGCCGCGACCGCCGCCTTCGCGAGCAGCGGCGCACGCTCAGGCCGCCCGCCCGTTTGTTCGCCCGCACCAGGGAGCTGCGTGCTATGCGTCGCATCAAAGCACACCGCAGGCGGCGTGAGTGCGATGGACTTGAGCTCCATCATGTCGCCCAGGCCCAGAAAGTCGTTCACCAGCCGCCCATAGCCAAACGTCGTGCCGCGCTCGGTCAGCATGATGTTCGTACACCCCGCCTGCACGAGCTTCTTCACGGGCTGGGCCATTTCGTGGGGCGCGAGGAACTGGCCCTTCTTTACGTTCACGGCTCGGTTGTGCTGCTTGGCCGCGGAACCCGCCGCCACGAGCAGATCTGTCTGCCGGCACAAGAACGCGGGAATCTGCAGCAGGTCCACCGCCTTCGCAGCGGGGGCAGCGTGCCCCGGCTCGTGAATATCCGTCGTCGCCGGCACGCCCAGCGTTTCGCGAATCTGCGCGATCCACGCCAGCCCCTGCTCCAGCCCCGGCCCGCGCGGACTGGTGATCGACGAGCGATTCGCCTTGTCGTAACTGGCCTTGAAAACGTACTGCAAGCCGTACTGCTTGCACGCATCACGCAGCACCCGCCCGATCGACAGACCAAGATCAAGCGACTCCAGCACGCAAGGCCCCGCGATGATCGTGAGCGGAGCGGCGGACGAAACAGTGAGCGAACCAACGGTGCAGGATCGGGGCATGGGTGACAGTAGTGAGCAAGTGACGAAATGACGAAGTACCGAAGCAAAGACACTCCAGAACTGCGCTACGCAGATCCTCGTCTTTCCTTCGGTACTTTGTCTCTTGGGTACTTCGGTACTTCAGGCCTGTTCAGTTCGCCGCGCTCACACCATTACGCACCCGCAGCGTGCCATGCACCGTGATGTCCTGCGTTGCGCGGGCATCGCACAGTGGCTTGTTCAGGCTGTTGGGTTGATCAATCAAGTGCTTGAGGGTCACGCCGTCAAACATCTTGATGACCGCGGCCGCGGCGTTGTCCATGGTGCGGTGCAGCGGGCACAGGTTGGGGCCGTGATTGGGCAGACCCAGCGGACAGGTCGTGATGCGATTCAGGCTGCCGACCGTGTTGACGATTTCGAGCAGCGTGATGCTATCGGCCGGACGAGCCAGGCGGTAACCGCCGCCCACGCCGCGACGACCGGTGATCATGTTCGCCGCAGCCAGTTGCTGCAGCACCTTCGCGAGGTAATTCGTGGGCACCTTGGTCATGGCGGCGAGCGTGGTGGTGGGCACCAACTGATCAGGGGCCAGAGCGAGGCACGACATGGCGCGAAGGGCGTATTCCGTGGTTTGCGAAAACATGACAGACTCCGGAGGGCTTTCCCTCAAGGCTTCCAGATTCATGCATCGAACGAGTCAATGCACCTGCATTGGCTGGTTTCGCGAATCTTTCTCCGTGGATTTCACCTATTCGGATTTTCGTGTCATCACGGATCAATTGCCCGCACTTGTGCGGGGGTAGCGCAATTGACGTCCAATTGACAGATATTCTCGGACGATAGGTAGCCCGACGAAAATACCTGTCCTGCAAGCACTTACAAGCCACCCGAAGTTCTGACTGCGCGCGAAATAGCGACACGGCGCAGAGGCCACCAGCAGGCGCGACTCAGCGGCGCTTGACGCCCTTGATCATCATTTTGGGGGGCAGCTTCGTGGGAACGATGCCGCCGGGGAACTTGGTGGGATCGACCGCTGCGGGGTTGGTCACCGCGGGGAGGACGGGTTTGCCGGTCTCCATGCGATTGACTTTTTGCTGCGCGGGCGGCTGCGGCGCCGGTGCGCTGCCGGGGGCCTGCACCACCGTCAGACCACCTTGCGGGCGACCGTTGCTGGGGACGCGGAAGCCATCCGGCGGCGTGTTTCGCGGCTCGAAATCGGGATATTCGAGCTTGGGCACTTCGGCGTTGATGAGCAGTTCGATATTGGTGAGCAGTTCGCCTTGCTCGGGCGTGACAAAGCTCCACGCCACGCCATCGCGGCCCGCGCGGGCGGTGCGACCGATGCGGTGGACGTAGACCTCGGGGTCTTCGGGCAGGTCAAAGTTGATGACGTGCGTGATGCCTTCGACGTCGATGCCGCGTGAGGCGAGATCGCTGGCGACCAGCACTGTGAGCTTGCCGCCACGGAGCTGGTCCATGGTCTTGTTGCGCTTGCTCTGGCTCATGTCGCCGTGGATGGCGCGAGCTTCGATGCCGCGAGCGGAGAGGCCTTCGGCGATTTCGTCGACGTGGCGCTTGAGGCGACAGAAGACGACGGTGAGGGCGGGCTCTTCGTGGCGGAGCAGGTGCAGAAGAAGGCGCTTCTTGTCCCAGTGATTGACAGGCAAGTAGAACTGCTTGACCATATTGACGGTCAGGCTGCCTGAGTGCACGATGATCTTCTTGGCATCGGGCTTCATGTGGGTGCGAGCCAGCCGCTCGATGTCGGGGCTGATGGTCGCGCTCACGAGCACGGTCTGGTGATCCTGCTTGATGCCGTTGAGGATCTTCTTGATGTCGTCGCGGAAGCCGATGTCGAGCATGCGATCGACTTCGTCGAGGACGACGTGCTTGACGTTCTTGAAGTGGATGTGCCCGCGTTCGAGCATGTCCATGATGCGGCCGGGCGTGCCGACGATGATCTGGCAGCCCTTTTCGAGCTTGCTGGCCTGGGCTTGAATGCCTTGGCCGCCGTAGACCGTCACGGCGCGTATAGGCGTGAAGCGGCCGATGTCTTCGATTTCGCCCGTGATCTGAATCGCGAGTTCGCGCGTGGGAGCGAGGACGAGGGCCTGGAAGGGCACGTCGCGCTCGAGTTGGCAGAGCAGGGGGATGCCGAAGGCGGCGGTCTTGCCGGTGCCGGTGCGGGCCTGGCCAATGACATCGCCACCCGCCATGATCGCGGGCAGGAGGCCGGCCTGCGTCTTGGTGGGGTACTTGAAGCCGCAGGCTTCGATGCCCTTCATGACGCTGTTGCGCAGGCCGAGGTCGGCGAAGGTCTTGGTGGTATCGAAGGTGTCGGACTGGTCGCCGTCACCTGCGGTCTTGCGGGGGCCGCCATCCGCTTCGACATCGCCAAAGTGCTCGGCAGGCGGGAGGTCGCTGTCGTTGACGGGCGCGGTGCGCTGCGGGCTGGTGTCGCTGGCGGCGTCCTGGCGGGGCTGGTCGGCGGTGGGTTCGGGAGTGTCGTGGAAGAGAATGTCGAGGTGATCCATGGCGAGTGGCTGGGGAAGAAGGATGGGCTGATTGCACTCGGTCGCGTGCGGATCTTGCGGACCGCTCGCGGAGCGAGAGAGAGATTGCGTGGGCACGGGCGGCACGTCCAATCAGTTGCAGACTAACGACTTACAGCGGAACGTTCCCGGCACTCGGCATAGGGCAACACGCACACCCCAGGCGGAAGGGGGGATGCACATTGCCGGACGCCGAATGCCGCTTCTCTATCTTTCGGGTCAATTGCATGCTCACGATGAAACTCGCGGCAGGCAGTCCCGGTTGAGAAACTGTCGGAGAATGGTAGGCCTGCGGCGCCGAGGGCAGTGCGGCGCGGCATTTGCAAGCGCCCGCGCCCTTTGCGCTTGCGCAAACAGGCGAGATGCGCTATATTGGCGATTCCCGCCGCCCCGATACGGTGTGGACAAATCCTTCCGGCCCACTGACGATCTGCACACATGCCCACCGCGACCGACAAACGCCCCGTGAAGAAGCCGCGCGCGCCCAAGAACGCCAAGCCGGCGACGGAGGCCAGCAATCCCCCTGCGGTCGCGCAGAAGGTGCCGAACCCGCCCAAGAAAACGAACTCCGTGGTGGAAGCCCGACCGGCGACTGTCGAAGCCACGCTGACCAAGCCCGACAAGAACACGATCGTGGTTTCACGAGGCGGTTACACGGCGAAGGCGCACATCGGTGATTGCCGGGAAATTCTGCCGAGCCTTGAAGCGGTGCGCACGAGTCAGGTGAGTCTGGTCTTTGCCGATCCGCCCTTCAACTGGAATCGCGCGTATGACCGCTGGGACGACAAGATGCCCGAGCGCGAGTACATCGATTTCACGTATGCGTGGATCAATCACTGCGTGCAGGCGCTGCGGCCTGGCGGCAGTCTGTGGATCAACATTCCTGATGACTGGGCGGCGGAGATCACGGCGTTTCTCAAGGGCCGGTTTGACGGCACGCCCGGTGTGCCCAAGCTGAACGCGCGGATGCACATGGAGAACTGGTGCATCTGGCATTACCGCTTCGGACAGAACACGACCAAGCGGTTCATCAACAGCAAGGTGCATGCGCTGCACTTTGTGAAGGAGGGTGCCGCGCCGACGTGGAACCCGGATGAAGTGCTGGAGCAGAGCGATCGCGCGGCGATTTACGATGATCCGCGCACGCAGAGCAAGAAGGACGGCATGCCGCCGGGCTTGCGCGTGCCGATGGATGTGTGGTACGGGCAGTTCTGGGGACGCGTGCAAGGCAACAACAAAGAACGGCGCGGCTACCACGACAACCAGTTGCCTGAGGTGTATCTGGAACGTGTGATTCGTGCGTGCAGCAACGAGGGCGAATTGGTGATGGATCCGTTCCTGGGCAGCGGCACCACAGGCGTGGTTGCGCTGGCGCTGCGACGGAACTTCATCGGGACGGAGTTCAGCCCGGAGAACGCGAAGAGCGCGTGCGAGCGGATCAAGATGGGGCCGTATCGCGTGCTGGGGCAACTCAAGGGTGCGAGCACGGCGATTTTTGAACATCGGCGCAAGAGCGAGCGCTGACGCGTCGCCTCAGCGAATTGTTCGTGGCGGTGTGGCGGCTTCACTACAATCAAGTCTCGCATGACGCAAGCCGTCACTACCACGCCCATCACGCACACTGGCGAAGCCCCACCGGCGTCAGGCTTTTTCTCTCCGAAGGGCGAGCTGTACGGCGCGATCACTGCGGGTGTGCTGCTGCTGATTGGGTACATGCTGCACAGCGTCATGAAGTTGCCTTGGGCCGAAGGTTTTGTGTGGGCGAGTCTGGCGCTGGGCATGGTCTACGGCGTGCGGGCTGCATGGGGCGCGCTGCGCGAGGGCAAGTTTGACATTGATGTGCTCATGGTGATTGGTGCGGGACTGGCCGCGCTGATTGGCCACCCCGAAGAAGGCGCGCTGCTGCTGTTTCTGTTCACGCTGGCTGGCGCGCTCGAAGAGCTGGCGATGCAGCGCACGCTGCGCGAGGTGAATGCGCTGCACAAGCTGATGCCCAAAGGGGCGATGGTGCTTCGCGACGGCGCGTGGATTGAAACGACGGCGGAAAGCCTTGTCGTGGATGAAGTGGTGCGCATCCGTCCGGGCGAGGCGGTGCCGGTGGATTGTGTGGTCACGGTCGGCTCGTCGACGATCGATCAGTCGGCCATCACGGGCGAGAGCATGCCGCGTGATGTGACGGTCAGTGCCGAGCTTTTCGCGGGCACGATCAACGCGGACAACGTGCTGGAAGCACGCGTGCTGCGCCCCGCCAGCGAAAGCGGCGTGCAAAAGATCCTGCGACTGGTGACGCAGGCGCAAGGGCAGCGCGAGAACACGCAGCAACTGATCGACAAGATCAGCCAGCCGTACAGCATCAGCGTGATGGTCATCAGCCTTGCCGTCGCGCTGATATGGTGGCTGGGGTTCAAGGTGCCCCTCTTGGGCAATGACTCGCAGCCCGGTGCGATCTACACCGCCATCACGCTGCTCATCGTCGCATCGCCCTGCGCCCTCATCATCGCCACACCCACCGCCACGCTCGCGGCGATCGCTCGCGGAGCCCGCGGCGGCGTGCTGTTCAAGGGCGGCCAGGCTCTGTCTCGCCTCGCGAAGGTCGGCGCGATCTGCTTTGACAAGACAGGCACGCTCACGTTCGGTCGCCCGCGGTTGTACGAAGTCCATCCCGTCGCCTGGAGCGACGGCGATGAACTGCTCGCTCTGGCCGCAGGACTCGAGCAGGACTCCACGCATCCCATCGCGCAGGCGGTCATCGACGCCGCCAAGCAGCGCGGCATCACGCCTATCAAGCTTGACGGGGTTGACAATGTCATCGCGAAAGGTCTGGAAGGGACGCACAACGGCATGAAGGTGCGGCTGGGGCGCTACTCGTTCGTCGAGGAGTTCATACCCGTCTGCTTCCGCAATCGCACGCGCGATGTGCTGGCGAAGATCCAAGGTCGCGGGCACATCGCCGTGGTCATCGCCCGCCATCAGATCGATGACCCGGAGGCGGGCGAAGCGGCGGTGCTCATCATGGCTGACTCGGTGCGTCCCGGCGCGACGGAACTTGTGCCCTCGCTGCACGCTCTGGACGTGAAACCTCTGCGCATGCTGACGGGCGACAACAAGGCCACCGCTCAGCGCGTTGCGGAAAGTCTCAATCTTGATGCCTTCGACGCCGACCTGCTGCCTGCTGACAAACTACGCATCGTGGGCGAAATGGCGGACGCGGCCCACGCCCGCAAGCGGGTACTCGCGATGATCGGCGATGGCGTGAATGACGCGCCGGCGCTGGCTCGCGCGGACGTGGGCATGGCGATCGGCACCATCGGCACCGCCGCCGCGCTCGAGAGTGCGGATGTTGTGCTTCTGACCGACAGTCTGCAGACGGTGCCGTGGTCCATCAAGCTCGCGCGCCGCGCCCGCCAGACCATCCTCGCCAACCTCATTCTGGCCTTGTCGATCATCATCATCATGGCGATCGTCACGCTCATCGCCAGCCGGACGGAGCATCCCGTGCCGCTCTCCATCGGCGTTCTGGCTCACGAGGGCGGCACGGTGCTGGTAGTCCTCAACTCGCTGCGGCTGCTCACATTTCCCAAGGCGGTCGGTGCCCAGCCCCCAGTGAAAGATCCCGTCCGGGCCGGATCATGATCTCCCGAGCGACCTTTGGGGCACGCCCGAGAAGCTGCTGAAAGCACATCACAGGCTCGCG
>VYMG01000175.1_pt1 | contig 21841 bp, 18 predicted proteins | sample 5115261 | NCBI WGS metagenome assembly VYMG01 (sample SAMN12291781, study PRJNA351875) | freshwater metagenome | isolation source: freshwater lake | place: USA: Michigan, Wintergreen Lake | collected 2013-08-08
TTCATTTACGGTACTGACCTCAACCCAAACGACGAATGAATGTTATCGCATAGCCCCGTCGAAGGCAACAATAAGCATGGGCGGTTGTTTTATAGAAGGCAGAACAGTGACGACAGGACAACCCTATACGATGACAAGTCGTGTGGAAGATAATCAATTAATTCTTGATTATACGGCGGGCTTAGATGGAAAAACAGAGTTTAGACTCATCAATAGTATGGGTGAAATTGTTGGAGAGCCGATACAGCGAGTGGACATAGGCGGAGAACATCAATTGATATATTCATTGTCAAATTTGGCAAATGGAATATATATAGTTAATTTCCGCTCAGGATTTTATACAAAAAATGAATATATTATGTATGTACGGTAACATTTCATCTCTGAAATTCTTAATTTTTATCCCAACCCTATAAGGTTTTTGTAACCTTATAGGGTTACCATTACATTAGATTTATATCCCGTGCTCAATCATTTTAGCCAAGCCGGAAAATCTTCTTGTGCACTGCACACAGCAGCCCAAAAGACACGAAATGCAGATGCTGCGGATTCTGCTTCGATTTTTATAGTCAGCTCATTGAGTACTTCCACACCTTCAATACGTTGTGCCCGCAATGTATGTTCTCGTCTATAGAAATCACATTCAAGATAATAATGAGAAGCCGGCTTGAATGGTTGTAATTGCCATTGAAGTCGCTTACGAACAGCTCTTTCGGCAGCATCGGCAATTGTCTGTTTTGTTCGTGCTATAGGATAACAGATTGCAGCCGTAGAACCTAATACTTTTTTAGTAGAAACAAACTCAATCGAAGAACTTATTGCCGAACATTCTTCTTCCAAATCATCATTACCAACAATCAGCCCAACGGGAATATCATAACTGCCGAAGATGGCAGAATTCATGGTGATTTCACCAATTTCATTACCATTTAATCGTAAACGACAAATTGTGCTGCCAACATACGTATGGGCTAATAAACCATTGGGCGTTCCAGCTTTTGAGTGATAGCCAATCATAAATGCCATATCAATTTCATCATTGATTCCTTCTAGTTGACATAATGGTTTATTGGATGGGGAAGCGGGACCTATCACCAAGGAGGATCGCTCATGTAATTCTTCAAAGAGAACATTCCTCATTACGCCATGACCATCACCAACGATAAATTCTGCATCAGGAATAACACGTAAGCAACCTTCAATAGCTGCATTAATATCTTGAGTTAATAATTTCCGAGCTGCGGAGTATGTTTTCCCTTCGGGCATAAGTTGATCATGATGGACAACACCTGTGGCGCCTTCCATATCCGCTGCAATGAAAATAAGCATAAAGTAAAATTGTTAAATTTTTGAAAAATATTGTAGATAGTAAAATTAAAGCTCGCATCTCTCAAAAATGTAATCCACACTTTCTTTTAATGAAATACCACCATCAAATATCGCATTTAGTTCATCAAGAGGCATAACTTCTGTTATCTGTTCTGATTCTGCTAAGGTTTGGCGAAGTGGAATCTTTTCAGCCCATGTTTTCATAGCGCACGTTTGCACGCGAGAATATGCTTCTTCTCTTGTAAGACCACGTTTAACTAATTCTAACAAAATAGTTTGAGAAAAGACTAAGCCATAGGTTTTTTCAATATTGGCTTTCATATTTTCTGGGTAAACAAGCAATCTGTCAATCAGATTTATCGCCAAATGGAGCATATAATCCATGATGATAGTGCTGTCGGGGCATATCACACGTTCAACGCTGCTGTGTGAAATGTCACGTTCATGCCAAAGAGCATTATTTTCCAAAGCAGCCATAGCATTACTTCGAAGTAATCTTGCTAATCCCGTAAGCCTTTCAGAAACAATAGGATTACGTTTGTGAGGCATGGCTGAACTGCCTTTCTGCCCTTTGGAGAAAAACTCTTCGGCTTCAAGCACTTCCGAACGTTGTAAATGTCGCACTTCTATGGCAATTTTCTCTAATGATGATGCAATAATTGCTAAGGTTGAGAGAAATTCAGCATGGCGGTCTCTTTGAATTACTTGAGTCGAAACAGGGGCGGGAGTTAAGCCAAGTTTTTCACAAACATATTCTTCAACTTTTGGAGAAAGATGTTCGAATGTTCCAACGGCACCGGAAATCATGCCCGTAGAAATAATGGCATTGGCTTGTTCTAATCTTTTCAAATTGCGCAAAGATTCTTGATACCAGAGCGCAAGTTTTAACCCGAATGTTGTCGGCTCTGCATGAATGCCATGTGAACGCCCTACACATACGGTATAGCGAAATTCATTTGCTCGGCGGGCTAAGACTTCCGATAACTGTTTCAATTTTTTGTAAATAAGCTCACCGGCTTGTTTTAACTGAACTGCGAGAGCAGTGTCTAACACATCGGAGGAAGTCATGCCGAGGTGAATAAAACGTGAATTAGGTCCTACATATTCTGCAACATTGGTCAGAAATGCAATCACATCATGCTTCACAGTTTCTTCAATTTCTAAAATCTTTTGTACATCGAATTGAGCTTTTTCACGGATTTCTGTGACAGCATCGTTCGGAATGATGCCGAGTTTGGATTGGGCTTCACAAGCAAGTATTTCAATTTCCAACCAGATAGAGTATTTATTTTGTTCACTCCAAATTTTACCCATCTCGGGTCTTGTATAACGTTCAATCATAAAAATAAGATAAGAATTAACAAATGTTGTACAAAAATATCATTTCATTTTCGATTCATCATGAAAGAATCATTCGATTTCTTCTATAGGGAGAAAAGCATCCTCCGGGTCAATTTCGGATATTCTGCACACGGATTGATACGAGCATTTTTGGCAGGCATTGGGCTTTGGCGATACAGAAAATTCACCTTTGCCGATTTCTTCACAAAAATGACCACCTAACTCAACGGCTTGTTGTGCCACATCATTCAGATATGCGGAGTCATGTACTTTTATCCTGGAATAACCCGCAGCCACAATCAAATTTGCGCAATGTCCGGCAATCAGTGGCAATCTCACATATTTTTCTTTCTTTTCTTCGCGAGCAAAGGGGACATAATAGAGAGCACCCGAGGGAAAAGGTTGTTTTCCATATTTTGAGGCAATAATCTGATTTGCTGCTGCTATATATAGTGGTAATTGTAAAGAACGCAGAGTTGTAATGTCCTTATTCAATGGGGGATTGCCTGTTTTGTAATCGGTGACCAAGAACTCCACAGCATCATTATGTTCTTTAATTTCAATTCTATCAATCTTTCCTCTTAAAGTGAGTTTATCCGATAAAACCAAAGCTTGATTGCCCTTACCGGATTTGTTAAATTGCCCAAATGAATATTCAAATAAAGCGGGAATGAAGTCCCATCCAGCATGAATTTTTTGTAATTCATTTTCTAACCATACGAATAACTTTCCTTCAGCAACATCATCACCTAATAGCCGAGCGACTTCAATCGGGAAATAAGGATGATCAAATCGTAGTCTTTCAAGTTCCTCATGTGCAATGTTTTGTAATAATGAAGTATAATCATCTTTGAGGTGTTCAAGTAGATTCGATGGCGGCAACTCTTTTTGCAACGTTGAATAAAAACGATAGACAATAGTATGGAACAGATTACCGATATCCGGGCTGTTAAACCAAGAACTAACCGATTGTTTATCTTGCAAATAGAGAATATAAGCCGACAAAAATTTGAAAGGGCATTCATTGTATTGTTCTAAAGCAGAAACAGAAATAGGGGCTTTACTGCGTTTCAACAACTTCGCTGTAGTATCAGCAGATAACGTGGAATCGGTTATATCTTCGATTATGGTTTCAGTATGTATGCTTGATAATTGAAATTCTTGTTTTGAGGCGATTGAAGAATACCAAGCGGGGGGTTCTGCGTCAAAAATATCAGCTAATTCTTTGCATCTATTGTCATTACGTAATGTGCTGATACGCAAAACGGCATCCAAAAACGGGGAAGGGATAGTTTCGGCGTTTCCATCAGATTTTGGCAGAAAGATATGAATCTTCGGCTTTTCGCTACTTTCCAACGCATTTGAAAACCATTCAAAGAATTGCATTCTTTCAGAACGAATATGGCGTTCTTCGGATTGAGGCAATTCAAAACCCAGAAATTGTTCCGGTTTATAGGATTGAGGAAATTCTCCGTCAATCAATCCACAGACAATTGAAATTGGACTTGGTATGCCGCGTGTTTGTTCGGGTGAGGTGATCGTAACGCCATAGCCGTGTTTTTCTCGAATTTGGTATTTTGCCGCGTGCACGGAACTTTTTAGTCGAGAGAAATAATGAACAATTGAACGCTTTTTATGTGGGAAACGTTGGTTTTGAACAAAGCAAAACTCATTCAAAACATCAATGAAAGCCGCTAAAGCACGGGCATCTTTTTCTACTTCTTCTTCTAAAATGATATAATCAAGTTCGGAGATTCTGTTTTTTTTCAACAAGATATGTCGAAAAAGCATTTCAATGGCGTGACGAACTTGTAAACGATTAAGGATATTGTTCAGAACGATTTGTTGAAAATCCTGCGGTGATAATTGCTTATCGGGAATATCAATAATTTCGATGAGGAGCGCGATATCCTTCTTAGCTTTTTCCAATTGTGAAAGCTGTTTATTTCTTTGTTGTAACTCTGCTTCATCAACTAAACCTGCATCATTCCATCTATTTATTAATGCTGTTATTGCAAGTATTCTTTTGTCTATAATTTCTAACCATTGATTTGGATTGCGGAATCGCCTATAATCAGTAATCCGCAGCATCCTTGCTACTTCATCAATTGTTGCTGCCGACTCGCGTTGTTGCAAAGATATGGTTTCATGGTTAGAGTTATCCGATTGAAAAAATTGAAGATATGGGCTTGATAATGCTCTGCGAATATCGCGAACTCTCCATCCACGCAAACCGACATCAATAACGGAAAATAGTGCAGAAACCACAGGCGCTTTCGCTAAACCATAGCGGTCAGTGATATTAAGTGGTATTGCAAGTTTCTTGAAATATTCACGGAACAGAGGAGTGTAAATTTCCGGTTGCCGCACAGCAATCGTTATGTCTCCCGGTTGAATTTGCTCTTTAAGAATGTAATATCTTATTAATTTACCTATTGATTCTACTTCACTTACACGATCTTGAGTATGCCATACAGACACGAATTTAGAAAAGGACGAATTGTTTATGGGTCTTTCCGTATTAAATAACCATCGTCGTAAACAGGGGACAGGATCTAAATGTTGTGAATTGTGAATGGTTATGTTCTGTGAAGTTTGCTCAGACGAATATGTCGTATAACCGTGAAAAGTCAGCTGTGCAATCATTGTTTGAACATTACCGAATAATGGTCCGTTTTGTTCCGAAAATTCGACCGAAATGATAATCGGGTAGGTTTGTTGTGCCAGCGCACTCAAGAAAGCTGTTTCCGGCTGCGAAAACTCAGTAAATCCCGAAATATAGAGGAATAGATTATCGTCAAGCACGGATGCAAGATAATGTGGATTATTGCTCAGATATTCTGTAAGTCTGTTGGTAAGCGTAAATTCGTCGGAGATATTTTCTTGTAACTTCGATTCATAAAGTGTGTAGAGTGTAAGTATATCCGTTAGCTTTTTCTGCGCTAATTGGGAAGTGTCCTTTACTTTTTCCAGGTCTTGCACTAATTTTTCAGACGTGATTCCATCTTTTTTTAGTCCTTGCACCACATTCTTGAGGCGTTCTATGATTGGTAAAGAAAGATGTTCATCAGCAATGCGATAGTATAACAATTCGGATTGTTCAACAACTTCTTCAAAGAGTGCTAACTTGTATGCATCGCTTACTATATGAATGTTCACAAAATCGCTAATTGTTGCAGCCAAGTATTGCACAAACATTGCAAGAGTGAAAATAGGAGGTGATTTTACGGGCTTCTGTGATATGCTGTGCTGCGAACGTATCGTCTTCCTTTGCATCAAACGTTGAAGGCGTGCGGTCGGAACTATACGTAAACACTCGTCTGTTTTGTCGAATTTTGTGAGTGATTCTTGAAGATTAGCCGTAAAAGCAGCGTGATTGCAAAGTAAAAGTGCCATGACGAGATGTTCAATAAAAACTAATATTTAGAGAAATTTGTGATTCCAAATTACGGCAGACTTTTCTATTTGAGGAAAATTTTTTGCAAAAAAGTTTGGTAGAAACGATAAATTCCGTATTTTTGTGAACCGAAAATAATCGGGCGGTTAGCTCAGCTGGTCCAGAGCGCCTGCCTTACAAGCAGGATGTCGGGGGTTCAAATCCCTCACCGCCCACGCATTTAGCTCATGAAATTCATGGGCTTTTTCTTTTTAACACTTAAACACATACCAATGAAAATATCGTATAGTTTAGCAACCATCATCTTTTGGTTCAGTGTTTCAACAGCGGTGGCGCAGACTCCTGACTCATTAAAAACATTTACTTCCATTGAAGAAGCAGCCAAAAATCCTGACGTTGTAAGGACTTTACGCATAAATCGTTATGATAAAGATGTTTTTCCGAGTGAAGTTCTGAAAATGAAAAATCTGCGGGTTTTTGCCTTGCGAGGTGGGAAGTATCAATCTCTTCCGCCGGGCTTAGGGCAATTGAATCAATTAAGAATACTTCAAATTGAGAATAGCCTCATCAGCGATATTCCGGACGAAATTGGAAAGCTTGAGGAATTAACACAGTTAAATCTACAAAATAATAAGTTAACAAAAGTGCCATCCAGTATAAGTAAGTTGTCAAAGATGACAATGTTGAACCTTAGCAATAATATGATTACTGAGATACCAAATTCTGTCTCAGGGATGACGGCATTGGTTGATCTAAATCTGGCGAGCAATAAAATATCAACATTGCCTGATGACATTGGTAATTTACCGCAATTAAGAACTATCAATGTAAAAGGTAACCAAATATCGGTTATTCCTAAATCCCTTGGATCTTCAAAGTCACTTGTGAATGTAGATCTCAGCAACAATAAACTTTCAAACCTTGGCGGTATCGGTGGTTTATTGAAAATTGAAAATCTGGATTTAAGCAGCAATGCTCTCTCGAAACTTGACGATGCTCTTTTTGATTTACCCGAAATTAAAGTTATTAATGTATCCGGAAATAGTTTGCAATCACTTCCACAGTCAATCACCAAAGCTAAAAAGTTACGAGCACTCAATGCTTCGAAAAATCAAATTTCCCAGTTACCCGCCGGATTGGCAGAATTATCACAGTTAGATATGATTGATTTTTCCGAAAATTCAATAAAAGAAATTCCTGAATCAATAGGAAATCTTGAAAATTTACAAACTATTGATTTAGCAAAGAACAATCTTAGAACAATACCCGGCAGCATCGGAAAATTAACAAAACTGCGCTCATTCGATTTAACCGATAATCCATTGGAGTCACTACCGATTAAGGATCTGATAAAGTTGTATAATCTTAAAAAATTCATGTTTTTTCAATCACCGCCGGCTGCAAATAAAGAGCTTCAGAAAGCTCCCGCAGATGCAAAACCTGTCGGTGAAAAAAAGTAATATTTTCTCTATTTTGGTCAAATGCTCATTCCATTCATTAAACTCATAACAATATCCCTACTTTCATGTCTGATGATGAAAGCACAAGATATTCGTACCTCTTTTGTCAAGAAATATTCAAATGTAAGTTCTATTTCAGTTAAGTTTACCGTAGATAATCAGTATGAAACCCTGACAATGAAAGCCAAAAAAGGCAATAAATTTGTTTTGGAACAAAAGTCAGTTATGATTTATTGCGATGGTACAACTGTTTGGAATGTGAATAAAGAAACTAATAAATGCATGATATCACATCGCGATATTCATAATGAATCAACTTCAATAGATGATATATTTTTGGGCGTGATGAACACATACATTATTGAAAAAACAATGACAGTCAATGAAAGTGCATCTGGAACCGGTTATTATGTTGTCATGAAACCGAAAAGTAAAGATGCAATCATCAATGGAATAGAAAATCTTATCATTATCCTTGATAAAAAAACTCTTCAAATTAAGACTATTCAATTTAAGGATAATACCAACTCACATACAATCACAATAAAGTCCATGAAATTGAATGAAAAAATGAATAATTCCGTATTCAGCTTTACACCGACAAAAGCCATGACTATTGTGGATTTACGTTAAACCGTCATATATCGAGTACGATACTGAATTCCTTCCTAAATGAAGTAGCTATGTCAGCAAATGTTGCATTATGTTGTGCTTGCAAACCGGGCGAAAACTCTTGACGATAGTACAAGAGTGTTGCATAATCTTTGCAAACATACTGAATCACAAATTCACCGTCGGCACTCTGATCCATAGATTCCAACATTCTCACATTCAAGAAACAATCGGTCTTCATAACCTCGGGTATATGATGCTCACACATCCATGTCCGCCATTCTTCTTTATAAGCCGACTTGACATTTACATTCACTTGATATAGTATCATTTCCGCCCACGATAAAATTATGTTCTATTTTTGTGTTATATTCTTATCAATTTGGCATAAGAACTCTTACAAATATACAACAATAACTCTTTCACATTGACTATGATTGACATAAAGGATCGCACCAAGACACTGCATTTGACAGTGGCATTCGTATCATTACTTTTGTTTATCCCCTTTTTGGGAAATGTACATCTCTTTGATTGGGATGAGATTAACTTTGCAGAAGCAGCACGTGAAATGCTTGTAACGGGTGATTGGTTGCGAGTACATATTGATTATGCTCCGTTTTGGGAAAAACCACCATTGTTTATTTGGCTGCAAGCAATAGCTATGTCAGTATTCGGAGTCAATGAATTTGCAGCCCGTTTACCGAATGCCTTGATTGGTGTAGCAACGTTGCAGATTTTGCTGTATCTCGGTAGAAAAATCCACTCATTACAATTTGGTCTTTGGTGGGTACTTGCTTATGTCGGCTCATTTCTTCCGCATTTTTACTTCAAGTCGGGAATTATTGATCCATTGTTTAATCTGTCTATATTTTTGGCTGTCTATTTTCTATGTAAGGCACTCAAAAAAGAGAGTATTATTGATATAGTGTATGCAGGTATAGCTACGGGCATAGCTGTGTTAACGAAAGGTCCTGTTGGTTTTCTTTTGCCTTCTATGGTAGGTATGATTATGCTGCTATGGCAGAGAAATATTTCCATGTTTGTTGTAAATAGCATCATTATGTATCTATGCGTTTCTTTGCTTGTTTCATTGTTATGGTTCGGTGTGGAATATAGTATCAACGGCTCATGGTTTATCGAGGAATTTATACGGTACCAATTACGATTATTAACCACCGGTGATGCAGGACATTCGCAACCGTTTTATTATCACTTTGTGGTTGTGCTTATTGGTTGTTTTCCGGCTTCGATTTATGCTATATTTGGATTTCGTCGTGCTTGGAAAAACGACACACACTCATTCTCGCAATGGATGATAGTTTTGTTCTTTACGGTTATGATACTTTTCTCGATAGTTCAAACAAAAATTGTGCATTATTCATCATTGGCTTATTATCCCGTAACCTACCTTGCAGCATTTGTTATTACCCAGTTTTTGGAAAAAAGAAGCCAAAAAACTTCACCATTTATTGCCTTATATTCATTATTGAACATTGTCTGGATAGGACTTTTTACGGCACTATGGTATATTGGAACGCATATAGATTTTATCATCTCCATAACAAAGCGTGATTTCGAGAAAGCAAATTTATCTGCTCCGGTTGTGTGGAGTGGATATGAAGTGATTGTACCGTGCATACTTGTCCTTGGTTTTATTGCTTCAATCTTATTTATGCGCAGAACGAAGTATGTTTATTCTATCGTTTCAGGTTTTGTTGCCGTCATTATAGCAATTACAATTTTTTTACCATTAGTGGCACCTAAAGTAGAAGGTTACACTCAAAGATCTATACTTGAGTTTTATCAACAAACATCCGGCGAAGATTGTTATGTTCAACCTATTTTTTATAAAACCTATTCCCATCTTTTTTATGGAAACAGAAAATATAGTCAAAGTCCTGCATCAAAAAATATGACATCAGGTGAGTTTGAAGAATGGTTGAAATTCGGAGCGATTGATAAGCCCGCGTATTTTATTGCTAAATTACAAGATAAACATCACCTTGATGACATAAAAAATGCACAATATTATGGTTCATATTATGGATTTATAGTATATAAACGTGCGGTGCAAACTATGTCAGAGCGGTAAAGATAAAGACATTATCGGAGTCGAAGGCGGGGGAGTAAGTATATCATTGACATTACTTTTTTCAGGTAATATTGAATCTAACATTTCTTCTAATTGTGTAGAAAGGGAATGGAATAATATACCCGAGCCGACGCCGATTAAAGCACCCGCAGCAACATCTGTAGGATAATGAACACCAAGATGTAAACGAGCAAACATGGTATAAAGTGAATAAGTAACTGAAGCCGATGTTACAACCCAATTTTTGTAACGTAAACTAAGCACTGTTGCCAAACATACACTACCGCCGGAGTGACCTGAAGGAAATGACCAAAAAGATTCAGTATCATTTGGAATAATACAATCTTTATGCGCAATAAACGGGCGTTCTCTTTGCACAAGGGATTTTATACCTGTCATTATTCCAAATTGTGCAATTTCCGCACCGGCAATAAGAAATCCATTGAGGGCTATATCGCGATTTTTTTCACCATAACCATAGACTAAGTGTATTGTTGGAATTGCTATGGACATTGGAACCAAACTGTTGCTGACTACTTTTGACGTGAACACTAACTCCGGGTTACGTATGGATGTCAAAGTATGAACGATAGCTGCATCCGCTGAAAGTGAATCAACACACGTTTTCGCCGAGATTGTATCGTCATGAGTAGGTAAGTGCAGTTGATAAATACTATAGAGTAATAATTTCACAGACATTTAAGTACCTCTTTTATGGATTATATATAATTCCGGTGCCGGGAAAGAAGTATAAGGATAATTCAAATGGGCAATTGCAAAATCTTGTGTAGGCAAATGCTTAACGAAGCTTTGAATTGCGTCCATTTCTTGTTTACCACCATCATGACCAACATAAACAGCAATGGTAATAATACCTCCATTTTTTAAGAGTAGACAACTTTGTTCCAAAGCTGCACAGGTAGTAACAGCCGATGTCCTCACTGTTTTATCCGATTGCGGTAAATAGCCAAGATTGAACATTATAGCTGCAATATTTTTATGAAATTTTGGGGGTATATATTGAAGTAAAGAATCATGCGATTGATTAACAATGCTCACATTGTCTGACATTGCATTCTCGTGTAATAAACTTTTTGTTGCTTTACAAGCTGCTTCTTGAATATCAAATGCAAATACATTACCATTTTCTCCGACAGTTTGCGCTAAAAAAAGGGTATCATGACCATTGCCACATGTAGCATCAAGCGCGATATCTCCTTTCATAAGATATTGTTGAATCGTCCACTGAGCCATAGAGGTTAAATGAAAGATATTATTCTTCATCACTTTGAAAATATGTGATAAGTCTGCTGTCTCTATGTTGAGATTTTGATTTACTTTTAATTTGATGCTGCAATTTATGAGCAAATTCATGAGCTGCATTATAGCCATACGTTTTTGAAAGATAATTAAGAGCAATTACCTCCGTAATAACCGTAATATTTTTTCCGGCAAAAATCGGCAATTTCACAGTGGCTATATCAACATCAAGGATGGGAGATGTGTATTCATCTAATCCGGTTCGGGTATATTCTTTATCTTTATCCCATTCTTCCAATTCTACAATGATTTCTAATCTTTTTTGAAATCGTATTGCTCGAATTCCAAACATTTTTTCTACGTCAATAATACCTAAGCCGCGAATTTCCATAAAATGCTTTACAAGTGTAGTGCCGGTACCCATTAAAATTGATTCACGTTTTTTTGTAAACATAACAATATCGTCGGCAACTAAACGGTGCCCGCGTTCTACAAGATCCAGAGCTATTTCACTTTTGCCTATGCCACTTCTGCCTATAAGTAACACACCCACACCATAGACATCAACGAATGAACCATGTATTGTCGCTTGTTCAGCAAACTGATCATCTAAAAATTCAGTAAGCAGATAAATGGCTTTTGTAGTTTCGTATTTAGTTTGAAAAATGGGTATATGCGCCTTATTTGCTTCATCCATAAGCGGTGGGTCAAGTTCATGATTATTTGTTAAAATAATACACGGTATATCAAAGGTACATAATGTAGAAAATGCTTTAACTCTATCCGATTCAGTTAAAGATTTCAGATAATACATTTCTGTATTGCCAAACACTTGAACTCTGTTATGGGTGAATAATTGCACAAATCCTGCAAGTGCCAATTGGGGTCTGTGGATGTTTTTATCAACAATTGGCTTGCTCATTGTTATGGATGGATTCACTTGAGCAAGTTTTACTGGTGATTGTAATAATATATTAACGGGTATATTACTTTTTTGGATAGGTGTTATGTTTTTTAATGAACTCATGGTAAGACAATAAATAAACTCATGGTAAAAAAAAACGCCTAAGTCACCTTAGGCGTTTCAAAAATCACGGTCTGTGTTCAGCATTACGATGATTAGATTGTTTTTCGCGTATTTTTTTTAATTGGCTGATAATTTTATCAGATGCTCCATGAATACTCTTATCAAACAAATCAGAAGAATCTTTTGCATTTATGACATGATCTTGTATATATACTGTAAATTCCACGATTTTTCCGTTATCATCATCAAGTACTATTTCTGTACGAGTAATGCCATCGGCATATTTCAAAAATTTGTTTGCGGTAGCAGTAACGATTTCTGTTAATTCAGGCCATGCTTTGAAATGGCGTGCTGAGATGTTAATCACCATAACGAACCCCATCTATATATAAAAAGTGAAAAAAAATCTGCCTTTCGGCTTGCTTTATGACAAATGATTGTCGTAATTATTGTGTTGTAGTCTTTACTTGTTTTGTGAACTGAAAAAAGACTCCTACATTCACCGCAAATGAGCTTGTACCGGCATAAAATGTGTCATTCCATGAACTCGGCGGAGAGCTGAATTGCGATTTCGCCTTCTCAAAAAAGGGCGCATACAGACCTGAATATACATATCGTGCTTCAATAAGAAATCCTGCAATGAGGGATTGTTTGAGCTTTTTATCAAAAGACATTTCAATCCCGCTATAGAGTGTAAATGCCGGTCCCACTAATGTTGTATTGATATATTCACCGCCTGTTCTCAAATCATTGGGAAAAGAAGAACGCAACTTTTCAGTCCAACGTATATTCCCAATATTTATGCCAAGTCCACCACCGATATACGTTCTAAATTGATTCTGAAAGGGAACAATTTCGCCTGTAAGTAAAATAGGTATTGAATTTATTGTTAATTGTTGTTCAATGGTTCTTTGACCGACTTTTTGTGAATCGAGAGGTGATCGCATAATTTGAGTGTACATTTCCGTAAAGCCGGTATTGGCATATTCAGCATTGATTCCAAAACGGATGCCTTCGATAAATTCAAATCTGGCAGAAGCACCGAAAGCTAATTTGGCATCATATTCATTATTTTTTCCGCCAAAATACTGAAAGTAATTTTTTGTGAAATCTGCAGAACCGTAACCAAATTTCGGTCCCATATATACTGACAGCATATTGGTTATTTCCTTTGATTCGGCGGTTTGTGCATTTACCGGATGAACGGTGTGAAAAATAAGCCACAAAACAAGCACTATGGAAGTTATAATTTTCATCACTGCTATTACAATATGCGTTTGCCAAGGCAAGAAGTAACAACCCCAACAGCAAAGTCTGCGCTTTGGTTCATGTCGTCGAGAATTGGGTTTACTTCAGTGACTTCAAACGATTTGACCAAACCACTTTCGGCTGCCATCTCCATAATCAAATGTGTCTCACGATACGAAAGCCCGCCGGGCACGGGTGTACCTACACCTTTCGCGACAGAAGGGTCAACGCCATCTAAGTCAAAGGAAATATGTAAATGATCAATTCTGGATTTCATGCGTTCAAGAACAGTCAGCATTATTGCATACATCCCGAGTTTATCAATTTCGGTCATAGAATATGCTTCAATGCCTAATTGTTTAATAAGTTCTCTCTCTCCCGGATCAACGGAACGCAACCCAATCATGGTGATATTTTGCGGTTGAAGTTTCACAAAATCTCCTCCGACAGAAGTTAATTCTTTAGCACCGATACCAAGGTTGACTGCCACAGGCATACCGTGAATATTGCCTGATGGCGAGGTTTGCGGAGTATTGATATCTGAATGAGCATCCACCCATATTACTCCAAGCCTTTTATTGTGCGCTTGACAATGCGCTGATATACCGGCTAATGAACCAATGCTCATGGAGTGGTCGCCTCCCAAAATAAGTGGGAAGAAACCTGTGTCCAAAGCATTTTTTACATGAAGTGCAAGTGCTTCACTGGCTTTCGTAATTTCAGGAAGATAACGCAATTGTGAATCATAAATATCTTGCGTTTCCGGTGTTGGCACGCTAATGTCTCCAATATCATGCACTTCATAATCTAATTGAGCTAATCTCTGCGTCAGACCGGCAAGTCGTAAAGCAGAAGGACCCATATCAACCCCGCGGCGACCGGCTCCTAAATCTAGTGGATAACCTATAACTTTCAGTTTTCGATTCATAAGTCTTCATTGTATATAATGGGCAAAAATAGAAAAATTTAGTTACTCCGAATCTATGGTCATGCCATATACTTCGGGTAGCTTAAAATTGTGTGAGCCAAAGATAGAGAATAATTGTCCGGTGGAAAGTATAATACCGCCAAACGTTTTGTCATGTGTGTTGTACGCAAGATCAATGCGAATAATGGCTTCAGTGCCGGACGCTTTCAAATTATGGATTCGTATGCCTCCACCGATGGCATTGTAAAACCTTGTGTTGAATATCTGGTCACTTTGTTTCCATATCGTACCAATATCATGAAATAACACTCCCGACAATTTGAAAATCCATAGTTCAGCTTCGGGATAAATGCGTAATTCTGTATTGGTAATTATTCTGTTCGCACCTTCTAAAGTATTTGCGCCATAGCCGCGTAATCCTGCATCATTATCCAAAATTAACTGACGAAATGCATTCCAATTCCAGACTGTTTGTTGTCTCACGCGCGAAGCAATTAAAAATTTATCGGAAAAGCGATAATGTCCTACACCGGCAAACTCTTGATATGTATAACGAGGATTGCCGCGCTCAAATCCTGAAGCACCGCTCAATTGACCAAAAATATAGCCCTGACCAATAGCCACACTTTGCTGAATTTGTCCTCCGACATAATAGAGATTTTCTCCTTGAGAACCAATAGGGAAGATACGTCCTATGACTGCTGTGCCCCATCCTCCGTACGCCATATCTTCGGTTTCATAACCATTTAGTTTGAGTGTTTTTGTGAATTTTTGTTGTAAGGAAGAAAATCCAAGCAATATCTTTCCGCAATTATCATAAGGTTGCCGTAAATTGGGACTTACACGCTGCACATCTTCAAGCCCGATATATGCCGAAAAAAATAAACGATCTTTTCTCTTCATACCTAATGAAAACCAAGACTCTGCGCGTCGTATATGATATGGAACTCTTTGCGTTAATGACGGACTGTAAATAAAATCTGATCCATAAGAATTTGTTGCAGCAATTCCAAATGAAATCGGTGAGGATAAGGTCCGAAAAGGTTGAAAAAGAGAAAATTGCTGTACTGTACGATAACGATGCGCCGATAATGCAAAAGAAAGACTCATCTCCGAACGTAAAAAACGGCGATAAGTGCCGGTAATTATTCCATCCCAACCAATAGAATTTTCTGTTCTGTATAAACCTTGAGCCATGATTGATGAACCAGTACCACCAACATTTATCTCTCTGAAAAAACCACCTAATGAAGATATGCCGCCGCCAACATGGAAAACAGGAAATAAATTCGTGCTCCAAATATCTTGTGTTGTTATTGTGATGTCGGCTGTTCTGTCATCAATAGTATCAACCACCACGTTTACGGAAGAAAATAACCCGGATCTTCTCAAATTTCGTTCTGTTTCTTCGGCATCATCACGGTATAATTCTTCGCCTTGCTCAAATAATATTTCATCGTCAATAACATATTTCTTTGTTAATGTATGCAATGAATTGGCAAAGTTTCCGGCAAAAAACCAGTCCTGACTTGTGCTGTCAAATACTTGTTTTCGTTTAAGATATATTTTTCTGACCGATAATTGCGCATACATCGAATTCGTACAAAAGAAAGTGACGATACTTATGGCTATGCTCAACAATAGAAGTAATTTTTTCATCAGCTCATCGTACTTTTTCTAATGCCCAATTAAAAACATTAATATAGTTTTGTGCTGAAATCAGAGAGGAATAATTTTGCGACATAGCATTATGACGAATAATATCCCAATGAGGCTTGACACGATAATGTGAGAGTGCTCGATTAATGGCATTGCGAAAATCTTGACTTGAATATTGGTGAAATACAAAACCGGTACCATAGCCGGTTCTGCCGTCATATTCCACAACGGTATCTGCAAGTCCTCCCGTTGCACGTACAATGGGAATAGTGCCGTATTTCAATGCATACATTTGAGTTAATCCACATGGTTCAAAACGTGAAGGAACTAAGAAAAAATCACTTGCCGCCGTAATTTTGTGGGATAGGGAATTATTATAACCGATTTGGACCAAGGCACGTCGTGGGTATTTTTTGCCCAAATAACGAAAGAAATCCTCGTAACGATTTTCACCCGAACCGAGAAGGACAACGCGTGCTATTTTATTTTTTACAAAATGCTCCAGACTCTTTTCTAATAAATCAATTCCTTTTTGCGGTGTTAATCGCGATACCATGCCAATGAGTGGCAATCCATCAAGAATTTCTTCTGTTGAAAGTCCGAAATCTAATAATAGTCGGTGTTTATTATGCTCTTTTTCCGGTAGTGCATTATGTGTATAATTTTTATAAATCAGAGTATCAATTTCAGGGTTCCATTCGGTGTAATCTACGCCATTCAGCACACCAATCACATCCGCGGCACGAGCATGGAGAGCATCTTGCAGACCTTCGCCGGAATGAGTCCATCGAATTTCATGCGCATATGTCGGGCTTACGGTTGTCACTTTGTCGGCAAACATAATTCCCGCTTTTAGGGAGTTAACAGCGCCATATTGTTCAAACCATGAACCCTTAAAAAAATGTCTTTTATGTAAGCCCATATATTGCATTGTTTTTTGAGCTTCGTAAAGCCCTTGATATGCCATATTGTGTATAGTAAGAATACCTGCTGCTTTATTGAAAAAAGAATCATGTGCATAACTTATTTTTAACATCGGCATTGCTAATGCTGTATGATTGTCATGAGCATGAACTATATCCGGGCGGAAACCAAGTGTGCGAGCAGTTTCAAACGCAGCACGCGTTAAAAATATGAATCTGCGATCATTATCGGTAAAACCATCAGGATTACCGTAAATACCTTCTCTGTCAAAATAATCTGCATTCTCCAATAAGTAAACAGTAACATGCGAATCGGGTAAAATACCTGTCCACAAACGAGCATATTCTGTCCATGTGCCCATCGGAACGGCAACAATGACATCTGTGGGTTGTATTGAGTATTTATGCACATCAATATGACCATATTTAGGTAGCACGACAAGATTTTCATGTTCTAATTGTTCAAATGCTTTTGGCAGGGATGCTGCCACATCTCCTAATCCACCGGCTTTTGCAAATGGCGCAACTTCTGCTGAAATTGTAAGAATTTTCATAGTAAGAGTCTAAATTTGTGTCGAATGTATTGGATTATATTGCTCAACAATATGTGTCGAATATTGTTGACAAAGCGAGGATTCTTTTGCTTCGTTAGCATTGTCAAAGATACCGAACATCGTTGAACCACTGCCTGTCATAGCCGCATAACGAGCACCCGAAGTATAGAGTGCCTGTTTGATTGATTCCAATGAAGGGTGCATTGCAAACACTGTTGCTTCAAAGTCATTTCTGTACGATAGTTTGTTAGTTATAGAGCATAGTGCTTCTTTGCTTTCTTGTCCGGGCATGAAGTTAAACTGAGAATATGCAAAAGCCGTGTTCACATGTATGCCGGGATGAACTAATAGTATAGCACCCATTTCTGTGAAGTCCACATGTTCAATCATCTCACCGCGACCTGTGACAATAGCCGGTTTCGTTTCGATAAAGAAAGGGCAGTCACTTCCAATCGTGGCAGCGATAGAACATAATGTATGATCATCAGCATAGATTTTCCACAAAGAATTGAGACTTTTTAAGGTAAAAGCAGCATCGCTGCTGCCGCCTCCAAGCCCTGCGCCTGTCGGAATGTTCTTTTGAAGTCGTATTTTTGCTCCGGATTTGACGGAAAAGTACTCTTGTAAGCATCGGGCAGCTTTCCAAACAAGGTTGTCTTCGATTGCACAATCAATGGGTGAGTCAAGAGTTATTGTATAATCATCTGACGTTTCTATTGTGAGTTCATCGCAAAGGGAAACCGGAAGGAAGAATGAATGGATATTGTGATAACCATCTGATCTTTTTCCGAGTACTTCAAGAAATAAATTGATTTTTGCCGGCGGAAAGCATGTAATTTTTGGCATATATATCTTGATGGTCAGTAATAAAACTAACGCAAAAATGCAGAAACAAGCTGAAATATCCTACACAAATGAACTTTTACGAAAGGCAATCCACCTTTCGTCTTTGTCTATACCTATCATGTATGGAATGTTAGGGAAGCAAATAATTTTTCGTTTAATTTTGATTTCGACTATTCTCAGTGTTGGGCTGGACGTGTTATCACACAAAAATCTGCGTTTCCGCCAACTGTATCTCACACTCTTTGGTCGTTTGTTGCGTGCCCATGAAACGCAAGATGATCGTTTATTACTTAATGGCGCGTCATGGGTGCTTATTGCCGCATTTTTATGTATTCTATTTTTGCCTCAAAGTATTGCAATCACAGCATTTAGCATACTCATCGTTTCAGATACTGCCGCGGCACTGATAGGTAGAAAATTGGGAAAACACAGGTTCTTTGACAAGAGTGTCGAAGGCACAGCGGCTTTCATCATTTCAGCAATCGGTGTTGTTTTGGTTGTGCGGTTTATCATGGGTTTAGATATTTCTTTTGTCTATGCCGGCATTCTTGGTTCGATAATTGGTGGTATTGTGGAAGCGGCTTCAATCCGGTTGAAAATGGATGATAATTTGTCTATACCATTGAGTGTCGGATTGACAATGTGGTTAGCTGACTGGGTGGCATTTCTTTTGGGCTTTTCCGGTTTCTTAGACATTAACTCACCACTTTTTGAGCCATTTGATTTGGGCTTGTAATTTATCATCACATACTTACTACTATGAAAACTTTTTTGCATACTTTTATTGTATGTTTCGCTTTCTTGGCATCTCAGTCCCTCAATGCTCAAAATAAGGGATGGGTCTGGCAAAATCCTCAACCTCAAGGTAATACAATCACTTCTCTGGCGATAAAACCCAATGGTTTGGCAATTGCTTGCGCCGAAGCTGGCGGCATCATTGCATCAGCCGACCAAGGAAATGTCTGGACAGGCAGATTAACTGCAACATCACAGGATTTGTTTGCGGTATCTTTTTCTTCCAATAACAATGGTTGGGCTGTCGGCACTAATGGCACAATTGTGAAAACCTCCGATGGTGGAATTCGTTGGGAAGTGCAAAAGTCCAACGTGACTGCCGGTTTGCAATCCGTGTATGCTGTGAATGATTCGATTGGCTATTGTGTGGGAAGGCAAGCTACAATTCTCAAAACTACGAATGGTGGGTCAAGTTGGGGCAGACTCATTAGTGGGTTCAGTGTTTTTCTGAACGGTACTGCTTTTTCAACTGAAAAAAATGGATGGGCTGTTGGCAATGGCGGTATCGTTATGGCAACAACCAATGGCGGTGATACCTGGTTTACGCAGTTCCCATTGGTGGAGGATAATATAAATCTACGTGCAATACATGTTTTTTCAAATGGTCAAGCATGGGTTGTTGGTGATAAAGGCACTATTAGGGTGACTACAAATGGTGGCGCAAATTGGGCTGTTCAACAATCACCGGTGCAGACTGATTTGTATGCCGTGCATTTTACTGATAATTTACATGGTTGGGCTTGTGGGGAAAAAGGAACTATTCTTGCCACGACAAATGGCGCAGATTGGCAAGATATTTCATTACCAATCGAGGAAAATTTATCTGCTATTCGTTTTTTTAACAATAATAATGGAATTGTCGCGGGAAAAAATGGTGAAGTGTATGTCACAAATGATGGCGGAAAAAATTGGATAAAATCCAGCAAAGGCGAAAGACTTCATTTGTTTGACGTTGCTTTTGTTTCAGATAAAAAAGGTTACGCTGTTGGTGATAGCGGTATTATCATGACAACGACAAATGCGGGCGATCAATGGCAATTACGCACAATTCCCGAGAAAATAACACTAAGAGGTATTGATATTGTTGACAATAATGCTGCGTGGATTGTCGGTGAATTTGGTAATATTTTAAAATTAGAAGAAAATGGTGAAAAAATAGTTCCACAATTATCGCAAGTAACCGCAAATCTTTTCGATGTTGATTTTGTAGATAATTCTTATGGATGGGCTTGCGGAGAAAATGGAATAGTTATCACTACAACAAATGGTGGCAGTCAATGGAAAGTTCAGCCGACAGAGTTTTCAACACGATTTCATGCAGTATATTTCGCAAATCGCAATCTTGGCTGGTGCGTTGGTGATAAAGGAGTGGTAATTTCTACATCAGATGGTGGAGAAACATGGCAACAGATAGATGTGGGAACACAAAATAACTTAAGAACATTCCAAAAAATAGGAACGGAAACTATTATTGTAGCCGGTGATAATGGATTTGCAAGGAAAAGTAATGATGGAGGAAAAACATGGACTTCTCTCCAACTTAATACTTCACAAAGCATTATGGCAATTCGATTTTATTCTGAGTCTAATGCGATTTTTGTTGGTGAAGGCGGCAGCAGCGCATTAACGAATGATGGTGGGGCAACATGGCGCACTCAGTTTACCGGCACACGAAATATACTTCAATCTTTGTTTGTTTATGATGATTCTACTGCTTGGGCTGTTGGGCAATTTGGTACAATACTTAAATATGTTCCAATTAACCAAATTCAAACATCAATTGCAGATAATCAAGAAGACAATGCAGTTTTGTCAGCTCAAATATTTCCCAATCCTGCAAGTGATGAATTGTATCTGAATATTCAATCTTCCGAAAAAGAACCCATAATTGTTAAAGTATTTTCATCTACGGGCAGTGAAGTGCGTGCTACATCGTATAATCATACGAACATTCGTTTGGACATGATGCAGTATCCGACAGGAATATATTTTGTGGTTGTAGAGCAGGATAATAAACGAATTACATTACCGCTTTCTGTTATTCACTAATATTCCAACAAGAAAGTAAAGGGTTATGAAAAAAGAAATCATACTTTCCATAAAACCCGAAAATATTCACAATTCACAAGCTATAAAAAACATTGCAGCTCAAGAATGTGGTTTAAGTTCTGATGATGTAAGTGCAGTTACAATCAATAAACGGTCTCTTGATGCTCGCGGAAAAAAGTTGCACTATACATTACAGACATCAGTATATATTGATGAATTTCCACAGGAAATACCCAAAATAAAAACGCAGCTAAAAACAGCATCCTCGCATCGAAAAGTATTAATTATTGGTGCCGGTCCATGCGGGTATTTTGCTGC
>VYMG01000308.1_pt1 | contig 21830 bp, 24 predicted proteins | sample 5115261 | NCBI WGS metagenome assembly VYMG01 (sample SAMN12291781, study PRJNA351875) | freshwater metagenome | isolation source: freshwater lake | place: USA: Michigan, Wintergreen Lake | collected 2013-08-08
CCACTCGGTTAGCATTGAAGAGGTTTGAGCGTAGCCTACTCTTTCTTGCTTTTCGTACCATGCTTGTGTTCTGACATGGAGTGCCTTATTGTAAACCAATCTTACACAGCCCAAAGTGCGCCGCAATAGCGACTCTTGTTCTGGTGTGGGGTAAAATCGAAACCAATAGGCTTTTTCCATGGGGAGCATTTTAGCATATATTCCGTAAATGTGCTAATATTTAACGGTAAAGCCGTCGTTCTACGACGGGGTTTCAGACCCAAATTTTCGATGATAGTTAATAACCGGTAATGGTAAGTTCTTTCCCTCGCACCTATAAAATCGCCGTCATCGGTGACGTTCACGACCAATGGGAAATAGAAGATAATTTAGCACTAGAAGCTTTACAAGTCGATTTAGCCCTATTTGTCGGCGATTTTGGCAATGAATCCCTAGAAATTGTCGGTCGGATTGCTAGTTTGTCCTTACCAAAAGCCGTTATTCTCGGTAATCATGACGCTTGGTATAGCGCCACCCCCTGGGGACGAAAACAATGTCCCTACGATCGCGATCAAGAAGATCGTGTCACCGCCCAGTTAGAATTATTAGGGGTTGCTCATGTGGGTTACTCAAAACTAGACCTACCCGGTTTACAGCTTTCGATTGTTGGGGGTCGTCCCTTTACTTGGGGGGGTTCCGAGTGGAAAAATGGAGAATTTTTGCAAGAACGCTATAATATCAGCAATTTTGCCGAATCTACCGCCAAAATTATCGCTAATATTCAAGATACTGCCTATAATAACCTGATTTTTTTAGGTCACAATGGTCCGGCCGGACTGGGAAAGGAAGCGGAAGCTATCTGTGGTCGCGATTGGCAACCTTTGGGAGGGGACCACGGGGACCCAGATTTAGCAGCGGCCATCGCACAAGCACAGCTATTAGGAAAACAGGTTCCTCTCGTCAGTTTCGGTCATATGCACCACCGTCTCCGTCATACCACTTCCCGTTTACGCAATCCAGTGGTCACTTCCGAAATGGGAACCGTTTACTTGAATGCTGCTAGTGTCCCTCGCATTCTCCACTCCGATACGGGTAAATCTCGCAATTTTTCCCTAGTCACTCTTGAAGAAGGTCTAGTCACAGAAGCATCTTTAATCTGGTTGAACGATAATTTCGAGATTATCAGTAATAGAAAACTTTATCACTCCGGGTCATCAATCGATCGCCTATCTCCCCAATCTTGTTATTCTTAATTTACATCTCCCCACACCCCACACCCCACACCCCACTTCCTATAGATAGTTAGGGTCTGCTGAATAATGGTAAAACCCTTTTAAAATAAAGCTTTTGACCTGTTAAAGTCCGATGTTCATGCTGCGAAAATAGGATTGGGACTTTCAAAAACCTTGCATTGACTCCTGACTCCTACCACCACCGAAAAACTTTTTCAGCAGACCCTAGTTAATTTTTTGAGCGATTAGAGGTAAAGCAAGAGCGATAGCAACACTAACAATCATACCGATAAAAGCTTTCAAGGCATCCCCTAAAACCAGTTTACCCGTGGCGGCTAAATTAGGGTTTTCTCTGGTTAAAGTCAGAGAAATTTCTCGACCTCCTAATAAACCTAAAAATACCCAAGTGGTACTCATGGGAATATGATTATAGCTAACAAAAAACAGTAAAATTAGTCCATAAATTAAGTTAATAATTGTTGCAGAACGCAGATCATGGGCGTTAGTTTTGCTAGTGACAATTTTCTCGATTTGACCCCCGTGATTAATAAAAATGATGGTTTGCAGGAGTAGCATAACTGTTAGAGATAAAACTAACCATGTTGCCGCTAACTTTCTGGGAAGATAGGCGAAAATATTAGCAAAATCTTGCATTAACCATTGACTCCAGAGAAAACCGGTGGATAACCACTGTAAAACTACCCAGATTTTTTGAGGTTCTTTATTAACTGTTTCTAGGAAAAAGTTTTCTAATTGATAAATAATTCGATAGATTACTAACCCCACTATAACAGCAATAGCATAACCCCAAGCGGATTTAACTAACATTTCATCTAGAGATTGGGGAGCAAAAACTGTTAAAACCAAAAAGGTTGTACTCACAGGTATTCCCCAAGTGGTGAGAATTAAAATTGCTAAGGGAGGAACGATATAAATCCAAGTAAAAGTTTCTGGGAAGGGAATCATTTCTAGTCGATTATAAGCCACATCTCCCTGATTAATATACCAACCAGCGATAAAAATCGAGGCTAAGATTATACTGGTGTACAGCCATAAAATCCACCAGGGACGTTCTTCATTGGCACTTAAAAAAGTCCCTAAAGTTTGCAGGGAATCGTTGGCAACAATCGCATAAGCTGATAGAATAAAGCCAGCAATCATCAAAAAATTACTCATAGACAAGTGAAAAAAATAAAACTTAAAGTAATACAAATCCTGTTCAAACAGTAGAGAAAAGCGCCGAGGTAGGAGAGCGGGAAGTGGGGAAATTTCAACTAAAACCCTCTTAATTTTGCTTTAAAAAATCCCTCGCTAGATAGAAAGCGGCTAAACTACCAGAGACGGTAATTTCCTGCGGATTAATTTCCTGTAAAGGTCGAATAATAACTTCAATTTCCTCGGTAATATCTAACTTTTGTTGACCTGTGGGAGTAGCATTAAGAGCCAAAAAAATATGAATTCTGTTAGTATCTTTAACGGGATTATCGTACAAAACAGCCAGAGGTATTAGAGAATCACTTTGATAACCGGTTTCCTCCTCGAATTCCCGACGCGCTGCCGCAGTAATATTATCTTCACCCGCATCTACTGCTCCAGCGGGAAATTCCAATAAAATTTCCTTAACTCCGTGACGATATTGACGGACAAAAACCAATTGATTATCCCCAGTAACTGGAACAACTAAAACAATTTCAGGACGAATATTAACGAAATAATCATCGATAACTTGTCCAGAGGATAACTTAACCGCGTCTTGACGGACTTGACACCAACGATTCTGAAAAACTAGCTCGGATTTAATAATTTGCCATTTTTTTAAATTAGTCATCGACAATCCTGTTATAATTGCAGTGAAATTACTAAACTTTTTCTCAGATAATTATAGCTATCTAGGGACTATTCCTGATAAAATTTAATTTTATACTCCCATCTCCCATGTCGTTAATTCAATGGTATCCCGGTCATATTGCCAAAGCGGAAAGAAAACTCAAGGAACATCTTAAACTCGTGGATGTGGTCTTAGAAGTGCGCGATGCTCGCATTCCCTTAGCTTCCCATCATCCGCAGGTGGACGATTGGATTGGCAATAAACCGCGCTTGTTAATCTTAAATCGTCTCGATATGATTCCCGAATCTGCCCATCAACAATGGGTAACATGGTTTAAAAGTCAAGGAAAAACCGTCTATTTTACTAACGCTAAACAGGGAGAAAGAGTTAAAGCAATTATCAAAGCGGCGGAAAAAATTGGCGATGAAATTAACCAAAAACGCCAACTAAGAGGAATGTTACCGCGTCCAGTGCGCGCCGTGGTGATCGGGTTTCCCAATGTGGGCAAATCTGCCCTGATTAACCGTTTATTAGGGCGAAAAGTCGTCGCCAGCGCCCGCAGGGCCGGAGTAACGCGACAATTACAATGGGTACGAATTTCCGACACCTTAGAACTATTAGACGCGCCGGGGGTGATTCCTTCCCGTTTAGATAATCAAAGGGATGCGGTGAAATTAGCTATCTGTGAGGATATTGGCGATGCTGGTTATGATAACCAAAGGATAGCGGCGGCTTTTGTCGATTTATTAATAGAATTACACTATGAAGGACTTTTACAATCTCGTTACGGGTTGAATACTCTAGACATGACCGGGGAAGATTTTATCGAAAAATTGGCCAATCTCAAATATCAAGAAGATAAAGAAAGGGCAGCCATGCAGTTACTCAATGATTTTCGTAAGGGAATAATCGGGGCTATCCCGTTAGAATTGCCCCCTTCCTCTTGAAATCGCCTGTTTTTAACTCAATAGTTAATTCCCGAATTTGTCAAAATTACCGCCTGTTAGTCCACTGAGCTGCCGATAAGATTAAAGAAATCGGTAAAGTTGCCAGGATCGATCGAACCCTGAAGGAAGATAGGGAATAAACGACAGAGACAAAAAAGACTATGGGCAAACCGACTGGCTTTATCGAATTCCTGCGTGAACTTCCTTCCGAACTTACCCCTCTCGATCGCCTTCATAATTGGGATGAGTTTCATCTTCCCATGCCTGAGGATAAACTCCGCAATCAGGCCGCCCGTTGTATGGATTGTGGTACACCATTTTGTCACACCGGAACGCTCATTAGTGGCATGGCCAGTGGTTGCCCGATTAATAACCTGATTCCCGAATGGAATGATTTAATCTATCGAGGATTGTGGCGAGAAGCCCTCGATCGCCTTCATAAAACCAATAATTTCCCCGAATTTACCGGTAGAGTCTGCCCCGCTCCCTGTGAGGGTTCCTGTGTTCTCGGTATTCATAATCCCCCCGTTACGATCAAAAATATTGAATGTTCAATTATCGACAAAGGTTGGGAATCCGGTTGGATTACTGCCAATCCCCCCGCAATCCGTACCGGCAAAAAAGTGGCCGTAATTGGTTCAGGACCTGCGGGATTGGCGGCCGCCGACCAGTTAAATAAAGCCGGTCACTGGGTGACAGTTTATGAACGGGCCGATCGTCCCGGGGGGCTGTTAATGTACGGTATCCCCAACATGAAGTTAGATAAGGAAGAAGTGGTTCTGCGTCGTCTCCAGATACTCGCACAGGAAGGGGTAAAAATGGTCTGTAGCACGGAAGTGGGCAAGGATATCAGCGCCCAAGACCTATTAAACGAATACGATGCCGTGGTTATCTGTACTGGGGCCACCAAACCCCGGGATTTAAACATCGAAGGTCGCCAATTAAAGGGCATTCACTTCGCCATGGAGTTTCTCACCGCTAATACAAAGGCACTATTAGACGGACAGCCCGGGGAGGATTTTATCTCGGCCGCAGGTAAAGACGTAGTAATTATCGGCGGTGGCGACACGGGGACCGACTGTGTGGGGACTTCCCTGCGTCATAACTGCCGTAGCGTCACCCAATTAGAGATCATGCCGCAACCGCCCCGAGAACGGGCCGCCGATAATCCCTGGCCCGAATGGCCGAAAATCTACCGTCTGGACTATGGACAAGAGGAAGCGGCCGCGCGTTTTGGCGATGACCCCCGGGTTTATACCACCACAGCGACTAAATTCGAGGGGGATAGCGAGGGCAACGTCACAGGGATTCACACGGTACAGGTGGAATGGCAACGCAACGAAAAAGGGCAGTTTATCCCCCAACCGGTAGCAGGAACAGAAAAAGTCATCCCGACGCGATTGGTTCTATTAGCCATGGGATTTTTGGGACCAGAACAGCCTTTACTCGATGATTTAGGCTTAGAAAAGGATGCCCGCAGCAATATCAAGGCCGAACACGGTCAATTTGCCACTAGCTTACCGAAAGTCTTTGCAGCAGGGGATTGTCGTCGTGGTCAAAGTTTGGTGGTTTGGGCGATTAATGAAGGTCGCGGGGCCGCCAGGGAATGCGATCGCTTTTTGATGGGGGCGACGGACTTACCTTAAACCAGTAGTTACTGTTTTCCCCTTGTTATAGTCATGTCCAAAAAGAGGCCTCAGCCATAGCCATCAAAACCCAACCGCCGGTCAAACCCTCTCAATCTGAACAGGAGGAGCGAGGAAACAATTGTCCCTATTGCCTATCTAGACAATCGCTCCCTGTTTAAACCGTTGCCACCGATGAATCAAGCACCAACTGTTCATTGGTGGGTAACTCCAGACAATAACCCGCACCGTAAACGGTTTTAATATAGCGAGGATGACGGGGATCGGGTTCTAGTTTCGTTCTCAGATGGCGAATATGAACGCGAATAGTCTCGATATCATCATCGGGATCGTATCCCCAGACCTCCTTGAGAATATCACTAGGGGAAACGGTTTGACCGTGACGTTGGAGAAGACAGTGGAGTAACTCGAATTCTAGATGGGTTAACTTGACCACACTGTCAAACCAGACCGCTTCAAAACGTTCGGGAACAAGGGTTAAAGGTCCAAAACTGAGGATTTCTGAGTGTTTAGCGGCTTGGGGAATGCGATCGGTGCGTCTAAGCAGGGCGCGCACCCTAGCTAACATTTCCTCCACCTCGAAAGGTTTGGTCAGGTAATCATCAGCACCCGCATTAAAACCTTCCACTTTATCTTGGGTTTGTCCTAAGGCTGTGAGCATCAAAATCGGGATGTCGGACGTGCGTTCATCTCGTCGCAAACGCTGACAGACAGTAAAACCATCGACTTTGGGCAGCATTAAATCCAGCATGATTAAATCGGGTTGTAACTGGACGGCCAAGGCCTGGCCTTTAATCCCGTCCTCTGCCGGATTAACGTCATAACCCGCCATCTCCAAGTTGATGGAGACTAATTCCGCGATCGCAGGATCATCATCGATTACAAGTATTCGGGGCATTACCAGAGTGTTATGACTAAGGGTTTGGGTAGGGGGTTGCTAAATGTGTTCTTACTGACATCGCGACTAGAGCTTTGTCTCTCAAGGGCTTGAGTTTAGCACAACATAAAGAATCCTGTACTGATTATAAGCATGATTGCTAAATTCGGTTTTAATTTGTGAAATTTTGCTGATATGAGTCTCCTGAATGTTAAGAATTTCTAAGAAGTGTGAACAGTCTTGGTCGAGAATTGATATTGGCGCTAGATTACACCCTCTCTCTCACCAAGATCAACTAGGGAGCCGTTTTTCACTAATCTTTACAATTGCGCCATCTCGAGCGATACCGGTTTTAACCGGACTGAAAGTCCTTCTAGAGCTAAATTTCTCCCCTAAGCTCCCCCGGCGGCACTGTAAAAATTCTTAATAAAATTACCGATCAATTCAGTTTAATCTACCAAAATAGGCGGTTTTAGTAAGCATCTGTAACCAACCCGATCCATTCTACTCATCCCAACAGGTGATCATAATATGAGCGTTAATTTATCAACTCAACTGCGAGAAGGCACGAAAAAATCCCACACAATGGCAGAAAACGTCGGTTTTGTCAAGTGTTTTCTCAAAGGTGTGGTAGAAAAAACTTCCTATCGCAAACTGGTGGCTAACCTCTACTTCGTCTATTCGGCCATGGAGGAGGAGATGGAAAAACTTCGTAGTCATGCCGTGGTTTCTAAAATCTGTTTTCCTGAACTCAATCGCAAAAATGCGCTGGAACAGGATTTATATTTTTATTACGGTCCCAATTGGCGCAACGAGATCGCTTTATCTCCCGCAGGTCAGGCCTACGTTGACCGGATTCGGGAAATCGCCACAACAGAACCCGAATTATTAGTCGCTCATTCCTATACCCGTTATCTCGGCGATCTGTCCGGGGGGCAAATCTTGAAAAAAATCGCCGAAAAAGCGATGAATCTGGAAACTGGTGGCACGGCTTTCTATGATTTTAAAGATATTCCCGACGAAAAAGCCTATAAAAACCACTATCGTCAAACCCTCGACGATTTACCCGTGGAGCAAGCCATGGCTGATCGCATTGTCGCCGAAGCTAACGCCGCTTTTGGCATGAACATGAAAATGTTCCAAGAGTTGGAAGGTAATCTGATCAAAGCGATCGGAATTATGCTCTTTAATACTCTCACCCGTCGTCGCAGCACCGGCAGCACCGAAACTGGATTGGCTACCGCCGAATAGTAGTCAAGAAAACCTAAAAAAAACGGAAATTCTAGAATTGGGGTAATGGTTAGCCATGATTATTATCTTATATTTGAGAGTTATCCGTTATATTTTTGCTTTTTTGATTTATTCTCCCCTCTCCCCACACCGGCCAATTGACTTTTTGCCGCAAACCCTATTTAGGGTCTGCTGAATAATGGTAAAACCCTCTTAAAATAAAGCTTTTGACCTGTTAAAGTCCGATGTTAGTGCAAGAAAATAGGATTGGGACTTTCAAAAACCTTGCATTATCCTTCTTGTAGTACATCGCTTGGTACAAAAAACTTCAGCAGACCCTATTTAGCCTGATATATGGAAAGTTTCTGTACAATCCATAGTTAGCCAGAATTCCATAGATGTTATGCTGACCAGTATTTGGCTGTGGTTGATCGCACTTACCCTGTTGCTAATCAGCTTCACCCCTGGAGCATGGTACAAGCTGTGGTTCTTTGAGATTTTGGGGGCAGGCTATCTTTGGTTTGCGGCCTTGACTTTGATCTTGCTGTTGGCTCTGTTTTTACCCAGGTTCCGCCCTCGACGCTGGAAATTGATGATCACGTTAGCTGTAGGGCTGGGGTTTTATGCCAGCACAATTGGTACCTGGTATGTGCCGAGGTGGCGAGATGCTAGAACTGGTGGTCTCCCATTGACTGTAATGACCTACAACGTCAACTACCAACTATGGGAGACCAGTGCCGTGACTAACTTGGTTCGGGCAAATCCCGTAGATATATTCGGGTTAGTTGAACCGTTCAAGGAGCAGGCAGCAGAGTTACTAGACAATGTGCAGGAGCTTTATCCTTACTATTACCGCGCAACGGGAGGCGGACTGAGTTTATTTAGCCGCTATCCCATTACAGAGGCAACGACTGATAACTTGGGAACCCGCCACCATAGCCTATTCGCAAGCGTTAATGTGAAAGGATACCCCATTCGGGTCGTTGTTGCCCATCCCCTTGCCCCTATATCCATAGCTAACTTTATCAATCGTAACCAGGCGATGGCAGCCCTAGCAACCTATGCAACACAGCAGTCAATCACCACCGTGATCATGGGTGACTTTAACCTCACCTCCTGGTCGATTTATTTTCGCAACTTTATTATTAACTCAGGATTACGCAGTGTCAATCTAGGGCATGGACTCAATCCAACCTGGTTTTACGCTGACGGAGCGCGATCGCTATCCCATCTCGATCATTGGCAACAGGCTCTAAAAATTCCCATTGACCACATTTTCGTCAGCAAAAATGTCAGGGTTGATCAGGTCATCACACTGCCTTCGGGTGTATCTGATCATCGTCCAGTGATGGCAAAACTACGAGTGATCTAGTGCGATGCCGAAGGCACTGCGAGCGCAGTACGCCGATCTGGTATGCCTCCGCTGATTTAACTATGGGGTTTCGCGATCTCTCACTATCGCTCTTCTGGGAGTTTGGCAAAAGTCTTACAGTCTCTAAACTCTAGCTCTCTTATGGGGTAAGCCTTCAAGCTATCGCTAACTAACAGAAACCCGAAATTTGAGTTTTTATTAGAAAAAAAGTTAGCGATCACTTGTCAACCAAGGGTTTCAGAATCTGGATTCGGTCAGGGATTTCCGAAAGTCCCAATAGTGGAGGAGACACTGATATCCCCACACCCGTTCAGCGGTTCGGCTGAGCGTTCGACAAAAGCTCACGCCGAGAATTTGAGGAAACGATAGGTTTCTCTGAGAAAGTATCCAAGGGTGTTGTCAGTTTCTGAAGCAAGCCGTCGGCAGCTGCGTAGGTTGGGTTGACCGAAACAATACTGGGTCGAAAATAGCTCAATTCGCTGGAAAAAGCGAAACCCAACCACCCCAAAGGTTACTATATGAAAGTAATATAGCGTTTTTCAGTCTGCTGAGGTACAAAAGTTATGGGTTTTAGGCAAAAGGCAAAAGGGAAGAAAAATAGGTGTACCTCACTAGCTTAGGAAACGCTATATACGGAAAGATTTTTAAAAAAATGTGTATTTGGCGTGAGATATGGAAAGTTTCCGTATATTATTCCGTATATTATGTAGTCAGACCGCAGTCTTTTAGTGGTAGCGGTTCTGTCTGCTTTGGGGCTGCAATTGGCAGCAGGTTGAGTTCATAGCTGTGGCTAAAATATGAAAAAGAAAATACGACAATTTATTCGACAACTAGGCTTCGACATCGTTAGGTACTATCCCTCAGCATTTGATCGAGCTAAGGCGATTGATACTCAACGTAAAGGTTCACGATTTTTGAAGCTATTGACCCTCTATGAAATTGACTTGGTTTTAGATGTAGGAGCAAACATTGGGCAATATGCTCAGGGTCTTCTTGAAATTGGGTATCAAGGTAAAATTGTTTCCTTTGAGCCTCTCTCATCTGCTTATGAGAAGCTAGTTATTGCAAGTAAGAACTACCCTAACTGGGAAGTTGCAGAACGTTGCGCGGTTGGCAATAAAACTGGTGAAGCCACAATTAATATTTCTGGTAATTCTGAAAGTAGTTCAATACTGAGTATCTTACCTGCTCATGTAGACGCGGCTCGTAGATCGGCTTACATTGATTCTGAAGTAGTCAAGGTGAGGCGGTTAGATGAACTAGTAAGCCACTGCTTTTCCAATTTCCAAGCGCCGTTTCTCAAAATTGATACACAAGGGTATGAAGATAGAGTTCTCCAAGGTGCATCAGGAATTCTATCCTCAATTCAAGGAATGTTTTTAGAAATGTCCTTGGTTCCTCTATATGAAGACCAAGTGCTGTTTGAGGAGATGCTAAGCAATATTAATGAAATGGGGTTTTCCCTTTATAACTTGACTCCTGGATTTTATGATTATCGTACAGGAAGACTGCTTCAGGTAATGGGGACATTTTTTAGAGATAAGGAGCAGTTTTAGATGAGATCACTTTGAGTGCTTTCACCCACTAGCTATTGGCTTGTCAATAGCTAGTGGGTTGGAGAAGAGAGAGCTTTGGGAACCTTTGGCTCCAATGTGTGATCGCCCGTCAGGTTAGCAGAGCGCATCGCCGCGTAGGTTGGGTTGACCGAAACAATAGTGGGTCGAAAATAGCTCAATTCGCTGGAAAAAGCTCAACCCAACCACCCCAAAGGTTACTGTTTGTTATGGGAATCCCACAGCCCGCCAGCAAGACATTAATCGACAAAACTACGAATTTATTGCCAATAGTAGTCGCATCCAGTGCTGGGGCTATTTTTTCGGTACTTATAGGCAATAAACTAATTACCCACCTTAACAAAGGTGCAAAACAACTGCTTACCTCAAGAGTCCCGCGCTTTTCCCTTTTTTTCGCCTTCCCTCCCTCAAAATTAGGTAGATGCTCTGAAACTATCCACGACCACTGCTTGAGATATTGGTTGTTTAGCATTGTCTTTGACGATGCCCTGCTCATCTCTATCTTGATTCTCTCACTCCCGTGGGTGATGACTCACCTCTTTGTCAACATATATCTGTAGTAAGCCTCACCCCATATCTTCTGACGATCGCGAAAAAACTTCATCAAGAGGGGAACAACTTCCAGTAAGATGAAAAATGGTCAGCGAAAAAGCTAACCGAAATTTATTGTCGGAAATGGTAACACCGCCCCATTTCCCCAGACCCTAGAGGCTAGAGTCCGGTAAACCAGCGGCTAAAAATTGACATCCATGAGTGCAGACATTTTCGATCGAGTTAAAAAAGTTGTTGTGGAACAATTAGAAGTAGAGCCGGAAAAAGTTACCCCCGAAGCAAGCTTTGCTAATGACCTGGCAGCGGATTCCCTTGATGTGGTGGAGTTAGTGATGGGTTTAGAGGAAGAATTTCATATTGAAATTCCCGACGAAGCGGCCGAACAAATTGACACTGTGGGCAAAGCTGTCGAGTATATTAACGAGAAAGTAGGAGCAACCGCCTAATTATTGCGGGAAAATTGACAATTAGGATTAAATATCTGGGGCAAAATCTGCCCTTATTTTTGAACAAACATGACAGAAGTGCCATTAAAAAGGGTTGTCATCACGGGGATGGGTGCGATCACTCCCCTCGGCAATAATCTAGCAGACTATTGGACAGGCTTAATCAACGGCAAAAGTGGCATTGGTTTAATCACCCACTTTGATGCCTGCCGTCACGCTTGTCGCATTGCTGGGGAAGTGCGGGGTTTTGACCCCCACAACTATGTGGATCGCAAAGAGGCAAAGCGCATGGACCGTTTCGCTCAATTTGCCGTCGCCGCTAGTTTGCAAGCTCTGCAAGATTCTCAATTAGTTATCGACGCTCTCAATGCCGATGATATAGGTGTACTAATCGGTACGGGCGTGGGTGGCATAAAAGTGCTTGAGGATCAACAGGAAATTTACTTGACAAAAGGTCCGAGCCGGTGTAGTCCCTTCATGATCCCGATGATGATTGCCAATATGGCCGCTGGTTTAACCGCCATCCACACGGGGGCCAAAGGACCGAGTAACTGCACCGTGACCGCTTGTGCTGCCGGTTCCAATGCCATCGGCGATGCTTTTCGTCTAGTACAAAGGGGTTTGGCCAAAGCGATGATCTGCGGTGGGACGGAAGCCGCCGTTACCCCCCTAGGATTGGCTGGTTTTGCCTCCGCTAAGGCCCTATCTACCCGCAACGATGACCCCACCCGGGCCAGTCGTCCCTTTGATCAGGATCGGGATGGTTTTGTCATGGGGGAAGGGGCAGGAATTTTGATTATAGAGGAATTAGAAACGGCCTTAGCCCGTGGGGCGCGGATTTACGCCGAAATGATCGGTTATGGTCTGACTTGCGATGCCTATCACATGACGGCACCGGTTCCCGATGGTCGTGGAGCCACCAGAGCGATCGAATTAGCGATCAAAGATGCTGGTTTGACTCCGGCGGAAATTAGCTATATCAACGCCCACGGCACCAGTACGGCGGCCAATGATCCCACGGAAACCAAGGCGATCAAAAAAGCTTTAGGAGAATCGGCCTACCAAATCCCCGTCAGTTCCACCAAATCGATGACAGGCCACCTTTTAGGCGGTTCTGGTGGTATTGAAGCCGTGGCCACGGTAATGGCGATCGCTAATGATCGGATTCCCCCGACTCTCAACCTCGACAATCCTGACCCCGATTGTGATCTCGATTACGTCCCCTACGAAAGTCGTCAGCAGATAGTTAACGCTGCCCTCTCCAACTCCTTTGGATTTGGTGGCCATAACGTCACCTTAGCTTTTAGAAAATATGCTTGAGTCGATGCCCCTGAAAGAGTAATCTTTGAGTGGCTCCCTCTTTAACTGGGTCTTATTTTTGTAGTTCATTCTAAAAAACATTATGGTTGTCGCCTCCCAATCTCTCGAAGAACTTTGTATTAATGCGGTGCGTTTTTTAGCGGTGGATGCCGTAGAAAAAGCTAAATCGGGACACCCCGGACTGCCGATGGGAGCCGCTCCCATGGCTTTTGTCCTCTGGGATCAATTCCTGCGTTTTAACCCGAAAAACCCCCAATGGGTCAATCGCGATCGTTTTGTTCTCTCCGCCGGTCACGGTTGTATGCTGCAGTACGCTTTGATGTACCTGACCGGATACGATAGCGTTCCCCTAGAGGAAATTAAACAATTCCGGCAGTGGAAATCGAAAACCCCCGGCCACCCCGAAAATTTCGTCACCGAAGGGGTAGAAGTGACCACCGGTCCTCTGGGTCAAGGGATTGCCAATGGGGTCGGTTTGGCCCTAGCAGAAGCCCATTTAGCGGCCCGTTTCAACAAACCGGATGCCAAAATTATCGACCATTACACCTATGTGATTTTGGGTGATGGTTGCAATATGGAGGGAATTTCCGGGGAAGCTTGTTCTTTAGCCGGTCACTGGGGTTTAGGCAAGTTAATCGCTCTCTATGATGATAACCATATCTCGATCGATGGTTCCACCGATATCGCTTTTACCGAAGACGTGAGCAAGCGTTTTGAAGCCTACGGTTGGCACGTTCAGCACGTGGAGAATGGTAACACCGATTTAGATGCCATTGCCAATGCGATTGCAGCGGCCAAGGCTGTCACCGATAAACCCTCGATGATTAAAATCACCACTACCATCGGTTATGGTTCCCCCAATAAGTCTAATACCGCCGATGTTCACGGGGCAGCTTTAGGAGCAACAGAAATCGAGTTAACCCGGAAAGCACTAGGTTGGGAATACGAGCCGTTTGTGGTTCCCGATGATGTCCTGAGTCGTTTCCGGCAAGCAGTGGACAAGGGAGCAACGGCAGAAACGGACTGGAATAAGTTATTTAGCGAATATCAGGCTAAATATCCCGCAGAAGCGGCTTTATTTGAACAGTTAACCACCGGTCAACTGCCGGAAGGTTGGGACAAAGCTTTACCTGTATATAAACCCGAAGATAAGGCGCTCGCTAGTCGTAAACACTCGGAAATCTGCTTAAATGCGCTCGCGGGGGTGTTACCCGGTTTAATCGGTGGTTCGGCGGATTTAACCCACTCTAACTACACGGAATTAGAGCATTTTGGTAATTTCCAAAAAGGCAGTTATCAGGAGCGTAACGTTCACTTTGGCGTAAGGGAACACGCGATGGGGGCGATTTGTAACGGTATTGCTCTCCATAACACGGGATTGATTCCCTACGGGGCGACTTTCCTGATTTTCACCGACTATATGCGGAATTCTATCCGTTTATCGGCATTGTCAGAAACTCGCGTCATCTGGGTAATGACTCACGATTCCATTGCCTTAGGGGAAGATGGACCGACTCACCAACCCGTGGAACACGTTGCTTCTCTGCGCGCTATTCCTAACTTGTTAGTCATGCGTCCGGGGGATGGAACCGAGACTTCCGGTGCTTATAAAGTAGCGGTGAGCGAAACTAAGCGCCCGACGTTACTAGCATTATCCCGTCAAAATCTGCCTAATTTAGCGGGAACTTCCCTGGAGGGTGTGGCTAAAGGTGCTTATATTATCACCGATTGCGAGGGTACTCCCGATGTCATTCTCATCGGTACGGGTGGCGAGTTGTATCTCTGCGATAAAGCGGCTGCGGTGTTGAAAGAGGCAGGAATTAAAGCTCGCGTCGTTTCTATGCCCTGTTGGGAGCTATTCGAGGAACAATCGGCAGAATACAAAGAATCGGTACTGCCGAAAGCAGTGAAAAAACGTCTCGCAGTGGAAGCGGGTTCAACTATGGGTTGGCATCGTTACATCACCGATGAGGGGGATGTGTTGGGGGTTGATACCTTCGGCGCTTCTGCTCCGGGGGGTGTGATTCTAGAGAAGTTCGGTTTTACCGTGGATAACGTGGTAGCGAAGGCAAAAGCGTTGTTAGGTTAATTACCTGAAATCTTAGCTGTAATGAGTCAGAAAAATCTGGCTCATTTTTTTGTTTTTCTATTGTGACTGTCAGTCAGTGGACTAGGGGTCACGTCAGGCAGTTTAATCGAAGCATGGCAAAGGACAATTTAGCTCAATTTGGCAGATGTTTACATAATGCTCGTATTCAAAAGGGTTTATCCCAAGAAAGGTTGGCCGAAGCGGCCAATTTGGATAGAACTTACATCAGTCTTCTTGAACGTGGTAAAAGGAATCCTTCTTTACTATGCTTGATTTCTTTATGTAGAGCATTAAACATAAGTCTTTCGGAGCTTTTTAACACTATGTCTATAAATTCCGATGTAAATACTGATGATGTCAGAAGATTTGATTAAATTGCTTGAGCAGTTTTTGCATGATAACGAGCTTGAATGGGAATGGTTTGAAAAAATAGAAAGTTTTTGTAAGAGTTATAGTTTGAATATCAAATATATTACAGAAGTTCTCAATGATCCAAAAGTTATTCCTATGATTCGTGGCAAGTTTTTTGAGTTCACTGTACAAGATGAACTGTCAAAAATACTCGCAAATAATTATTTAGTTACTAATCCTCGGTTAAATCCTCAAGCCGGTTCTCACGATATAGATGTAGCTATTATCAATCAAAAAAACGCCAAAAAGTACTCTGCTGAATGTAAGTTAGCCAAAAAAGGTAGTTTCCGTCTTCAGGGAGGTATCAGACCTTTTATTGAAGTCAAATGTATGAGATCAAGAACCTTAGGAGATAAAGCAGCAGAACAAAGGTCTAAATTGATAGGAATACCTTCAACAAGCCTAAATATTCACAAAGATCAATATATTGAAACAGATTTTGATTTAGTGATTACATCTCTTGCCAATGCTTTTTTTCAGATCAATTTAGAAACGGGACTATTTGTTTGGAAGCCCACACCAAAAGAGCCAATATTTTTAAGGAAAATTAATATTAATAATCAAGAAGAAGCCCTTTTTAAAATGTACGTTGCCAGAAGTAAAGATTTAACAGCAAATCAAACCAATAACATCAATTGTTCTCGCCAGAAATGCCAGGATTAAAACTGTAATTTCATCCCTAATTATCCCAAATTTTTCTTTGATGTTAATACGGCTGAACCTCTACAACCATGGCTCCCGATCAAAAAAATAGAGGATTTACTTGATTAAAATTAGCAATCAAGATATATCGAATAAACTTAATTGTAGAGGTGTAAATCTTGCAGGTTTCTGAAGATCATAATTGGCAATAAATACCTCCTTGCCCTTGCGTCTTTCACTCTGATAACCATGTTCTAATTTCAACCCATTTTTTTGATCATCAGTTCGATTAATAGTGTAATTCCATTCATTATCTTGTAAAGAAATACACCAATCATACATTTCTCTAATTTCGGAGCAATTATCATAAGTCAAAAGAAATTTAAATCGATGTTGATGTTTTTTCAACGTCTTACATAACCTGTCATGATCTTCTAGACTGAAGAAGCAGGAATAGAATTTATTTTGATCTGCTTGAAAGTAAGGAGGATCGACAAATAAAAAGTAATCATCGGGTAATTGATTGATTAAATCTTCAAAATCTAAACAAGATAAACTGACATTTTGCCGTTTTTCCGAAGTGGTTTTTAGGTGAGAAGGGCAGTTTTCAGGACGCATAGAATACTTATCACCATAGCCCCAATAACAATTTTCAAGTTTCATAATTCCTGAGTAGGAAGTTCTATTTAGATAATACCAACGCATGGCTCTTTCTAGGTCATTGGCTGGTTGAAATTCATTTTTATAATAATTGTGTAATTCTTTGGTAGCGTTTAGATCTTTTAATAATTCAATTAGACTATCAAGATGGTCTTTGATATGTCGATAACAGTTCATTAATTCTTCATCTTTGTCATTGAGAATATTCTCTGCTACACTTTCCTTAGCAAAGAATATAGATGCTCCCCCCGCAAAAGGTTCACAATACTTATGGTGACTGGGAAGACAAGCTAAGATTAGCTTACGGGCATAAAATTTACCGCCGGGATAACGAAAAGGAGAATTACTAAGTTTTTTAGCGATTTTGGACATTATCTTCAATTTTAGAGGCTTTTCTTTGAGATTATTTTAACAAAATTACGATATTTTCTCTAGGAATGTCAGAGAAGTTCGGTTTTACCGTGGATAACGTGGTAGCGAAGGCAAAAGCGTTGTTAGGTTAATTAAAACTTTGGTTTTGTGGAAAAAGCCCGCGAAAGCGGGTTTTTTTTGTGTGGTTATAGGTCAACATAGTTTAGGCTTTAGGCTTAGTTCATGTAAAAATATAAAGTAGGAAGAAGTACCGTAGGTTGGGTTGAGGCACGAAACCCAACATAACCAACAGCTAAGGCACGAAACCCAACATAACCAACTGCTAAGGCACGAAACCCAACATAACCAACTGCTAAGACAGGAAACCCAACATAACCAACAGCTACTTTTTTAACGTCAACCCAACTACTTAAAGGAGTAAAAACCATGAGTCTGTGTCTCAATCCTAATTGTTCCGCCGCCAATCCAGATGGCTATAAATTCTGTGAAAAGTGCGGCTCTAAATTGTTCTTACAAGAGCGTTATCAAGCAATTCAATTAATTGGTCAAGGAGGATTTGGTCGGACTTTTAAGGCGATAGATTATAGTAAGCCTTCTCGACCTTATTGTGTCATTAAGCAGTTTTTCCCCTCGGCTCAAGGGACTGATACAATTGAGAAAGCCTCAGAATTATTTGAAAAAGAAGCAATCCAATTAGAAAAATTAGGAAAACATCCCCAAATTCCTGAACTTTTTGCCTATCTCAATCATGATGATAACCGTCAATATTGGCTCTTCTCGGCTTTGTGTGATAATTTTTGCTTATGGAATCGTGAAATGCTTACTGGACAAGACTTTTAAGACTATTTTGCGGATATTCTATCAGTATAGACCTCGTTTCCACACAGAAACCAGAAGAGCCCAATATTTAGTACAAGAATATATTGAAGGACAAAACTTAGAGCAAGAGTTGAAAAGCCAAGGTGTATTTAATGAAGCCAAGATTAAAGCTTTATTAACGGATATTTTGCCAGTTTTAGATTTTGTCCATAGCCAAGGAGTAGTTCACCGAGATATTAAACCGGAAAATATTATTAGACGTAACTCAGACAAGAAAGCGGTTTTAGTGGATTTTGGCGCGTCTAAAGTTGTTACACCTCTTAATCGTTCTGTTACTGGTACGGTAATCGGTTCAGCGGAATATGTCGCACCAGAACAAGCTAATGGTAAGGCGAACAATCCTAGTGATTTGTATAGTCTAGGAGTCACTTGTATTTATTTGTTAACTCAGGTTTCACCTTTTGATTTATTTGATACCAGTGACCATGAATGGGTCTGGAGACAGTTTTTAGTCAATAATAATGTTCGGGATGATTTAGGGCGGATTCTTGATAAGATGATCGAGTTTGGGACAAGAAAGCGTTATCAGTCAGCAAGGGAAGTTTTACAAGATTTGACGGGACAATCACCAGCAACTTCGATACAATCACCAGCAACTCCCCGTTATTCACCAACCCCTGCAACCCCCGTTATTCAAACGCCACCACCGCCTAAAGTTGCTGCTAATATTGTGCTGAAAAGTGCTAGGGGTGTTAACTATTCTCGATTACAGCAACTCCTAGCAGCAGGAAACTGGAAAGAAGCAGACCAAGAAACAACTAAAGTTATGCTTCAGGTCGCCGGAAGGGAAAGGGAAGGATGGTTGAGAACATTTGATATTAATAATTTCCCCTGCGAAGATTTACGAACTATTAACCAACTTTGGCTACACTACAGTAACGGCAAATTTGGCTTCAGCGTCCAGAAAGAAATCTATGAGAGTCTTACGAAGCAAAGAATCTATGTCTATGATCAAAAAATGTGGAGAAAGTTCAGCGATTGCGTCGGCTGGAGAAAAGGAGGTATATTTAAGGAGTGGAAGTGGTTGTCTTACGAAGACTATGACCTAACGTTTGAAATTGATGCAGCCCCCAAAGCTCACCTCCCTGGATTGTTGCTTCCTAGACGAGGATGTACGGACAGTCAATTTAAAAACTTCTATCAGGAGAGGCACGAAATCGAAGATTCATGGAAACGGTTCTTTTCTCTCGCGCAAAGACTTGTAAGCTGTAGGATATAACGATCTCAGGTCTTTTGTCAAGGATAATTTTGGGTACTTTTTTTACGAATTCATGGGCTTTTTCCCAATTTGTTCAGTTCTTAATCTATTAATCAAAAAATTCGGTGAAAGAAAGGAGTATAAATTGGATGCTTACCTACAAAGCAATGTATAAATTCCTGGCACAGGGAGTCCATGGAGAAGTCTTGGATTTCCCTGGCGTGATTTCCTGGGGAAATGATCTAGCAGCAGTACGCCGTTCCTTAGCCAGTGCGCTGGTGGACATGGCAGAAGTTAATTTATCTAGGGGGGAATCTTTACCCTTGCCTAATGCGTTATTAACAGACCCAGAAGCGGATTTAGAAGAACCAATTTATCTAATCTTTTCTGCATCAACCCATGTCCAAATTGTACCGACTTTGATAGCCTCGTGAAGCGTCGAGATTTGTTGCGTTATCTCAGTCAACAGGGTTGTCAATTGGTACGAGAAGGAAGTGAACATTCCATCTGGGAAAATCCACTCAATGGTAGGCGCACAGCCATCCCTCGACATAGAGAAATTGTCGAGTTTACTGCTGTGAGAATTTTTCGTCAGTTGGACATACCAGAACCTTGACAACAAGGGGCGATCGCTGACTACAATCAAGCGATTCAAATCAAACCCGACTATGCTTATCAGCAGCCTCCAAGACTCACCTCCCTTGGGGGTAGGCCTGCTGTAGGAGGCAATTGTGCGGGTTATTAGGGGTTGTGGGATTTGGTGGTATCTTCTCTTGCACAAAGGCTTGTAGCCTTTAGGATATAACGATCTCAGGTCTTTTGTCAAGTCTAATTTTAGGGATTTTGATCACGTAAACATCGCATTTTGCGGAACTTGATACCTGACTTTTGAATTATGAATTATGAATTATGAAAGAGATTCGATTTAGCGATCATGGGAAATTTAAAATCGACATCCTTGCTAATCACGGGCTAAATATTTCTCCAGAATTTATTATTGATACGATTTGTAATCCTGATAAAATAGAAATATTGCCAGAACCAAAGATAATCTTTCAAAGGAGATTAAATGAAAACTTAGTTCTACGAGTTATTTGTCGAGAATTCAGTGCTTTTATCCTGATCATTACTTTATACCCTGGAAAGACAAGTAGATATGAAAAAGATTAAATACAGTAAAGATGTTGATACCCTGTTAATTGAGTTATCGGATAAACCTATCAGTTATGCAGAAGAAGATGGACAGGTTATCTTACACTATTCTGATGACGATATGCTAGTTCTTATCGAAGTCTTAGACTTCCGACAATTTATTTCAGAAGACACCACTGCTGAATTGGTATCAATCTCCTAGCTTCTGTTGGTTAGATATATGGCAGAGCCTTAAATATTGTGTTTCAAGGCAGAGCCTTGAAACAAGAGATAATATAATTGGTGCGTTACGGCGGATTGTTAGTTTTGTTTTTTTTTTTGACCGAATTAGTAACCGCCTAACACACCCTACTGGACTGTTTCAACTAAAATAGGGCAATAGATTTCGGCTTAAAGTCTTAGATTATAAAATTTATAGCATTTTTCTAATACACCAAATTAGCTGAAACAGTCCACTAAACAGTCCACTACACTCGTCGGGGATCTAATTAATAATTAAATTAAGGAGGAAAAAATGAAAGCTTATGAATTTCAAACAACGATCAATAAAGGAATTGTAGAAATTCCATCAGATTATCTTAGATATTTAGAAAAAGATCAAGATGTTCGGGTTATTCTTCTTACAGAAGATGGTGAAGCAAAGAAACAAAATTACACGGAAAAAATGAAAAGCAAACTCTCAGAATTTCTTTTACTACCAGAATTAGAAGAAGATGAGATTTTGTTTGAACGGGATAAAGATACAGGTAGAGAGATTTTTTGATGAATTATTTATTAGATACCTGTGTTCTTTCAGAATATATTAAGAAAACCCCAAATAATATACAGGTTATTCAGTGGGTAGATGAACAAAGTGAAGCGAGTTTATTTATTAGTGTTTTAACTTTAGCTGAACTCAAAAAAGGAATCATCAAAATAAAACAATCTCAACCATCTCGTTATCGTAAGCTAGAACATTGGTTAAATCAAATAAAACAAAGATTTGCTGACAGAATTTTACCATTGAGCAACAATATACTTGATATTTGGGCAAAACATTGTGGTGAATCTGAAGCAACCGGTAGAAAATTACCGATTATCGATAGCTTAATAGCAGCCACAGCTTACCAATATAATTTGGTTATTGTCACCCGTAATATTAAAGATTTTAATTTCACCTCAACCAAGGTTTTTAGTCCTTGGGAATCCCTCACAAAAAATGGCGAAAATTAACTCTTTTTAATGTAGGTATATTGCTGATTTTGGTGCGTTACGGCGGATTGTTGATTTTGGTTTTTTGACCAAATTAGTAACCGCCTAACGCACCCTACTGGACTGTTTCAGCTAAAATAGGGCAATAGCTCGAACAAGCAGAGGACATTTTAATGGGAAGAGGTCGGCGAGATAAAGTCAATCTAACAGGGGAACAAAGAGAAAACCTCGAA
>VYMG01000176.1_pt1 | contig 21810 bp, 13 predicted proteins | sample 5115261 | NCBI WGS metagenome assembly VYMG01 (sample SAMN12291781, study PRJNA351875) | freshwater metagenome | isolation source: freshwater lake | place: USA: Michigan, Wintergreen Lake | collected 2013-08-08
ACGCTTTGGGCAACCAAAGCGTGGCGATCATCCCACGCACGCGGAAATCAGAAGTGGGTCTGTCCTCAAAAATGAACCGAGGCCGCGAAAGCGGCCCCGGTACTTCTTTGGCTTCCCTCACTCGCTCCTTCGCTCGTTCGCTTCTCCCCTACCCTTACCCCATGGACCCCCAACTCGCCTGGGCGCTCGGCTTCGTCGGCCTCGCCGTCATTCTGCTTGTGATCGAGGTCTTCCTCCCCACCGCCGGCACGCTCGCCATCGCCAGCGCCATCTGCGCCATTGTCGCCGTGGTGCTTTTCTATCGCTTCGACGCCACCTGGGGCAACGTCAGTCTGCTTTCGCTCATCGTGCTCGCCCCCGCCTCCGCGGGCTTCATGATCAAGATCTGGCCCCACACTCCCCTGGGTCGCAAGATCATCGGTGCACCTACCGAAGAAGAAGTCGACCGCCAGCGCATCGCCGAAGAACAGGATCGCCGCGCCCGGCTCGCGCTCATCGGCAAAGAGGGCAAAGTCCTCCGTGATCTCCGCCCCGTCGGCCTCGTCGAGATCGAAGGCCAACGCTACGAAGTGCTCAGCGAAACGACCCTGGTTCCCGTGGGTGAAACCGTGCGCGTGACGCAGGCCGATCTCATGCAGATCAAGGTCCGCAGGGTCTGATATCTCTGTGACAACAAGCACGTGCGACGCTACCGTTTCGCCACGAGAGACAAGCCAGAGGAGATTGCCATGCATCGCCGCGCTGCGTTGTCGCTCGTTGTACTTTCCACGCTCTCATCGTTCTGCCTCGCCGGCCCCTGGTCGCAGATGGTCGTCTTTGGCGACAGCCTGTCCGACACCGGCAGCACACTCGCCTACACAACCACTCTCAACGCGCAGACGTTCGGTCTTGTCGCGCGTCGACCCGTTGGCCCGCGCTACGCCACCGGTCGCTGGACCAACGGCAACGGCGTCAACTACGCCACGCTTGATCTCGCCAACGGAAGCAGTTCACTCGTCTGGCACGAACGCCTCGCCGACCAACTCGGCGCGTCGCGCGCCATCAGCGTCAACGCCAGCGGCACGCCCGCCAATCGCAACAACTTCGCCTGCGGCGCAGCGCTTTCAACCGGCGGCCAGGTCACGCAGAGCGTGCCCTTCGTCGGCAATCTGCCGCTGATTGACAACATGGGCCACCAGGTCAACACGCTCTTTGGCGCAGGCACCGCCACCATGCGCAGCGACACGCTCTACTCCTTCTGGGGCGGAGCCAACGACATTCGCGATGCTGTGAACTCCGGCACCGTCACCACCGCGCAGCAAGCCGCCGCGGCTGGTGCTGCCGCGTCGAGCAACATTCGTTCGTACATCGCCTCGCTCGCCACGCGTGCGCAGCAGCAGAACGTCAACATCAGCGTCGCCTGGCCCAACGTCGTGCCGCTGCAGTTCGTGCCCGACTTTGCCGACGCCTACGGCGGCACGGCCGCACGCCGCTCACTCGCGGAAGCCGGCTCGCTGGGTTTCCGCACCGCGTGGCAAACCGACATCGCCGCACTGCAGTCCGCCTTCCCCACGTCGCTCACGATTTATCCCGTGGATATCTACACGTGGCTGTCGGGCGTGGTGCAGGGCGGCGTGCTGCCGCAAGGCACGAACGTGACGGATCCGATTCTCGACTTCGGCGCCTTCTCCGGCCTGGGTTTCAACCCCACCCGCAACACCACGGCCCGCGTGCCCAGCGGCGCGAACCCCGACAACTACGTCTTCTGGGATCGCCTGCATCCCACCGCCTGGATGCACGAACGCATCGGCGACTACATGGCCACGGTCATCCCCGCACCGGCTGGCGTCTTCGCGTTCGCCGTGGGCGCTGTCTTTGCCGCTCGTCGTCGCCGCGATTGAGACCTGAACATGCTCGCCGCCATCACCGCCTTTGACATCGTGGCATTCGTGATGTTGTTTGTGGTGTTTTGCGGCTTTCTGCTGCCGCTGAGCATCTTGCCGGCACGACTCGCCGCCGCGAAGGCACGCATCCCAACGAGCAACCTCGAGTTGATCGGCATGCTGCTGCGGCGGTCCAATCCCAAGGCGATGGTGCAGACCACCAGTCTGCTTCGGGAACTGGGCTACAGCGATGTGACGCTGCGTGAAGTGGAGATCATGAAACTGTCGGGCGTGAACATGCCCGCGCTGCTGGCGGGGGTCTCCACCGCAAAGCGGAGTGGCGTCGATCTCCCGCTGGAGGCCGCTCACGCGATCTGCCTTGCGGGGCGGGATCTTGAGTCGGAAGTCCGCAAGTTCATCGAGGCGAATCCCGCCAAAGAAGTCAGTATGTCTGCCGCAAGCGTGCTGTCGAAGCCTCGCTGATCAGTAGCCCCGCCTCTTGCCTGATCGCTATACTCCGCCCACGCACGCCTGCCGCGATTCACGCGGCGTTTCGTGAGGACAAAACCACTATGCACAACACTCTCGTCTCTTCCTTCTCGCCCACGCTCGCACAAGGCGGCGCCGGCACGGGCCTGCTCATCGCGGGCGGCATCGTGCTCGCCATCGTTCTTCTGGTCGTCTTTGTTTTCGCCCTGCAGTTTGTGGGCCTGTACATCCAGGCCATCACCAGCAACGCCAAGGTCGGCTTCTTTGAAATGATCGGGATGAAGCTGCGCAAGGTCGACATCCGCACGGTCGTCATCAACCGCATCCGCGGCGTGAAGGCCGGCATGGACATTCCGACCAACCTGATCGAAACGCACTACCTCGCGGGTGGTCGCGTGAGCAACGTCATCAGCGCGATGATCGCCGCCCGCGGCGCACGCATCGATCTGCCGTGGAACACAGCCACCGCGATTGACCTCGCAGGTCGTGACATTCTGGACGCCGTGAACACGAGCGTGAACCCCAAGGTCATTGACTGCCCCGCCGCCGCCGGCCCGCGCAGCACGATCGACGCCGTCGCGAAGGACGGCATTCAGCTCAAGGTCAAGGCCCGCGTGACGGTGCGCACGAACATCGGTCGCCTGGTCGGCGGTGCAACCGAAGAAACGATCATCGCCCGCGTCGGTCAGGGCATCGTCAGCACGATCGGTAGCGCTGCTGACCACAAGAAGGTTCTGGAAAACCCCGATGACATCAGCCGCAAGGTGATGGAAACCGGCCTCGATGCGGGCACGGCTTTCGAGATTCTCTCCATCGACATCGCCGACGTGGACGTGGGCGACAACATCGGTGCAAAGCTGCAGACCGACCAAGCCAACGCCAACAAGCAGATGGCGCAGGCAGAAGCCGAAAAGCGCCGCGCTCTGGCCGTCGCGCAGGAGCAGGAGTTCAAGGCGGAAGAACAGAAGAACCGCGCCGCCGTCGTGCTGGCCGAAGCCGAAGTGCCCCGCGCACTGGCCGACGCCTTCCGCAACGGGCGCCTGGGCGTGATGGACTACTACAAGATGCAGAACGTGCAAGCCGACACGAGCATGCGCAGCGCCATCGCGGGCGAAGGTCCCACGGGCCAGCAGCGCTGAGTGACGCAATTGAGAGCACAGCAAAAACGCACCGGGTGACCGGTGCGTTTTTCTTTGTCCACTTCACAACATCTCGAAACGTGTGATCAACGGTTACGCATCACGCTGGCAGCGGCGGAGATGCGAACCTGCGGGTTGGGGTCCTTCATCATCGGCGCGAGTTTGTCCAGCGCGCCGGCGCCTTGAGCGCCATACACAAAGGCCACCTGACTGCGCAGGGCCGCGTTCTGATCCTTTGCGTACTGGTCGGCGATCGCGATGGCCTCACCACCGGTCACGCCCATGCGAGCCAGCGACAAGGCGATGCCCAGCCGCACCTCGGCGGGGTACTGCTGACCCTGCGGATCGCGGTAGTTGGCCAGATTCATGAGTTGCCCCTGAGCCTGGCGGTCCTTCATCTCGCCCAGCATCTGCACCGCAAGCGCCATCGCTTCCAGTTCGCCGGGCTGGCTCGGGTAGAGGGCTGCCCGAATCGCCGCGAGTTCCTTCTGCTCACCGAGTTTCACCAGCGCTTCGGTGATCATCAACTGAAAGATGGGCTGCTGGTCGGGCGGCAGTTGCTTGCTGCGATCCAGCGCTGCGCTGCGCAGCAGCGGCACCGCGCTCTTGTTGCCGATCTCACCCAGCAGGAATGCCACATGGCGCGAGACCATGGGGTTGCTGTCGCTGAACAGCATCTGCGCAAGCGGGGATTGGTCCGCCTTGCCACCTGTGCGCAGCGTGGCATAGATCGCGCTGGCGCGCACGTGGTTGTTGCCGTCGGTCAGCAGACGCTCGGCCTGCGGGCGCAGATCTCGCAACTGGTTCTTGCCCACCGCCATGAGAGCGATGCTGCGGACGCCTGCATTTTCGTCCTTCAGACCGGCTTCGATGACATCGCGCATGCGCTGCGGACTCATCGCGGCCGCTTCCACCGCCTGCCCGCGCACCTGCGCGTTCTCATCGCGCGACATTTCTTCGATCAGCACCATCGCCTGCTCGCGAATGGCGGACGCGGTGACGCGCGTGTCAGTGGACTGCACGGGGAGATCGGGGCTTTCGGCATTGGCCACGGGCACCGCCTGCTGGCGCATCGCCGCACCCATCACCGGCTGCTCACGACCTTGCTCAAAGGCCTGCGCGATGCCTACTTCCTGCTCAGCCACCGGCTGCGCAGGTTCGGTGGCGGCCTGCGGCGCCTGACGCATGGGCAGGGGCCTGCGAGCGCCCATCGTCTCACAACCACTCATCGCGAGCCCGCTCGCGACAACAAGACCCGCTGCGGTGATGCGAATCGACATATGCATGATCGCGTGACTCCGTGGTGAACTTCCTGCGCCGCCGTTCGCGACGCCGACATGACGACAATCGGCAATCCCCGGCAATTCACGCCGGTTTTTGCTGCTGACGGAATCGTACGAGCGCACCCAGCGTCAGCATGACCCAGGCACTCAGAGTGCTCCAGCCCAGCCAGTTGCCCGTCCGGGCGTAAAAGGTGGCTTCCTGCGTGGGCAGGGGTACATCGGCCACCAGCACACCTTCCACGCGGGCCCCCTTGGCATCGCCATCGACGCCTCGTGACACAATACGGCCATGGGCATCGATCACCGCGCTGATGCCGGTGTTGGCGCTGCGCACCACGGGCGTGCCGAGTTCGAGGGCGCGCCACTGCGAGATGCGCAGGTGCTGCTCGCGGGCCGCATCCGAGCCCTGGAACCAGCCATCATTGCTCATATTGACCAGCACATCGGCGCGGCGCGTGCCTCCGGCGAACGCGAGATCGCGGCAAACGGAGCTCTCGGTGATCTCAAAGCAGATGGGCGTGACGACACGCACGTCACCCTCGGGGCCGGGCACGCGAAAGACGGTCTTCTTCGTGCCTGCCGACAGGTCAAATCTCATGCCCGCCGCGGCGAGGGAAAGCAATCGCTGCTCGAGCCACGGAAAGCGACTGATGACGGGCATGTACTCGCCAAAGGGCGTGAGTTCGATCTTGTCGTAGCGTTCACCGGTCACGGCACCATCGCGCACCAGATACGCGCTGTTGTAGCGAGCGGTCTGCGTCCACTGCACGCGCCCTTCCGCGTCAACATCCACGTCGAAGCCGTCGAGACCCTCTTCACCAATCAGCAGGGGCACGCCCGCACGGCGTGAATGCTCGCTCAGCGCTTCCCAGAACGCCGTGGCTTTGATGCGTTTCTCGTCGGTGCCCAGTTCCTCGGGCATCGCTTCCTTGAGCGTGAATACCAAACCCTTTGCTTCCATCGCGGCGACGGCGGAAGGTTCAATGCTGATGCCCGGCATCATCGTTTCGGGCCAGATGATGAGTGAAGGCGTGCGTTCCGCGGCCTGCTCGCTCAATCGCTGCATGCGGCGGTAGTCGCGCACTTCCGCTTCGAGCGTCCAGTAGGTCTTGTTGGATTGCGGAATGTTGGTTTGGACGCTGGCGACGCGGAAGGATCGCGTTCGGTCGGCTTCGCCATACTGGCCCATGACGAGCGCGACTGTCAGCGGCACGAACGCGAAGAGTGTCGCGAGCATGATGCTGCGATTGCGCTGATCCTGTGCGTTCGTGGTGGGAGCTTCATCTGGCAGTGAGAAGGACGCGAATGACCAGGAGTGGCAGTACTTCGCAACCGCGAATGCGAACGCGCTGGCAATGACACAGGCGACGAAACTCGCGCCATACATGCCAGCAACGGGAGCGAAGCGGGCGAGCAGCGTGTCGGTGGCCCACTGTGCGTACATACCCCATGCGTAGCCTCCGAGGAAGACTTCGCAACGGAAGAACTCGATGGCCACCATGACGACGGGGGCAAGCAGTGTCATGCGTCGCCAGCCGAGCCAGCGGCGAATGCGTGCGAGCGACCAGACCGTGAGCACGAGCCAGCATGCCTGCACCATGAGTAGTGGCACAAAGCCGAGTGACGCGACCTGAAACGTCCACCACTGCGAGATGCCCCACATGACCATGGCACCCAGCTGCATTCCCACGTAGTGCGCGCGGCGCAGGGGCTGCATCGCCGCGAGCACGATAAAGCTCATTGCGATAATCGGTGAGACCCACTCATTCGATGTGGCAAGGACTGGGAAAGAACCTGCGACTCCGACTGCAAGCCCCCAAAGGCATGCACGCCATGCGAGCGCTGAAGCAGGTGCCGCGGCGGACGTATCGAGACTTGCGGTGCGCATGGATGACTAGCGTACGCGGTGCGTGCGAGAGTGGGTTTCGCTGATGCGCTTACTTCCCGGCGTAGTCGATGAGACGAGCGAGTTCGTTGCGCAGCTGCAGACGCGAGATCACGCGGTCAACCATGCCGCTTTTCATGAGGAACTCGCTGCGCTGGAAGCCCTCGGGCAGTTCCTGGCGGATGGTCTGCTGAATGACGCGCGGGCCGGCAAAGCCGATGAGCGCGTTGGGCTCGGCGATGATGATGTCGCCCAGCATGGCGAAACTCGCGGTGACGCCGCCCGTCGTCGGGTCGGTCAGCACGCTGATGAACAGGCCGCCCGCGTCGTCGAATCGAGCGAGGGCCGCGCTGGTCTTGGCCATCTGCATCAGGCTCAGGCCAGCCTCCTGCATGCGGGCACCGCCCGAGCAGCTCACGATGATGAGCGGCAGATCGTCACGTGTGGCTTCTTCAATGGCGCGGGTGATGGCTTCGCCCACCACGCTGCCCATGCTGCCCATCATGAAGGTGAGATCAAGGCAGGCCACCATGGCGGCACGACCCTTGATGAACATGCGACCGACCTTGATGGCGTCGCGTTGGCCGGTCTTGATCTGCTCGGCGAGCAGACGGTCGGGGTAGGCCTTGAGGTCTTTGAACCGCAGCGGGTCGGCGGGCTGCAGGCCGGCGTGCAGTTCGACGAACGAACCTTCGTCGGCGAGTTGCTCGACGCGCTGGCTGGCCGAGATGCGATGGTGGAAGCCGCACTCGGGGCAGACGTGGAGGTTCTTCTCCAGGTTGCCGCGGTAGACCATGTTCTCGCAGTTTTCACAGCGGAGCCACACGCCCTCGGGCACGCCGCTCTTGCGTTCGCGCACCATGGCCCAGGTGCGCTGCGGCGTCTTGGCCTTGGCGGCAGGGGCGGGCGAGCTTTCTGTAACCTGAGGCTGCGAACCAGCGGGAGTAGCCATGGGCATCCTTCTGAAAACACGGACTGGCCGAGCATCGTCCATGACGCAGCGGCTTTCTACGGATGGAGAGTTTAGTGCATCTCAAGCAAAAGCGAAAGGTGCCCGAACGGACCCGTAACCTGCTATTTGACAGGGTGGATAACTCGGGGCTTCGCGGATCAGCCGCTCGCTTAGCCAGCTCGCCGCTTGGGCGTGGCCAATCGAATCGCCACGGCCAGCGTTGTGTTGACGATCTCGAATCGCCCTTGTTTGTCGTAGATGATGACGTACTGCTGGCGAGGATGGGGCGGTACCGAGATGAAGTCTCGATGATCGATGCGGATCGAACGCCCATCAACCATTTGAATAACAAAGGGCTTGAAGTCGACTGCGCGGATGAGTGCGCGAATCTCTTCGTTCATGATTCATCGTAAGCTCCCTCAAATGAAAACGCGGGCGTGCATCGATGCACGCCCGCGCTGGTGGTTTCTGCATTGCACTAGTGCCCAATGCCTAGTGCCGAGTGCCTTCTTTAGTAGCGGTAGTGGTTGGGCTTGTAGGGACCGTCCTTCGGCACGCCGAGGTAGGCAGCCTGATCGTCGCTCAGCGTGGTGAGCTTGACGCCAAGCTTTTCGAGGTGCAGGCGGGCGACCATTTCGTCGAGCTTCTTGGGCAGGACGTAGACCTTGCCCGTTTCGTACTTGATGCCGGCCATCGTGGGCTTGCCGTTGGCGCAGGCCCACAGGTCGATCTGAGCGACGACCTGGTTGGTGAAGCTGGCGCTCATGACGAAGCTGGGGTGGCCCGTGGCGCAACCCAGGTTCATGAGGCGGCCTTCGGCGAGAATCAGCACGCTGTGTTCGCGGCGGCCGGCGACCGGCTTGGTGAACACGAACTCATCGAACTGCGGCTTGATGTTGACGCGCTTGACGGTCTTGTCGGCGTACAGGCCGGCCATATCGATTTCGTTGTCGAAGTGGCCGATGTTCGCGACGATCGCCTTGTCCTTCATCTTGCGCATGTGCTCAACGGTGATGACGTTCTTGTTGCCCGTCGTCGTGATGAAGATGTCAGCGGTCGCGAGCACGTGGTCGAGCGTCGTGACTTCGTAGCCTTCCATCGCGGCCTGCAGAGCGCAGATCGGATCGATTTCGGTCACGACCACGCGAGCGCCCTGGCCCTTGAGAGCCTGGCAGCAGCCCTTGCCCACGTCGCCGTAGCCGAGCACAACGGCGATCTTGCCGCTGAGCATGACGTCGGTGGCGCGGTTCAGGCCGTCAACCAGCGAGTGGCGGCAGCCGTAGAGGTTGTCGAACTTGCTCTTGGTGGCGCTGTCGTTGACGTTGATGGCGGGGAGCTTGAGTTCGCCCTTCCTTTCCATCTCGTACAGGCGGTGGACGCCGGTGGTGGTTTCTTCGCTCACGCCCTTGATGGCGGCGAGCATGTTGGTGAAGCGCTTGGGGGTCTTCTTCATCTGCTCGTTGAGCAGGTTGAGAATGACGCCCCACTCTTCGGGCTCGCTGGCGGCGTTGAAGGCGGGCACCTTGCCGGCGGCTTCAAACTGAGCGCCCTTGTGGACCAGCAGCGTGAGGTCGCCGCCGTCGTCAAGGATCATGTTGGGGCCGCTGCCGTCGGGCCAGCTGAGCGTGCGCTCGGTGCACCACCAATATTCTTCGAGGGTTTCGCCCTTCCACGCGAAGACCGGAATGCCCTTGGGGTCCACGGGCGTGCCGTTCTTGCCGACGACGACCGCAGCAGCGGCGCTGTCCTGCGTGCTGAAGATGTTGCACGAGCACCAGCGCACGTCGGCGCCGAGTTCGACGAGCGTTTCGATGAGCACGGCGGTCTGCACGGTCATGTGCAGGCTGCCGGCGATCTTCGCGCCCGTGAGGGGCTTGGTGGCGTGGTACTTCTCGCGCAGAGCCATCAGGCCGGGCATTTCGTGCTCAGCCAGACGGATTTCGTGGCGGCCGAGTTCGGCGAGGTTCAGATCCTTCACCTTGAAGTCACCGGTCGCCTTGCTGGGCTTGGCCGTCGTTGCAGTCATCGTCATTGCATGCTTCCTTTCAGTTCTTCGCTTCGTCACGCGGCTTGAAACCGCCGCGATCAATGCTGTCTTTCCTTCGATACTGAGGTACTTCGGTACCCAGATAGTTCTTACTTCTTGACCCCCACCGCCACAAACAGTCCCGGCCCTTTGGCCGAAGATTCAACGGGCAGCTCTACATATCGAACATCCCGCAGTCCCGCTCGCTCCATGAGCGAAGTCATTTCGTCGCGCGAGAAGCCCAGATGCTTGTGGCCCATCGTGCGCTTGTAGTCTTCGCGGTTGTGCGCGACCATGTCGACGATGAGGGCTGTGCCGCCTGTGACAAGCACGCGTGTCATCTCGCGCAGGGCTTCCGCCGGTTCATCGACGTGGTGGAGCACCAGCACCGCGACGGCGGCGTCCATCACGCTTGCGTCGATAGGCGTTGCTTCCACCGGAGCCTGATGGAACATGACGTTGGTCAGGCCAGCAGCGGTCATGCGATCGCGCGCGACTGACAGCATGGCTTCGCTCTGCTCGACGGCGTCGACGCGATGCACAAACGGCGCGAGCGCGTGCGTTGCGATGCCGGTGCCTGCGCCAAAGTCTGCGACGCGCCAGTGCTTGTTGAGCAGGGCGAGCAGCGCCATGCCCGTGAAACGCGGGCCGAACAGTTCGGCACGCATCGCATCCCACTGATCGCTGACGCGGCCAAAGAACGACAGGCTGTCGGTCTTGCGTTCCGCAAGCACGGCACGCACGCGAGCGTCGTCTTCGCGGGCTTCGCTCGCTTCGACGGCGTTCATGCGAATCGTCTTCCACAACTCGCGTGCGTCGCTGCTGAGCTCGCCCATCGAGAAGAGTCCCGCCGTGCCCTCACTCCGGCGGACGACCCAACTCGCATCGGCCAGCACCTTCAGGTGACGACTCACGGTGCTCTGCGGCAACTGCAGCGCCTTGGCCAGTTCCCCCACTGACAGTTCCTGTGCATCGAGCACGCGTAACAGACGCAACCGGGTGGGGTCGCTCAGAGCGGCGAGAAGGTCGAGCAGGGGGATGGCCGGGGCAGTCTTCATCCGTTTAGCCGGATGAAGTATACAACGGTTTACGGGCGTGTCAAACGAAAACGGCACCGGCTCAGGGCCGGTGCCGCAAAGTCTTGTGTTACTGGAACTTCGATCACTTCGTCTGCGTCACCGGCTCCAGCGCGTTGGTCACACGAGGGACATCCATCTCGCGCGGAACCAGAGCGAAGCTCGGTCCGGGAATCTCACCCATCTCGCGGATGGCCTTGAGCACTTCTGGGTTTTCGGGCTGCAGGAAGTAAGCCATACGCAGCCGCTCGATCGTGCGGTCGGTGTCGCCTCGGTTCTTGTAGAACTTGACGAGGGCCCACTGCACATCGAAGTTGTTGCCTTGACTGATCTTGGACGCGGCGACGAGGGCCGTTTCTGCTTCGTCGGCGTGGCCCACGCGGTTCATGTAGTCAGCGATTCGCAGGTAGTCCTTCACGCGTCCGCGTTCGCTCGCGATGCGGTGAACGAAACTGGTGAGAGACTCGCGTTCGCCCGCCTTGTAAAGCGCTTCGGCGGCACCATCGGCGATGCGGTCGTTGAGCGGATCCACGTCGAGGGCGATCTTGAGGGTTTCGATCGCCATGCGCGGGTTACCGGCGTTGATCTGGGCCTCGCCGAGCTTCATGCGCACGACGTTGTTGTCGGGGGCGCGCTGGAGATACTCGGTGTACCGCTCGACGGCCTGATCCCAGCGGTTCGTGCTATAAAAGTGGTCGCCTTCGCGCTGCAGGATGTGCAGGGGGCGCGTTCCGCTGCAGCCGGCCAGGGTCAGGAGCAGCAGTGAACCAACAACGATGGAACGCAAACGAAGCATGAAGTTCCCTCCGTGGAACGTGGTGTTGTCAGAGTATAGCGAGACATGGCCAGAAGTGCGGTGAAACCAGCGAATCTTGCGCAGTGACACACAAATCCTCGCCCGGTCGCGGGATAGGCGACATCTCTCTCGCGTTTACATCATGTCCGTAAGGTGCCAATTGCGTGTCGGATGGGCTTGACAACCGGGCAAACTTCACGCATACTAAATGTTCACCCACGAGTTTTCCACAAAGCCTGCTTGCGTGGATTGGGACCATTCGCGGAGAATGTCGCAACCATCGAGCAAGGATTGCGGAACATAGTGGATACGTGGGCCTGCGGTATGGGTTCTCCATACACAGTGGGCGGAGTCGGACATAAGCGCGTTCCACGGACCGGAACGTTGTGCAACGCGGGGCCGGAGCCCCGATGACCCTTGCCCCCGACGGGCAACGCTCGCGATGTGTGCGAGCCATGGAGTATGGTCGATGACGAGTCAGAAGAAAAGTGCGGGCTTCACGCTGATTGAGTTGCTGGTCGTGATCGCGATCATCGCCCTGCTCATCAGCCTGCTCCTCCCCGCTCTGGGCCAGTGGCGTCAGACCGGTCGGCAGCTGATCTGCCAGTCCAACCTCAAGAACCAAGGCGTTGCAACGCACAGCTATGCTGCGGACTACCGCGACAAGCTGTATAGCTTCAGTTGGCGCGCGGACCTGCCCACCAACTCAACCTTCAGTGACCTTCTGGCTCCCGGCAGCGACAACGAAGCGGCGGTCTTTCAGGCCGTGGACATCGTGCGTCGTCGTACGGGCAACGATCTCAGCACCCTCCCCATCAGCGCCATGACCGGCGGCGGCGAAGGCGGCACGGGCTGGATCCCCCACATTCTGTACACCCACCTGGTGCTGCAGGACTACGTGTCGAGCGTGCTGCCTGAGAAGGCAGTCGTGTGCCCGGAAGACAGCAATCGTCTGCGTTGGCAGAACGTCACCGCGTACAACAACGGCGAGTTCCTGCCCCTGCAGCCCGCGATCACCCAGCGTCGCTGGCCTTACAGCTCCTCGTACCAGGTCGTTCCCGCCAGCTTCTCGGCTGATGCAGGCAACTTGGCCGTCGGCCCCGGCGACACGTACTTCTCCTATGACGTCCCCGGCGAACAGGGCTTCATGGGCAAGCGTCTGCTGGTTGACGTGCGTTTCCCCGCTCAGAAGGTGCAGTTGTTTGACTCCGTGGCTCGCCACGATGGCAAGCGTCGCCTGTACTACTCAGTGCCGCAGGCTCGTCAGCCCCTCATGGCTTTCGACCAGTCAGTTGTGATCCGCCGCACGCGTGAAACCAACATCGGCTTTGACCCCCGTGCGTCCAACCCTGCCGCGCCACCGGCACCCCGCGCGATCCAGCAGACCGAACTGGATCAGCGCCCGTGGGACCGCAACGACCTGCAGGACTCGCTGAACGTTCCGCTCTTCCGCCACTATCAGTTCACTCGTGGCGGCCTCAAGGGTGTGGACTTCCCGGGCGTCTTCAACCGTCCGTTCCCGCAGCCCGGTTCCACCGAAGTGGCTCCTCCGTATTGATCGTCAACACAACAACGCTCTCAACCGGCTCGCCTTGGCGAGCCGGTTGTTTTTTTTGGCATCGCCACACTCCCACCGCTGCCGCCCCCGGTGTGTGCTGTCCGCGTGGACGCAATGCGGGAAACTGCGGCACCGCCGGACAAACTGCGGCGAGGGGTTCAATCCGCCACACTGCTGCCACTTCGCGCCCGCGCGTGCTCGCGATTGAGACGCAGCAACTCTGCGGCGGTCAAGGCCTGCCGCCCTGCGTTCATGCGCTCGCGCCCCAGTGCAAAGAGCGTGCGCCACTGCGACCACAGGACGCTGTAACTCCACCAAAGACTGCGAGCGGGATCGTACATGTTGGTGCTTTCCGCGCTGCTGCCATTCATCTCCACGATGATGAACGCCTCGCCAGCCTGCAGCTTCGCGTCGCTTTCGTATCGCACGTCAAAGCGCACCCAATCAAGCCCGCCTGCGGGATCACTGGCGAATCGCTCGCCGCCGTAGTGCCGGCACAGATCGTCGATGATCGCCGTGAGCGCGGGCGTGATGAGATGCGAGCCATCGAGGAACTTGGTGCCCTGACAGTGATTGCCCGCGACGCCCAGCACGATCCGCTCGCCCTTGGCGGGCACGCGCACGGCCTGGTCGACGAATCGCGTCAGGAAAACGCGATGCTGGCGGCGATATCGCGGGTGCCGCTCGATCAATTCCTCCAGCGTGTGCGTGCCGTCTGCCTCGAGCACCGGAAACTCCTTGGCGGTCACGCTGAAGATGAACCCCTCGCGCGAACCAGCGCGCCTGCACCACAGGATGCCGCACTCGTGCGGTCCGGGCGCAAACTGCTGCACCAGAAAGGCACCACGCACCGTCTGGCAGTATGCGGCGATGTCGCTGTCGGTCCTCAACAGCTTGACAGCAAAGCCTCGCTGCCCTTCATCGGGCTTGGCGATGGCGGGCAGCGCGATGGACGCATGCTGCATGCGTTCACGAGCGATGACGCAGCGTGCAGCGACATCCGCGTGCGGCTCGACCCGCACCGTGCGTGCAACCAGCCCGCTCGCTCCGCCGTCATGGGCTGTCAGATCGTGAATGATCTCGCTCTTGCGCTCGCCCACGAATCCGCCGGCGTTGCTGATCGCCGGATTGACGGCGGTGAACGCAAGCAGTTTGCGGTGCTTGAACGCGAGCCACAACAAGCCGGGAAAGATCGGCAGATACACCAGCCATGTCGGCCAGTACTCAAACAGCAGCGCACGCTCAAGGGCGATGCGAGTGAATCGCCAACCGCGCGGGGAAAGCACGCAGGCCAGTCGCGGAGCGCTCCAGCCAATCTTGAACCACCCCACCAGCAACACCAGGCTCGCGCCCACGGCCGACCATCCATGCACGCTGGTTGCAAAGCCATGCTCCACGATTGCCGCACCGATGATGCCAGCAACCATCGCAACCACGCTCCACACGAACACACCCAGCGCATAGAGCACGCGAGCCGCCAACGCATGCGGGCCGCTCGCCGCCCACAGACCCGCAGCGGCTTCTTCACGCCAGGAGTGCAGCACACCCGCGTTCCAGCCTTCCATGACGGGCCTGCGCCGCACGCGGGCTGTCCACGCCTGGGCGGATGCTCCGCCGCGCCTCACCACCCGCAACGTCCACAACGCCATGCCAAGCAGCAGCGCGAGCCATGCGACAAACACATCCACGCCGGGGCCCCAGACGCTTGTCACCAGCGTCGCCGCCAGCAGCACGCCCCATGCCGGCCTCTGTCGCACAATGCCGGCGATGACGAGCATGTGCACCCACCACGGCACCGCCCGCATGAGTTCACGCGCCGCGTCCGTCAGCCACAGCAGGCCGGTGCGCTGCCGCGTCACTGGCTCTTCAAGCGTCACACCGCGCGACTCGCCGCGAAAGAACGCATCCAGCCGCATCGCTGTTGCGTCAGCCTGCTGAAAGGGCAGAAAGTGCCCTGCATTCATGACGACCAGCGTGCTACCGGGCAAGGCGGCGTGCATTGCGCGGGCGCTCTCCACACGGACGAGAAAATCACCGGCGCCGTGCAGCACGAGCGTGCGAGCGGCCATGTCGGTGCTGCCGAGTCGCTCGAGAAGACCCGCGATGTCGCGCTGATCACTCGCCATGAAGTTGCGCAGCCAGCCGGTACGGCTGTCAAAGGTGCCCAGCAGACCAAAGTGCGGAACCGCCTCGGGCAGCACGCCGAGCAGCACAAATCCCACGCGGTACTTGGCATGCTCGAGCCAGTAGCTGCCCGAACCCTCGAATCGCTGCTCGCCAATGCTGCCCAGCAGCGTCAGCGAGCGGATCCGTGCCGGCTCGTCATGAGCCAGCCACAGGGCCGTGCCTCCTCCGTTGCTCCATCCAACCACATGCGCCTGCCGGATGCCGGTCTGATCGAGCAAGTGTTTGGTGGCGATCGCCTGGGCCTGGATCGAATGATCGTGCGCACGCAGTGAACTCTTGCCGAAGCCCAGCAGATCCGGCGCGATGACGCGGTATCCACGCTGCGCGAGCAGCGCGCCCAGCGTGTTGAAGTTGGAACTGTCTCCCGGTGACCCGTGCAGCAACACCACCACCGGCGCGTCGAGGGTCGCGGGCGTCCATTCGGCGTAGGCCAACGTCAGTTGGCGGTCATCTCCCACGCGCACGCTGCGCAAAGGCTCAGCGCGCCGATGACTCACGAGCGCATGCGACAACCCCAACGCGAGCAGATATACAACGACAAGCAGCCAACGAACTTTGCGCACGTCCTGAGTATTGGCTGCGCCGCGCGCTGTCGCGCGCGTCATTCATCAAATCGCTTCGCAGCCCGGCGCTTGGCGGCAAGCAGGCCGGACCCTTCGTCCTTCTCGGGCTCCGCCACGACGACGGGCGCCTGCGACGATGGCTGCGCGGGCTCGACCTTCACCTGTCCTGTCGCGGCCAGACGCTGGGCACGACGCCGATCTCGCGCCGCCGCCGCCAGCGCCGCTGCATCCTGCTGCGAGAGGGCCAAACTCGGTTCGCTCACCGCGACTGCTTCCTCAACGCGCGTCTTGACGCGCGAGACGCTGGCTGCCGCACTGCTGACGCGCATCCTCTCGGCGATAGCCTCTTTGGCGGCGGCAGCGGTCTTGAAGCGAGCGCTCAGGAAACGATCCCACGCGACACGCCGCATCGCGATATCCACGAGCAGCGCGGCAAGGGCGAAGGGCATGAGGAACTTCCACAGAGGCGTCACCGCCTCTGCCGGCTTGATGTTCGTGCGATCGAACAGGTTGGCTTCCACGGGCTGCGCGATGTTCAGCACGCGTCCGCCGCCCGCCTTGGCGATATCCGCGAGCGCGCGTTCGTCACTCGCCAGTGTGCGGAACTCTGCGCCCTCCTGCAGGGTCGTGCCGATGATGGCGGGAGCAAGGCGCTTGCCCTGCTGCTGGGGCTTGATGATCGCGACATAACTGCCCGTCTGCGAGGCTGGACTCACTGACTCAAAGACGCCGGGCGAGACGGCGGCCAGCGTCACCTCTCGCGTTGAGCCGTCGGGCGCGTAGATCGTGGCGGGTACCTGCACGCCCGCGATTGGCGCACCGTTCTCATCCCGAGCTTCGGCGCGAATCGTCAGTTGCCCGTCGCGCACCGTCGCGCTTGCCTGCACATCGCCGCCGCCTGGCGCTCGGCTCGCGCTGCGAGCGATCTGCGTCCAGAGGCGCTCGTAACCGGGCCAGTTCAGCCAGTTGTTCGCCCACTTATGCGCGTCGCTCGTGAAGGCCACAACCTGGCCCAGCCCGACGTTCCAGTGGGCCAGAACAGGCTCACCGGTTGGCGCAACCATCGCGAGCGCGATGGTCGGCTCGGTGCGTGGGCGCGTGAGTGTCAGGCCTCCGAGCGCGGGCATGTCGGTCGCGATACCGGCCACCATCGGGCTGCCGCTGGGCAGCAGCACGGGCACAAAGTCACCCTCGCGCACGAGCGGCGTGCGCACGACGCGAATCGCCTTCAGGAAGATCTTGGGCAGCGCGTTGGGGTTGCTCGCGTAGTAATACGTGCCATTGCCGATGCTGGCGATATTGCTCATGCCGCCAAGGTCGGCGTCGTCACCCACGGCAATCGTGCTGACCTTCGCGCCCATGTCGACCAGACGCTTGGCGAGGACCGGCAGGTCCTCCTCGCGCTGGGATTTGCCGTCACTGAGCACCACCACGTGCTTGGTCTTGGCGTTCACGCCTTCGAGCATGTCAATTGCGCGCTCCATGCCCGCCGCGATGTTGGTGCCGCCACCAGGCGAGATACCCCGCACCTCGCGCACTGTCTCGTCGACCTTCTCGTTGCGAGCAAGAGGCACCACGATCTCGGCGTTGTTGTCAAACGCGACCACGCCCACCAGGTCATTGCGATCCAGCGACGCGATGGCCAGTGCGGTCGCGTCGTTCGCGATTTCCTGCTGATTGCGAATGCTGCCAAGCACGTTGCGCCGCATGCTGCCGGATTTATCGATGACGAAGATCGTGGCGACTTCGGGCGAGATGATGCGGTCGGGAAGATCCAACTCCACCGGCAGAATCTCGGCGATGGGCGTGCCCTTCCACCCGCCACTGCCAAACGAGTCGGGCCCACCCACCATCACCAACCCGCCACCCATATCACGGACGAAACTCGTGAGTTGTTCTTGAATAGCGGGGTCAATCGCCTCCGCCGGTACATCTTCGAGGATCACCAGGTCATATGACTGCAGCGCCAGCACCGTCGCGGGCATCGCGCCGGGTGGAATGATCGTCGTTTCAATGCCCGCACGGCGCAGCACATCCGCCAGCGTGCTTCCTGCGCCGCCTGTTTCGCCCGCGCTCACGCCGTCGACCAGCAGCACACTGCCACGGCCCGGCGTGATGGTGAACGCCTGCGCCGCGTTGTTCTCCATCACCGTGTCGCCTGCAAGCGTCACGCCGTCGGGATTGTCGGGCGTCGGGGCTGCGATCGCGTCGGGTTCGTACACCGCTTCAAACCGGTGCACGCGGCCCGGGCCCAGTTCCACCTCGACGACTTCCACATTGCGCCCCGCACGCAGCGCGACGCGCCGTCCCACGCCCTCCGCGCCGCCATTCAAGTCAAGCGGCGAACCTTCTCGCAGCAGCAGCAGGTTTCCTTCGCTCGCTGCAGTCGCCCACAGCACCACGCGCACATTCACGGTCGCCTGTGCTGCTGCAGCGGGCGGCGCATCGACAGATTCCACCACCACTTCATTCTCAAGCCGATAGGACAGCGGCACGACGTCAATCGGCAGGCCGCCGCGTCGCCCGCGCCCCATGCGCCCGGCGATCTCCTGCGCAGCCGCGACGGCATCACCGGCGGTCTGATTGCCGTCGCTCATCAGCACGATGCGTCCGGCCGCGTCGGGCGGAATCATCGCGGCTGCCATACGCAGCGCGTCCGCGATGTTCGTCCCCTCAATACGTTGAAAACTCAGGTCGCGCTCCCACACCGCCGCTCGCGCGGGCGTTGCAACGCTCACACTGCGACCGTCGAATGCCACCAGCCCCAGCGCGTCTTCAGGTCCGAGTGCGCCCGCCGCCTGGCGCAGGTACGTGCGAGTCGCGTTCAGCGCGGTCTGTCCTGCGTCGGCCGGCTGAAAAAAGCGTTCAACAGAGCCGGATGTGTCGACCACCGCCACCACCGCGAGCCGGTTGGTCTGACGCATGCTGCTCACGCGAGCAAGCAGCGCGGCAAGCACCGCCAGCAGCAGCAGCCGCGCCGCCACGCTGGCCACGCGCCGCGCGGGCGACATGGCCCCGAAGAAGAGCCACGCGATGACGCCCATCGGCAGCGCGAGCAGCAGCAGCCATAGCCACACCGGTTCTTCAAAGTGCAGATTCACTTCCCGCCGCCTCCCGCCGGTGCGGCGTCGGGCGCAGGCACTGGCTGCGCGGGCGGTATTGTGCCGCTCTTCTCCTGGGCCCGCTGCTGATACCGCTGGAAGACGCGTCGGACCAATTCGGTGCGGTCGTTGGGCACCGAGCGATTCTCAATGCCCGACTGCGCACCCTCCACCGCGCTGCGCATAGCTTCATCAAGCGTGGCTCCCTGCGCGCTGCCCGTGCGAGGCGAGGGATCACTGTTCATGATTTCCGAAATGGTCCGCTGCCGCCCTTCGCGTGTGCTCGCACGCGCGTCCACCGGCACCGTTTGCGAGGGTGCGGTCGTCTCACGCGTCGCACGCGTGGGCACACTTGGCCCGCGCCCGGCGTTGCCCACGTTGCCGCCCGGCAACTGCGGCGAGTCCGCGCCGCCGCCACGCGGACTTTCGTTGCCATCCTGTGGCGAGTTCTCGGCCAGTTCGCGCGCCAATTGCTCCAACTGCCGGCGCTGCTCGGGCGTTGCCTGCTCAAGCAACTTCCGCGCACGTTCACGCATCTGCTCGCTGTTCTGCGTCATGCGCTGCATCTGCTCACGAGCCTCGCCCATGTTCTTCAGGCGCTCAGCAAGCTGCTTGAGTTCCTCGCCACTTGGTAGTTTGTCGGGCAGTTGCTGCTCACCACCCTGCTCGCCCTGCTTCCCGCCCTGCTCACCTTGCTTGCCATCTTGCTGGCCAGTTTGCTTGCCGCCCTGTTCGCGTGCACCATCCTGCTGACCGCCCTGAGGCGATGAATCACGCTGCTGCCCGCGTGGTCCCTGCTCACCCTGTGCGCCACGCTCGCCCGCTTGCTCGCGCGGCTGTTGCGAGCCCGCGTCGCGCGCACCCTGTGTGCCCTGCTCGCCTTCGCGCTTCTGCGCGTTCTGCTCGGCGCCGGGCCGAGCCTGCGACTGCTCCGTCGCGCCGCGCTGCGCATTCTCACCACCGCGAGATTCCGTCTGCTGCGCTCCCTGCCGTGCTCCTGGGTTCTGTTGTCCCTGCGACTCACGTTGTTGGCCGCCAGAACCCTGCGAACCAGGCTGCTGTGTGCCGGGCTGGGTCTGCGGTGCACCGGCATCCGGCGGCTTGGGCGTCGCGCCTTCACCCGCTGCGGGCTGAGACGCAGGCTGCGAAGGCTGTTGCTGCTGCTGTGGCCCCTGCCCACTCGCAGGCTGTTGCTGCGTGCCCTCGCCTTGCTGCTGGCCTTGCTTCTGCTCACTGCCGGGCTGCTTCTGCTCACCACTCTGCGGCTGCTGATCGCCGCGCTCGTTTGTCTGCTGCTGCGCACCACCACTCTGGGGCTGCTTGGTCGCATCACCCTGTCGCTGCGCATCACCCTGCTTCGGCGCATCACCCTGCTTCTGCTGCTCGCCACTTGCTTGTGCGTTGCCCTGCTCCTGCTTCGCGCCCTCGCGCTGCGGGCCGGGCTGCTGCTCGCCCGACTGCTGGCCTCCAGGCTGGCGTGATCCCTCCCGCTGTTGCGGCTGGCCACCCTGCTGCTCCGCACTTTGGCCCTGCTGTTGCTGCTGCCCTTGCGATCCCTGCGTCTGTTCGCCTTTGCTCTGCTCACGTTGCGAAGGTTCACCCTTGCCCAGCTCTCGCTTCTCCTGCTCCGCACGCTCCTGAGGCTGCGTTGCATCACTGGGCTTCGTATCACTGGGCTTTGCGTCGTTGGGCTTGCCATCGCCAGACTTCTGTTCGTCCTGCTTCGGCTCGCTGGGCTTCGGCTCGCTGGGCTTCTGCTCACCGGGCTGGGGCTCATTCCCCTTCGCCGGCTCCTGCTCGCGGGGCTGCTGCGGCTTGCTCTGCATCGCCTCCGCGGCCCGCTGCATCGCCTCGCGCAGTTCCCGAGCCTCGCGCGACCGCTCACTCTCCGCTCGCTGCTCCTCGCGCGCGGTCTGCTGCGCATCTTGAGCGGTGTCGCCCGCGCGTTCATTCTCTCCTGGCTGCTCTGTCGCCGGTTGCCCCGCTTGTTCACCCGCCTCCTGCTCAGTCTGCTGGCTCATCTGCCCCGCATCACCCGCTTGCCCGGCTTCCGAAGCAGACTCCGCCTCCGTCCCGCTGGTTGTCTCCGCGGCAGCCTGCTCTTGCTCCCACTGCTGCATGGCCTGCGCAAGCTCGCGCATCTGCTCCGCCACGCGCTCGCGTTCTTCCGGAGTCATCCCCTCCACGCGCTCACGCAGCTCCTCCACTGCCGCCGCCGCCGCCTGCGGGTCATTGGCCGCCAGCGCCTGAGACAGCGAACTCGCGTCCTCGCCCGCCGCCTGCGTCTGCGACTTCGCCGCTTGCGCCAGCCGCTCAAGCGCCTGCGCCGCGCCTTGCCTGCTCTGCGCTTCGCGGTCCAGCGTGCTTGCAACTTCCTCAAGCGCACGCGCCGCCGATGTCGCTGCATTCCCCGTCGCCGTCTCCGGACGCGCCAGTTCCTCTTCCAGTTCGCGCAGCGCCGTCACCTCGCGCTCCGCCGCGGGCGTTGCCTGCTCCAGCGTCTCTCTCGCCTCACGCAGCGCGTCTTGTGCTGCCGTCACCTGAGCGACCGTCTCTACCGCAGGCGTCACGCGGTCCACCACGCTGCGGGCCGGCACAAGCCACCACGCCAGTCCAGCCGCGACTGCCAGCATCGTGCCCGCCGCCATGTGCCACGTCGGCATCACGCGCACCACGCGCTGCCCCGCCACGCGCCGGCTCGCCGCTTCTGCATCACTCAGCGCCAACTGCTCAAAGGGCCCGCGCATCCCGCTCTGATCCAGCATCACCGCCGTCGCCAGTCGATCATGCAGCCCCAGCGCGGCATCCACCTCCCGCGCCCCGCGCACCATCTCCACCGGACGCATCAACCCCGCCGCCGCCCCCGCCGCCAGTCCGATCGCCGCAGGCAGAA
>VYMG01000304.1_pt1 | contig 21661 bp, 23 predicted proteins | sample 5115261 | NCBI WGS metagenome assembly VYMG01 (sample SAMN12291781, study PRJNA351875) | freshwater metagenome | isolation source: freshwater lake | place: USA: Michigan, Wintergreen Lake | collected 2013-08-08
AATGAATAAATTAGCATTATTTTTAGCTTTTCTGACAAGCTAAGTCTTTTTTTTATGCGTTCTAATTATCAGACTAGACTTTACAGTCTGATTTTTTAGTCTAAACTCCAGTTAGGTGTCTCATGCCAACGATACTTTTAGCCAGCACAAAACCTACCCAGCAGCACATCAAGGTAAATGTACTTATGTAGGATAATCATTTTTGAGCAGTGGTTTGAGAAGCTCTTTCATTAGTTTTGGGAAAATTATAAGCCTAGCTTATTCACCCTTATTAGTGTATATTTAATTTATGTTTTTATCTATAAAAGCAACTTTTGTATAACTTTTTTCCATATTTGAAGATTTACAGCTTGTCAAAACCTATTATAGCATTTATCTTAATGGTGAGGTACAAAGTTTTCCTTTGGGGGAGTCGGTCATCAATACCAAATTAGGTTACACTTCATCTCTACGGGAAACGCTGTAAAAATTATCGAGGTAGAAATTGAGAACTATAGCCTAAACACCAGCGATTCAATCCCCTTTTTGACTGTTAACCCCCTTAACCCAGAGATTATGGATGCTTTTAGTCCCTTTCCCCCTGACTGGACAGAGAATGCTGTTCACGCCTACAATTTTTGTTGTCCTTACTGTGGTGCCAAAGCTAAAGAAGCTCAGGCCGTTTGGATCAATCGCCGCGCTCCCGTTTTAGGAGAAGATTCCCGTCGTAAATGGCAGGAATTCTATCATTGTCAATGCGATCGAGTTTGGTGGGCCTGGAGTAGTGATCGACCTGCCGAAAATAAGTAATTATCAATCGGGAATGCAAAATATGGCCGATGTCTATGTTTCTTGGGATGAATACCATCGTCTGATCGAAAAATTAGCAGTAAAAATCGATCGTTCTGGTTGGCAATTTGCTCAGATTGTCTGTTTAGCTAAGGGAGGATTGCGCGTCGGTGACATTCTCTGTCGTCTTTTTCGTCAACCCCTAGCCATTCTCTACGCTGCTTCCTACGGGGGGCAAAATCATCAAATTCGGGGAGAATTAACTATTTCCTCGAATTTAGCCATGATCGAACCCAAATTAAAGAGTCCCTTGTTATTAGTGGATGATTTAGTCGATTCGGGAATCACTCTCCAAAAAACCTCGATTTTGTTACAGGAAAAATACGGGATTACCAATATCAAAACTGCAGTGATCTGGTACAAAGCAGCATCAAGAATCAAACCTGACTATTATGTGGAATATTACCCCGATAATCCCTGGATTCACCAACCCTTCGAGCGTTACGAGTTAATTACACCCAAAGACCTCCTAGAATAAATTCAGTTTAGCATCAGCGGTAGAGAGTTTCCCATTAAAAATCCCACCAAAGAAGATTGATATCTGAAATCGGCAACGTCATCTATTCTCCGTAGGATTCGGCAGTAATTTTACCCCGAAAAACGATGTAATTATAAACTGTATAGGCTAGTAAAATTGGGATTAAAAACCCCACAAAAGTCAGCATAAACACCAAAGAACTGGGAGCGGCCGCCGCTTGATAAATTGTCACGGACGGGGGAATAATATCGGGAAAAATCAACAATCCCAAACCGATAAAAGAGAGCATAAACAGCAATACTGTCCAGACCATGGGGGTGTTTTCTTCCTTTAGTTGCAAACTCCGCAGTAATAAACCCAGTAACAGCACAGCTAAAATCGGGATGAGGATAAAGATGTAAATTAGTCGAGGATCAAATAAACGCTGACGGATATGGTCAGAAAGCAGCGGCGTACTGATGGTGATAAAGACAGCACCGATAAAAGTGGTAATAGCGGCAATTTTTGCCGTTTTATAGTGAACTTCCTGTAAATTACCCGTAGTTTTCAGAATTAGGTAAGTGGAACCCACTAAAACATAAGCTTGGATTAAAGTTAGAGACACTAGAATCGATCGCCATGTTAACCAATCAAAGGGGCCGCCGGCAAAATGACCCAATTCATCCACTTTAATGCCCTCAAAAACCGCACCGAGGGCGAATCCTTGCCCCAAAGCGGCCAAAAAACTGCCGAGTCCGAAGGCATAATTCCAGAACAATTTCTGGCGAGAATGTTCACGAAACTCGAAGGAAACAGCCCGAAATAATAGCCCCACCACCATAATCACAGCAGGCAGGTATAAAGCGTTTAAAATTGTCCCGTAAGCTAGGGGAAACGCCCCAAACAGGGAACCCCCCATCAAGACAATCCAAGTTTCGTTAGCATCCCAAACATTGCCCAAGCTGGTCATTAAAATACTGCGACGCTTCTCGGAGGAGGAAGTCAGGGAAAGAATTCCCACCCCCAAGTCAAAACCATCGAGAAGGACGTAGAGAAATAGAAATAATCCCAGAATAAAAAACCAAATTTGTGGCAGAAAATACTGTAAAGGTTCCATAGTTCCTCCTATTGTTGCGCTTCTAGGGAACGAGGATTTAGTTCTGGTGAGGTCACTTTTTCCTCTTGAGTCCCCGGCAGTGGTAAGTTAAGATTTGGTCCCTGACGGATAATACGACTGCCGAAATAGAGAGCAGAAACCAAGAAAACCACATAAATCGCCGTAATTCCGATTAAAGAGGTTAAAATCTCGCCCGCAGGTAGATGAGAAGCTGCATCCACCGTCCGGATTTGATTGTAAACTGTCCAGGGTTGACGACCGACACAACGGACAATCCAACCGGTTTCCACCGCAAGATAACCCAGGGGGGCAGCAAAAACCCAAGCGCGTAGTAACCATTTTTGACTGTCGATTTTTTCGTTAGATAATTGACCGCGCAGCCATTGCCCGACAGTTACAGCCATTAAAGACGCAAGAAAAAGACCGATAGCGACCATAATCCGGAAAGAATAATAGATTAGCCCCACCATGTGCGGTCTATCTTCGTATTTCCACGTTTTTAAGCCGAGAACAGGTTCCGATAACTTGGGTTTTAACTCCAAAAGATAACCCAAAGCATTAGGTATCTTCACTTCCCAGCTATTTGTCTCCGCTTTATCCTTGGGTAAAGCGACCAAACTCCAAGCAGCAGTTTCTCCTGCGGGAATAGTTTCCCATTGCGCTTCCATGGCGGCTAATTTAGCCGGTTGATAGTGATACACTTGTTCGGCACTAAGATGACCGACAAAAATTTGCAAGGGAGCGATAACAATCGCTAGAGTAAGAACAATTTTGAGAGAACGACTAAAAAAGCTAATGTGACGTTTATTGAGCAAATACCAAGCACTAATCCCACCAATGACGAAAAGAGAAGTTTCCAGAGTAGCGAAAAACATATGCAGGAAACTATTAACCATGAAGGGATTGAGAATCGCTTGTAGGTAATCTTGAACGATAAATTTACCATCCACGAAAATGCCGCCAGCAGGGGTTTGCAGCCAAGAATTAGCGGTTAAAATCCAGAAAGTGGAAAGATTAGCCCCGAAAGCGACGAGAATTGTCGCTAGGAAGTGAATTAACGGGGGAACTCGTCCCCAACCAAACAGCATAATTCCCAGAAAACTAGCCTCTAGCATAAAGGCCATGGTTCCCTCGAAACCGAGGATAGTTCCGAAAAAGTCCCCCACTGCTTCCGAAAAAGGCGCCCAATTCATGCCAAACTGAAAAGCCATGGGTAAACCAGAAGCAACTCCAATGCCGAAATTGAGAATGTAGAGTTTTGCCCAGAAGCGAGCGTGATGATAGTAGTCAGGATTGCGGGTTTTTAGCCATAATCCTTCGACAATAACTAGATAAATGCCCATACCAGTGGTTAACACCGGCCAAAGCATATGGAAAATAGCGGTGATGGCGAATTGTATCCGCGACAAAGCAACGGGATTGGCAAGTAAATCCATGATTATAATCTTTAAACGATCGTGAAGATATCATAAGCACCTATAATACTTAGCCAGTAATGCCCTCAAAAGGCAAGGTTAAATAGGAATTATATAGATTGTTTTTAGATTTATGCGATCGCTTTCGTGTTACTCAAGACTTTTAATTAGTATTCTTGTATTATATTGGAGGGAAAACCCAGAAAAATTGCTAGAATATTAGCCTGATTAATTAATTTTCCCCTCGATCGAGTATGACTTTCTCCTCAGCCGCAGACTTTCAAGATGAATTTGATGTCATCGTCGTCGGGGCGGGCCATTCCGGCTGTGAAGCGGCCCTAGCTTGCGCCCGTCTCGGTTGTCGTACCCTTCTCCTCACCCTTAATCTCGATAAAATCGCTTGGCAACCCTGTAACCCCGCCGTCGGTGGTCCGGCTAAATCCCAATTAACCCACGAAGTGGACGCTTTAGGCGGCGAAATTGGCAAAATGGCTGATCGCACCTATCTGCAAAAACGGGTTCTTAATGCCTCTCGCGGACCGGCAGTCTGGGCCCTACGCGCCCAAACCGATAAACGGGAATACGCGGCGGTGATGAAAGGTATCGTCGAAACCCAAGCAAATCTCGTTATTCGGGAAGGCATGGCCACAGACCTGATTTTAGGGGCAAATGAGCAAGTTTTAGGGGTAGAAACCTATTTCGGCACTTGTTTCGCCGCTAAAGCCGTCATTTTAACCACTGGCACTTTTTTAGGCGGCAAAATCTGGATTGGCGGCAAATCCATGGCAGCTGGACGGGCGGGCGAATTTGCGGCGGTGGGTTTAACAGAAACCCTAAATCGTCTCGGATTCGAGACTGGTCGCCTAAAAACTGGCACTCCTGCCCGTGTGGATAAGCGTTCGGTGGATTACTCCCGTATGGAACCGCAACCGCCCGATGACGAGGTACGTTGGTTTAGTTTTGATCCCGATGTCTGGATCGAACGAGAACAAATGAACTGTCATCTCACCCGCACCACGGCGGCAACTCATCAATTAATCAGAGATAATTTACATTTATCCCCCATTTATGGCGGTTTTATTGACTCCAAAGGTCCGCGTTATTGTCCCAGTATTGAGGATAAAATCGTCCGTTTTGCCGATAAAGAAAGTCATCAAATTTTTATCGAACCGGAAGGGCGCGATATTCCCGAACTTTATATCCAAGGGTTTTCTACGGGACTGCCGGAAAATGTTCAATTAGCCATGCTGCGGACTTTACCCGGTTTAGAAAAATGTGTGATGTTGCGTGCTGCCTATGCAGTGGAATACGATTATTTACCGGCAACTCAGTGTTATCCAACCCTGATGACGAAGAAGATTGAGGGGTTATTTTGTGCGGGACAAATTAACGGGACTACCGGTTATGAAGAAGCGGCAGCCCAGGGACTGGTGGCGGGGATTAATGCGGCGCGGTTTGCTTTAGGAAAAGAGTTAATTGTTTTTCCCCGGGAGGAAAGTTATCTCGGAACTTTGGTCGATGATTTGTGTACCAAGGATCTGCGGGAACCCTATCGAATGTTAACCAGTCGTTCCGAATATCGGTTAGTATTGCGATCGGATAATGCTGATCAAAGATTAACACCTTTAGGGCGAGAAATTGGCTTAATTGATGACCGACGTTGGCAATTATTCCAAACTAAACAAGCTAATATTATCGCTGAAAAAGAACGCTTACACGAAACGAGAATTAAAGAACGGGATGAGGTGGCAATTGCCATCGTTAAGGATACGGAACAAAAAATCAAAGGTTCTCTCTCTTTAGCGGATTTAATGCGTCGTCCTAACTTCCATTATCTCGATCTCGATCGCTATGGTTTAGGTAATCCCGATTTAAATTTAGCCGAAAGAGAAGGGGTAGAAATTGAGATTAAATATTCCGGTTATTTGAAACGACAACAAAATCAAATCGACCAAATTAGTCGCCACAGTAACCGTCATTTATCCCCCGATATTGACTACATGAAAATCGAAACTTTGTCAATGGAATCCCGGGAAAAATTAACAAAAATTAAACCCGCCACCATCGGTCAAGCCTCGCGCATTGGCGGAGTCAATCCCGCCGATATCAACGCTTTATTAGTATATTTAGAAATGCGGCAGATGTCGGGAGTTAAAAGTTAGGAAATAATCCTGATTATCAGCGATCAAAAGTTCTTATCGCCCGTTTAATTGGCAGCACCGATGAGGATAAAAGGCGACCAAAAATAAGGATGGGGATATTTTTCAATCAGGCTTAGTTTTGCCTCTCTCATCGCTTCGCTTTTGTTCATTCCTTTCTGGAGATTCTGATAGAAACGGGTCATGATTTCCGCACTGGTGGTATCTTCTGCGCTCCAGAGACTAGCGATTACGGAGCGCGCGCCGGCTCTTTCTAAAACGTAGGCGAGTCCGGAGATTTCTTTACCGTCGGCGTTGGCTTCCTTGGCGGTTTGACAGGCGCTGAGGGTGATTAATTCGGTGTTTTTTAAGCCTAATAATGCGGCATCGGCGATGTTATATTGTTGGTTATTGGCGAAAAGAATAGTATTAGCTTGCATACCCAAATTAGGACAACCAGCAAGGTCAAAACAGCCGTGAGTTCCGAGGTGGAGAATCGGAAAGCGAAAGGCTTGTTTTTTGAATATATCTAGAGTTGCGTTTGTACCGAGATATTTTTCACTTCCCGGAAAGATTTTGCTGATAGTTTCTGCTTCTATTTCTGTGCCTTTAAGATCAACTTTTTCTTTTTTCTCCGTGTCAAATAGAAAAGGTTTGGGATTAGCTAGAGCTAAGGCTTTAAGAGTGGCGCGATCTGTTTTCGTTTTTTGAGTAGCAAGAGAAGAAGTCGAGATACGAGTTAAATAATAAATCGGATATTTTTCTAGGAGAACTTGGTTATTTTTCTCATCGTAGAGGGTTTCAAAGGGAATATAGCGCAGTTGTCCGGTGGCGATGATGGCGATATTTTTCGGGGAGGTGGCGGCGATTTGGGGTTCAATGGGACGGATTAAAATCTCGTATAATTTACTACCGGTAACGAGGTAGTTGGCATTTTTATAGTCGGCTAATTGGGTACGGTATTCGCTGACGAGTTTATTCAATTCATCGCGTTTTGTATCACTTTGAATAACGATTAATTTTTCTCTAGTAACGAGAAATAGGGCGACTTTATCGCGTAGGGGAACGGGTTGAATAACGAGGGTATCGGGGGCGATATTTTTTTGGAGTTGGGCGATGTCAGTGAGGTTAGTTTCAAAGAGTTCGGCGACTTCGGGATATTTCTGGGCGATAGTTTCGGCTTCTTTATAAACTTTCGCCTCGAATTCTCGGATCTGGTTCGCCAATTCTTCAGAGAATTTTTCTTGTAATTGTCGGCGCATTCCTTCTAGTTGTTTGTTTTTAGCTTTCCACTCGTCGATCGCTTTTTGTGCCTCTGGATTGGCAACCTTGGCGTTGATCAGACGGTTATAATCGGCGAGATCGGCGGTAGTGGCGCGGTTGAGCCATTCAAAGGCTTTTTCGGGTTGGTTTTGTTGGATGAGGACTTCGGCGAGGGTGATGACAGTTCTTTCATTGGTTGCTAAGAATTGTTTGCGGTCGTCGCGCGATAATCCTCCACGCATATCTAGGTAAATGTTGAGGGATGCTTCTAAATTTTTGATTGCTTCTAAGGGTTGATTGTCATCTCGGTAGGCTGCACCAAGATTATTGAGGCTCGTGGCTTCCCCAGAGCGATCTTTAATCTCCCTCGCGATCGCTAGAGACTGCTGATGGTACTCGATCGCTTTCTGATACTGTCCGAGAGAAACGTAAGCGAGTCCTAAATTGTTTAAAGAAGCAGCTTCCCCTTGGCGATCGCCGATTTCCTTGTTGATGGCTAAAGACTGTTGAGGGTACTCGATCGCTTCCGGGTACTGTCCGAGGGATTGATAAGCGTTTCCTAAATTGCCTAAAGAATGGGCTTCCCCTTGGCGATCGCCGATTTCCTTTTTGATGGCTAAAGACTGTTGGTGGTACTCGATCGCTTTCTGATACTGTCCGAGGGATTGGTAAGCGTTTCCTAAATTGTTTAAAGAAGCGGCTTCCCCTGAGCGATTACCAATTTCCTTGGCGATGGCTAAAGACTGCTCGACTGTTGGTGGAACTCGATCGCTTTCTGATACTGTCCGAGGGAGTAGTAAGCGTTTCCTAAATTGTTTAAAGAAGCGGCTTCCCCGGAGCGATCTTTAATTTCCCTCGCGATGACTAAATACTGTTGCTGGAACTCGATCGCTTTCTGATACTGTCCGAGGGAGTCGTAAGCGATTCCTAAATTGCCTAAAGAAGCGGCTTCCCCTTGGCGATCGCCGATTTCCCTCGCGATGGCTAAAGACTGTTGGTGGTACTCGATCGCTTTCTGATACTGTCCGAGGGAGTCGTAAGCGATTCCTAAATTGCCTAAAGAAGCGGCTTCCCCGGAGCGATCGCCGATTTCCTTTTTGATGGCTAAAGACTGTTGGTGGTAATCGATCGCTTTCTGATACTGTCCGAGGGATTGGTAAGCGTTTCCTAAATTGCCTAAAGAAGCGGCTTCCCCGGAGCGATCGCCGATTTCCTTTTTGATGGCTAAAGACTGCTCTTGGTACTCGATCGCTTTCGGGTACTGTCCGAGGGATTGATAAGCGTTTCCTAAATTGTCTAAAGAATTGGCTTCCCCTTGGCGATCGCCGATTTCCCTCGCGATGGCTAAAGACTGTTGGTGGTAATCGATCGCTTTCTGATACTGTCCGAGGGATTGGTAAGCGTTTCCTAAATTGTTTAAAGAAGCGGCTTCCCCTGAGCGATTACCAATTTCCTTGGCGATGGCTAAAGACTGCTCGGAATTAGCTTCTCCCTGTCGATCTTTAATCTCCCTCGCGATGTCTAAATCCTGTTGATGGTACTCGATCGCTTTCTGGTACTGTCCCAGGGAGTCGTAAGCGTTTCCTAAATTGCCTAAAGAAGCGGCTTCCCCAGAGCGATCGCCGATCTCCCTCGCGATGGCTAATTGCTGTTGATGGTACTCGATCGCTTTCTGGTACTGTCCCAGGGAGTAGTAAGCGTTTCCTAAATTGCCTAGAGCATTGGCTTCTCCCTGTCGATCTTTAATTTCCCTCGCAATGTCTAAAGACTGCTGCTGGTACTCGATCACTTTCTGATACTGTCCGAGGGAGTCGTAAACGACTCCTAAATTGCCTAGAGAAGTGGCTTCTCCCTGTCGATCTTTAATTTCCCTCGCGATGTCTAAAGACTGCTGCTGGTACTCGATCGCTTTCTGATACTGTCCGAGGGAACGGTAAGCGATTCCTAAATTGCCTAGAGAAGCGGCTTCTCCCTGTCGATCTTTAATTTCCCTCGCGATGTCTAAAGACTGCTGCTGGTACTCGATCACTTTCTGGTACTGTCCCAGGGAGTAGTAAGCGATTCCTAAATTGCCTAGAGCATTGGCTTCTCCTTGGCGGTTTTTAATTTCTCGATAGATCTGTAAGGCTTGTTCCCAAGATTGCAATGCCTCTCGAAATTGGCTAGTTTGATATTGTTGAATGCCTTGCTGTAAAAGCCTATCCGCTTCTTTTTGCTGTGGCGAAGCAGGTGGTTTCTCCGCTTCTGCTAAGATTTGTCGTACACTTTTTTCTAACTCAGCATCCTTAATTTCTTGTGCGATGGTTAAAGCCTGCTGTAAAAATTCTGTGCTCTCCTTAGATTTTCCTGAAGCATAGTAGGCTATACCTAGATTGATAAAAGCGAGTGCTTCTACACGACGTTCTTTTGACTCTTGTGCTATTTTAACCGCGGTTTCTAAAACAGAAATGCCTTGGCTATATTGACCAACACGATTATAGGCAATGCCTAAATTAACGGTAGATTTCGCCTCCCCCGCAAGGTCTTTAATTTGCTGGTGTGCCGTTACGGCTTGCTGGCAAGATTGAATCGCCGCATCTATCTGCTCTTTGCCGAGATGCTCCCGACAGAGATTTAAGAGACGTTCTGCTTCCGTTTTCCTCGCGTCGGTACTTTGCGCCATCACCGCGGGGACAAGCGCGAACCCTCTCCCCCCAACCATCGGCAACGTCGCCACCGCCACCAGAGAAAGACAAAATAAAAAACAACCTTCGCGAATTTTAACCATTTACCCGCACCTCTCCCCACAATCCTCTTGATACGACCCCATTATGCAAGACATCAATAAAATCGACCAGAGGAAAAAAGGTCGGATATTGCAGAAAAGTTCCTGAATTTCTCACATCACTTAACAATTTAGTATTAACTTTCCGAACCATCGTCTAATCTCTTGTTTTTCATTCTCTTCCAACGGAAAATCAATATTTTTGAATTGTTCAGCCGTTCTCTGCTTGACTCCTAAAATCTCAATCCCCACAACCCTGTCCGCCTCATCGTAATCATAGACAATTCCCAGCGCAACCTCCTCAGAATCAATAACCTTTCCCTCAAAACGACGAATATAAGCGGCATTAGTGGCTTGATTATAGTCTATTTTCATAGTTTCCCCTTTAATCGGCGTTCAAAATGGACAATTACCAAAAGATTATAATTACTATATTGTTCAGATCAAACAAAAATACCCATGAAAACTAGACAAGAATACCTCAACGCCCTAGTCAACTTTGACCAACCCCTATCAACTATCCTACCTATCCTAAAAACCTTTCCTTGGGACAGTAGCGAAGCAATTATCACCCTAAAAAAAGAGCATTTGCTCCAGATTCTTGATCGCTATCTCAATAACGCTCTATCTGCCACTGACCTAGAAAACTGGGCTGATGCCATCGAATGCAGAGAAGATATCGCCTATAAAACAGATTACGAAGCTCTCATCAATGACATCATTTTTGACCTCGCTAATCCTACCTTAAACGATCCACTATCACCAAAAACAATCGAACAATACATCAGCCAACTTTCCCATTTAAAGTCTTCCTTAATTCCCTGAAAAATAGACTTCTCCTTTGTAAATTTTAATGCGGGTTTACTTGAATCTCAATTTTGTCCGAGGGGTTGAATTTAATTTCCTCAACAACGTAGGAACTGTTAAGGGCTACACGCTCGATTCCTCTTATTTTTGGAGAATCTAGCGAGGTTAAAGTTACTTCCGCTTTTCCTGTATTAACATCAACAATTTTGAAGTTCTGCAACGGTTCCTGCCAGCGTTGTCTATTCTGGTTTGGATTGCTTGATCCCCCTTCCCCACGAATAACAAGCTCTCCGCTTTTGATAGTTACTTTGCCTTGAAACTCTATCTGTTTAATCTCTTTCATTGCCACTTCTTTTGTTTTTGAATCTCTCCCTAAAGCGATCTTTTTTGCTTGGGAATCGAACTTGATTAATCTCCCAGATAGAGAAGTGCCATTTTTTAAAGATACTTTTGTATCATCTGGTATGAATACGGGGATTACGGGAGATTGATCGCCGGTGGCTGGTAGATGATAGCCAGCAAGAGAGGCGATAAAAACTAGGCTAGTTGCGGTTATTATTGGGTAGAGTTTTTTCATCTTTACCTTGCCTGAATGATCGGGATTGGGTTGGTTCTGTTTTCAATCTTGGATGCGGTGAGTTAGGAGTAGCAGTAACTCACCCTAGGGTTTTTTCTAGAGGGGGTTTTCCATATTTTAGCGTCGGGATTGTCAAAGGGGAAGCGTTTTATCTTCTCTTTATGTTAAAACTTATAAAGGTACTCCTTTATGCGGTGGGCGATAGAAATATGACTCTACAAGAGCTAATGCGGTGGGCGGAAAAATTATCCTCGATCGAGAAACGGCAACTGATCGAAAAAATTACCGCAGAAATGGCATCGGAATCGGCAGAAATTAATCAACCCCGTCCATCTTTATGGGGTATATGCGCCGATTTAGGACAGGCTCCCTCGGCTGAAGATATCGATAAAACCCGACGAGAAGCGTGGGGAGATTTTACGGCAGAGGATCTTTAAGTGTTAAAAGCAGTTTTAGATACTCATGCGGTTATGGAGAGACGCGCCACCTGTCTACGACACGCTGTCTGTTGAATTCCAGAAAAGTCTTTATTACAATAGGTATAACAAAATCTCTGACAAAATATATGTTTATTTTGACTAATAAGGTTTTAAATGCCTTTTTCGTCTCGATTTCCGCCGTCTTTCTTAGTTCGACCGCGAGCCTCGCCCAATCCCATAGTAGTCATCATCATATTATGGTCGGGATAGACGGACTCCCGACTCTAGCCGGCGGGACTTATAAAGCTCTGGCCAATCCGAACTACGGGAGACTATCGCTTCTGTTCCCGCATCAACATGAACCCGTCGAGATCAGTCATTTCCACGCCATCGGTATTTATAGTTACACGGGGGAGGCAACGAATCCGACAGTGGTAGAGACCAGTACCAATAACCGATTGCCCGAAACACGGTTCGACCTACCCCCGATCCCCCTGTTTCCGGGTAGCGGCGTTTTTGCGGGAAAGAATATTAGCCAGAAAACGGACCCTCATATGTATTCGGATTTGAAAATACGTCCGGTCGCCCATTTAACCGACGATCTCGCCGATCCTTACGTGAACGCAATTTATAATACGGGAAAGGGTCGCTGGAAGGACTTGTTGGGAGACGAGGCGACGATCGCCCTACAATTAATCGATATCACGCCCGGTTTGACGGTAACGGACGCTTCGGGAATAAATTTGTTTAACGCGGTCAACGATACTTATGTTATCGGGCAAGGAGATTGGTTCGCTTTCACTCCCGTGTTTTCAACAGATGGGAACGCGCCGTTAGGAACCTATTCCGCTACCTTTCGCTTCGTGGATACGAATACCGCAAACGGTCGTACCCCGCTATTACCATCGGGAACCTTTAGCCTCGATTTCCAACCGGTTCCCGAATCCTCTACCTTGCCCGGAATCGTTCTCTTGGGTTCGCTCGGTCTTCTCGGCGGAGTAAAAAGGCAAAAAAAGAAAAATAGCCGATAATCCGTCCAAAATGTTAGGACTTTTCTAATCTAACGACCTACCATTGTAGGGAACCTGCGTAGGAATAACATCCCAGGGAGACAACTAATCAAATTCCTATTCCCCGAATATAATTGGATGCGGTGGGTTAGCGCTACTCGTAACCCAACCTGCGGTTTTTGTCAATATATTTTTACTTTCCGAAACCTTTGTTCGGGCGGTTTTGTTTGGCAATACGGAGGGCTTTTCCGGTTTTGCCATCCTGTAGTGCGAGCCGCATCGATCGCTTTTTCTGGTAGGATTGAATATCCGCCGCTAACGGATGATCGTTATCGATGCGTAGATGGGTTAAAGAACAGACAAGACCCGTTTGTTTTCCCAATTCATTTTTTAGGAAACAAATAATTCCCCCCTCGTCTCCCGTGTAGAAAATTTTATTGATCGAAAACTGGTGATCGGGTTTGTATCGCTCGCCTTTTGTTTCAGCTATTTTTAACGTTTCGGGAGTTGCACGCACAGGGATTGGTAAACTCGCTTCCATTTTCTCAATTAAAAAACGAACTTGTCGGGGATCGTCGATGGACATGGTTATTCTCCTTGATAAAATACAAATAACTGGCGATAGAACCCGATCGATCGAGTAGAATAGCGATCAAAAACGCCAATCAGGGACATTTTGCCGTGAGCGATCGGAATTCTCCCCCTCCCGGAACACAGATACTAGGAACCTTCGCCAGTCTTCTCGGTTTACTGGGGATTTTTCTCTATTTTACGGGATGGATCTATCGGTGGGCCTATTTCGGCTGGTTTAGCCTTGAGATTAACCGTCTGGACTTGCCCTTGCGTTCCTTCCTTTTTGTGCCGATACAGGTCTTCTGTGGCGATTTCGGGGCGTTGCTGCGAACGTTTCTGGCGCTGGTTGCCGTTGCCTTCGCGATTCAATTTACCCTCTGGATTTTGTCTCCCCTGCCATCCTATTCAATTGTCAGTGAATCTAAAAGGAAATTTCATCAAAAATTTCAGTTACTAGGTTTATTAGTCTGGGGAATTCCCAAATCTCTCCGAAAAGATTTGATCGCTGTTATTTGGCTATTAATTATTCTTTTTTGGTTAGCCCGAACTCAGGGATCGATCGATGCCCGTCGCGATGCAGTTAATGATAGTTCTACCTTACCAGTTATCACTTTAGTTTTACCGGAAAAACAGATAGCGATCGGTCGGAATCCGGAGGATGTTTTTACCGATCCTTCTCTCAAAGGTTATCGAATTATCGGTGAGACTAAATTACTCGAAGAGCTGCGGGGAAAAGAAACGAATGATAGTAAAGTCAATCCCCCGCGAGTTTGGCGGTTATTAATCCAAAATAATAATTGGACTTATGTTTTTCGCGGGTTATCCCCTCAGTCGGCAGAAAATGAACGTCCGGCGATTCTAGCCATTCGCGAGGATAAGGAGGGACAATTGTGGATTATCGCGCCAGATGTCCCAGAATCCCAGTGAGACTCAATCGGGGAAATTATCAAAAGTGATCGCTTAACAAGAGTTAAAATTGACGTTCTTTAGCTAGGGTTTGCTGAAAAAGTCTTTTAGTGGGGACAGGGTGTGGGGTGTAGGGTGTGGGGTGTGGGGTTTTACCAATTTTCAGGAAAAAAGTAGCTGAATTTTCCTCCCAATCACTCCTAGCTAAGGCACTTTTTGGGGGAAAAAAGTCTAAAAGTCTTACCCCACAAGGTTTTTATGCTTATTCAGCCCGCCCTATCTAGGGATTGCCACCACCGACAGCGATGCCAGTGCCATAAATCTGAGCATTTGTCAAGTTAATTCTCTCCATCGATGCACCTGTCACATCGGCATCATAAATCACGGCACTGGTGAAATTGACTCCATCGAGATCAGCTTGATTCAAACTGGCATTAGTCAGAAAAGCTGCGGTCAAATTTGCGCCTTCTAGATTGGCATCGGTCAAATCTGCGCCCTCTAAGTTAGCTTCCTCCAGATTAGCTCCCTGTAAATTCGCTTTTCTCAAATCAGCACCGATTAGATGCGCCCCCCTTAAATCTGCACCGCGGAGATCACAGCCCGGACATTCCCGCGTATTCAATAATTGTTGTACCTGTTGAGGATTTTCCGCACCGACGGGGTTAATCAGCAGTAAGGAAGCTAGGGAACCTAGGGCAATCATTAAAGTCCTTTTCATCGTTTTAGCCTCCTCTTTCGTTTTCCTCTCTACTTTTAGGATAGGAAAAAAGCTGCTAACCAACTTCCCCCGATCGGGCTAATTCTCCTGTTATCTTACTTTTGCTTGCTTTTGCTAGTCGATCTCCCCTTTCATCACCGTTGCGATCGCTGATCGGGCATTTTCCTTAAATTCCTTGACATCGACGCGACTTAATAACCAAACTGCCAGGATCATTCCCAATGCTTGCACGAGGAAAACTAAGCTGTAGGCTAAAACCGGACTATAAAAGACAACTTTACCGATATTTAAAATCGTACCGCCTAAAACCGTGGCCAATCCCCTTGCGATCGCTTGTGATAATCCCCAAGCGCCGATAAAAGTTCCCGCGGTTTCGGCGGCGGTTAAATCTAACATTAAACTGGTAGCTCCGGCAGTAATCATTCCCGAAGCTAAACCGAAAAAGAGCAAGCTTGATTTTAATAAACTTTGACTAGCAGAAAAGCCGGCAAAAATCAAGAGAATAAAACAAATTGTTGCAAAAATACAGCCATATTTAGTGGTTTTTTGTTTACCGATGCGGGGAATGAGCATAAATCCCGTGGCAGCAATACCAAAAAGGGTTCCGGTTCCCCAAAAAGCGTTTAATTGGGTGGTTTGGGCGATACACATCCCAAAAACCTCGCCGCCAAAGGGTTCCATAATTGCATCCTGCATAAATAAACTCAAAGTCATCATCAGCAGGAAGGTGAAAAATAAACCGGTTTGCCGACTAGCGGTGAGAACTTGTAGGGCATCTTTGAAGGTAATTTGATCCTCTCTTTGCACAAGAGTGGACCGACTACTAAAACGAGAATATTTTTTTTCTACGCCAAAAGTCGCTAAAATGCAGAGACCGAAAACGATAGCGGGCATAATCGTGAACACGGGGTTAATATTCGCCTGTAGTTGCGGAATATTGGCTATAGGGGCTGATTGGGTCGGATCATAGGTCAAAATATTTGTACCGCAGATATTGGGAGTATCCAGCAAACGAGAACTAACGATCGCCCCGACGACAATTCCCACCATTAGCATTGACCAAACTATACCAACTAATTGCGATCGATTATCTTCATCGGACACATCCACCAAGAGGGCAGCAAAAGGGGTAGAACTGGCGCTTAAAGCCAGTCCGTAGAGGGCGAAAATTAAGGCTAAGAGGGCAATCCAGGCGTAGGAAATGGTACTCCATCCCGAAGTTTGAATACTAAGTCCCAATTGCCAGACTACTTGCAAAGCAATAAAAGCTAAAGCGGTAAAAACTGCCGCCCCAATCCAGACATAACCGCTGCGATGATGACCAAAAATAGTTTTACCATCGGATCTTTGCCCAAACCAGATGCGCGCTGGACTAACAAACTGGTGCATAGCGATCGCAGCTGCGGCGAGAAAGGGTAAAACTTTTAACTCATCGATCATAATCCGATTGAGAACCCCCAAAGTCAGCAGGGACATAATACCTAGTCCCATTTGAAAGAGTCCTAAGCGAAACATGGTGAAAAGTCCCAGTTTTGGCAGGGTTTTTGGGGATGAGTGAGCAGAATTGGAGATATCGCTGGTAGCCATGGTTAAATCAATACAAAAAAAGCCAGTATTTAAAAATTTAACGCAGGACGAGCAGACATCTTCTGGGGATTTAAGTTTCTATCTTCGATAACCAAGTGGTCAGATATGTCAAGCTGGCAAAATCGAGCAGCGCTTCTCCTAAAGTTTCTAATTGTTCTGGAGATAGTTCTCGGATTTTTTGGCTTACAGTTGAGGATATTTCACCTAAACGACGGTTAAGTAGCCGTAGAATCAAAGAAACCGCTTCTTATCGTCTTCCTTTTTTTTGGATGTCCTGATCAATGACTGATTCGCCCATAATTTCTTCCCTTAATAAGTTTATGGTGATTTCCTTACTTAAATACTAACCCCGCCAGAATTGCTGTAGCAACGGCTAAATTGCTTTTTTCAGTTCTCCCCTTGATATTATCAATTTTTGTGGCTACTTTTGCTAAGATTTTCCTATTGTATTATCCATTTTCCTGTAACTGTATGTTCGAGTTAATCGAGAGCGCAAAAAATGGAGATTTCTACGCTTGCATCTTCCCCATTGTCCTCCCCGATGCCAAAATCTACAACCCCAAAGACCGACTAAAATGCACTCAATACTGGGAAACCCAAAGTAACGAACTAGAAGAAACCATGAAACAGGGAGGACTCACCAACCGGCGAGGAATTATCGACGATCTAAATCTTTACACCGTGATCCAGAAGTCAAATCGGAAAGTGCTTACTCTGTGATGATTATAATCGATTCGATCTTTGTTTAGCGTTCAAGTTCCCTTAGGAATAAATTGGGTCTTTTTCCAGCAAACCTAGCAATTTTTGCATTTTAATCCAAACTCTTCTCATTTGCCAGAATTTACTTTTTTCCATGGCGGCTATTTTACTGTCAGCTTTTTGTAATTCCTCGTCTCTTTCTCGATAATCCAATTGGGTTTTTTGCAATTCTTGTTGCAATTCTTGTTCATGAATTTCTAATTGTTTAATTCGTTCTCTAGCCTGTTCCAACTGAGCGAATATATCGACTTTTAAGGTAACTAAAGCAGCAAAAATGGCTTGGATATTTTGGGAGTAAAGTTGGGGATGATTATAAAAAAGTTGGGTATAGGAATAAATATAGTGTTCTGCGGTCATTGAGCGACTCATAGAATCAGCTTTTTGTCGATAGAAAAATAACACTTCCGGGATACGATAGACTTCTCGACCTAATTCGATCAGAGATAGCCAGAAATCGTGATCTTCCCAACCATAAATTAAATTAGTATTATAGCCCCCCACAGTTTCCCAGTCGGATTTCCGAAACAAACCGGAGCAAAATATCATATTATCTACTAATATATCAGGAAATTTATACTCAGGCAGCGGCCAAATTCCTTGTCTATCCCCAAAATACTCCGCTTCGCAATAAACTATACCTAATTGCTCATTACCTTCTAGCAAAGTAACCGCTTTTTCTAGATAGGAATCGGCAATTTTATCATCGGCATCAAGAGGAAGAATATAGGTTCCTTGCGCTTGGGCAATTCCTAGATTTCTGGCTGTGGCAACCCCTTGATTTTCTGTGCGGATGATCCGGGTTTTTGGCTGTTGATAATCTTGTAAAATCTCGATGGTTTCTGGTTCTGTGGATCCATCATCAACGATCAGGATTTCAAAGTTTTGGTATGTTTGCACTAAAACAGATGTGATCGCATCATCAAGATATCGACCTTGATTATAGCAAGGAATAATCACGGAAACTTGAGGAACATGACTCATTGAGGGAAATTCTCTCCTACTCGATCAAAAACTAGGTTATCAATAGCTTATCCCAAAAGTTCCCCTTTCTCGTTTTTCTAAGTGAAGGAAGTGTTGATATCCCCACTAGCAATTTCGGGATAGTAGGACATATTATGGATAAATTCTTAAATTATTCCGATTGGTGGACAAAATCACCCAATTGGGTGATCCCCGTGAGGGAAGCATCTCTTTTTAATAGAGGATAAGTTATTCAATAATCCGATTATCATTACCAATGATCCTTAATCATGGAAGCTCATCAACAAAAACAACTCCGCACTTTCCTCTTGGAAAAATTAGCAATTTCCCCCCGTTCCCTCGATATGGCTGTGCGTCTCTGTGAAGCATCAGTGGGTTCTTTACCGATGGTTCTGTGGCAGTACGGTTTAATCGATTTGTCGCAATTGAATCAAGTTTTTGACTGGCTGGAAACTGTATAATTATTTTCCAAGAATATGCTCATTAATTATCATTTTTATTAAGAGAATTGACCAAGTTCCAGAGCAGCGAGTTCCTGCAATTTATTTATTAAGTCCCGTTAAGGTTTGCCATGGCAGAAAATCTCACCTTTGCTGGGACTAATTAAACCAGCTATCATCCGCTATTTCCCCCCGTTTTAATTCGAGATTGATCTGGTATAAAATACTAATTTCTCGCCTCGATCGCCTTTTTGCTTGTCATGAAAGTAAGGTAGAAACAAACTTAACATAGCATAGGTTCTTGAGTTAGGCATCGACTATATGGAACTCTTTCAGGGCCGGATAGAAGTTGAGATTTTCATGACCCGGACGACTGAGTTTAATCAGGGCAAACCGTTGGGATGGTGGCAATTTTTGCCATTGTTCTAAACTAATTTCGATCTGGAATTCTCTGGCTTTTTCTCGGACTGTATCGGGAATCTGGCTATCATCTAGCCAAGCAGGATCCGGATCTATTGCTAGTTCTTCCGGGGGATTGCCAGTTTTTTCGGCGATTAATTTTTGCAGAAAATCTCGATAGATTTTGGCTTCTGCTGCCGTCGTACAAGCCATATTAACTAATACCATTCTTTCCGGTTGACTCAACTGCATCCAATGGGATAATTTTAATTTAACTCCACAGGTATCTAGTTTCATTCTCACGGTCATTGGGATACAACGTAAGGAGTCAACAAATTCGGCTTCAAAGTCGAAAAAGGTGGTCATATCATTTTATTGGTTTGCTGAGTATAAATCTATGATACAGTGCCGCGGGATAATTGCTGGGCAAAATGGTATTTTATTGGATAAAATTGGCTCTATATTGATGACTAGAAACGAGAATTTCCTCTATTTCCTGCCATTTTTCTCCTGCAATATAGTCAACAATTTGATCAAGATTTTGCCGATAATTTGCTAAAGATATCAATAAAGCTTGACGATTGTATTTAGCCATCATTAAACCTAATTCGGGATTGCCACCACCGACGCGACTGGTATCGCGAAAACCAGAACTAGCTAAATTTTCCGCTAATTGGCGAATATTCAGGTCTTGTTCTTTCGCACAAGCTTGGATTAAACTGGTACTAATCATTACTGGCAGATGGGAAATCCATGCCACGGCTCGATCGTGTTCTTCGGGGGAGGAATAATAAATTTTACAGCCTAATTTCTGCACGATTTCAGTTAAGATTTCCACGGCAAAGTTAGGGGTAGATTCAAGGGGAGTAATCAGGTATGGGGCATTGACAAATAAACCAAATTGTGCTGCATTAATTCCCTGTTCGGTTTTCCCAGCCATGGGATGACTACCGACAAAATTCGGCCACAATTGACTACAATTGGCCACAATTGCCCCTTTAACTGATCCCACATCGGTGACAATGGTTTGGGTTTTTAAATAGGGAGTTAATTTTTCCAAAGTTGGCACAATTAAATGTATAGGAGTACAGATAAAGATTAAATCGGCAGTAGCTAATAATTCTAAACTGGTGCTAGATTCATCTACCACTCCTTTTTGTACAGCGATATCACAGGTGTATTGTTGACGAGAAACTCCCAAAACTTTATAACCTTGTGAGCGGAAATCTAAGCTCAAGGAACCACCAATTAAACCCAGTCCAATAATGCCAATATTCATTAGGTTTACTCAAAGATAATTTCGTCTTCTAGTCGCCAAGCAGGATCGACAATGCACAAGAAAATTAAGGGTTCCTCCCCACAATTATGAATATATTGTTTAGCTAGAGGAGGTATATAAATGGCAGCACCGACAGTCACTAACTGCACTTCCTCATCGATGTGCATTTCCCCTTGTCCTTGCAAAATATAATAAACTTCCGCCGTTTTTAAAGCGTGGGGAGTAGAAGTTTCTCCCACATCTACCTGGGCGTGGGCTAAACTATAACGTAGATTTAACGGCTGTTTATCGGGATGCAATAACTCGCGCAATCGGGTATGATCACCGGCGATGAATTCCTCACATTCGAGCAGTTTTCTGATTAACATAGTAAAATTAAACCTCGAAGATTGTTTTTATTTTATCATTGAGTCAAAAGCTAAAGACTAATAGCCGTTATCATAGAAATATTCAGCATCGCCAGAATTAACGAATGACTTGGTTAGAACATAGTGTACAGGTAGAAGTGGACGCACCGATCGATCTGGTTTGGGAGCTCTGGTCAGATTTAGAACAAATGCCCCAGTGGATGAAATGGATCGAATCGGTGAAAATTCTCGAGGAGGAGCCAGAGCTTTCCCGTTGGAAGTTAGCCAGTGGTGGTCTAGAATTTACTTGGTTGTCACGGATACTGAAAATTGTCCCCCACCAGATGATTCAATGGGAATCCGTGGACGGGTTGCCTAACCGCGGGGCAATTCGTTTTTATGACCGTCATGGTAGGAGTATTGTGCGACTGACAGCAGCCTATGCTATACCAGGTTGGTTAGGAAAATTGATGGATAATCTTTTCCTCGGTCGAGTGGTGGAATCAACCCTGCAAGCCGATCTAGAGCGTTTTCGCCTTTATGCTCTCAATATTGTCAATAATACGCCGCCAAGGTGAGGTAATAATCGGCAGTAAGCTGTTGACTATCTAAATTGCTCGTTAAGACTGTCTATGAGCAGGGAGCAGGGAGAGGGTGGTGAGCATTTGTACTAAAATTCCCCCACGCGGTTTGAACGCAGTACAGCTTATTGCTGACCACCGACGACCGACTCCCCTTCTTTCCCTTGCGGGGTTCCGCACCGGCCTTAACAGATTTACTCTGTTCTGGTCTTATGGTCGCTCTACAGACTGACACCGCAAGTCCTGCGGCCAAAATGTTTTTACTGGCGTTAATATCTCGGTCATGGTGTGTCCCA
>VYMG01000177.1_pt1 | contig 21569 bp, 18 predicted proteins | sample 5115261 | NCBI WGS metagenome assembly VYMG01 (sample SAMN12291781, study PRJNA351875) | freshwater metagenome | isolation source: freshwater lake | place: USA: Michigan, Wintergreen Lake | collected 2013-08-08
CATCGGCGGGCTTGCTCTCGCCGGGCGTCGCTTCGATGGCGGGCTGCGGCACGGGCGTCACTTCTCGCTTCACCACCTGCTGACGATCCTGCGTGAAGCCCTCTGGCACTTCGACCTTGACCATGTCTTCAGTCACGTCGGGCGGACTGTTGCGATCGGCGCGAAGATTGCTGATCTCCACGCGCACAATGCCTTCGGTCATGCCGGAGGACGTCACTTCGCGGAAACGCGGCAGGCCGTCGCTGCGAGCGAATGCCCATCGGACGGGACGCTTGTTGCGATCAGTGATCAGCACCACATCACACACTTCACCGGCGATGGTCTTCTCGCCTTCAAGCGTGAACTCGCTGAGAGCGAGTTCGGCCGCGAAGGGCGATGCGCTGAAGAACTCCATGAGGCGGGCGTTGTTCATCGCACTGGCCACACCCGGCGCCAGCAGGTTCCTGCCCGCCTTCTCTTCGACCTTCTTGTCAGCGAAGCGCACCAGTTCCACGCTTGCGGCCTTCCACGCGACATCCAACTGCTGTTCAGCCTTGTTGTTGATGAAAGTGCCCTTCGCTCGCGTAATCCAACCGCCGAACTGGGCTCCAGGCACACGAAGCTGCGTGAAGCTGAGGTTCATGTCGTGCGTGTAGCTGGCGAGCATGCTGGTGGCGGGGCCCGTTCCCTCCTTGTCCAGCACGGTCATCTTCACGTCGTACATCACAGCGTTGATCTTCGCGAGTTCATCAGCAGCGCGCTGGAAGGCTGCCTTGCCATCGGTGGCCGCGGCGGCAGGAGCATCGGTCTGCGCGAGTGTCGTGGTTGGTGCGCCCGCGAGAACAGCGAGAGCAAGCGCAAAGCTGGAGATGGTCACACGCATGGAAGGCATAATCATGGATTGGTGATCCTCTTGGTCAGTTGCTGAAAGGTTCAGTCCTTAGGCTCGATCTCTTCAACAGGCATCGTCGGACCGGCGGGGCGGCCCAGGAGTTGCGCCAATGCGGCCCCCGGGTCGCTTTGACGCATCAAGTGTTCGCCGACGAGAGCGATGCGAACACCCTGCGCCCGAAGCCGGAGCAGATCGGCGTGAGTCTTGATGCCCGACTCACTAACAAGAATAGAACGGTCGTCCACCAGTTCGAGCAATCGCAGGGTGTGATTTAAGTCCACCTTCATGCTCGAAAGGTCGCGGTTGTTGATGCCCAGCAGACCGTAACTGGCGTGCGGAAAACCCACATGAGGACGGACACGCAAGAGATTCTCAAGACTGTGCACCTCCAGCAGCACCGTCAGTTGGAGTTGCTGGGCCAGAATCTGCATATCCACGATTTCGGCTTCTGTGAGGCATTCGGCGATGAGCAGCACGGCATCGGCCCCGGCGGCGCGGCTTTCCCAGAGCTGAAAGGGATCGATGATGAAGTCTTTGCGGAGAACGGGGAGCGATACCCGATCCTTGATCTTCTGTATGTACGACAAGTGGCCGCCAAAGAAGCGTTCGTCGGTAAGGCAGGAAATCGCTGCCGCGCCGTTGCGTTCGTATTGGGCGGCAAACTCCTCGGGCGCGAAAGCGGAGGTGTCGTACTCCGAACGTATCCAGCCGGCGCTGGGGCTCTTACGCTTCACTTCAGCGATGATGGCGGTGTGCGCGGCGTTTGCATGCCGAGTGACGGCGGCGAAGAAGTTGCGCGGCGGCTCCTGCTGGGCGACCAGCGATTCGAGTTCGCCGAACGAGATCGCTTCCTTGGCGCGAGCGACTTCCTCGCGCTTCTGGGCGACGATGACCGCGAGGGTTTCAGGCATGCTGTGCGACAAGGTCAGGATTCTTGGCAAGCCCGGCTTGTTTGGCGCGGCGCCCGGAGCGGCGGTTTTCGCAGGCTTGGCGCTGCTACTGGCCGCCTCGCCCACACTCGCCCAGGCGGCTGGCGCAGCTGGCGGCGAGGGCGCGGTGGAGAACGTGCGCGAGGCTTTGCAAGATGCCGGCACCGCGACGAAGAACGCCGGCGAGAGTTTCTGGGATCTGCTCAAGAGTGACCCGTGGAAGTACGGGCACCTCGTGGTCGCCGGACTGGTTGTCATCATCCTGCTCTTTGCGGACGTCATTCGCCCCGGCTCTCTCGAGCGATCGGGCAAGCGCAGCGTGGAACCCCACAACTGCATGCTGTGGTTCGCATGCGGGCTGATCGTGTACTGCGCCATGGCGCTGGGCGCGGGGCTTATGCAGTTCATCCCCAGCGAGTACCGCGGTGGTGACGATGCACTCAAAGCGAAGGCATTGCAGCAAGGCTTGACCTACCTGTCAGCCATCATCACCGGGCTGGTGCTGTGCAACCTGGTCAATGCAGGCAGCAAGGGCGCTGGCCTCACTTTCACCGCTCGATCGCTGGCCTGGGGCGCGGCAGGCATCATCTGCGCGTGGCCCGTGGTGCAGGCGGCGGGCATCGGGTTTGTCGCGCTCCATGAGTATCGCACCGGCAGCGAGGTTGCGCAGCAAGTGTCGCACCCCACACTCCAGTTGCTGCTGGACAACCAGAACAACCCGTGGGCCTGGAGCATCGCGGCCCTGGCCATCATCGGCGCCCCCGTTGTCGAAGAGATCATCTACCGCGGGTTCCTGCAGAGTGCATTCCTCAAACTGACCGGCAAGCCTTGGCTCTCCATCATCATCACCAGCGGTCTGTTCATGGGCGTGCACATGGTGCCCGGCAGCAACATTCCGTGGTACAGCGCGGCGACTGTCGGCATCCTGGGCCTGTGCATGGGCATCGCGTTTGAACGCACGAAGGAAATCGGCGTGCCGATCACGATGCATGTGCTGTTCAATCTCGCGAATGTGGTGCTGGCGATGATGTTTGCGAAGTGATGGACAACATCAAAAATGGCAACAAGGCCCGTTGCAGCGGGCCTTGCGCTCCTCTCCTCCTCGGTCACGCTCGTTCACTCATGGCTCACGCAGAACCGACGCTCGGAACGCCGGCCGCGTAATGGAGGTGCCGGTTCACTGCGAGCAGTTGCCGCCGGCGAGGACGTTGAAGAAGTCGATGATGTCCTGCTCTTCGGGGAAGACGCCGTTGTTGTTGAAGTCGATGCTGCTGCAACCGATCTGGCCTTGGAACTCAAACGCTCCGATATCGAGTGCGAGCGCGCCGCTGCCGGTGTTGGCGACGTTTGCAACATCACTGCCGCGAACGTTGCCGGCGAGGTCAACGAAATCGCTCGCGCCGGCGGCCAGATAGCCCGCGGTGCTGCCCGCGTCGATGAGTGAGGAGGTGGGCAGCAACTGGAAATTGTTGCCAGCGGGGTTCACGAAACCGGGATTGACGTTCGTGAAGACTGAGTTCTGCAACTGCTGAGGCGTGAACACGTTGGCTTCATCAAGGACGACGGTGTTCACGAACGTGGTGAGCGTGGGATCAGACGTGATGCTGCCGGTCACACGCGTGATGACGCTGTTGACAAACTGCACGTCATTATCACTAGACGTCCCGGAGATCGCGATTGCGTCGACGTCGCGAATCACGCAGTTGACGAACTTCATGGGCGAGACACCCGAGTCGGTGCGAATGAGGCTGTCGATGTCGAAGATGTTACAGCGTTCAAAGTTGACATTGGCTGCGGTGCCGTCGATCAGTTCTCCCGAGTCCCGACCGACAATCGAGGTGATATCGCAGTCGATGAACGAGATCGTCGTGGGCTCGGTGGTGTTGGGAAGGAACATCGGCGCGGTCGTGCGGTAGTTCACGGTCATGTTCCGCACCGTCATCGGCGCTGTGACATTGAACGTGGTCGAACCCACCCAACTCTGCAGCGTCGTCACACCTCGGCCCGAGCCCGTCAAAGTTATGGGCGTGCTGATGCCAAAGAACGAACTGGGCACACCCCAGGTGCCCGGCCCCAGCAGGATTTCGCGCGGTCCAAGGTTGGCCACGGCCACAGCACTCGCGAACGTTGAAACTTCGCCGGGCAGCCGCACGGGGCCGCGAATTTCAACGACGGCGAAGGGCGTGAAGGTCGGGCTTTCCAGCGACCATTGGGCATCGACCTGGCGCATGACCGTGACGTCCACAGTGCTGTTGTTGCCGGGGCTCCCGCCGCCCGTCCAGTTGCGATAGGAGCTGGCAGTACCATCGCTCCAGGTCAGCGTGCCCTCGGTGACGAGGTCATTCAGTCCGTTGAAGGCTTTCTCACCGGCGGCCAGCACCGCGGTGGTGATGAAGGCATTCTCCGCAGCGTCGTTGACCGTGGTCAGATCGCCACCCATGCCGCGTGCGAAGTCGCGCAGCTGCGTCCAGTTGGCGCCTTGAATGACGTAGTAGCGAGATGGATCGTTGAGACGTTGGATTGGTCCGCGGACGATGGTCTGGGCGGAGGCGGTGCCGGCGAGCAGGGCGAGCGTGGCGATGACAAATGGACGACGGATGCTGGTGACCATGGGAGACTCCGGTGCGTGTGTGGTATTGGGCATATTGCCCCGACATGCACAGAGGCGAAAACGGCTCCGGTGTGCCCTCAGCGTTCTTGAGCTTTTTGCGACCATCCGCGTGCAGGGCGGGCCCGCGCACGCCGCGGCGCGTGCGTATTGTCCGCATTCGCAGACGCTTCATTGACTCGACCTTATCTGCCATGCCCCCCGTCTTCAGTGAACGCCAGACCACCAGCCTCGTGCCCATCGGCGCGTTTGTCGCGTTGTACATGCTGGGCCTGGGCGGCTTTGCCGTCTCGCAGGGAAACAAGGAGTTTCTCTTCTACGGCGTCATCATGCTCGTGCTCATTGGGCTGGTCATGTACATGCACGGTAAGGTGAAGTTCACGATGACCGTGTTGTGGCTCTTGGCCATCTGGGGCCTGATGCACATGGCGGGCGGCACGATTCCCATCCCGCGTCAGTTCATGGCGAGTCTGGTGCCACCCGAAGGCACAGGCAACGTGCTCTACAACTTCCGTGCCTTCACATTCACGCCCAAGTACGACCAGTTCGTGCATGCGTTTGGCTTCTTCAGCGCGACCCTCGCCGCGTGGGAAGCACTCCGCGTGAGCACCTACAACAACCTGCGCCCCACCATCGGAGCGCTCTTCGCGATCATCTGCGTCGGCATGGGACTGGGCGCGCTCAATGAAGTCGTCGAGTTCATCGCCGTGCTGACCATCCCCAACACCAACGTTGGCGGCTACGACAACACCGGCTGGGACCTGGTGAGCAACCTGGTAGGCTGCGTGCTTGCGGCCTTGGTGATTCCGCTGCGATCAACGCGTCGATAAAGACCGGTCACCGCACAGACGCGAACGGCACAGCACGAAACAGGCGATCTTCAATCGCGCCAGACCGGCGTGTTCGCGGGAAGCAGCTTGAACTCCCCCGCCATCTTGAGGAACGTGTGCACAGCTTCGCGCTCGCGCGAACCGACTTGATAGCGGAGCAGTTGGCCCACGTACTGCGTCGCGAGATCGATGGGCCAGCCCGCCTGCGGGGCGCGGGTGTGGACAATCCAGTCCAGGCGCGTTGCGTTGTGGCGGCGCTGGCGATCGAGCATCGCCGCACCAGTCGCGATGACAGGATCAGTCGCACGATCGGCTCGGCACATCCACATGGCGTAGACAAATGGCAGACCCGTGAGGCGCTGCCAGGCTTCGCCCAGATCCAACTGATGCGGAAATCGCACGGCGGGCGGGCTGTCGGTCACGACTTTGTCGCCGATCATGAGCAGCGACTGAGGCCAGGGGTCGTCACTGGCGGCGGAGTTGGGCGCCGGTGCCACGGGCATGCGCTCGCGCACATGGAAGGACGCGACGCGCGGAGCGACGTTGAACAGTTTGCGCAGAAGCACCTGCGCGAGGATGACGCTGGTGTGACTGTCGGTGTCAGCGCTCAGCGTCGTGATCTGTTCAAAGGGCACGCTGCTGTAGAGTCGCACCGTGAGCGTGGGACCATCACAGCCGATCATGCCCGACGGGATCAGCGTCAGCGGCGTGTCACCGATGCAATCCACGATGGAGCAAAGGCCGATGTCGGCCTCGCGCGCAATCACCATGTCGGCGATGCGACTGGGCACCGTGGGCAGAAGCGTCAGACCCTGCAGGCGATCAAGACCTTCGATGAGCGGCGCGGTGTTGAGATAGCGCACAGCGGCGATGCGGGTGGCGAGCATGAAGGATGGTAGAGAGTTGACTGCACGCTCAAACGTTCAGCGCGCCCGGTCCCAGCGTGATGACGTTCTTGCCGGCCTTCTTGCTGTCCAGCAGCAGGCGGTCGGCGTGCGCGAGCAGTGCCGCAGGAGTCTGGCCATCCCAAGGGAAGGTTGCAAGCCCGCCAGAGATCGTGAGCGTGCCCTGTGCTTTGTCGGCGAGTTTGGGGAACTTGTACTCGCTGACCTGCTTCTGGAAGCGCATTGCGATGTCGCGCACGTCGGCAGGGTGCTGGCTGCCTTCCTGGCGAGGGCCCTGCGGATCGTGAAAGATCACCGCGAACTCGTCGCCGCCCAAGCGGCACACGCGGTCCGTCGGACGCAACGCCGCACGCATGAGGCGCGTGACTTCGACGAGAATGTCATCACCTGCCTCGTGGCCATACAGGTCGTTGTACTGCTTGAAGTTGTCAATATCGAAAAGCAGTATGGTCACGTAGTGGCGCTTTTCGCGGGCCGCAGCAAGAGCGCGGGCAGCGAAGAGATCAAAGAACCGGCGGTTGTTGGCACCAGTGAGCGCGTCGGTGAAGGCGGCTTCACGCAACTGGGCCTGCTGATCCGCCAGTCGGAACCAGCCCGCGAGCCAGCGGGCCGAAAGAGCAAGTTGCTCACGCGGCGTGCACGCGGAACGCAACCAGCCGTAATGGGCCTCATCCCACACCACGCGAGCGGCGCCGGACGCGTTGTCATTGTCCGTCGCGATAAACTCAAGCGAAGGGTCGCCGAGCCGTTCACGCAGCAGCGCAAGGGCCATGGGTGTGATGTCGGTGCCGCGAAGCAGCGTGGCGACCAGCGTGGCATCACCAGGTGCGGCCGCAGCCGCTTCCGGCGCGTTGCTCAGCACAGCATGCACAACCGGAGTCTGGACGGGCGCTGTCACAGGCTTGGCAGCGGGGGCGACGCGCGGTGCTGGCTCGGCCGCGGCGGCCTGCACGGCTGCGACCTGCGGCGCCGCACGGGCAACTGCCACAGGCGAAACCGCGGGGGCGTCTGGCTGCACTTGCGCCGCCGGTTGCTGCTCGGGATGCTCGGCTTGCCCCTTCATGGCTCGCATCATGCTCCGCACGTCACTGCTGGGGCTCTCCGACCCCACGGCATCATCGAAACCCCAGCTTTCGGGCTTGAAGGCATTCGGCGTGTCGCCGCTTCTTGAGAGCAGGATGCGCGTGCGCGGCGCGATTGCGCGGACTTGCTCGCATAACCGGATTACGCGGCCTTGCCCAGCTTCACGCGCCAGGTCCTCGCTGACGACGGTGGTCAGGTGCTCCGGCTGATCAGGCAGGGGCGAAGCGAGTTCAGCCACCAGTTCCGCGAGGTTGGCGACGCGAACAAGTTCGAACGATTGATCCAGACGTAACGCACCTTCAAGGCCCGTACGGCCAGCCAGGATGACACGCGTGTCAGCCTGCATGAACGACGGGATGGTCGGTGCGGCGGTCATCGGGGCGTGGACCCATTTGAGCGAGGATCAGTTTCGCCAAGCAACATCGTGAGTTCTTCGTTGGTCAAGAGAGGCGGGTTCGAGCCGGCGCGCGTTTCCTCACCATCCGTTTCCGCAACCGGAGTGACCGAGCGCGCAACGGGCGGAGCGTCATCCGTCAATCGCAACGCCGCCGCAGGACGACGCGGGGCCAAGGGTCCCGAAAGCGGGATGGGCTTGCTCGGCGCTCGCTGGGCGTCGTCACTGGTGGCAAGCGTTGTCCACCGCTGGGTCGCTTCCGACACGACTGGACCAACCCACGTCGGCGCGGGCGAGGGCACAGCGGGCTTCGCGGCCTTGGCAGCATTCCTGTCAATCAACGCGGTGAGCTCAAACTGCGTGATGCCTCGCAGCACGGGCGTCCGCGAAGGATCAAACGTCCAGAGGTGTACCACAGGCAGGCGGGTGGAAATCGCCTGCAACGCGTCGCGCAGGCCAACCAGACTCAGCGGCTCAATGAGCATGAGAATCATGGCCCGCGGAGCCTTGGGGCCATGCTGCGCAAAGTCGGAGCAGAGCAGTGCAACGGTCTCGAAATCATCCCGGGCGTAAAGCAACGTGAGACCCGGACGGGTGAGTTCGGCCTCCAGTTTGGGATCACGCGTCCACCCGGGCGGAGCCCAAGCGACACACAGGCCGCTAGGGGTCGGAGTTGTCGCGCCGATGGCGGGCATAATGAAGATTGTAGGGGTTTTTGCGGTGACGGGAAGACAGAATGCGCGTGTACCGAGTTCTCGGGCGTTGCTCGCCACAGAGACACGCTCATCCGTTGACACGGATGGGGCGCGAGCAGGACTGACTTGGAATCAGCGGGCAGCCCACTCGATCGTACGGGTCTGCACACGAACATCGCTGGGGACGCATTCGCTGGCGGCCTGGAAGGCGCAGGCTTCATCGCAGTTGGTCTGCGGGACGCAGCGGGCCAGTTCTCGGGCGTCGTTGTCGTGGAAGGGCAGCAGGACGCGGGGTCCGGTAATCTTGACGAGGGTCAGCGAGCTGGCATCGCGCATGCAGGGCTGGCGGAGGGCCTGCTCGAGCACGCCGGCCTTGGTCTGGTCCCAGTCGCCCGGGGCTTCGACGCTCCATGCAAGGCAGTCGCATGCAGGATCAGCCTCACCCTGATAGACGGCGAGAATGACCGAACGCTGTGAACCCAGGCTGGGCAGACCCGTGGCGATGTCGGGGTCGATGTCGGCGAACTGCTGGAGGTCGTCGTCACGCACGATGTGTGAAGCAACCGTGGTGATGGTGGGCTGGGTCGTGTCGGGCTCAGTGGGGATGTCCGCTGCCACTTCCACCGGACGCGGCGATGCTTCGCTCATAGCGATGGGGTTGCCCGGCTTGGCAGCGGGCTGCATCATCACGATGGCGAAGGTGAGTGCGGCCGCGGCGGCAAGGCCAGCGCCCAGCCAGAGCGACAGGCTGCGACGCGGCGCGGCGACGGTGACAGGCGAGGCCAGGCGAAGCGGCGCGGTTTGAGCCTGCACGTCTCGCTCGAACGACTCAAGATCGAGCGTCTGGCGCACGAGATCGTCCATCACGAGATCATCGTGCTCGTACGCATCGGGCGAGTTGTGCTTGCTGGTGGTCACGGGACAGACTCCGCCGATTCCGCGCGTGCGGTCGTTCTGTTGTTCGCCGGTGGAGCCACGGTGTTCAGGGGCGTTTTTCGCCGGGATTTCCAGAGCCCTCGGCGTCAGCGGGACCGGATCCGAACCCCAAATGAGTGAGGTAGGCCCGCAGTTTGGCGTATGCCCGCTGTTTGCGGACATTCACGTTGCTGGGAGCGATACCCATGACTTTGGCGAGATCGCGGTCGGACTGGCCGCTCGCCCAGTTGCGGACGAGCCAGCGTTCTTCATCCGTCAGGTCGGTCCCAGCGCCGCCAGCAAGAGCATCGCGGAGACTCTCGAGCAAAGCCGCGTGCTCGGCGGGCTCGGCTGGGGACTGATGTTCACGCTGCTGGCTGACGGCGATGAGGCGCGTGTAGCGACCCAATGCGGCATCGGCTCGTCCGGCCGCGCGAATGTGCTGGAGCCAGACTTTGTGGGCGACGGCGTAGGCAAAGGTGGTGACGGCGGAGCGGGCGGCGTCGTAGCGATTGCCGGAGAGAGCCTGCCACAGGCCTACCAACGTGCGCTGGGCGAGGTCGTCGGCGAGGTCGGGCTTGGCGGCCATTTTTTCGGTGAAGAGTCGCACCAGAGCCGGGCGCAGGCGATTGGCGAGATCGGCAAATGCGGCTTCGTCACCTTGCACGCAGCGAGCGGTGAGGGCGCGCAGTTCGTCGCGACGAGCGGCGGATGCTGGAGATTGGTCGTCGCGCGAGGGCATGCGGGCAACGCATTATCGGCTGGAACGCGAGCAAGCACGGAACGAGACATGACGCGAACACGGTTGACGATCGCGAACGTGCATCCCCTGCGCGGCACGAGCAGGTTCTGCGTGAGAAAGACAAGATGTTTGCGCGTCCTGCGACAAACGACGATGCGCACGTTGCGTGGCGGCGCACATCGTGCAAACGACGGCTATTCGCCGGTGGCGAACTCGCGTTCTGCGGTCAGCGTTTCACCCGTGGGCAGCAGAAGAGCGGCCTCGAGGCGAATCTTCGAATTTGTTGCCAGCACGTCGACGGGGAGTGGAGCTTCCACGGCGTAGCGCGTGCCCAGAATGCCCGACCGGAACGCCTCGCGCAGCTCAAGCGGCTGCAAGGTGATATCGGTGAGTGAACGGGTGGCTTGAGGCGTCACCTGTGTCGCGGTGACGCGCAAGCGACCGACGACCTGCACGAAGCGGTTGCGACCATCGAGCGTTTCGACATCCATGACCAGACGCGGGTTGTCTGGATTGCGGCGGTCAATGCCTGCGGAACCCGCGAAAGCGAGCGTGACGACGCGCGGCAACGCAAGCGCCAGTTCTTCAGGAGTGAATGGTGAAGACTGGGCCTGCATCGTCTGCTTCAGCCGTGTGCTGTCCGCATCACGGGCGACAAGCTCCTTGATCTGCCCCTGTTTCTCTGCAAGCTCTTCGCGGAGTTGCTTGTTCTCGGTGCGCAGGTCTGCAAGAGTCCTGTCGAGCGACTTGGAACCACCCAGCCGCACACTGCAGGCGGGCAGGATGAACAGCGAAAGCGCCAACAGCAACAGAGAAAGAACGCGAAGCATGGAAGACGGTAAGGCCGGTCGGCGTGCGACCGGGGTGAAGGGTGAGAGGGAGTGATGACGACGTGGGCAGAGGAGGGGTTGACGTCCGTACAGTTGCGCGAAAGGAGCGGGTATGCGCATCGCACTGTCGGCCGACCATCGCGGGTACACGGGGATCAAGCAACTGCAGGAGAAGCTGCAGCGCGAGGGCCATGAGGCCGTCATCATGGGTGACGTGTCCGGCCCGCCTGCGGACTATCCCGATCGTGCCTTTCAAGTCGGCAAGGCCGTGGCGGAAGGCAAGGCTGACCTGGGTGTGCTGCTGTGCGGCACCGGCATCGGCATGAGCATTGCCGCCAACAAGGTGCCGGGCGTGCGGGCGGCCGTGGTACACGATGAAATGACCGCACACCTCGCGCGCAGCCACAACAACGCCAATGTCGTCTGCATGAGCGCCGACTTGCTGGGCCAGCGTCTGATCGAAAAGATCGTTGATTCTTTCCTGGGAAGCAACTTTGAAGGCGGGCGCCATAGCCGCCGAATCCACAAGATTGAAGCGATCGAGAAGGGGAAGGATCCGGCGGGCGTGGTGGAGTAACGAGGGATATTGGGGATTGTGGGTCAGGCTTCAATTGTGGGTCAGGCATCAGGGGAAAGCAGAACGAAGAGGCATCGCGGCGGCGCGGTGCCTTTTGTCTTTTGTCAGTCACCAGTGCCCGATGCCCAGTGCCTTCTACTGTGTCGCCATGCTCAGCCTCACCAATCTCCGCAAGCACTTCGGCCCCGCCAGTCGGCGGCTGACGGCGGTAGATGGCGTGAGCCTGAGCGTGCGGAAGGGTGAGGTCTTTGGCCTGCTTGGGCCTAATGGCGCAGGCAAGAGCACCACCATCGGCATGGCGACCGGCCTCATTGCTCCCGATGAAGGCACGGTGAACATTGAAGGAGCCGGCGCCCCTACGACCAGCACCGCCCGGCTGCACCTAGGCGTTGCGCCGCAGGAACTCGCCCTGTATGACCAACTCACGGGCGAGGAAAACCTGCAGTTCTTCGGGAAGCTCTACCACCTGCGGGGCGATGCGCTTGCAGCCCGAGTGGATGCCGTGCTTGACCTTGTGGGCCTGACGCCGCGGCGCGGTGATCGCGTGGTGACGTACTCGGGTGGCATGAAGCGACGACTGAATCTGGCTGTCGCGATGATTCATGATCCGCCGCTGCTGCTGCTGGATGAACCCACGGCAGGCGTGGATCCGCAGAGCCGCAACAACCTGATGGACGTGGTGCGCAAGCTCGCCAGCGAGGGTCGCACGATCATCTACACCACGCACTACATGGAAGAAGCGAGCAAGCTCTGTGATCGCATCGCGATCATGGACAAAGGGAAGGTGCTCGCCCAAGGCACGCTCAGCGAACTGACGGCGGCACATGGCGGGCACACGGTCGTCACCGTGTCTCATGGCGAGACCCATGAGCGGATCGAGACCACCGACCCCGTCCGCGAGATCGCTCGCGTGATGGCGAGCGGCACCGCGACGAATGTGCGCATTGATCCACCCGACTTGGAATCAGTGTTCCTGTCGCTCACCGGTCGCAGCCTGCGCGACTGAAACGCCTCCGCGCCCCGCCGGCAAGAGAGCGTCGATGCGCACACGCCGCTCTCGCTGGTCTCACGGTTCTGCTCTGCTCGCTCGCTGGGTGCACAACCAGCGGGGCCGACAGCGCGAACGCGGGTCACGTGACAGCATCGCAGCACCGCAAGGGCTCGCTGCAGATGCACCCCGAGCAACACACCGCGAAGGCGTCGTGCGGATCGTCACCGCGTCGGGCCAGAGCTCGGGCGTCGTGATCACGGTGGACGGCGACATCCTTACCAGCGCGCACGTGGTGACTGATCAGGATGTGGTGCTGGTCAGCACGTGGGCCGGCGCGGAATACGCAGGCGCCGTCGTTGCCAAGATCGAAGCCAGTGACGCTCACGCATCGGACGTACGCTAGCGAGCACTGTTGGTTGTGCCCCGCATGTCGAGCGTCATCACCATCGCCTTGAAAGACTTCCGCCTGCTCTTGCGAGACAAGGGCGGTTTTTTCGCGGTCTTCGTCTTTCCCATTCTCTTCGCGATCTTCTTCGGGCTCATCTACAGCGGCTCCAGCGGCAGCAGCGGCGGGATGCGCGTCGCGATCGTGAATGAAGACGGCGGCCCCGTCAGCCGCGCGTTCGTGACGGACTTGCGCAGCGACGGCGTGCTGCGCATGCTGCCTGCCGTGGAGGATGACGCGGGCAAGCCCATCACGCCCGAGCCGGCGCTTTCTCGCGAGCAAGCCGAGCAACTGCTCCGCACGGGTGGCGCGAGTGCCATCGTCGTCATTCCCAAGGGTTTCGAGCAGGCTGCGGACTCGTTCTTCTCGGGTGGCGCACTCGAACTCGAAACGATTGTCGATCCATCGCGCAAAGCCGAAGCGGGCATGCTTGAGGGCAAACTCAATCAGTACGGCTTTCGCGTGCTTGGTTCAGCCTTGACTGATGCGACACGCACCAAGAAACTGGTAGGCGATGCACGCACGCGCATATCTCAAGCCACTGACTTGAACCCGGTGCAGAAGCTCGCCATCTCCACGCTGCTGAGCAGTGTGGAGGGCATGCAGCAGAGTGGCGTGACGCTTGGCAACGCAAGCGGCACCGGTGAGGATGGCGCCAACGCGCTTGACGGCTGGTCACCTGTGCGCGTCAAGACGAGTGAACTCTCAGCCAGCGACGACGAACAGCGCCCCACGTCAAGTTGGGAAGTCTCCATGCCACAGGGCGTGGTGTGGGGACTCATGGGCTGTGTGCTCGCCTTTACCGTGTCGATCGCGGAAGAACGCAGTGCGGGCACGCTGCGCAGACTGCGCCTGAGCCCCATGACCCGTGTGCAGGTGCTGCTGGGCAAGGGACTGGGCTGTGCGATGGCCTGCGTGCTGGTGCAGTCGCTGCTGACCGCCGTCATGCTCGCCATGGGTGTGCGCGTGGGCAACTGGCCCATGTTCGTGCTGGCCGTGCTGCTCAACGCCGCGGGGTTTGCGGGTGTCATGATGGCTCTTGCGGGTCTGCTGGCCAGTCGCGAGGGTGCTTCGGGCATCGCTCGCGGCGTGGCTTTGGTGCTTGCGATGATCGGTGGCGGCACGATTCCGCTCTTTTTCATGCCCGGCTGGATGCAGACGCTCAGCAACATCAGTCCGTTCAAGTGGGGTGTGCTCGCATGCGAGGGCACCATTTGGCGCGGCATGACCACGCAGGAACTCATGCTGCCCTTTGGCGTGCTGATCGCCTTTGCGCTCGCGGGCTTTGCCATCGGCGCCATGGGCATCCGCCGCGTGATGGACGGTGAGAAGTAGTTCACGCCGGCCTGGGCATCGCGAGGGTGAACAGGCATCATCTTCCTGCGTCACCCGTGCGAACAGTGTGTTGTGGCCGACCTGCTGATCAATACCGACAAAGGCCTGTACTGCCCGTTGGGCAGCTTCTATGTTGACCCGTGGCGACCGGCGACGGGAGATCGCGCCATCATCACACACGCACACAGCGATCATGCTCGCTGGGGTGCGGGCGAGTACCTGTGTGCGAAGACTGGCGTTGAGGTGCTTCGTGCGCGTCTGGGTGACGTGCGTGTGACAGGCATGGCATTTGGTGAATCACGCGAGGTGGGCGATGTGCGCGTGAGTCTGCACCCGGCGGGTCACGTGCTGGGATCTGCCATGGTGCGCGTGGAGCACAAGGGCGAGGTGTGGGTCGTCAGCGGCGACTACAAGACACAGCGCGACTGCAGCGGCGAACAGATGGAACCGGTGGCCTGTCACACGTTCATCACCGAAAGCACATTCGGTTTGCCGATCTATCGCTGGCAATCGCGCGAGCGTGTGGGTGAGCAGATCAACGCGTGGTGGGCGGGCAATGCAGGCGCGGGAGCGACATCACTCGTTTACGCCTACGCGCTTGGCAAAGCGCAAAGCGTGCTGGCACTGCTTGATGAGAGCATCGGGCCAGTGTTTGTGCACGGCGCGGTGGAGAAGTTCCTGCCGATCTACGCAGCCGTCGGCGTGAAACTGCCCGCGTGCGCACGTGCCGACAAGACCAATGTGAAGGCCGCGGGCGGACGAGCCATTGTCATCGCCCCGCCCGGTGCGGACAACAGCGCGTGGGCCCGCAAGTTCGGCGAGCGATGCGAGGCCTTTGCAAGCGGGTGGATGCGCGTGCGCGGACCGCGGCGCCGCAGGGGCGTGGATCGCGGCTTTGTGCTGAGCGACCACGCTGACTGGCCAGGCCTGCTTGCGACCATCAAGGCCACAGGCGCAACGCGTGTGGGAGTCACTCACGGTTACACGACCGTACTCGCTCGCTACCTGCGCGAGCAAGGGCTGGACACGTGGACGATCGCGACGCGCTTTGAGGGCGAGAGTGGCGCTGGTGAAGACAAGGAAGCGCGAGAGGAGAACGCCCGGCCAACCGGTGAGTGACGAGGCCGGACTGCAACGGCAGATCGATCTCACACCGGTACACACGAGACATGACGAAACTTCGCAAAGCACCACACTGACGTTCTCAGCATTTCCGCATGCAAGCCTTCACCAACATGTATGAAGCCCTCGATGCCTCCACCGGCACCAACGACAAGGTGGCGGCGCTGGTTGCATATCTGGAGGCTGCGCCGCCGCGTGATGCTGCGTGGGCTGCGTGGATCTTGACGGGCGGTCGTGTGAAGCGGGCCGTGAGTCACACTGATCTGCGTCTTGCGTTGCAGGAGGCGTCTGGCATGCCTGCATGGCTTATCAGCGAAAGCTACGAGGCTGTGGGTGATCTGAGCGAGACAATTTCGCTGCTGCTGCCCGATGAAGCCACCGGCCAGCCCATGTCGCTGGCCGAAGCGATGGAAGGCGTGATCTTGCCGCTACGCGACATGAAGAGCGACCAGAAGCGTGAAGCGCTGCGCAGCGTGTGGACGCGCCTGCCGTCGTCACAGCGATTCGTCTTTCACAAACTCATCAGCGGTTCCTTTCGCGTGGGCTTGTCACGCACGCTCGCTGTGCGCGCACTCGCGCAGGTCGCGAAGATCGATCAGGCCGAGATGGCCCACCGCGTCATGGGCACGTGGAACCCCACACATGCGGATTACAGCGCGTTGCTGTCGCCGCAGTCAGACGACGCCCGCGGCGCAAAGCCCTATCCGTTCTATCTCGCATCGTCGCTCGAGCAAGGCGTGGACTCTCTTGGTGAAGTGCAAGACTGGCAAGCGGAATGGAAGTGGGACGGCATCCGCGCACAGGTCATCGCACGCGACGATCGCGTCACTGTCTGGTCACGCGGTGAAGACATGCTGAGCGATCGGTTCACTGACCTTACCAGCGTGCTGCAGCGTTTGCCGAACGGCTGTGTGCTCGATGGCGAGATTCTGGCGTGGGAACCCGGCGCACTGCGACCGCTGCCCTTCAGCGACCTGCAACTGCGCATCGGCAAGACCTCTCAGGCGCGGCACGATGAACTGCTCTTTGTCGACACGCCCGTGCGTTTCGTCGCGTACGACGTACTTGAGTGGCAAGGACACGACCAGCGTGGCACGCCGCTGGCAGAACGCCGCGAACGCCTGGAGACAATCGTGCACGCCCTTGCGGGCGAGCCCACGGTGACAGTTTCACCGCTCATCAAAGCCGCGTCGTGGCAGGAACTCACGAGCCTGCGTGCGACTTCCCGCCAGCGCGGTGTCGAGGGCATCATGCTCAAAAGGCGCGCAAGCCAGTATGGCACGGGCCGTGAACGCGGTGACTGGTGGAAGTGGAAGATTGAGCCCTTCACCATCGATGCCGTGTTGATCGCGGCCCAGCCGGGCAGCGGCCGACGCGCGTCGGTCTTCACTGACTACACGTTTGCGGTCTGGACTGGCCAGACGCCAGGTACGGGTGAACTGGTCACCATCGCGAAGGCGTACTCGGGCCTGACTGACGCGGAAATCGACCGCGTGGATGCGTTTGTGCGCACAAACACGGTCAGTCGCCACGGCCCTGTCCGCGGCGTGAAGCCGATGATGGTCTTTGAACTCGCTTTCGAAGGTCTGCAAGACTCCACGCGTCACAAGAGCGGCGTCGCTCTCCGCTTTCCGCGCATCGCGCGAATTCGCGAGGACAAGAAGCCAGATCAGGCGGACACGGTGGCGAGCGTGCGTGCGCTTCTGCGCGTGGCGAACGGCTGAACGCTCCACCGGTTCAACCGGGCTCGAGAATTCCTCTTTTGCGGGGCAGCGTGAGGGTGCCGTCGGCGGTGAGACGCGTGCGGATGAAATTCGCGAGCGCCTCGGCAGTTTGCACATACGTCGCGAGGGGAGCGCCGATGGGGTCGGCGATGTCGCGACCGGCGGGGTCAAGCAACTGAATCTTGTCCTTGGCTGCGGGCACCAGCGCGATGGCCTGCTGCGCGTGCGAACGCGTCATCGCGTAGATCACCGTCGCATCTTCCACCATCTCGCGCGTCAGCACCCGCGAGCGGTGGCGGCCGGGATCGATGCGCAGCCGATCAAGCGCCTCGGCGGCTTCGGGCGTCATCGCAAGACCGTCGGACGTGGCGACTCCCGCGCTCGCGACGCGTGTGGGCTTCTTGGTGGCGTGAGGCTTGGAGAGATAGTGGCGGGCGATAGCTTCCGCCATCGGACTACGACACGTGTTGCCCGTGCACACAAACAGAATCTGCGTCTCAAACTTGCTGCGCAGCGTGCGTTCGCTCCACGCGCCGGCGCCTTCAATGCGGTACCAGCCGGCGTGAGTGAGGCGAATGGCGTTGCTGGCAGCCGCAAAGGTCGTTGGCCCCGTGTCAATCACCACGCTCACGCCCGCACGTGCGGCAACCGCGGAAGCATCGGGCGACAACGATCGACCGTCACCCAGACCGATGAGTCCGACGCGTTCACCCACGAGCACCCCGCACTCGCTCGCGACGGCGGTAAAGGTGCTGTCGCTGGGAACGCGCACGCTCAAAACGCGTGCGGTGGACGCATCATCCAGCGGTGCATCAAGGATGCCCGGCGCACTGACGCGCTGTGTGACGGTCGCGAAAGCCGACGCTTCACCCTCCGCGACCAGACGCACGGGTCCGGGCAGCACAGAAACCGCGATGTGGCGGTGTATGTCATGCGTCAGCAGGTCGGTCACCTCCGAAACTCGAGCAGCATGCCAGGTGAAGGGTGCTGCCGGGGGGGCTTGCAGCCGAGCCCGCGCTTCGCGCAACCGCTCTATCGCGCCGGGTCGAGTCGCGTCGGCGAAAACGCCGTAAAGAGTTTCGGTCGGCAAGACGACAAGATCTCCCTTTCGCAGCGCATCGACAGCTGCAGCGATGCTGGCAGGAGAGGCCGGGCTTGGAACGTCGCCGACAGGCATGACGAAGTCTACGGAGTGGAGGCAACCTGAGAATCCGTACGAAGCCTGTCAGGGAGGCATGGGTGGCGGCGCGGCTAGGATTGCCCCACTGCAACCGACCGAATCGGACGGCGGTATCCAGCAGGGTGTCTTTGGGAGCAACAGATAGGGCGCAGGCCGCGAATAGCCATACGTCCAGCGAACCGTCCGAGTGGTCAGGAGCCAGCATGCAACGCGTGAACGCACCGTCGACAATTCGTCTTGCCAGCACGCAGCGAGGGGGCTTCACGCTCATCGAACTGCTGGTGGTGATCTTCATCATCGCCGTGCTGGTCTCCATCACGGTGCCCGCCTTGTCAAGCGTGCGTACGAGCGCGCGGACAACGGAAACGCGCGGACTGATCGGCGGTCTGGCAGCCGCGTGCCAGGCGTTTGAACTGGATCGCAGAACACCGGCAGGCTACTTCGCGGCTCGGGACATGGGCCGGCAGATCAACGAAACCAGCGGCTTCAGCGGGATGCAGAACATCATGCTGGATCTGGCCGGCGGATGGTCGGCAGAAACCGCGCGTCCCAACACGAGTTACTTCCGCATGGGTCCCGACCCGGCGCAGCCTGCGCTGTCGGTGTGGGTCAATCCCGATCTCATCGGCGCGGCCAACGCCACCGGCAAGCAGTACTTCACGCCCACCGCCAAGAACTGGCGTTTGATCAACGCGAACGAGAACGGTGATCGCAACAGCGTGGGCGACAACAAGCTGATGCCCGAACTGGTGGATGCCTTCGGCACCCCCATTCTGGCGTGGAACGAGGACACCACCGGTCCCCGGAAGATCACGCAGGTTGATGGCTTTGCTCGTGCGAATTCGGGGCCTCAGGGAGAGCAGCCTGCCCGCTTCTACCGCGCCAACAACGCGGCCTTCCTCACTCAAGGTGTGCGCGTGGGCATCAAGGCTCCCAACCAGGACAACAGCCTGCTGCGCATGCTCCTCGCCCCCAACGTGGCCGCGGCGAACCTGACCGGCTTCCTGGGCAACCCAGCCTCGGCGGCGAACGCGAACGACGCAGGTGTGGCGCTGGCCGACATCGTGCCCTCGGCCTCGCGCGGCGGCATCGTGCTGCACAGTGCGGGCAAGGACGGAGTCTACCTGAGTCAGGAAGACAAAGGCGCGGCCGTTCGCGGTGGCGGGCAGGAACTGCACTACGGCCTGAACTTCCGCACCAACGCCAACGGCCCGTTGACTGACACACAGGGTCGCGCCACCAGCACTGACATCATCGGTGGCTTTGATGACATCGTCCAGGGTGCGGGAACCTGACCACACCTTGATGCAGAACGTGAGAACCGCGGCGGTGACGCCGCGGTTTTTTCATTGTGGTACGCTTGCGGCATGAGGGTGGGTGCGCCGCGACAGCCGGAGGAGCAGATCCACGAGACGACCGCGAAGGAAGTCTCACGTGCGCGGCTGCGTGTGTGGCTGGGAGTGGCGTGCGCGGTCGCGGGTGTCGTCGGCTGCCTGGCGCTTGCGAATGCAGGCGTTGAGATCAAGCCTCTGGTGTGGCTGGCTGCAGCGGGCGTCTGCGCCGTGATCGCTGCGTTGTGCGCAAGTCGATCACGAGGACTTGCACGCGGCATGATGCTCGCCGCCTTGCTGACGCTCTTTGGAGGGCTGACGGCGATTCGCGTGCTGCACGCGCATGCGGCGTATCTGCCGACCGTCATGCGGGCAATGACCGCCGATGAGCCCCGACGTGCGGGGGTGGTGGTGTTGGTGGAAGGCGTTGTGCTCTCGATGCCTCGCGCCAGCCCGCCGCCTCAGGGGCCATTGGCGCAGTTTCTGATCATCATGCCCGCAACACGCACATGGGTGGAGTTGGAGCGTGTGGAAGTCGGCGGCTCGTGGCGAGAGGCGCGCGGCCGCCTGCTGGTGGTGACACAAGGACTCGACGCGCCGCGCGTGAATCCGGGGCAGCGGGTGCGGGTGCTGGGCGTGTACACACCACCGCGCGAACGCATGAACCCTGGCGAACCGTCCCGGCTGCGCCGCGCCATGCATGATGGATACGCAGGTGTGCTGGAGACCAGTTCACCCGAACTTGTCGAGCGCGTCTCGGATGCATCGGGTATGGGCTTGCTGATCGCCATGCGGGAAGCGATGCGCGAGCGGGCCCTTGAGACGTTGGAACGCGCAACTGCCAGCGCCGATGCTGAAAGCCGCGCACTCGCGCGGGCGCTGCTGCTGGGAGAAGATGACGACCCGGCCGGCGCTGATATCACGCAGGCATTCACACGGCTGGGACTGTCGCACGTGCTTTCCATCTCAGGCTTTCACCTGACGGTGATGGCGATGGTGACCCTGTACGTGCTGCGATTGACCGGCGACAGAGGTTGGGTGGAGCCCGCGCTGATTGCACTGGCAGTGCTGGCGTACACGCTGATCGTGCCACTGGAAGCGCCGATTCTCCGATCCGCGCTCATGGTGCTCGCACTGCTGGCGACCGAGGCGACGGGGCGTCGCTATGACCGCGTATGCGTGCTGGGGCTGATCACACTGGCTCTGATCGCGTGGCGGCCGATGGACGTGCTGAGCCTGGGGTTTCAACTCAGCATCGGTCTGACTGCAATGCTGCTGTGGGCAGGTGAGGCGATGCAGTGGCGGCTGTTTGGTCAGCCGGTACTTGGCCTGATTGAAGACAAGCCGACACTGTTCACGCGGATGCTCGAGGGCGTCAAGAGCGCGATCGCGATCGGCGTGATGTGCTGGCTGGTGTCACTGCCTGTGCTGATGCACACCACAGGGCTTGTCAGCCCGCTGGGCGTGCTTGCCACGCTGGTGGTCTCGCCGGTGATCGTGCTCGCCCTGTGGGCGGGGTACATCAGCCTTGCACTGGGATCGCTCGCACCGTGGCTTGCGCTGCCCGCGGGCTGGGTGCTCACGCATGCGACCGGTGCGGCGGCATGGGCGGCACGGTTCATTGATGGGGTACCACTCAGTTCCGTGCGCACGCCGGATCCGGGCCTCGCATGGACGCTGCTGGTGACCTGCGGACTGGTGGCGCTGACGCGCTTTGGCCATCGCTGGCGAAAGCGGTGGATCACGACCGGGCTGGCGGCGTGCGCTCTGACATACGTCGTGGTGATTGTGGCTCCATGGCGGACGGACCATGTCGCCCTGCGCGTGACCGCCTTGCACGTGGGCGATGGCACCTGCATGCTGCTGAGCACCGCTGACGATGCGATATTGTGGGACTGCAAGACTGCTCCGCGTGCGGGAATCCTGCCGGGCATCGTGGCGGCGGTGCGGGCGCAGGGCGTCCATCGGGTGCCGAGAGTGGTGATCACACATCCTGATATCGATCACTTTGCGGGGCTGTTTGACGTGATCGAGCCATTGGGAGTGCGCGAGGTGCTCGTGC